>Ga0315291_10006355_pt1 | contig 14669 bp, 17 predicted proteins | sample YL17G12_20_MG_FD_203070 | JGI IMG/M metagenome (GOLD analysis project Ga0315291, IMG submission 203070) | Sediment microbial communities from Yellowstone Lake, YNP, Wyoming, USA - YL17G12_20 | ecosystem: Environmental > Aquatic > Freshwater > Lake > Sediment | place: USA: Wyoming | collected...
TAGTTGCGCAACCAGGACATTTCCGCCTCTCGGCGTCGCGAGTGTCCGGGCGGAGTTTTCGCGGCCTCAGCCGCGCAGATCGCCACGCCGATAGCCATGATCTCGCCACTGCGCTCTCCGGCCATGATCTCAATCATGATGTTTTGCCTTTCCAGTCGTACCGCTTGCACCGCGGGCAGCATTTGGGTGATTTGCCTCTAGGTTTCCATTCGTATCCGCAACACTGGCACTTTAATTTCATATATTTTCTTTCTGTTCATATTAATAATAATATAATTTACGATAAAAAGCAAGGATTATTTTATTTATTTTTTTCCCTCTATGAGATAGCTTGACAAATGCTTGTCTACATCGGACATCTGATATGCGAGGATATAAATCCCGCCAAGACGTGTGATCCAGATTTCCCATAGTTGTTGCTCGCCGGTCTGCTTGCCGGAATCGCTCTTGCATTCAATGCCCAAAAACCGGCCGCCGGGCGATAGTAGACCGCAGATATCCGGCATGCCTGGGCTGCCGTATCGAGTCGCGGGCAAGTGCGGCGGCAAATATCCGGCGCGCCGGGCCTGCTCCAATATGGACAATCCAACGGCGAGTCCGGTGTTGTTGCGCCATATCCGCAATCCCGGAAGCGCGCCGTATTTTTTCAGGATTGCCGTTTGTAGTTCCTTCTCTTTCATGCAATTCCCGTCGTATATGTTTGTCCGCATTCCGGGCATTTCAGGATTACAGTCATGCGCTTCGCGAACTCAATGCAGGACATGTATCGGAGTTCTGCGTTTGTGTGCTTTACGCATGAAAGTCCGCTGCCTCCGGAGCATAGTCGCGGGTAGCTTGCGTTATACCTGACCGTGTGTGGGCCTTTGCCGTAGATAGGTTTCAAATCCAAACTGGCTTCCTGTTCTCCCATTTGATCATCCCTTTCTGCCATTGTGGGTCCGGCGCGCGTTGAAACAAGTTCTTAAATCGTCCGTATGCCGCGCCGGGCGGCCGCCCGGTCTTGCGCGCCCACCATAGCATTTTTTTATATTCCGCTTCCAATTCCGTCTGATCCATCTTGCTCCGCTCCAGCTTTTCCAGCTCTTTCCGCTGCTCGGTGATCTCCGCGCGGGTCGCCGCGCGCTCTTTCCGGCAGGCCGGGCAGGTCATGCCGGCAAACACGGCAAGGCAATACCTGCAGGTGTGTAGACTCTCCGACGCTTTGCTCTTCCGGGTTACCAGTCCGTCCGGCAAGCTCCAGGCGCGCCGGTCCTCGGCGAACCCATGCCGCTGCACGTTGCCGCCGTGGTCCAGTATTAGCGCGTTTGTTTTGCCTGGGGCCGGGCGGAGCGAGCGCCCGACCATCTGCAGATATAGGCCGGCGCTGCACGTAGGGCGCGCCAGGATCATGCAATCCGCGCGGGGGCTGTCCCAGCCCTCCGTCAGTACTCCGACATTAACCAGGGCGCCCGCGGGCGCCGAAGCGAACGCCTGCAGCATGCGCGTGCGGTCGTCGTCGTCAGTCCGACCGTCCAGATATGCCGCGCCGGGGATCGCCGCCGCGATTGCTGCGGCATGCGCGCAGTCCACGGCGTATACTACGATATGTCTGTCCGGGTGTTTGGCCGCGCTCTCGGCAATCCCGCCGATAATCTCCCGCCGGTTGCAGGCGATCCCGAGTTCGAGCTGGTTGTAGTCGCCGGCCGATTTTGATACGCGGCGCAAGTCCGGCTCAATCCGAGCGCCCCAGTATTCCGGCTGCACGAGATAGCCGTCGCGGATGAGCGCGTCGATCTGGGCGACCTCAATCACCGTGTCGTATATGCTGCCCATGCCTTTTCCGTCCAGCCGCCACGGCGTTGCGGTCAGTCCGATGTGCCGCGCGGCGGGATAGGCTCCGAGGATCGCGTGCCATTGCTCGCCGCGGATGTGGTGGGCCTCGTCGGATACTACCATATCTGCTGGCGGGAGGGTGCGCCGGGCCAGTGTTTGCACCTGCGCCACGGTGATCCGCGCGCCGATCTGTCGATCCGCTCCTGATTTGATTATGTTGCATTCGCCAAAATATCCGACAGCCTGCTGCAGGATTTCCTGCCGGTGGGTGAGGAAAAGCACGTTGCCGGGGAGCTGCCGCACGATTTCCGCCACGATTACGGTTTTGCCTGATCCTGTGGGCGCCACGATAAGCGCGCGCGCCGGGCGCTCGGCCATGTAGCGATCGATTGCCTGCTGCTGGTATGGTCGGAGGGTTATTTCCATAATACCTTGTGCGTTTTTTTGTCCCATCCTGCGCCGTGTGGGGGGCGTTCGACGGGGTTAAAAGAAGCAATTTCCATATTGTAAAAATCTTCCGTCCGCGGCACTTGCGCTCCGCATCGCACGCAGATATAATCCCGATGATACCATGAGCCGCATGCCGCGCATGGGTCTTTGGCTTGGCGGGTCATATTCCACACCATGTCTTCTTTAAGGTAAAACGGCTTGTATCTACGCATATATTATTCAATTGTGGATCCAGTCATTATTTTTTCTTTCCGCCGGCTTTGCTTTTGATCTGTAAAGTCCGTCCGCGTCCTTAGTAAGTATTTCCATTGTGCAAAGGTCTGATATTCTGTCTTTCGCGCTGCGCTCGTGCAGGGCGGTTGCCTCCATGATTGCGCGGCATAAGTCCTTATGTCTCCATTCCGCGTTATTATTTACAAGCGCGATTAATTGCTGCTGCTCCATCATGCGTTTGCTTTTGATTTTCGGTGGTGCATCGCAACTCTTAAACATCTCAGATTCATCGTCCCATCGGAAGGCATGCTCCATAGTATCCCCAGCCGCGCGGTTCTTGCCGGTGGCAAACTCGCTCGTGATTACCCTGATATCGCCATCGCAGCGCAGGAGCAAAGACGCATCGGCCTTTCGGATCAATTCGCTTCCGAGTACTCCGCGCGCCTTTTCTTTCGCTTCTCCCATGGGGTTTCCGTGCAAGCTGCAAAATATTGAGATATTAGTCTGTGCGCATAGCGCGCAAAGCTCCGCAATCAGAGGTATGCATGATTCCGCGTTGTTGACATCTAAGACAAAATCCCCTATGCCATCGATCAATACCAGGTCGGGCGGTTCCGCCTGCACAATATTCGCGCGAAGATAATTCCGCTTTTCGTCAATCGTTTCCAGTCCGCGGATATTCTCAAGCCTGATTCCCGGCATGTCATCGCCGTCGGATATTACCGCGCGCCGTGCCGTGCGTTTGCAATTGCGTCGGAAGATTTTGTATGGGTTCTCAGTATCGATATATAATATTCGTTGCGCACTCGTTTTAAATCCGAGTCCGTCGCTCATTTGATTAAGTGCGACCGCGCAGATCGCATGGAATATCTGACTTTTGCCTTTGCCTGCCGGGCCTGTGAGCAGTGCGATCCCCTGCCTTGATAGTATTTCGTTTTCCTTAAAGTAAAGCGTGGGAGGTTCTTCGGGCGGGCAATCGGACCAGGAAAAGACATAGGCGCGTGGGGCGTCGGCGGAAATTGGCAGAGGCCGTTCCATGTCTGCCGCCTCTGCCGCCGCGCGTTCAGCCTCGGCGATAACGCGCCGGCGCGCGGCAAGCTCGGTCAGCCGCTTGATCTCTGGTGCTGCGGTGGTGCTGCTGGCAATCTCCAGCAGATCATAATAGAGCGACTGCGTTTCCGCGCGGAGATATACTGGCAGGTTCTCGCTCGGGACCGCGCCGTAGTCCGCATGGATGCGGACAAGGTCTTGATAGAGTGCGCGGTGGTCGGCGTGGTAAAACAGCTCCGGCGATACGCCGTCTGCCAAAAGTAAAGCAGGTCGAAAAACGCATGATGCGAGTAGGATCTTCTCAATCTGCGAGTCGTTTGGCATCATAAATAGAGCCCGCCCTGGCAGGGTGCGCGGAAGCACAGCGACGAGAACCGCGGCGGTCCCTGCGCGAGGGCGGACGTATTATGATCGTGGGAATATATCGCCGTGCATATCAGGATTATAATATCCGCGCGATCGGCGGGTCAAGTTTTTTCTTCTCCTCCTCGTCGCGCCTGATCTGCTGCTCCAGCGCATAGCAAACGTATTCGCTGATTTTCCGATGGCTTTCCCTCGCCTTGTCCTTCGCGGATGCGAAAAGAAGGTCTGGGATCGTGATCGTTCTCAGCGTGCGCAAGCGATTGCGCGCGGTTGCGGCCTGTGGGGATTCCTGCATGGTAGTTCTCCTATTTCCATCGCGTGGTATCGCGTTTTATTGCGCGCCCCTCTTCTCTTGCTTTAATCATGGCAAGGGATTGTTTGCGGGTCAAAGTTCGTTTCGACTTCTTCCCGCCATTGCGACCGATTTCAGACAGATATTTTTTAATTTCTTTTTGCATAGTTTTCTGCCAATTCTTCCTGATATATTTTTTCCGCTTCAGCGCGATTGTTTGCAAACCGAGAATATTGAGTTTTATTCGGAGGACATTGATTTTCTATTTCGTATTTTGCTCCTCCATCCGTTACCAAATAAACTGCGTTTTCGGATTTTATCGTTTTCATTTTTTTACGCTCCAATCTTTTTAAGCTGTCCAGCAACGAGAGACAGGGCAAGGCGGGCCGTCGGTATCTCTTTGCCGTTATACGTCTGGTAAGTATCGTCTCTAATCGTGATTGTGCCCTTTGGCCCCTCGTAGACATCCCCAACCACAAAATTAACCACATCCACACCAGTCATATCAACAAGGCGATCCGTTCCGACATTCCGGTTTCCGAGAGCGTCTTTTGGTGCTACGTACAGGGTTTTCATTTTTTGTCTCTCCGGGTTATAGGTTATTGTCTCTCCGATCATGCCCTAAAATATTGCAATCACCATGCCAAAGCAATAAATGGCGATTACTGCTCAAAAACGCCATTCACTTAAAATTAAGTGTAAAGATTTCCGACACCTAAAAATGCCAGCTTGCTGTAAGTGTATATTACGCATAGCCTTATACTATGTCGAGTTTCTTTACACCGAATGCCAATATTTTACAGTTCGGTACAAGACTACTGAAGGTAGGCATTTATATATCTAGTCATCCTTCCCTACAAACTCTTTGCGTGATCGATAGCAGCCTTCACGTATTTATTGAGTTTCTCGCCTCTATTATCAATCCACCATTTAGCGCTCGTTTCGCATAACAAACGCCGGCGCGCCATAGTCGCGATAAACCAGAAGATTTTCCCTTGTTCCGGTTCTGTATTCGATACTTGATTATCGGCGGCTCGAAGCGCATCTTGGCGTAAGTTAGTCGCCCACAATACCTGATCCGGAGTTCCAGTTATATCGGGGAGCTCATCCATAATGCCAGTAAGCATTCGTTTCTCCGCATCCTCTATAGCCTTCTTCTTCCAGCAGGCCCTGCATAGCCGGCTTTCATGCCAAGCTTTTTTAGTGTTTGCATCTTGTGCATTCTCTGGCAGGCGTCTGATTTGCTCATGCCCGCAAGCGTTCTTCACCATAAATAATGGCATAGTTCCTCCCTGGATGATTGTTTATACCATCTCCGCGTATACTGGTAATATAATTTCAATTCATTAAAAATGCAAGAAAATCAACCTATAAATTATCATCTCCTATATAACACAACGTTAATATTATTTACAAATGGAATGGATTATTACCATACTGTAAATGCAATTATACGATTATGCGGCTAACTAACACTACATCCAAAGCATTATAATACACACAACGTATATAGTAATTTAGTGCAAAAAAAGGTGCAAAAAGCGGTGCAACAAGGTGCAAAGAGGTGCAAAAGCCGCAAAGATGCGTTGGTGCACGCACGCCCCTTACTTGTAAGGGGCGTGCGTGCACCGATGCTATCGTCTGTGCGTATGAAGGTAGGCAAAAACTTCCACATCCAGTCTATCGCTAACCATCCACCTGCCGCGCTGTAGTCGCGCAGGATCTCGGAAGCCAGCTTATAGGTATCCTTGATAGGGTCTTAAAATAAAATCAATCCTACGGCCTTAAAACACTTTGACTTTTCATCCGCCGCATATTATACTAAAAGTGTATTGATATACACAAGTGTCTAGAAATGTAGGCGTATTTCGAGACATATGATAGATCGGTTTTCTTTATGCGGTATCTCGGAGAGCTGGGAAAAAACTGCAAACCAGAAATCGTTTTCGATAAAATAAAAATTTATCTGGAAACACATCCGGCCGGGTCATATTGTGCAATATGGGAATGTGCCTCTTTTTGTGGAATATCGCAACAGACTTTACATAATCGCGCAAGGGAACACGAAGAAATACAAGATCAGCTTGACGAAATAGAAAACCGGCGTATGTTTTATTTCGATTTCGGTGCGGCTGAAAATAAAGTTCCGTCAAGTTATGCAATATTTGTAATGAAGAATCTTGGACTGCGCGACCATCAGGACATCAACATCGGCGGCCAGGCTAATGCTCTCAATATTGATATGTCCCAAATCGGCAAGGATGTCATAGATAAAATCTATGAGCACATTGCTAAAAGCGAATAACAAAAAGATCGTTCAATCCGTTGTCATTGGCGCGGCGCGGACGTATCTGCAATATTTCATCTTATTGACAAACAAACAATATCAGTGTAAATGGTTCCATCGCCTCATTGCGGATAAGATTGACAATATTGTAAATGGGAAAATCAAAAAGCTCGCCGTTTTCCTTCCTCCGCAGCATGGCAAATCAACAATAATCAGCAAAGCAGCACCGGCGTATATCCTCGGACGCGATCCGAATTGCCGCATTGCCAGTTGCTCCTATTCGGCTGACCGCGCGCAGGAATACAACAGGGCCGTGCAACGCACAATCGATGATCCTATTTACAAAACGATTTTTCCTAATACCTATTTGTCCGGTTCGCCGGATCATCCCAACCCTGCCGGCACCTATGTGCGCAATAGCGATACCTTCGACATCATTGGCTATGCAGGCGTTTATCGTTCTGTCGGTGTCATGGGACCACTAACGGGCTTTACTGTTGACATTGGAATAATTGATGATCCCATCAAAGACCGGATGGAGGCGGAAAGCCGCACGTATCGCAATCGCGTTTGGGATTGGTACAACGACGTTTTCAAAACGCGCATGCATAATAGCAGTAAACAAATTCTGGTGCAAACGCGCTGGCACGAGGATGATCTTGCCGGGCGTATCCTCGCATCGGAACCCGATTGGGAGGTCGTATCCATTCCAGCGATTTGCGAAACGAAAGGCGCGATTGAAAGCGATCCGCGCGAGGTCGGCGAGGTTCTATGGCCGGAAAAACACGAGATAGAAAAAATCCTTGCCATAAAATCTAAAAATCCGCGCTCATTCGCGTCCCTTTATCAACAGCATCCCACGCCGCCGGAAGGCGGGATTTTCAAAAAAGACTGGTGGAGATTCTGGGCTTCCTTACCAGATGATTTTGATTCGGTCATCATGAGTTGGGATTGTGCATTCGAGGGAGACGATGATTCGGATTTTGTCGTCGGTCAACTGTGGGGAAAAAAGGGTGCGGATGCATATCTGCTCGATCAGGTCCGCGGGCAATGGGATTTCCCGGAAACTGTAAATCAAATCCGGCAATTTGTAAAGCGGTATCCCATGGTGCAGGAAATCTTGATAGAGAAAAAAGCGAATGGGCACGCGATAATACAGATTCTCCATAATGAAATCCCTGGCATAATTCCGATTGTGCCGGAGGAGGGGAAAGAATCGCGCGCAGCGGCAATTTCGCATATTGTGGAGTCTGGTAATATTTATTTGCCCGCTCCAGTTGTTGCGCCGTGGATTAATGAAGCAATCGAATATGAGTTGTCGCCGTTTCCTAATAGCGTCAACGACGATATCGTTGATGCGTTGACGCAGGCGATTAACCGAATGTACATAAAAAATACCGGGTTTTCCGGCAGGGTTGCCATTTGACGAGGGAAGAAAATGCCTAAAATCACAATGACACCAGAAGCAAATCAGATCGTGCCTCAAAATAAAATATCAGTCAGCAATCAACACGATGTCATTACGAACGTGGAAGACCAGAGCAGCGCGATTGACGTTCGCAAAATGAATATTTATAGTTTCATGTCGGATGCATTCAATGGCACCGGCGGCTTTCGTGATGGCACCTATTTAATTCCGCATCCGCGCGAGGCTTTTTACATCACGCGCGGGAAAAGCGCGTACTACAAAAACTTTTTTAAGGCGATCATTCGCGCAATGGTCGATCCGGTTTTCAACGCGGATATAAATCGTGGAGAATATCCCGAAGGGGACATGCTGGGGGGATTTCTCAAAAACTGTGACAACAAGGGAACCGATTTTCATGCTTTTGTAAAAAACCAGATCAAAACGGCAAGGGTCCTGGGTGTTGCCTATACGGTGATTGATAATTTTAAAAACGATGATATGCCGAATACCATGCTTGCCGCAAGCGAGCAGCGCGCATATCCGTATGTGTATGGTAAGCTGCCGCAGGAAGTAAAGGCCATTGAGTTGGATAAGTTCAATAACATTATTTCCATAATGTTTTTTGACAAAAAGACAAAAAGCGCGGATGGCAGGGACGTCAACCAATATCGCAAATGGGACAGAAAGCAATGGACGTTATTCGTTGAGACGGAAAAAATAGACAAAGATGGAAATCTGTTACTTATTGAGATCGCATCCGGCTTGCATAATCTAGGTGTTGTGCCAGTAGTGGCTATAAGCGATTTCGTGGAAACGACAACTGGAAACAACATGGCCGATCCTCCGTTATTCGATCTCGCCCGGATGAATTACATGCTATATCAATGCACCTCCCAAATTGAAAGCATGAAGCAAGCGCAATGCCATAGCATTTTTTATACAGTCGGTCTTAATGTAAAGGACATAAAAAGCGGCGTATTCAATTTTCTTAATCTTCCTTCGGATACAAAGACCGTGCCGGGTTTTGCCTCGCCTGATAGCGCGCATATTGTAAATCTGTTTCGTGGAGAAGAAATAATCCGCGAGGATATTTACAGAATCGCGGAGCAAAACGGTGTTATCGGTATCAAGGCGCAGACAAGCGGGATATCGAAGGAATGGGATTTCCGAGCGCAGGAATCTGTATTGAAAACAACGGCGACTGCCGCCGCCCGGTTCGAGAAAAACATAGTTGACATTTTCGGGAAATATATCGGGACGACGATAGAATATAATCCCGAATATTCAATGCAATACAGTCCCACATATGAACAGGATCGCATTGATCAAATAATGATTGCGCTGGACAAAATGCCGCCGCAAATCATTACTGAATATCTATGGCGGGAATATGCTGAGATTTATTGGAAAAACAAACCGGAAATAATTGATGCTATCGACGCGGCCCTTGAATCAAACCGACAGATGCAAAATATAATAAAAACAGGCGCGGAAAATGCCGACATACAACAGGGTGAATAAATACGTTGCGGATTTTTCCGCAGCCTGGATGCCGTTAGGCGAAAAGGTCGCCGCGGACATTGCGAAACGCATCACGCCAGAAACATCTGTGCATGACATCATGGCGATTTTGCAGCGGGTTTTCATTGTGAATAAAATAACGGAGAAAACACAACGACTCGTGATTGACGGCATGATTAAATCGCTGCAATATGGTGCTGGCTCTCCCGATGGCGTGGGCATACGCGCATGGTTTCTTGACCGTGCGTATGCGGGCGCGCCTGTGCTATCGAGAGAGATCGTCGCTAAAATGAATGCACCTGAAGTGGCTATTACTATCCAGCGCGCTTTGGGGTCAGTGCAGGGCTGGCGGACGGCGGCGCAGCAATTGACCGACAAGGCACTTGTCAAGAGCAATGTTGCGGAGGATGTTGTTGAAATCGAGCGGTTAGCGCGTAACGCATACCGGATTTCCGGGGATGCGGAAGGATACCAGCAGTTCAAGACCTTACTGCATTCGACCCAGGCGCGCATCAACCGGCTGGTGAATCCGTCCACCTCGAAATTGAAACGCGCGTATCAAGATATCCTGGATGCAAGCGAGAACGCGAGCGCCAAGGTACTGGATAGCGCGATAGAGGAAGCAATCATTTTTAAAGCAAGATCAAATGCGGAGCGCATTGCCACTACCGAAATGTCAAAGGCGTATGGTGATGGTTTTTTCAGTGAGATTTTGGCGGATGAAGATGTAATCGGCTGGAGTTCTGTTTTGTCTACTGCCCATGTGGATTATGATATCTGCGATTTCTGGGCGAGCGTTGATATGTATGGCATGGGGGCTGGACGATACCCAAAAGATCAGGGGCCGCCGTATCCGTACCATCCGTATTGCACATGCAAACTATCACCTGTTTTCGGGATGGAAAAACCACAGGCGCAAGAGGACAAAAAAGCCGTGCAAAAACAGATCGAACGGTTGCCGCAAGAGAAGCGAATCGTTCTTCTGGGCGTAAGCGGAAACAACGATTTCAGTTCCGGCGCCGCATCCTGGGAGGGGGTTTTGAAAAATTATCATGGAGTCGAAACAAAAACCGCAAAAATACCAGTATCGGTTTTACATGGAAATTAACCCTTAACAAAAAGGAGTCTTTATGCTCAAGTTTGAAGGCAATTATTGGAGCGCAAACGACAATGATCCGGGAGACAGAGACAACAATGCCAGCGTGTTGATTGGGAAAAAGGCAAACTCGGTGGGAACTGGATTAGGGATCGCTCTCACCAATGCTATGCCGCAAGTCCTGGAGATCAACGGAAACGACGGCGGCGCGGCGTTGACTGCGGCAGCCTATCAACTGACGAGATCGCGCATGCTGTTGACGGCTGCGCAGAGTGGCGACCTGTCGGTTTTCGGGCTGCAAGGGCACCTGAAAAACTACGGCGCATCGGATACGTCAACGGGCAACAAAGCCGGGGTCTGGGCCTACTACGAGGCTACATCCGGCGCAACCGTCGCAGCAAACTCGTGCGCGATCATGGCCTCGATTGACGTGCCGAGTGGTGCGACAATCGGCGGCAGCGTTGGCGCGGTGCAGTGCAGCGGCAATCTGGGCGGCACGCATACCGGCAAAGCCGGATGTTTACATATTCCGAATCCGGCGGCCGGGACCTGGGATTTTTTCGCCATTTTTGGGAGCACGACTGGCGCAACCGCGGCGGGCGGCGCCGGAACCTGCACGCTATCGGGCGGATGGGTCAAGCTGCCGATCCTGGTTAATGCAACGACATACTATATCCCGGCAGCGGTTACGCTGACAAATAGCTAAATGGAAATCACAAGAGAGCTTTTGCAGCGGAGAATATCGGAACTGGAAACGGTTCTGGATAAACGCCGAATGGAATTCGACCAGGCCGCCGGAGCATTGGCCGAATGCCGCGCAATGATCGGATTTTACGATAGGGAATCAATTTCTATGCCCGCTGCGCCCGTTGAGGCGAAAGCGGAATTGTTTACAAAACCCGTTGAGGATGCCCGTTGAGGCAGGAGGTTTCTATGGCGACGCTTGATGAAGTTCTGAAGGAATTGTCGGAAGAGAAGGCGGATGTAATCCGCACGGCAATCGAAGCGGAACGACAAAAGGGAATTAGCGAATCGCAGAAAAAAAGCGGTGAGATCAAAAAACGCATGACAAACGAAAATGTTTTGCGTGACTATTATAAGGAATTGGGCGTTGACCCTGATGCGGATATGGCCGAACAAATCGCCATTCTGAAATCCAAATTGTCTGCCGCTTCAAAAGGCGAAAACGAAAAAATTTCACAGCTCGAAAAAGCCATTGCCACGCTGACGAAAAAGAACGCGGAAGCGGAGCAGTTGGCGGAACAAAGAAGGATAAAATTTTCAAATGCGAAAATCACCGAGGTATTGACCAAAAAAATCGGTGAGAAAATATACGCATCTGAATACGTTATCCCGAATTTGATTTCATCCGGGAGTGTGAAGTTGACAGACGACGAGCAATCCGTTGTCTTTATCAATAACGGATTGCCGGTAGAACTGGATTCCGGAATCGATGGCTTTTTAAAGGCCAATCCAGGCATCGTGCGCAACACGCAAAGGCCGGGGAGCGGTGGAGCGCCAGGCAGTGGAGACCCGGGGAAAAAGCAAATGATACAAAGCGAATGGGAAAAACTTGAACCAAAAGCCCGCGCCGAATATATAAAATCCGGCGGGGTATTAACCTAGGAGAAAAAAATGAGTAACTCTTTGACCGCACTTGCCCCAACCCTGTTTGCCGCCGCTGACGTAGTGGCAAATGAACCGGCAAATGTCCTTGGCGCTATCGATCTTCGGAGCCTTAATGCGGCATACGGCGACACCGTGACCATTCCCGTTGCGCCGTCCGCATCCGCGACCAGCTGGACGCCATCAATGGCGGTAAGCGAAGGCACCAGCAAAACCGCGACCAGCGTTGCGATCACGCAGACCGCATCCAGCGTCACAAGCTGGCACTTGACGGACGAACAAGTTCTCAGCCTGTCGAATGGCACCGGCAACGACAATCGCGCCGATTGGGTAAAGCAGCTCATCGCGCAGGGAATGCGGACGCTGCGGAATGAAGCCGCAGCCGCCGCCCTGGTGGTGATAAAGGAAGGCAGCTCGCGGGCCTATGGCACGGCAGCAACAACGCCGTTTGCCTCCGACCTTACTGCGCTGACCGCCATTCGTAAAATTCTCAGGGAAAACGGCGCGCCGATGGCCGATCTGCAATGCATCGTTGACACTGCGGCATACCTGAATCTGACGAACCTGGGCATTATCCAGCAGGCGGGTATGGCCGGAAGCGACGCGGAAAGGCGTGATGGTATCGTGCGGCGGCAATTCGGTTTCCAGATTTCCGAGGATTCTAATATCGCGGCGCACACCGCCGGCACGAACAGCGGGCGGTTGTTTTCTGCGACGGAACCCGTTGCGGAAACTTCGCTCGCCTATGACGGCGGGTCGGGAACTTTCGAGGCCGGCGACGTTTTGGCATTCGGGAGCGGCGGCGGAAGCGGATCGGCAGACGCAAATAAATACGTTGTGTCAACCGATAGCAGCGCAACGCCCGTGCTTATCAATAAGCCCGGATTAAAAATCCAACACGTTGACAATGACACAATGACTACCACTGCGGCCTATACGCCTAATGTGGCTTTCGAGCGCATGGCGGTTGTCGGATTTGTGCGCCCTCCGCGCATTGAGCCGAGCGGGATCATTTCCGTCATGCCAATCACCGACACCAAGGGAACTGGCCTGCAATATCTGCTGACCGAAACCCGTGGATACGGCGAGGTCACGTGGCAACTGCATTTGCAGTACGGTTTCAAAGTTGTGATGCCGCAGTTCGTTGCGACAATCATCGGGTAATATTCAAAGGGAAGGGGGCGAAAGCTCCCTCCTTTTTAATTATCTATGAAATTCTCTTTGCATTACGATACTACGGGATTGCGCCGGGCTGCTGAAAAATATCCCGATGCGATAAACAAAACCATGCGCGTAGCTATGAAAACGAGCATGCAATCCATTGTTGACGATGCGCGACAGCACCATAAATTCATTGCGCATTCAGGCGGCAAGGCAGAGCAGTCCATCCGGCAGCGCGTTGATGATGAGCGCGGATTATGGGGCCAGGTATTCATCGATACGGGGATATCCAAGGATGCATATTTTCAGCATACAGGCACGCGCCCGCATGAGATACGCGCAAAGACAAAAAAGGCATTGTATTTTGTCAAGGGCGGTGTCGGCATACTCGTGCCGAAAAAACCATATATTGGCAATGGGATAAAAAATCCGTTCTGGATGAAAATCGCCGCCGAGAAAAAAAAGGTAGTTTCTTTCAAGGGTCACGTAGATCATCCTGGCTTTCCAAAAGATCAATTTTTGTTTCGTGCTTTCAAGCGTGGCATTCCTGCGTTTGTAAAAAACATGGAGGTCGCAATTGATCGTGCATTCAGAATGGCGGGATTAAAATGAGTCATTATATAAATGTCAATGACATCACGGATTCAACCGTAAAATCGATAATTAACATTGACGATCCTCGGATTGAATCATGGCTTGACAATATCGATAATGAATTCATCGGGCTTGCAGAGTCTGTCGGGTTGTATACCGGCACAACCAGCTTGGCCGATTTAAGGTCGCCGATTCATCCCATCGTGAAAAATTATCTGATTGCCTTGTTCTGCCGGTTGGTTTGCCGCGACAGCATCGGCTCCACAGATACGGATACGCCGGATACCGAGGTATATCGAATAAAATACGATGTTTACGAAAACGAATGCAGCCGGTTGGCGGGACAAATAACGCGGGAAATGCTTTGGGTGGCGGACGGATCTTTGTCGCAGGCCGAACGTGTCGGCGGAGGTACGATATGGCTATCTTGAGCGATATCGCCGATGAAATTGCCGTATTGATTTCAGGCTTGACAATTGCCAATGGCTATGATTATGATGCAAACATTGACGAAAACATCTTGGATCATGCCGGGCCTACATACGATATCGAATATGCAGACAGTGATACGGCAGCGGAAAACGAGGCGCATGCTCAATGGGGATTTTCAAATGCGTTGCTTAAAATCATCATACGCGGAAAAAACACCACGTATTCGGAAGACCCGGATTCTGCTATTGATTCAATTCTTGATGATTATTTGTCCGATTTGAAGGCATTGCTTGGCCCCAATGGCGGGCAGCTTGCATTGTCAAATGCAAACGCCGTGATAACGTATAAAAACAGCGATAAAAAA
>Ga0315291_10006356_pt1 | contig 14669 bp, 12 predicted proteins | sample YL17G12_20_MG_FD_203070 | JGI IMG/M metagenome (GOLD analysis project Ga0315291, IMG submission 203070) | Sediment microbial communities from Yellowstone Lake, YNP, Wyoming, USA - YL17G12_20 | ecosystem: Environmental > Aquatic > Freshwater > Lake > Sediment | place: USA: Wyoming | collected...
TATATTCTTTCATAAAATAATCCATCTGTGTCAGCCTCAGCCATTCCCCCGGTAAAAGTTCTATGTGTTTTTGCAAAAAAATATATTCAAAATAAGTAAGTATAGGTCGGAAACCGCCCAATGATTTTTCCATATTTTCTTGTTCAAAAATAATTCTAGAAAATGAAGGAATTCGGTTAAAAAAATATTCAAAAAATTTTTTTGATTGTTCTAAAGAATATGTTTTCAGGTGAGGATAACTATTGGGAACATTCTCAATTGTCTCCATCAAACTTAGCGGTGAGAGATAAATAAAAGTTAAATAGCCAATAAAAATAAGGGAGTTAAAACGTAAGAGTAAAAAAATCAATCCAATTAATGCGAAAAATCTATAAAAAGTGTTATCATCGGAAAACCTAAAAAAATTTTGATTAATTATAAGTAAAATCAAGGGGCTAATAAGGACAATAAAATAAATTAATGGCGCCTTGTCAATAATAAAACTAACTAAAAAAACACTATAAAAAAAAGCCAAATAAAGATTATTAGGTCGCAGTCTCAAAATTTTCTCTTCCCGTGTTTTCGATTTTCTCCCTCCTAAAACCTCCAGTAACTCAGCTACCAAAGATTTTCTAATAAAGGGAATTAAGTCAAATAACAGTTTTACAGCCGGAGCAAGCAAAACCATGATGCCATAAATAAAACTTCCGGAAAAAAAAGAAAAAAGAAAAATTGCTTCAGATAGAAATAAAGTGGTAGTGAAATTTAAAACTGCAATTCCAAAACAAAATATTGCCGAAATAAAATAATAACCCTTAAAAAATGTATAAAAAGCCAGGGGGAAAAGGGCCCAACTAATAGTTTCTGGTTTAGCTAATCTGAAAAACGGAATAAGAAAAATGGGGCTTCCGCCAATTAAAACTATCAAGATTATTAATTTAATTAAAGATATGTTTTCTAATATACCGATAATAGAAATACTAGAAATAAGGATGAGAAAAGTTAAAAGAGTAAATTTTTGAATCCTTAATTTATCATAGACTTTTAAAGTAAAAGGGTTGAGCCAAAACCTTTCTTTTAAAGAGAACCCCAAACCATCTTCATAAACATAACCATTGCGACCATATTTATTAATACAATCAGCAATCCTCAAATACCAAGTAAAAATAACGGCCATCCGAGGAGAAAAACCAGTAACGTATTTATTTATTTTAATTGGACTAAAAACATCTTTAAAAAGCCTCCAATAGGTTCGAGGTAAAAGTAAAATAAGGAATGGTTGTGAAAACAAAATAGCCAATTTGTTTTCCCAAGAAAGCAAATTAATTATTTCCTTACTTTTCTGGAAAAAACTTTTCATAAAAATTTATTATTTTCCCAACTCAATAACAACGTAAAATCCGAACAATCTTTTAGTATGGTTGTCGAACCACCTAAAGATTGTATTAAATGGAATTTTAAAAATCGGAATGAAATCCAATATTCTTGCGAAACCAGGCTGAAAGTAAAAAAGTTTATCCGAGCGGAAATAACTAAACATTTTTCTAATTTCGTAAGGAGAATATGCTTTAAGAGTAGGACAGCCAAATAATTCTAGAGCGGCAGTCCCTAATTGGGAATTATAATATTTTTTAGAGTTTCTTAATTTATTTAATAGCCAGTATTCCTTCCCAAAAATAAAATCAAGAAACTTAGAAAAAAATCTTAATATAATTATCGCGAACCATTTAGGAGTATATTTTCTGTAAAGCATAATAATTGTCTTCCCATTTTTCTTTAAAACGCGGTGGATTTCGTTTATTCCTTTTTGCGTATTGGGAGTATGATGCAAAACGCCAATACTATAAATTGTGTCGAAAGTATTATCGGCAAAGGGAAGGTTTTCGGCATCACCAAGAATAAATTCGGCATTGGTAACCCCAATTTCTTTTAAACCCTTCTGAGCTTGTTTTAGAGATTCTTGACTCAAATCCAAACCAATCACCCTTTTACATTTTTTCGCAATCAGTGATGTAATTAATCCCTGACCGCAGCCAACATCAAGAACATACTTATTTTTCAATAAATCATCCCTTATCCAGTCTAAGATATATGGTTCAGTTTTTATCAGCCAGTCCAATTTCTTTTCAAAAGACGTCCATTCCCCACCACAAGGGTTTTGATCCCAGAATTTTTGTCCTTTGTTTTTAATTTCTTTAGATATATCCATTATTTTCTGAAAAGTTATAAGTTAAACAGCACAACACTATATTTTTTATTTGCTCGGCTAATTTCTTCCCGCATTTCACCTCCTGTTTTTTCATAAAGTTTAATCGCAGATAAATTTGAGGTTAATGTTTTAACAAATAATTTGTTGAATCCTTTATTTTTCAAATGTTCTTTAACATAATTCACGAGCTCTTGTCCTACTCCCATGCCTCTAAAATTTTTTTTAACAGCAATAACCACTATTTCCGGCGACTCTTTATATTCTTTCTCTTTTAAAAAAACTTGAAAAAAAATATCTAAACATTCTCTTAAAAAAAGAGGAGTTAAGAACATTTTTTTAAAAAAAATAATAATTGTTCGATAGAAATTTTTCAATATGATATTCTTTAAAAATAAATTACTTTTATAAGCGAGTGTCAAAAATCCAGCAACTTCGCCATCGATGGTCTTGACGAAGGTTATACCTAAAGGAGAATTTAAAGTGTTGGGATAAAAAATCTTCGCCAGAAAATCAATTCCTAAAGAAGGTAAAAAATCTTGGGGAAGAGATTCGGAATGTATTCTTACCACTTCTTTAATATCTTTTTCGAGCATTGTTCGTACCATAAAATTTATTTTATTAAAGCCCTTTTAGTGACTGAATTATATAGTCAAGATCTTTTAAGGTTATGTCTGGATAAATTGGCAAATTAATTACTTCTTGAGTGAGTTTAAGAGAATTTTCGAATCCACTATCTTTATATCTCTGATAAACCTTCATATGAGGAATTGAATAATTTATCAATTTTCCAAGTTGAACTCCTTTTTCCCTCATCTTTTTAATAACTCTTTCTCTATTTTTTATTCTCGGAACGTAATGAGAATAAGTAGCCCCTTCAACAATCGGAGGTAAAACCAATCCTGGGATATCTTTTAAATTATCATTGTAATATTCAGCGATGAATTTTCTCTTTTTAAAAATTTCCGGATATTTCTTTAATTGTTCCAAACCAACCCTGGCTTCCAAAGGGGTCATTAATTCAAAAGCGTCGCCGGGTAAGTCAATTTTTTCTTCTTTGTAATACTGGGTTAATTTACCCAAAATTTTCTTTCCTTCCAAATAGTCAAAATAATGGAAGAAGTTGAAGAAAAATTTATTAAAAGCGGGGTAAGTAGCCAAAAAATAGATAAAACTTTTAATGGCCCTCAAAATTGCGGACTTTTTAAAGTTTTTATTTCTATAATCCTTCAATCTTTTATATATTTCTTCATTATTCATAGTAAGAATCCCGCCGAAAATTGAAGAAATATATTTGGAAATATTTAAAGAAAAAAGAGCCACATCCCCTTCATTGCAAACCAATTTTCCTTTCCATCTACTCCCGACGCAATGAGCACAATCTTGAATGATTAAAATATCCTTTTTTATATTTTTTATTTCCTTTAATTCTTCTATATCTACAGGATAACCAAAAATATTCCCCGGAATTATCGCTTTGGTTCTTTCATTTATTTTTTTCTTAGCTCCTTCTAAATCTAAATTAAAATTGTTTGGAGCCGTATCAACGAATCTCGGGATATTGCCGGAAAGCACTACGGCGTGGGGGACAACAACGCAAGTATAAGCAGGCACTATAATCTCTGAATCCTCAATACCCAAACATTTAAATAGAGCATAGATCGCGCTTCTGCCATAAGGGAAAGATAAGGCATATTTTGCTCCAAACGTTCTGGCAAATTCTTTTTCAAATTTTTCAACCGAATTCTCCTCCGATCTTAAAATAGCTTCTATTTCTTTGAAATCAAAATATGGTTTAAGTCGCGGAATCATATTTTTAAAGATAATTTTTAGCTAAATTTTCCATTGTCTCAAATTTATAATCTTTAGTCATAATATTAATTGCCTTGTGAAATAAATTCCATTTTTTGTCAAAGGATGTATAAATACTCTGAGGAATATAAACTCCTTTTTCTGATTTTTTTGGAATTTGATCTAAAAATTCAGGTTTCTCAAAATCAACAAAATCAAAAAGATGAAACTCAAAAATTATCGGCCTTCGCCAAAATTTCATAGAATTATAAGAAACTTTAAAAAGATTCAGTCCGGTTTTTAATAAAAACGTGGCGAAAAAAGGAAGGCGGATAACGGGCGTGACTGTAATAGGAAGTTCAACCAACTTTTTTTCGTTTTTCTCCGTAGGGAAATAGGGTAAAGTTGGAGAAAAAGAATATTTCATCTCCCCTAGGGTTGTCCTATCTTCTTTAGAGCTATTACTCATAGAAACAAAATGCAGAAACTTCAAAACGGGATTGAAATAAGACGGAAAAACGGAAGAATCGTACAAATAATTTCTTGATTTTAAAAGTTCGAGAACCTTATCGTTAACGTTCCAGCCGGGGGCTCTAAAACCAATGGGCTTCTTTTTGGTTTTTTCAAAAATAATTATTTCTCCATTTCTTATCTCTTCCCATTTTTCTTTTTCGCTGATTAATCTAAATCCTTGAATATGATTCATTGAGTGATTGGCTATTTCATGTCCTGCCGCCGCAACTTTTTGGACAATTTCAACATTTTCAGGATAAAGTAAATCTTTACCGACGATGAAAAAAGTCGCCCTAATCTTAAACTCATCTAGAAGTTTCAGAAAGTTATCTATTCCTTGTCGAAAATCAGAAAAATCATAATTTTCTCTTTTAAGTCCCTGACCCCTAAAGTGCGTGTTCAGAGTATCTATATCAATTGAAATTGCTCCTTTTAGCATATTCTTAAATAAATTCAAAGATATTCTTAACTGTAATTCTATTTTCTTTGTTAAGTCTATCTAAATCAATCGCCGTCGGCTTTTCTTTTCTTATCAATTGGTATAACTGGAAATATTTAGCTGAACCCATATGGATTGCGGAAAAATTTTTACCGTATTCCAACCATTTAAATTTAATGTTCTTATTTTTAGTTAAAACATCATCAATTTCAATTTTGTCTTCCTTTAAAATAATCTTTCTTTCTAATTCTACCGGGTATCGGTTTTTTTTGGTAATCATCTTTTTTATTAAACTTTTTTTGATTAAATTACCCAAAAAAACATTCCTAAAGAAAGTAAGATTTAATATCCTTAAAATTATAAGCTTTAAAGGGTTGATTCCCTCTCTGCGGACTTCCAAAAAATTAGTAGCGATTTCTAAACTTCCTTCTTTAAAATTTATCTTCGCTTTATCATTGAAAATCTGACTGGTGATTATTTTCCCTTTCTTGATTTCTCCAAAAAATCCGGCATCATCAAAAATTAAACTTCTTTTCTTTTTATCAAAAATTTTAATCACTCCGCCCTTAGCGGCGTTGCAAATTAAATAATATGAGGAGGCACTTTTGGCGTATATTTTTGATTCTTCAAAAAATCTCTCCCCTTTTTTCTCAAAAGGTAATTTCAAATCAATAAACTGATTTTCTTCGTTTGGGGCCAAATAGGCCTCTAGATAATTTTCCATTAGGGGGATTAAATTTTCGTTATCAAGACTCGCTAAAGAAACGGTTTTTTCTTCTGAAATTGCTTTTTTTATTTTTCCGGCTAAAGGAATATACTTTTCCATGATTTCAAGGCCAGCGGGGTAAAAGATCTCCGTATTTCTTGAACCGTACTCTCCCCCGAAGGTACCGTCTGGATGGACAAAAAAAGATAAAAATTCAATTGATTTTTTAAGCGCTTCTAAGATTTTCTCGTCTTTGGTCTTTTTATAATATTCAGCCAAATAATAAATTCCTAAAGTTTCATAACCGGGATCCGAACCTTCATATTCTCGAAACCAACCTTCTTTGGACTGATTTTTAAGAATGAGATTTATTATTTTCTGAGATTGTTCTTTGTATTTTTCGTTTTTCAAAAGTTCTCCCGCTTGGTATAAGGCCAGAGCTGCTCCGGACAGATGATTTGAAATAAAGCCATGTGTTTCTTTATTTTTAAATAAAAAATCAGCGGCTTTATCAATTGAATTAAGCAGGATTTTTTCTTCAGCCGGAGAAAATCTTCCCCGCATAACTAAAAAACTTTCAATTAAAGGACGTGAGGTAAAGGCTGTGGCGCCAAAGCTATATTCGTTCGGGAATGCCTGATCAAAAGAACCGTTTTTGTGCTGGATTTTCGTCCAAAACATCATTCCAGTTTTTATCCAATTTGCTAAATTCTCATTTTTAAAATAGGAATTATCCTCAGAATTTAAAGAATAAATTAAACTTAAAGGATAAACTGCTCTTTGCAATGAGGCATCGGGAAAATCCTTAAACTTCCAGGCCCAAAAACTTCTATCAAAACAGCCGTAATTTTGAGAAGAAACGTCCCGGTCTTGTAAACTTAAAACTCTTGGGATTTGCGACAGTGTTTTTTTAAGATAAATTTCTTTTTTCATTTATATTTTTTTGTCAATGAAATTTTTAAACCAAAGTTCCAGACAAAGTAACCCCCATATTTCCCTGCCAAATTTTCTTTCACCTTCCAATAATTTTTTTACCCCCTTAACATTATAAATATCTCTTTCCTTGGCCGATTTATCCAACAAAACATTTGTTAAAAAAGTTTTTACCTCTTTTTTCTGATACCACTTGGAAAGCGGCACTGCAAAACCTATCTTTTCTTTTCTTTCCAAAATTTCCTGAGGTACAAAATCCCTTACGGCCGTCTTGAGAATGTGTTTGACTTCTCCGCCCTTAAATTTCATCACTGGAGGAATTTTAGCGCTCAACTCCACAATTCTGTGATCCAGCAAAGGCACTCTCGATTCCAAAGATACGGCCATACTTGTTCTGTCTTCGACGTGAAGCAAGGCTGGCAGTAAAGTTTTAATATCAAAGTGGCTCATTTTGTTGAAATAAGAAAGACTATTGGGAAGGTTAAAAATTTTTTTAAATTCCACCAAAGAAGAATTATCATCTTGAATTTTTCTAAGAAAATTATCACTAAATATTTCCTCTAAATTTCCCATTCTTTTAACTAACCTGAAATACCTTTCGTCCATAGGACTAAAAATGCCCTCTTGCCAGAAATGCTGCAGAGTTGAAGTATAACCCTTTAAAATGCCTAAATTAGGAATAATAGATTTCAAGGTTACCACATGTTTTCCTTCTTCCTGGGTGCCCAAAATCGCCCCCTTTAGCGCCTGCTCAAGATAGGCAATCAAATATCTCGTATATCCTCCCCAAGCCTCATCTCCTCCCTGTCCTCCCAAAACCACTTTTACATTTTTTGCCGCCAGTTTAGATACGAAATATTGGGGGAAAATTCCTGGCCCTGCTGCCGGTTCATCCATAAAATAAATTAGTTTCGGCAAAATATCTATAAAATCTGAATATTTAGGATAGATCTCAAAATACTGGCTCTTCGCCTTTTTTGAGACTAATTTGGCATATTTTCTTTCGTCGTATTCTTCGCCAAACGGGAAAAAACCGGTAAAAGTTTTAAATGGAACTTTGAAATTAAAATATTTTGAAGCAAAACAAGTAATAATACTGGTATCTATTCCCCCGCTTAAATGCGCCCCTACCGGCACATCACTCCTTAATTGAATTTTCGTTGAATCTTTTATCAAGGCCAACAGTTCGTCAGTAAATTCTTTTTCTGAACTTTTAAAATCAATGGAATAATCCAGATCCCAGTATTTTTTTATTTTTAATCTTCCTTCTTTTAAAATTAGGTAATGACCAGGTTCAATCTTCTTAATTCCCTTAAAGAAAGTTTTGTCGCCCAAACAATATTGAAAAGTAAGATAATCGTTAATTGCCGAAAAATTCGGCTCGGCTTTTATTCCATATTTTAGAATAGCTTTTACTTCCGAGGCAAAAATAAATTTCTTCTTGCCGAAATAATAATAAAATGGTTTTATACCTAATCTGTCTCTGGCAGAAAAAAGCTTTCTTTCTCTCTTGTCCCAGATGAGAAAAGCGAACATTCCGTTAAGTTTTTGAAGGCAATTTTCTCTCTCTTCTTCATAAAGATGAAGTATGACTTCGGTGTCAGAATGAGACCTAAACTCATATCCTTTTTTGATTAACTCTTTTCTCAATTCAAGATGGTTATATATTTCCCCATTATAAACAATCCAAACTGTCCCTTCTCTGTTCGTCATCGGTTGATGGCCAGCTGAGGAAAGATCGATAATTGACAATCTTTTATGTCCAAGACCAATATTTCCGTCAAGAAAAAAACCTTCATCGTCCGGGCCACGATGCGAAAGAATTTCAGTCATTTTCCTTAAAGATGACTCGTCTACTTTTTCTTTTGTATTTAGATTATAAACGCCGCAAATTCCGCACATTTTACTTCTTTAATTTTTTAATTTCTCTTTGCCATTCTTTTGCTTGGTTTCCCCAAGGATAAATGCATTTTAAAATCAACATCAAATATCCCAGAGTAGTGATACTGGTTATCATTTTACTTTTGCCGACTTTTTGGTCATATCTCAATTGAAAAGGAATTTCCGCCATTCTGGCGCCCAACATTCTTAATTTAATTATTTTTTCAACCGTTCCAGTAAAACCCATACCCTTTAAATCGATAAAATTATTGCCAAAAATCCTGATAGCTTCTTTAATAATCCCCGCCCTATAAGCTCTGAAGCCACAAGAATAATCTCTAACGTTTTTTATCGGGAAGAAAATTTTCATTACCAAACTGGCGGCTAAACTTATCGAGCTCCTATATTTGTTCACGCCAATCATTTTTCCTCCTTTCTGGAAACGTGAAGCAATAGCGACATCATAACCTTCATTTATTTTTTTTATTAATTCGGGAATATATTTTGGTTCATGTGTGCCATCAGCATCCAATCTGACAATAATATCATCTGGTTGGGAAATTTCAGCTGCTCTTTCAAATGCATCTCTTGCAGTTTCACCAAGACCGCGATTTAGTTTATGAATAATTACTTCTAAGGGAATTTCTGAAGAAAGTTTGTTTAAAATACTCGCAGTCTTATCGCTACTTCCATCATTAACAATAATTATTTTATAATTTTCTTTACCTAAAGTACCTTTTATTTTCCTAAGTAAAACTGGTAAAGCTGATTCTTCGTTGTAGGCTGGTAATAAAATGTAAATCATTTTTTATTCATATAAAGAATAATAATACTCTTCCAATTTTTTAGCTACTACTTTAAAATCATGCTCTTTTACAGCGAACTCTCGACTTTGTTTGCCAATTTTTTCTCTAAGCTCTTTATTTTCTATTAAACGACGCAAAACCTCTTTAATATTATTTGGATTGGCGTTAACTATCGGTAAATCAAACGGTGAAATTTTTAAGACGTCGTCTCTCACATAAACAATAACTGGTTTTCCTACCGCCATGCATTCTACGGCGTTAGAGCCATAACAACCTGCTCTAAGCTGATCAACGCAAATATCAGCCTGCATTTGATAATATCTAACATCTAAATTCGGTACTTTATCAAAAAGCATAAGTTCAATTTTGTAGCCTTCTTTTTGCAGTTCTTCCACGGCTTTTTTCACAAAAGAACTGCCCTTTGCGTCGCCACCTCTGATTTCCGAGTTCCCGTAGGCATGATATATTCTTAAATTATCAGTTTTTGGAAGCCTGAATTTCTCAGGAATTTCTTCGAACGGTAACGGCTTCCACAAATCAGTATTTACAGCATTATTTAGTGGCTTCATATAAGGAAACATTACCAAAAGATCACCGACCGTTAAATTCAGATCTCCCAATTTTTGGGCAAGAGTAGCCATTTTCCGTTTAAATTCCTCAGCACAATCTTCTCTACCGTCTCCAAATGATTGCCTTTGAAGAGTACAAGTATGGCAACAACTGAACTGGTATTTTTCATCAATTTGTTTTAGGCGAATTGCGCAACCCCACCATTGGAAGACAACTTTCTTTCTTAATAATTTTAGAATTCTTACATCAAAATATAAAAAATATTTTTTAAGAAAACCTCTTTGGGGAGTAAAAGTCAATCCGGAATGAAAATGAAAGACATCGTAGTTAAACAAACTCCAAATAAAGAAAGTAATAATTTTGACTACATTCAATAATATATCAAAAAAATTGTACCTGGTAGCACGTAAATTTAAATTAAAATCTGGTGGTCCCTGCATCAACCAAGCCGCACATTCCGGCACATAATAAGTCATATAATCTGCCTTGTGGCCTCTTATTCTTAACCCCCTTGTCAGTAAAAACGGTTGGTATATGGCCACGCCGCCAGGCATATGTATAATTCGTAATTTTTTCTTTTTTTCCCTTTTTCCCCTATTTTCCATGGTTGATTAATTTGCCTTCTGTATTAAATAAATAATCAATAATTGAAAGGCCAGGAAGGAAGTCTCCAAACATTTGTTTATAAACTGGGTGTTTAAAATTTTGATAAATTAATTTTAAGCCATTCTGATTAAATTTTTTATTTTCTTGATATCCCTCAGCACCTCCGCCGCATAAATAACTATCTCCTCCTACGGCCTTTACCATATTGATAAGCAAATCTGTCGCTTTTCCAACAGTATCAAGTTCTGATCCTTTGATAAATTTAGTTTTGAGTTTCAATAATTCTGATATTTTTTCAATTAGTTTCATATTCAAATCCGCTAAATTTCCTATTTTTCGTTCTAATATTTCCTTAATATAAGGATAATATCTATCAAAGTAGAGCGATTTTTTATAATTTGTTTCTATCGCCCCGAAATGGGTACTAATCCAATCTAATTTGTTATCAATCTTTGCTTCATTGATTTTTTGACCAAAAACACCCGAAGTTATCACTGGAATAGTCAACCACTGCCACCCTTTATTATTTTTAACCTGACATCTATTTATCCAAGTTCCCCTGGTATATTGAACATTATCCATAAAAATAAAAATGTCGCTTTTTTTAATTTTATCAAAATAACCAATCCAAGGAAGATAATTAGGTTGATGAATTGCTACAATCATTTTTTTCATTTTTTTTCTGAAGTTCTTTAATTTCTTTTAAGGTTAAAAATTTATCAATAATAATTTTTCTACCCTTTTTATCAAAATAGTATGCCCCCGGATAGGGTTTTATCAATGCCCTGATAAGATTATAAATTTTAATTGCCGGCATTTTCCAATTAAATTGACCTTCTTCTGGCCTGCGCCGCCAATAAGTACTTGCAATCGAATTGTTTTGAGGCACTCGCTTGATATTATTATTTACAATGTTAGACCATTCTTTTTTAAGCAAGCTTTTTGTCGTTTGAGCAAGTTTTTCCTTTAAAGTTGTGGCTGTGTCTAAAAAACTTATTTTTATTTTCTTTTGGGCGACAATATCACCTGTATCAATGCCTTCATCTATATAATGTATGGTCACACCAGTCTCTTTTTCTCCGTTAATCAAAACCCAATTTAAAGCATTAGCCCCTCTGTATTTAGGAAGTAAAGAACCATGAATATTAAGAGCGCCTCTTGTGGGTATGTCTAAAATTTCTTTGGGGAGAATCATCGAATAAGAAATAACTAAAATTAAATCTGGTTTTAAATTTTTTAAATTTTTAACAAACTTTTGGAACTTCTCTTTATTTTTCTTAAAGGGTTGGATAAAGATTGAAATTTTCTTTATGTCCTTGCGTCTTTTTATAATTTTTAAGGATTGAGGACGATTTTCCGCTACCACTATCCCTGTTAAATCATTTATTCTTAATGCGTTTAAAAAAACCTTTATACCCCATTCATTACAAAATAAAATCGTTTTCATTTTTGTTTAGCGATAAATATTTTTTCTTTTTCCCCTCAAAAGAGTTCTATCATACCATCGTATTGTTTTTTCCGCCCTTCCCTTAATGCATCTCATTACCCTTTGTCTGGGAGCCATAACATCATCTTGCCACAAAGAAGGATGCGTAAGAACCTGTAAGCAATTAATTTTAGGATTTCTTAGAACATCCTCAAGTCTTTTAAATCTCCAATAACCATTAGAATCAGAACAATATTCTACCTCGTTGCGGAAATAATCTGCATATGTGTTGATAAGCCCGGCATATTTTTGTTTTTTGCAACGTTTAGTAAATGCGTTAAGAATATGAAAAGAAAATACTTTAATCTCTTTTTTAAAGATTTTTTCCAAAATTGATTTTTCCAACAATAGATATTTTTCAAGAGACTTCTCGTCATTTATACGATAATAAGAAACATCAAAATGTAATCCTATTTCATGACCAGTTTTTATAATATCGACGACGCAATCGGTTATTTCTTTTTCCAGAAGATTATAAAATTCGCTATGTAAGAATAAAAAATATGTCGCTTTAATATTTTCATCTGCCTCTATACGGGCTAATTTTCTTGCTCGATGCATTGAAAAATCTACGTCGTGACGCCAGAGTACAAATTTTCCCCTTTTGTCAAAATTTGTAAATGTCCGGAAGGAATAATTTTCCTTTTTAGCCAATTGCATCAGTTTTCTAAAATTAGTAGTAGTAAAATCGCTAAAATTATATCTTAAATAATTTCTCATTTTTATTTTTTTGTTATCTTATAAAATAAATTTTTTCTCCACTTATCTATATTAATTTCTTTTTTATTTTTTATTTTAAAACCAATCTTATCAAAACATTTTTCAAGTTGCTCTGAAGAAAATCTCTTGAAGTGAAACTGGTCTTCAGCACCAGTGGGTATTTTTATTTTTTTATACCATTTTGGGCTTTTCTTGAGCCGTGGGGTATTTTTATTTTTTTCTCCCGTCCATATACAGATAGTTCCATCATTTTTTAAAACCCTTTTTGCCTCTTTTAAAGCAATAGAGGGATTAATAAAATGATCCAACGTAGTGATAAAAAGAATCATGTCAAATAATTTACTGCGAAATGGCAAATATTCTGCTAATCCCCTAACAAAAGCGAATGGACGCGGCTGTTCACCTACCAAAGAATCGAGTCCGACGAAAAAAACATTTTTCTTCCTGCAAAAGGCCATATGAGTAGGATTCTTTTGGGGGCCTACTCCAACATCAAGGATTACTCCCTTAAAATTGCAAAACTTTGCAAATTCCAAAAAATCCTTTCTTTTACCCACTCCCAAGTTGTGCACTGGGTCGTTAGTATAAATCACCATTGCATTCGCTTGCAATTTTTCCCATATTTTCCAAATTGGTTTATTTAAATCTTTTGCATTCTTGGGCATAAAATCCCAAAATCCGTATTTTTTATTTTTTTTAAAACATTTTAAAGAAGAACATAAAAAGCTATTTTTTTGATAAAACCTTTCTTTTGTGATCGGACAAACAAACCAATTTAATGGTATTTCTAAAAATTTTTTACTCATTATATTATTTTATATTTATCAATAAAAATCTTATTCCACCATTCAAAACAAAGCAAAGACCAAATGAAAAGTCGACGATTTTGTTTCCCTTTTATGTGTTCATAAATTAAATTTTTTACAGTACCATAATCAAAATAATTGAAAATATTTGCTTTTTTGTCTAAAAGTAAATTTTTTATATATTCAATACTTTCACCCTTAAACCAGCTGGCATCTGGACCCGAAAAACCTTGTTTTTCTTGATTAGCTATTTCATTTGGCACATATTTACTTAAAACTTTACGCAAAATTATTTTTCCGTCTTTTGTCCTTGCATAATATTTTTCTCTTTTTGCCAATTCATCTTCATCTATTTCAAGAATCTTATCAATGTTTTTCAATTTTAATCTTACTGGCACTTTCATCGCGAAATTCACTAAGTCATTGTCTAAAAAAGGGACTCTCACCTCTAAGCCATAAGCCATACTTAATTTATCCTCCAACACTAAAAGACCGTGTAAAAATGTCTTTGCTTCAAAATACAAAGAATGATCAATATAACCTTCCGGACTTTTAGGGATTAACTTACGATTTTCAAAAACATTTCTGAATATATCCTGAGTCCAAACGTTTTGAACGTCTTTTTCGATTGGTGTAAATAATTTTTTTAAGGTCTTATTGGAAACAAGTCTTTGCCAATATTTATAATAATTCTCAATATAATTATTAAAGTCCTTGCTTTTTAATGCTCGGTAATATCTCCAAGGATATCCTCCGAAAATTTCATCCGCCCCGCCACCAGACAAGCATACTTTCACAAATTTAGAAGCAAGTTTTGAAGCATAAAAATTGGGATAACTTTGCCCTAATCTTAAATCTTCCAAATGCCAAACCAAATCCGGCAGACATCTCTTTAAATCACCCGACTTTAAAACCATTTCATAGTGTTCGGTCTGATAAAGATGAGATAAGCTCTCCGCTTTTCTTCTTTCATCAAATGCTAACTCGATTCCTGAAGCGGAACTTAAATCAAAACCAATACAAAATGTCTTAAGGTTTGAGAAAAATTGAGACGTAATTGCCGTAATGGAACCCGTATCAATTCCTCCGCTTAAAAAAGAACCAATTTCTACATCGGAAACCAATTGTCTCTTTACTGCTTGTTTAAAAAGTCGATCCAATTCTTCTAAATATTCATTTTCAGATTTTTTATTATTATCTTCACTAAAATTAAAATCCCAGTATTTT
>Ga0315291_10006359_pt1 | contig 14666 bp, 12 predicted proteins | sample YL17G12_20_MG_FD_203070 | JGI IMG/M metagenome (GOLD analysis project Ga0315291, IMG submission 203070) | Sediment microbial communities from Yellowstone Lake, YNP, Wyoming, USA - YL17G12_20 | ecosystem: Environmental > Aquatic > Freshwater > Lake > Sediment | place: USA: Wyoming | collected...
CGTCAACCGGCGGGGGATCCGGCAACACATTAACTTTGCCATGGATATCTCCTCCTATCCTCTTGAGGAGGCCAAGTCCTATATCCGCAATCTTGCCCGGCTCCGGATGAACTCCCTCACGCTGCACAGTTATCCGGGGCAGTGGTATCCCTATCCTCTGGACGGGGGAAGATCCCTGGCCGGAAACTTTTTCTACGGCCAGCGCCACGACATCCCCGATGATCCGGTCGTCAAGAACGCGGTCCGCAACAGGAAGGTTTACTGCATCCCCGAGATCGAAGCCTTCTATGATCAGCCCGAAGAAAAGAGCCGGCGGGCCATGGAATGGCTCAGGGCCGTCATCGCGGAGGCCAAGCGAGTGGGATTGGCCGTCAATTTTTCCCTCGAACTCCGGACCGATGACATGGACCGTTCCCTCGAGACATGCGCATCCGTCCTTGAGCACTATCCGATGATCGACGGCCTCGAGCTCATTTCGCAGGAGGACATCGAAAACCCGGTCCGCGAGATCGAACACAACATGAAGGTCATCCAGGTCCTGCGCGAAAAACGGGAGGGGAAACGGGACCTCGAATACGCCGTCGGGATCTACAGCACGACCATCCAGGACCTCAAACCGGGCTATGAATTCATGCGCCGTATCGTCCCACCGGACGTTCATTTGACCGTCATGCCGGCGCACGGGGCGCGGGTCGCGGTGAATAACCTTGAGGCCATCCCGGTCACGGCCGAGGATCTGGCTCAGACTGTGATCTACAGCTGGGTCGAGTTCGACGGGCTCATGTATCTTCAGCAGAACCCCGTCGAGGGGATCCGCCGAATGATCGAAGAAGGGAAACGGCTGCTCGGAGACGCTCCCCTGTACGGCGTTGGCTGGAATCACTGGCGCACCGCAGAGAACCGGACATCGATCAGATACGCGTCCCTGGCCTCGATCGAAGGGCCGCTCGACCCCGTCCTTTTTTACCGCCGTTACGGCGAAACGCTCGGAATCGGGAGCATCGACACATACGTTTCGGCCATGGAGGCTCTGGACGAAGCCGACAACGACGCCCGGAACAACCTGTTCAACATCGGGTTCTGCTACGGGGGATATTGGAGCCTGAAGGAAGGCCTGGCCAATTATGGTAGGTATCAAAAAGAAAAGACCAAAGCGTCCGTCCTGAAATTCGAATCCGTACTCGGGAGCCTCGAGGATTGCCTCCGGGCAACGTCAACGGCTCAAGGAAAAAGATATCTCGAATTCCTCTCAAACCGGATCTCCTGCACCCTCCTGCATATCCGGTCCTTCGGCAAGATGGCCGAGCTCCAGCCGCTCTTCAAAGACAAAACCCCCGAATCATTCACCGGTGAGGACCGTCGGCGCATCCGGGAAGTCTGCGACGACGCTCTGGCCCTGCAAAATGAATATATCAAGCTTCACGCGCGGATGATCGAAGACAGAGGCTGCGAAGGCACACTGATGAGCTACTATTATTCCGTCCCCCGTCTCTTGAAACAGATCAGGAAGGCCTACGGGGGAGAAGGAGATGGCCCGGCCCCTCTGCCCAAGACTTCCGACGCCCCGCCGGCCCCCGAGGAGACCAAGAAGAAAAAGGTCAAGAACTCCGGCTGATCTCCCGGCATCCGTCAGCTGGGCGGTCCTGATGAATCCACCAAGGATGTTGAGGGCGTCCCTCCGGACCGCCCAGAACGGGTTGCTCTTTGCGCTTTGGATGATGGCCGGGGCGGCGCGGGGATCCTCGACATGCCTGCCGAGCTCGGCGGCGGCCTTGATCTTTACCTTTTACTTGGTAGCCGTAATAACATCGCAAACTGATTCTTAATGTTAAGAACCGTAAGGACATCGCAAACTGTTTGGCGCTCAGCAGAGGGGTTTGACGATCCTTCCCGTGAAGGGGAACGGAAGCGTTTTGACGAGTTTCCCATCATGCTTGATATAGACCGTCCGGTGATGCTCTCGACGTACCACCGTAGAGTTTTCATCAAGTACGAGGAGAAGGTCATCAAGACGTTTCCTTTCCCGTTCGTCAGAAAGGTCGTTGATCCTATCGCCTGACCCTTCAAGTGTTCACGATGTCCTTACGGCTACCACCCTTAGAGCCATGCGACGAAGCTCATCCTTAATGGAAAGGAGGTGAAGGGAAAAAGCCCTTGACTGGCGTAGCGCTTTCATACATGCGAACTTCACTGTACTCTAGCATTTCATTCTTGTCCTGCTGCTGTCCGCTCCGCAGGGGGGCCTAAGTTAAATTGTCGTCGATAATCCTATCGGCGCCGGGGTATTTCGTAATGAAGACGACAATCTCCATCGTCCCACGGCATTTGAGGCAGAGCCGATGAGAGCCGGGATGGAGAACTGAAGCTGGGCGCTATTTTTCGATCTCGGCGATGAGCTTCTTCACGTCCGGCTGCTCCGGATTAAGCTTCAGGGAAGACCTGAGGACGCCGAGGGCTTGGGCTTTCCGGCCCGATCTGTAATAACAGCGGCCGAGCAAGTTCAGGAGGCGGACATCGCTGCTATAGATCTTGTTGCCTTCCTGGAAACTCGCGATGGCCTGGACGTAATCGCCCTTCTCCATCTGCGCCGTGCCTTTTAGCATGTAATAATCGAACCTTTTCTTCTCGTCCGGCAGGAGGCGCTCGACGAGGTCCAGAGCCTTATCAAATTGCTTCGTCTTGATCATGAACCCGGCATACTCAACAAGTCCATCCTTGTAATCGGGATTAAGAGCGAAGGCCCGCTCGAAGAAGGAAGCGGCTTTCGCGTTTTCGTCCATCCTGTCGGCCTGGCCGGCCAACATGTAAAGATACACGAACCGGTTCGCCAGCTGTAAGGCCTTGGCGTGGGCGATGGGATGGGGAACGGCTGTCTCCGGAGAGAGGACGAAATTAGCCGTCTTCTCATCCAGGACGCTACCGTCCGCATCCGAGAGGATCAGTTTCAGCTCGTAATAGTCGGGGGCAAGTTCCTTGGCCGGAAGGCTGAAGGACAGGTTCAGGATAGGCCCGAAGCGGGAATCGGCCAGCCTCAAAGCGGCCGACTTCCGGACCGGCTTATTCTCCCGAAGGCCGCGGATCTGAATCCTGACCTCCCCACCCAGCCTCAGGTTCTCCGTGGGATTGAGGACGTTGAATAGCAGCGCCACCTCGTCGGAAGCCGCGAAGATGTTTCTTGGGTCCAAGACAATCTTTTTATCGACAACTGTGAAGGGGACGTGCATGTCCTTGGAGTAATTCTCGATCCTGTAGCCGAGGATGGGACCGGCGATCCGGGGATGGCCGTCATCGAGAGGGACGACAATCTCCTTCTCCAGGAGGCTGAATTCCTTGCCTACCGAGTTCTGGAGAAGGACGATCAACCTATATTCTCCGTCGCTGATCGGGAAGGAATCCTCGATGGAAATTCCATTTGCCCGGACCCTGGCAACATCCTCCTCGGGGAAATAGAGAGGAAAATCCCGGGCATACTGGAGGATGATCCTCTCCCGAACCCGCAGGCTGACGTTGATCTGGAAGTTGCAGTAGTATTGGTTCTTGGGCTCGTAGAAGTCCACAGAGAGGGCCTTGGGCACGATGCTGAAGTGGAGAAAATCCAGTCCTGTGACCGGGTCGCGAATGAGGGCTATGGTGCTGTCGCTTTCGACGAAATTCGTCATGTACTCGGTCGATACGACGCCCTTGTAGTCCATGAAGTGAGTGGCGTAGGAAGGGTTGATGTCCTTCTTGGGCGACTCGAGGATATCCGCCATTATGATGCTGTTTCTCGGCAATGGCGAGTAGTCGTAATTGTATTCGCCCGGGAGGATGGAGATGGAGATATCGGCCAGCGTCGGCGCGATCTCCCTGATCCTCTCGTAGAGGGCCTGGTAATCGCCCGGATCCACGTCCTTCTTGTTGATGAGCAAGGCCGCCGGACCGTCGGACAGCGGGTCGTAGAGCTTGTAGTCCCCCACGCCTCCCTTCTGAAAAAAGAGCAGGATGAAGTGCGTGGGGAGGCTCTTCTTAGGGTCCCCGTAATAGGACCATGCTTGGGAAGGAACGATGAAGCTCGAGGACTCGAACCGTTCGATGCTCATCGGCGGGCCGAGGATCATATAGATCCTGCCCATGTCGGTCTGCCATCCCTCCCGCGTGGAGCCCCGCTTGAATATCTTGTTGACGTAGGCGAAACGCCTGACCATCTCGTCCCTGTATTCGTTCACCGGAGTGCCCGGGGTCGGATCTCTTTGCTTCCAAAACGACTCAATGAAGGTGTCCCTGTCCCCGTCAGACGTAAGCTTCAGGAAGACCTCTTTCTCAACGGGAAGGATGATATGCCTCGTGAGCTTTAGCCAGTCCTTGTACGGTTCGGGGAAATCCTTCTCGGCCAGCTTCTGTCCCGGAAAGAGAAGGGCCGGGAAAAAACAGATGAGCCCCAATAAAGCCCGTTTCTTCATGATTCGGTCCTTTGTCCCGGCCCCTCGCCCGCCAGGGCTAAGGAGCGCTTATTTTATTTTCACCTCAAATATCTTGCGGATCTTTCCCGCCGATCCTTCCCCGCCCTTGATGATGACATCCACGTAATGGGTCCCGGACGGGAGGTCGTAAGGAAAGGTGAATGAGATTGTTTTCATGTCCAGCAGCTCGTTGTTCGTGGTCAGGAAAGTCCGCGACTGTTCGAACCTCATTTTGCCCGCTCCTTCCTTGGGATAGATGAAGAAGATGAAGTCCAAGTCGACCTTGAGTTTCTCCCCTTCCTCCGCGAAGTTCAGGGCATCGGCCGGCAGGGAGATGAGGAACTCCTTCTTCGCGACCTGATACTTGAGACCGAATTTCACGACCTTGATTTTGAAAACGGCGTCTTTCTCAATGACCTGCCCAAGCTTCAGAATATCCATGGCCTCAAAAAAATCGCCCGTGTAGCGACGGATCTTGAATTGGCCGTAGCCTTTCTCGTCGACGAACTCAATGCCGAGGTCATAAGCGTCATAAATCCACCAGAGGATAGCCCCCCTGACCTCGGGGTCCCCGTGGGTGAAGGATTCGTCTGTCTCCTCAGGCGGGCCCATATAGATATATATGCGCCCCCGGTCCGTGTTCCAGCCGGGACCTCCCTCTTTAAAGTGTATGACAGTGTAATCGATCTGCCGGTCGAACTCCTTCTTGAACTCGTTGGCCTCCGTGTCCGGGTCGCGATCGCGCTTACACCAGAAATCCTTGATGAACTCTTTCCGTGACTCGGCGTCGGGAATACGGCTGAAAATGGCGCTTTCCTCGCGGGTCATAATCAGCCGGGCCGTTCTGTAGAACCTCTCGCTCTCGGGATCGAGGGGGACCTTGCGCACGGTCCCGCCGCAAGTTGCCAAGGCCAGGACGAAACAGATAAAAACGGCAGAACGTGCCCCGTTGAAGGATATGGCGTTCCGGGCCCCTGCAATCCTAAAAATCATTTTTTCTTCAGAAAGTCAATAAAGCTCTTGGCCTGCCCAGCCCTCTGGCTCTCGGAGTCCAGCTTCAGGTAGCTCTCAAATGCTGCAAGCGATTCGGCGTTTTTCCCGAGGTTCAGGAAGGTCAGTCCCAGCTGATAAAGGCCATCGGCGAAGTCTTTCTGAATCTCCACGGCCTTCCGGTAGCATTTCATGGCGTCCTCGAACTTGCCGCTGTTATAGTAGTTCGTACCCAAATTGTAAAGGACGATAGGATCGTCGATCCTGTCGAAGTCGACTTTCCCGTACCATTCCCGGGCCTTCTCGCTGTCGTTCCTATTGGCGTAGGTGTTCCCCATGAGCAACAGAGCTGCGACATTCTTGGGGTCCTTCTCCAGGACTTTGAGATAATGCTGTTCGGCCTGGTCATATTTTTCCTGCTGGAAATAGCAGTTGCCCAGGTTTATATTGATGATATAGGCGTCCGGGTACTTTTCGAGGATGCCTCTGAAGACATCGATCGCCTCCGCGTATTTCTTCTGTTCGAATAACACGTTGCCCTGGACAAGAAGGTTCTTGAGCTCATCCGTTAAGACCAACCCTTCGATCTTTTTTAGATTGACCTTGATCTCGGGATTCTTTTTTAGCTCCTGGACATCCACATTGATTTTCTTGGGGACGTAGCCTATCTTGTCGAAGTCGATGTTCCAGCCGCCACCGCGGATCCAGGCAGCCACCCACATGCCGTCCTTATCGGACATAACATCGAAGCCCGCCTGGGCCTTTACGAAAAAACACTTAACCCTCACGCCGTCGAGGGGAACGCCCTGTTCATCATGGACATACCCGATCAATCGTGCTTTCCCTTTGTAATCCTGAGAATGTGCGCTTAACGATACGATGATGAGCAAGGCAAGGACGAGCGCTATTTTCTTCATCAATTATCTCCTGTAACTTTATTTATCGGCAATCTTCTCTTTTCCGTCCAATTCTAGCACCTCGCCTACCGAAAAAAAAGCCCCACCCCCAGAGGGGGTGGGGCTTTGAGCGTCTGCGTCTGATCGCGCTCTTAGAACACAAACCTGACGCCAAATCTGGTGACCCTGGGATTCAGGATCTCGTTGATGTTGTAGTTCGTTGTGTTCGGGACGAACTTGTTCTGGGAAGAATCGGGGTAAATGTAATATGTCCCGTAATACTTCTGCTCTCTTCTGTTGACCGTAGAGCTGTTCAGGGCGTTGAAGACGTCGGCCATTAGGAAGATCTTTCCGGTATCGCCCAGCTTGATCATCTTTTCAAGCCTCAGGTTCAGAATGTAGGAGTTTGGAAGATGGTTCGTGCCAAAAGCTGTCATGTCGAGGCCGGCGCTGTTGCTGCGCGGGTTGGGGAGCCGGTAATCCACGATGCCAAAGGACTCCTCAATGATGTACCCCCGCCTGGCTAGGAAGCTCCCGGCGACGTTGATGTCGAAGGGCAACTGGTAAAGGCCAGTAATCTTAAGCATCCATGGGGAATAGACGAACTGGTCGATTTTGCCGCTGCCTCCGCCAAAGGAAGGCGAGTAGGCCTGCCCATTGAAAGCCCAGATGTTGGTCGGGTTCAGGTACCCTTTTTTCCCGTAATACGCCTTCTGGCTCTGCAGGGTAAAATTCGCGTTCAGCATCCATCGGTCCGAAAGCCTCTTGTTCGCGACCAAGTCCAAGCCGAAATAGTCGTTATGGGCGTCGGGCTGAGTCTTCACATAGTACCAGGGCGAGTACTCGGAGCCCTCTGCGGAAGTATAATACCATTCGTGCTTCTGGGCTTCCTTGGTGTTCCCGATGCCGGGGATATCGGCCGGGGGGTTCCCCGCCGAGATATACCAGCTCTGGTTATCCAGGGTACCGGTCTCGGGGAAATATTTGAGCCACCACCGGAAGTTGTTGTACCGCCTGAAAGTCCCGTTAATCTGGACGGCGAAATTGGGCAGGATCTCCTTTTCCAGGCTCAGTATGACCTCCGAGGTCCTCGAGGAGCCGGCGTCCTTGTCGACCAAAGTGTAAGGAGCGGTCGTCTGTGTCGGGTTTTGGGAATCATAATCTCCCCAGAAATTCCCCGCCGCATCCGCGTAGTCGCCGATGAACTGTCCGGCGTCGTTGAAGACCCGGTACGGCGTATAACCGGCCGCGGTATTCCAGTAGAGCTCCTTGTAATCGACAATCCCGTCGCCCTTGTCAAGCCACCAGAAGCCCATCCAACCGCTCACCCCGCCCGGCTTCCACGTATCCCCTTCGTAGCTTGCCATATAATCGCCATAAGAAGCCAGAGACAACTTAGCAATCGTCTTCCCCGACCCCGTCACGTCCCAAGTAAGCCCAATGCGGGGCGACCAGACCGCCCAGCGGTACTTGCTTCCGTCAGCCGCCAAAGCCTCGATCTTGGGAATCTTAATGGCGGGGAGAACCGTGTCCAAGAGGTCAACCGTCTGGGAGTCCACGTTGTTCTTCCAGACCGGGTTGTCCTTTTCCACGGCCTGTATCGAGTAAGGATTGACCGAGGGCGTCTGCAGGTCGTATCGCAGGCCTAAGAGCGCGTTGAAGCGTCCAAAGGTGATCGTGTCGCTGATATAGCCGGCGAACTGAGTGGTCTTTGTGGCGCTGTTCTTGGAACGCTCCATCGAAAAATACTTGAAGTTGGGATCGTTGGGGATGTCGGGCAGGCCGTCGCCGTTGAAGTCCACCGTGGGGTAATTGAAGTTCCGGCTGACGGAGATATTGCCCGTGAACGACCCCTGATATAACGGCTCCGCCACGTGCGTATTGTAATCGGCGCCGAACTTGATCTCATGGCTGACGCCGAAAAGCTTTTCCTGGAAATAGGTGCCCTGGAACGCGAACATATTGTCCAGTTCCTTTCCCCACCAAGTAGACATGGAATCGTACCACCTCTGGTCCGTGACGTCGTAGATGGCCAGCTTGTTTCTGTCCGGATCCATGACCGTGACGTGGCCGCCGGAGTTGTCCATCCAGGCGTACTTAAGGGAGATGAAGAAGTTGTCGCCGAACGTATGTTCGTCCTGGAACTTCACCAGGGGGACACCGAACCTGTAAGGGGCCAACTGGATGATGCCCGCGGGATTGCTGCTCGACTGGCCGCCGCCGTACTTGTACTTCTCGGCTCCGCTGACCATGACCTCGAAACGGTTCTGGGGGATGATCTGAAGGTTGAGCTTTGCGGTCAGGTTCGTAAGTGTCGTGTCGTCATTGTTCCCGTAGATGGTCGTTGTCTGGATGAAGCTCTCGCCATAAGAGCCCCAGAACCATGCCTTGTCCTTGATCAGGGGGAGGCCCACGTTGAAGCCGAAATCCCTGTTCCTGCGAATCTGGTTAATTCCGGCGACGCCCTGATCCTTCAGGGCTTGGGTCATGTTGTTGGCCTGGAAATTCTTATCCGTGAGGTAGAATCGGCCCCCCAATGTGACCTTGTTCCCGCCGCGCTTGGTCACCATGTTCAGGGCCACGCCGCCTGTTTGGGAGGTGACATCATTACCCCCCACCGTGATGTTCATCTCCTCAAAGGCGTCCAAGTCGTAATAGATCGGGGAAGACCCCGGGGAGCCCGCGGCGGTGATGGTAACGCCGTCCATCGAGTACTCGTTGTTATCCCTGCCGGCTGCGCCCTTGGCCGCGAAGAGCGACTGGTGCCCGGAATCTGACCCGCCGATGTTCTCACGGTCGATCGTCACGCCGGGAGCCATCTGGAGGATGACCCAGGGATCCCTGGCCGTGGGCAGGGACTGAAGCATTTCCTGAGTGACGTTCAGCCCAACCACGGTCTTCTTGGAATCTACGACCGGGGTAAGGGCCATGACCACGACCTCTTTAGTGAGCACGCCCTGGACCATCGTGATCGTCAGGTTAACGTTCACCCCGACGACGACGATGATGCCCTTGCGGATCTCGGTATTGAAACCCTCGAGCTCTGCCTTGAGCTCATAATCTTTAGCGGGCGACAGAGATAGGAACCTGAAACGCCCTTCCGTCGAAGTGACTGCCGACACCGATGCCGTCAGCGAGCCCGTCAGGGTAACGGAGACGCCGGGAAGAGAATTCCCTTCGGAGTCAACAACCCTGCCGTAGATGTTGCCAGCCCTGCTTTGCGCGCCAAGAGAGCACGCAAACAACAGGACAAAAAGGATAAAAATTCCCTTTCGCATAGCTATAACCCTCCTTGATTTAAGATTGATGAATACCCTCTTGCTAAATGACCCACAAGGCAACTTTCCCCAAGAAGTCGTAAGGTCCGACTCAAGTCATAATATTCTTCCTTATCTCGGCTAACAAACGCTAACCAATATTTAATCGTTTTACTTATGATACAAACGTTACAAAAGAAAGTCAAGAAAATTTTGCCCCCTTTGATTGCCGATCTTATCAGAGATAAAATCTCCTGGTATAAGGAATTGACGACTTTTTAACCTCACCCGAATGGTGAAGTTCTAAACCAAGAGGGCAAGGATATGATATCGCAAAGCCTTCTTCCATTCAGGCTGTTATTTACACGTTTTCGGAGGCGCAGGCCAAAATTAACTTAGACCCGAGTTTGACAAGACCAGATCCACAAAAGTCTTATAACGTACTGTAATCAATGGAGATCCGGCGATTTTCAGAATACCCGGTGTGTATCCATGTCCTATTCTGCGGAAAGAACCGGAGGCAACGGATCGATATTGAGCTTTTTCAACATGTTACGAGCTTCCGGAGTGCCCGGAGTCACCTGATAAACCGTCCCCTTGGGTCCAAACAATTGACCGATCTTTATGGGAGGCCATCAACCGACAGGCCCTCTTTGGATGTTCTTTCAGGCTCCGCAGTTCTTCGGTCAGTTCCTGGAGGACCTCCCCGCGGTGAAGCCGTTGCCGTTCCGCCTCTTTCGGGTTGAAGCAAACGACATAACGACGGCCTCCCACCCGGACTTCCTTGATTTGGAGGTTTTCGCGGACCTCCTGAAACCGGCCGGGATGGGAAACGGCCTCGGCCGCGTCCGTCCCCCGGCGCCAGGGCATGGCCACGATGTACCGGCCGCCGCCCCGGCGGAGACAGGCCAGATTGTCGGCGCTCACCATCCCGGCGTCAGCCACGAAAATACACCGGTTCAGCCGCCAGCCTTTCAAATCCTCTTTGACCCGCTCGATCGTCGTCACATCAGTCGTGTTGCCGGGAAAGACCCAGGACTTGACGAGGAAGCCATCCCGAGTGACGGCCATGCCGACGATCATTTGTGGAGCGTCCGACCGGCCGTTCTTGGAATAGCCCCGCTTGCGGAGCTTTTCATCTTCCTCTTCGATCTCGAAATGCACGCTCGTCGTGTCATAGAACACAAGATCGACATCCAGCGACACAAGATCCGCCAGACGCCAGTAGAGAGATTCCTCGATCTTCTCTTTATGCTCATGCAGAAAATCCATGGCCCGGTAAAGGTGCTGAAGCTCGATCGCCGGACCGCGCCAGTAGATCTCCTCCAGCCGGCGTTCATAGCAGTCGAGTTTGCTCTGAGGGGCGAGACACCGGTTTGGCCGCAAACTCGGCGCCGGTCTGCCGGACGAGTCGTTCAAAGTCCAGCCGCGGAAAAAAAATAGCAATTGGCTGAAAAGGCTGCTATATTTATTCATGTCCGTGCTCCGACCTCCTGGGGATAGGTTTTTAGCAAATCCATTGTATCCCGGTCGGAGCTTTTCTAGAATTTATTTTGGACAAAAGTAAGTCGCCTAAAACAAATAAAGAAAGGAAAGGAGTTATCAGATGAGAATCAAGTTTCCTCTTTGGCCATTTCTGGCTGTCGGCGTCATGATGGCAGGGATGGCCCTCGGAGCGTTCGCCCAGAATTTCGAGGGGACATGGGAATCCCTGGGGCAGTACCGGTGCCCCGAGTGGTTCCGCGACGCCAAACTCGGCATCTTCCTGCACTGGGGGCCGACTTCGGTCGCGGCTGTGGACGGCTGGTACGGCCGTAACATGTATATCCAGGGTCACCGCGCTTATGAGTACCATGTCAAGACGTTTGGGCATCCGTCCAAGTTCGGCTATAAGGATATCATCCCGCTTTGGAAGGCGGAGAACTTCGATCCCGACCACCTGGTCCAGGTGTTCAGGCAGGCTGGTGCCAGGTATGTTGTCCCGGTGGCCGTCCACCACGATAATTTCGATCTCTGGGATTCAACTTATCAACAGTGGAACGCAGTCAAGATGGGCCCCAAAAAGGACATCATCGGCCTGTGGAAGAAGGCCATTTTGGCGAACGGCCTAAGGTTCGGCGTGTCCACGCATATGGACCGGAGTCTCAGCTGGTTCAACACCAGCAAGGGGAGCGACAAGACCGGCCCGCTCGCGGGGGTCCCCTACGACGGCAGCGACCCCAAGTACGCGGACCTCTACGGCCCGAAGAACGACGAGGACCCGGCCTGGCCCTATCTGCCGAAGAACGCCCCCGAGTCCTGGAGGAAAACTTGGGCCCTCCGCACGCAGGACCTCATCGACAAGTACCGCCCCGATCTGCTCTATTTCGACGGCGGGATCCCCTACGTCGATGTCGGCTTGCCCCTGGTCGCCCATTTCTACAACGAGAACCAGAAGTGGAACGGCGGCCGGCTGGACGCCGTCCTGAACATCAAGAAGACGAAGGTCTCCGGCGCCTACCGGGAAGGGATGTGCGTCCAGGACCTGGAGAGGAGCAAGCTCGAGGGGATCAAGCCCGAGCCGTGGCAGACGGATACTTCAATCAACGGTCCCTGGTTCTATGAGCAAGGGGGCCGTTACGAGACACCGAACGCGATTATCGATATGTTCGTCGACATCGTGTCCAAGAACGGCAACCTGCTTTTGAACATCCCGCTCAAGGCCGACGGCACGCTTGACGCCGAAGAAGATGCGCTGCTCGCCGAGATGGCAAAATGGGTGGCCGTCAACGGCGAAGCCATCTTTGGAACACGTCCCTGGATCGTCTATGGAGAGGGCCCGACGTCGGTCAAAGAGGGCTATTCCGAAGAGATCAAGGAGGTGTTCACGTCGCAGGATTTTCGCTTCACGACCAAGGGCAACGCGATCTACGCCGCCTGCCTGGAATGGCCGGGCGAACGGGTCACTATCAAGTCCCTGAACGTCCTCCGCCCGGATGAGATCCGCTCCGTCAGGATGCTGGGCGTCGATCAGGACCTGGAATGGACGCTGGACAAGGAAGGCCTTTCGGTAAAAAGGCCGGAGAAAAAACCCTGCGACCACGTCTTTGTCTTCAAGATCGTCCGCGATTGACGGCGGTCGCACCCGTGGGAAAAGGGCCTGAAGACCGGGTATTTGAACGGAAAGAGAAAAACATGAAAAGCACCTTGAATGTGTTCGTGTCGGCAGCGCTGGGAGCGCTGCTTTTAACGGGCATGCATGGCTCGGGGAATGGAACCGTCAACGACGCCGGGAAGGAAAAGCGCGGAAACATCAAGCGGGTCGGCATGGTCGTCGGCATCCGTCCGGACAAGATCGAGGAATATAATCAATGAGTGAAGACGCTCTTCGCTTTTTTCCCCGGGCCGAAGCCGATCCGGAGGAAGTCCGCGCCGCGCGCCAGGGGGGATTGCGCGAACGCTATCTGGACACAAGGTATGTTTTCAGGGGGACGGCCGCGAAACCGACCTCGGAATCCGAGAGGGTCATTTCGCTCTCCGGGCTCATCAGACAATCTTATGGGTGACGGGGAAGAGGTTTAAGCCGCGCAGTAAAAAAAGGATGGCGATCTTGAAATGATCGCAGTTATGGAATCCATAGGCCGTCTTCTTGATCGTCTGGATCGTCGAGATCAGGCCTTCGCTGACCGCGTTCGTGATCCTCAATACATCCGCGCCACCGCCTTTCCGGGCTTCAGCCGCGAGCAAATCGCCCAGCCATACCAAGCTTCAACGTGCTTCATCGCCCAGGCCCGCGCCGTTCTCAGTCGCATCTTCCTCAACGCGGAGAACATCCTCCGTCTTCTCTCCGGCACGTTCTCCCGGGAATAGAGCCAAAGACACTTGGTCTCGGTCAAGATATCGTTCCCCTCGTTTTTCATCTCCCAGTGTTCTTGCTTCCGGACGCTGTCGACGATCTTGACCATGTGAGTCATCGGGTGGTACCGGTCAAAAACAAGCTTTGCCGCGGCCGCTGGAACGTGCTCCCGGATCGACGCCAGGTAGGGATCCCAGATATCCGTGATATGCTCCACCGTCGCCCCGTCCAAATCATAGATCAGGGTCAGATAGTTGTGCCCTTTCCCCACCGACTTCTCATCTGCGCTCATCTGTTTGACCGCCCGCGGCCTTTTTCGCGCCCGACCTCGGGCCACCGCGCGTTTAGAAAGAGTCGCTCCGCTTCGCGTCCGCCGCCGGGGCCCTAGGGGTGACCCGGCCCGACGCTCAACCCTCCGCCCCGGCACGTTCAGAAATCGAGGGTTTTCTCTCCGCACGCCCGCCGGCGCTTTGGCGATGATGACTCATAAAATAGAGGAACGAAATGCAAACGGCGGGCGGCCGGGCAAATAGGGCGGGATAAGCCTAGGTCGCTTTTCATGATTGGTGCGCCGAGATGAACATCATCATCGACGTGTAAAGGCCGACGCCCAGCACGACCCATTTACGTTTCCGAATCACGGAATAGTTCCCCGCCGTTTCCATTCTCTTGGCCGGGCGGCAACCGCTGTTGATGTTTTCTCGACCTGATTCGCCCTTCCGGGCCGCGGTCATCGCCTCTTTCCAGGGAGACGCGGTCCGATCCATGACATTGGCCCGGTTCTTGAGGCTTTTCTCTTGCTATGGCGGGAGTCTATCGTCCTCGACATCCGGAGCGGACGGTCCTCTAAAGGGTGCTTTTCCATCATTTCGACAGGTTCCTGACGGAGTATGAGAGTCGTTTCGAGCGGGAGTACAGGCTTTGCAGTCCTCAAGCGCGAAGCGAATGAGGGCGGTTTTTTCCGGCCGATCGTCAAGGAGGTGGTCGAGAAGTATCTTGACTGCGGCAATCCCCGCTGCGGGTTCGCCCTCATGATCCGTTGCCGTCTCATGAGGACTGCGAAACGCTGCCCGCATCAGGTGTCCTGACTGCGCCGAGGAACGGCTCGTCATGTTCTCTTGCCGCACCAGGGGATTCTGCCCATCGTGTCATGCCAAGCGGATCGAGGAATGGGGGGAATGGATGCGGGAGACGCTTCTCTTGGATGTGCCGCATCGCCAGATCGTCTTCACCATCCCCAAGAGGCTGC
>Ga0315291_10006360_pt1 | contig 14664 bp, 8 predicted proteins | sample YL17G12_20_MG_FD_203070 | JGI IMG/M metagenome (GOLD analysis project Ga0315291, IMG submission 203070) | Sediment microbial communities from Yellowstone Lake, YNP, Wyoming, USA - YL17G12_20 | ecosystem: Environmental > Aquatic > Freshwater > Lake > Sediment | place: USA: Wyoming | collected...
CTGTGTGGTCTCTTGCCGTCAACCTGACACAAAGAACCACATGGTATGGAATCGACATCCAGTCTAGCGACGATTGGGGCAAACCGTTCGGGAGAGGCGATTTTACGAAGCCAATGCCCGTGAACGTCACGATAGCTTCACCTGCAGGAGACGTTACTCGTCTTCAATTGTTCTTGTATGGTGAAAAATCGACCAGCCCGTACTATCAGCTTGGCGCTCCCCCAACCATCGTCGAGGTCAAGTATCAGAACGTGAGTGCCGGTCTGGCAGTGGACTATTCGACACCCCACATCCGATTTGCGCCCAAACAAGACGGTCCCTATAACGTCACGGTTCTCAAGGACGGTTTCTGGAGCGCGGAACCACCAGACTACATTCTTTTTCTCAAAGAGGTGACTCCTGACAGAGAGACCTACTCTCTATTGGCAACTGGCGGTGGGGTCGTGTGCACATTAGGAGGCATCATTTTCATCGTGAGTCTTTTCAAAAATCGGAACGGGAAACGCAGAAGTCGAAAATAGGTCGCAGCTAGACTTCTCTAGAGCTAAGACAGTTGTTTGATGTTCCCTTTGATGTTTCTGTTGGAACCTCTTGAATTTTTATCATGATTCCGACAGAGTTATATGTTCGCGCTCGGGTAAAACTAATCGACCGTTATGGGCTTGAGAACCTATGTGTTGAGAAGGCTAATTCTTGCTATACCCGTGTTGCTAGGTGCAGTAATATTCATTTTCGCTGTGCTGCAGTTTCTCCCTCCAGGAATGCGGGTATCAATTTACATCACGGACCCCAAGCAGGCCAGATACTGGGAGGAAATAGCACGAGCCAACGGCTTCTTTGACCCTGTATACATGCAGTTTTACTATTGGCTGAGGGCACTTCTCGTCGATCGCAATCTGGGAATTGATACTCAGGGCACACCAGTGTTTACTGCAATAATGAACAGGCTACCTGCGACCGTCGAGATCGTGATGTATGCCGCACCGATTATTATCTTCATAGGTCTGGCATTGGGTGTGCGTGCTGGAGCAAACAAAGACAAACCGATTGACCAAGGCTCCAGAATCTTGGCGATCATGGGAACCTCTTTACCGTCTTTCTGGTTTGGCATCGTACTGCTGTCCTTATTCTACGCTGGGCTGGGCTGGTTTCCACCGCAAAGATATGGACAGGAGGTTATGAAGTATCTGACGACGCCGGGCACACCTTGGCAGTATTACACTGGTTTGATGACGATAGATTCTTTGATAAATGGTCAATTGTGGATATTTGTTGACGCAATCAGGCATTTAGTTCTACCAATAACCGTTTTGAGCCTGCTGAACTCCGCAGTAATGGTAAGAGTGACGCGGTCAAGCATGCTGGAAGCCCTCGGAAAAGACTACATAACCGCTGCAAAAGCGAAGGGTTTGAGCAAGAACGAAGTTGTGAACAAGCATGCGAGGAGGAACGCTTTGATTCCGGCAATTACGATTTCTGGCCTGATGATTGCAGGTTTGCTGACAGGAGTCACGATCACGGAGACAGTGTTCAGCATGGGTGGCATAGGAGAGTATGCCGCCACATCCGCCCGGTCACTCGACATACCACCCGTTATCGGCTATGCGCTTTTGAGTGCTGTTCTCTTTGTCGTTTCAAACTTAATCGTCGACATTTTGTATGCCTACATAGACCCTAGGATCAGGTTGGGATAGACGATGGTTGGAGAAAGACCTCGAGGACTGAGTTTCCTTGCAACTCTAGAACTGGCACTTAGCGTAATACAGCTAAGCCTCGGCGTTTTGCTGTTCACGATCGGAAACCCGTTGCCAGGATTGTTTCCAGACTTGAACATTGGACTAACGGGGCTAGTCTTTCTTGGACTGGGAGCGGTAGGGTTAATCATTGGCTACTACATGTGGTCAGGACAAGCATTTGGGTGGTTAGCGACTGTTTCTCTCGCGGTCGCTGACTTAGTTCTCAGAATTCTGCTGCCTGTGATGTACGGAACATCTTGGATTGTCTTCACTGTTCTCGTGGCATTGGACGTTGTCATATTGTACTATTTGACAAGACCGTCTGCTACTGCATTCTTTGGAGGCGAAGACATCCGCGCCGTGCTTGACAAAGAAAGACTTGAAATGCGGCCGCAACTTAAAGAAATCGGATTCACACTGAAACTAGCTAGAAAAAGCTCTCTTTCAATCATCGGTGTAGCCATTGTGTTGTTCTATGTTTTCATTGCGATATTGGCTCCGATTCTGGCAGTACCAGGCGACATAAGTCAGGGCGGAGACGCCATGATGATACCGCATCACGGTGAATCCCTCATTCCGACAGCGCCGAACAGCCTGAATCCTTTTGGGACTGCACAAGGACAGTATGACATATATTATGGTTGTATCTGGGGCACAAGATCCGCCCTGCGGATAGGGATACTTGTGGCGGGTGGCTCTGTTGTAATTGGCTTGCTCATAGGAATCATCGCTGCCTACTACGGTGGGTGGATGGATGAAGTCTTGATGCGACTCACTGACATAGTCCTTGCGTTTCCAGGCTTGATACTGTCTATGGCTTTGATAGTCGTCCTTGTGCCCACCGGCTTTCAACGTTTGGATGCAGTAATGCTGTCGCTGACGATTGTAGGATGGCCAGGCTACGCGAGACTAATACGTGGGGAAATCCTGAGGGTGAAGAACGAGGACTACGTGGAAGCAGCAAGATCTGTAGGATGCTCAGACTTCCGAATAATTGGCAGACACATATTGCCAAACTCCATCTATGCAGTTTTGATAGTCTTCACGTTAGACATGGGTACCATCGTTTTGGCGGCGGCTGCACTGAGCTTTCTGGGGCTTGGAGCGTCTGTGGGATATGCAGATTGGGGACAGCTCATTGCACTTTCCATCAACTGGATCTACGGTAATCCGGCTGCGCCCTTCGCTTACTGGTTTACGTTTGTCATACCTGGCCTCTTCATCTCAGCGTTCGTGCTGGGATGGAACCTGCTCGGAGACGCTTTGAGAGACATACTGGACCCAACGTTAAGGAGAAAATAGAATGACTGAAGACGCATTTCTTCGCATCAAGGATTTAGATCTTAGATTCTACACTTACGAGGGAGTAGTTGAAGCGTTGGACGAAATCCAAATGTTCATCAAAGATGGTGAAACCCTCGGTGTGGTCGGCGAAACAGGTTGCGGCAAGTCTGTGACGGGTTTCTCCGAGTTGAATCTGATCCCGCCTCCTGGAAAGATCGAAGGCGGCAAGGTACTTCTGAAACAAGATGACAAATGGGTAAACCTGTTGCATCAACGAGACGCATACTTGAGGACCGTTAGAGGAAAAGATATTTCGATGATTTTTCAGGATCCTAAATCTGCACTAAACCCTGTGTACACTGTGCGGCAACAGATCAGTGAAGCTATTTTACACCACAGGATGGAGGAGCTTTGCATGAAATTGCTGCAAGACAGCAAGAACGCAACTGAAAGCTTGAAACAGGGCAATCTTGGTGAAAAAGAAAAGGCAAAGCTTGCAGAGAATGTTCTGAGCAACCGAGAAAAGCGGATGCTTGAAAGAATGATTGAAGATCCCAGCGGCTTCATGGTCAGAGTCGCGTCGAAGATACCAGTCGTCAATCGTTTCAAGCGTAGATTTGACCGTGAAGTCAAGAAAGAAGTCGTGAGGATGCTGAAAGACATGCGAATACCTGATCCAGATAGAGTCGCAGAAATGTATCCTCACGAGCTGAGCGGCGGCATGGCACAACGTGTCGTTATTGCGATGGGACTGAGCTGTAACCCGAGACTTCTGATTGCCGATGAACCCACTACCAATCTGGACGTAACGGTCCAGCTTCAAATTCTCACTCTCATGAAGGATTTAAAGAGCAAGTATGGCATGACTATTCAGTACATTACACATGACATGGGTGTCGTTGCCGAAATGTGCGACCGCGTAGCGGTCATGTACGCAGGGAACGTGGTTGAATTGGCTGAAGTCGTCGAAATCTTTAAGAATCCCCTTCATCCCTACACAAAGGCTCTTCTGGAGTGTATTCCTAGACCTGGGACAGAATTCAAGTCAATCGAAGGTTTTGTTCCCAGTCTGATCAGTCCACCGGCAGGCTGCAGATTTAACGACAGATGTCCTTATGCGATGGAACAGTGTGTGAGCGCCAAGCCTGTTTTTTTGAAACCAAGGAAAGACCATTTTGTTCTTTGCCATTTATATGCGGGTGAATCTCGATGAGCTACATGCTTGAACTGGAAGATTTGAAGAAATATTATGCACTCACAGGAGGTCTCTTGCGGAGGCAGGTCGGGGCAGTCAAGGCTGTCGACGGCATTTCGTTGAATGTGAGGAAAGGCGAAACATTCGGCTTGGTCGGTGAATCTGGCTGTGGAAAGACTACTCTCGCGAAGACGACTCTCAGGCTTTTGAACCCCAATTCTGGAAACATATTCTTCGATGTTCCAGACGAAATCAAAGAAAGAATAAGAACTCTGCAAAAGGAAAAAGGAGGCGGGAAGGAACTCCGCAGGCTCAGAGGACAGTGGGACCTGGCAGTCTTCAGGGGGCATAAGTTGAGAAATGTGCGCAGAAAGATGCAGATGGTGTACCAAGACCCCACGCGTTCATTGAACCCCAGAATGCTGGTCAAAGACATTCTCCTCGAACCTTTGGCCGTACAGAACATAGCAAAGGGCACGAGTGCGTTAAAGAGAGTCAGCGAAATTCTTGAACAAGTAGGGCTGTCGGATAGACACTTGTATCGGTATCCGCATGAGTTCAGCGGTGGCCAGAGGCAAAGAGTTGCCATTGCACGAGCTTTGATCACGACGCCGAAGCTGGTTTTTCTGGATGAACCAACATCTTCTGTTGATGTTTCTGTTCGTGCTCAACTCTTGAGGCTTTTTCAAGAATTGCGCAAGGACTTTGATCTGACTTACCTTTACATCAGCCACGACTTGAGCGTTGTTGAATGCATTGCGGATCGCGTTGCCGTTATGTATCTTGGAAAGATGGTGGAGCTGGCTCCGACCACGGAGCTTTATCAGAGACCGCTTCATCCTTATTCGATTGCGTTGCTTTCTGCCATTCCTGTGCCTGATCCCACCTTGAAGAGGAAACGTGTCATACTCAGCGGAGAGGTTCCCAGCCCAGTCAACCCGCCGGGAGGCTGCAGATTTCATCCTAGATGTGAAAGCGCTATGCAAGTGTGTCAAACACAAGAGCCAAAGCTAATCGACGTTGGAAATGATCATATGGTTGCATGCCACTTGTTCAGCAAGTAGTTAGGTTCGTCGAGTGGACGAGTCAGTTTGAATTTCAATCGGCACACGTTGTTTGGAAGAATTTTGCTGGTGATGTCAATCTTGTCGATCGCAGATCTTTCCATTGGTGTTTTCTTCGGACTATTCCTCTCATGGATGCCGCTTAACCTCTATTCAATCGCACTATTTTCCGCCCAGCCAATAGGGTATTTTTCTCATAAATCATTCACTCGAATCGCCTCTGATCTTGCCTTCATCGAGGGTGCCGTGATATTCTTTGCAGGCGCGCTCATGGCGTTTTATCGTTCGAGTTTCTCTTCAGCAATAAAGGCCTTGATGATCATAGGCGCCGCTATGATAGGTCTATCTGTTGTCTTTGGAATATTAGCGTAGGGTCGCGTGTTATCCAAGTTACTCGTTGTCGATTTATCACCACAGGCTGAATAGAAAAAGAACTCGATAGGAACGCGTTAGGCTGCACGGACCTATAGAACAATTTTCCGTAAACGCTATATACGGGCATGATTCATGTAGTCATGCTGAAAATAAGGAGAATAGGAGATAAGAAGGGATAAACATGAAAAACCTAAAAATATTCGCTATAATTGCAACATTTGTGCTAATGATAGGCGTTTTCGCAGCAATTCCAGCTTTCTCAGCGCAACCACCAGTCGATACAGACACTTACTATTTAGGTACGATAGGTCAGCCGGTAAGGCTTGACCCTGCTCGTGCCTATGACACCGCAAGCGGCGCACTACTGCAGAACATTTACCAGACGTTAGTTTGGTGGAATGACAAACACCCAGTCACTTTCACTGCGGGCGTTGGATACGACCTACAACTCGGCGATTACTCTGACCTCGACCAATATGAACCAGTGCTTGCCACCGAAGTTCCGACGCGAGGGAACGGACGAATAACCGACACAGTTGAGGGTGGAACCCTTTGGCGGTTCACCATTAACAACACCGCAACGTTCCAGCCCTGGAGAAATGCTGCTGGTGTCGTTCAACCCGCGCGTGCAATTACGGCGGCTGACGTTGTCTACTCCTTCAGGAGACAGGTTGTTTACGATTCAATCTACTCGCCTGCTTGGATGTGGATGACACCGGCCTTCGGATTTGCATCTTTTAGAAGCGTGTACGGTGGCCCATACGCCACATACACCAACTACACATTCGTGAACACGGCAGATGAGTTAGCGGCAGGCGTTCAGATAACGAACTGGTGCTACGCAGTCGGCAACGATGTGTACTTTAACTTCACCCTTCCTTGGGCTGAGGGTCCGCTGATGCAGATCTTCGGTCAAACCTGGGGTGGCGTTGTCCATCCAGATTGGGTGAAGGAGATGGGTGGTTGGGACGAGTCCTTCGCAGCAGGTTGGACCAACAGATACCACGGAAAGCCAACGAACACACGCAGCGAACTAGACACATACAAAGACCCAGCGATTTACGGTGTAGCCCACGGTTCACACTATGCGTCATTCACACAAGTTGGCGCACGTGGCGCGATTGGAACAGGTCCATACCTGTTCACAAGTTGGGACACACCGACCAAGCTCGTGAGAATGGACTACTACCCAGCCTACTGGAGAGGATGGACACAGGCAGGAGACAAAGCGCTCAATTACTTCCAAACAGTGATTTGGAAGGGAATTGACTCGTGGCCGACGAGGAAAATGTTGTTCCTCGAAGGTGAATTCGACGTGTGCGCCGTTCCAACAGCCAACATGTTCGACTTGCTCGTAGGTAGCGATCCACATGCTCCGATCGCAGGCATAAACCTAGCATACAATATTGCCTCGTTACAGAACGACGTCATGCTGATCGGCTTCAGCGTTCCATCTGCAAGCCCCTACCAATCATACGTAGGGTACCCAACACACAAAACAAGTGCGCAACAGTTCTTCTTCAACAACTCCCACATGAGACGAGCCTTCGCATGGGCGATAGACTATGCATCATACGTTTCAGATGCATGGTTCGGCGAAGCCATCGTGCAGCGTTCATGGTGGGTTGAAGGGCTGTCACCAGCATCATACAAGAACACGAACGCAAGCATGCCACAGCGCACCCTTAACACGACTATGATGCAGAACGAGTTGAACCAAGCGGTGATTGGGGGCTTCAACGTCGGAACCGAAGGGTTCGAAATGACGTTGGCCTACAACATCGGCAACGACCAGAGACTCATCGCGTGCAACCTCATCGCTCAAGCATTCTTGGCCCTTGGCTCAAAGTACAAGTGCAACGTCGTCGGCCTAGACTGGCCAGTCTTCTTGGACGCAGAGAACAACGGATACCTGCCAATGTACGACGTAGGCTGGCTGGCAGACTTCGCTGACCCAGACAACTTCTGCGAGCCATATCAGGCATCGTGGGGAGCTTTCTGCAGCGGCCAGTTTGACCCAGACAACAACGCACAACCAGAAGACCAGGCATTTGTGGACGATGAAATCGAAGCTGCAATGATTGAACCAGACTTCAACACACGCAAAGACATGTACATGGACCTGCAATACAGATATTGGCTGGACGTTCCAAGCTTCACGCTTGTTCAGCCATCAGCCCGCAGATGGGCGAGAGACTGGGTTCAAGGCTGGTACTTCAACGCACTGCTTCCGGGATTGTACGCTTACGACCTGTGGAAGTCGACAACGGCTACAGTGAACGTAGACGTGGACATGACCGCAACAGTGACACCAGCAACACCAACATACAACCCAGTTTACATCTTCCACAGCCAAATGAGGATCGGCAACGGCAACCCAGCACCGGCAAGAATGACATACAACCTGCACGTAAAGAGGAACGCTGACGCAACTGGCATCACAACCCTGTACGTTGCTCTAGGCTTGAACAGAACCTCCACCACCGACACTCAGTTCGCGAACGCCACCTACGTTGCTCTACTGAGCGGCGGCGAAGGAATCGGAACTGTCATTTGGTGGGAAGACGGCACCAACCAAGTCATGGCAGGCAGCACCACAGGCATCAGTTACACGGTCTATGGTGTGGCACAAGTATTTGCCCCATCAACCGCGGTAGACAATGTCCCCGCTAACAACGTACAAACCGCAGGCACACTTGTCGCAAAGACGCTGACGGGCGACGTCACTGGAAACGGCTTCGTAGACATCTTCGACGCCATCGCACTGGCAAACGCCTTCGGCACTAGCACAGGCCAAACGAGGTACAATCCTGACGCCGACCTGAACGGCAGTGGCTCGATCGACATATTCGACGCCATCCTGCTAGCAGGCAACTTCAACAAACACGTACCATAAGCAGCATAAAAGAAACCATCATCCCCCCTTTTTTGTTTTATATCTTTCAAATACAACATGTTCCAGCCTGAGCAATGTTCTAGTTTTCGGTTCACGCTCAAGGTAGAAGATAATTCCAGAATCTTTAAATTGGGAGACCTGAAGATTAATACGTGAACAAAAAGGAGAAGGGAGAAAACATAATGAAACCAAATGCCAAAATTCTATCCATATTGATGATCGCTTCAATGATGCTAGGATTCGCAGCAATATTGCCAGTGAAAGCAGCAAGCGGAGTAATCTACGTTGACCCGGCAAACAGCATATTCTCATCGCCGCCTGTCGGCGTTGGCGACACGTTTGTCGTGGACGTCACAGTCGCAAACATAACAGGATTGGCAGGTCTATCCTTTGACTTCGCGTGGGACCCAACCCTCTTAAAAGTCAACACGATGACCGAAGTCCTGTTCCACACAATAACTCCAAGCGCATTCTGGGCAAACTTATGGAGCCTCAAACTGACGTTCAACAACACCGCAGGAACAGCACAATACGCCCAAACATGGCAAGACACAGCACAAGCCCAGCTTGACGGCTACGCACCGGCGAACATTACCACGCCAATAGTTGCGTGCACGTTCGTCTTCCAAGTGCTCGTAGGTCCGCCATTCGCTGGCAATGTGCATTGTGCCTTGACGATAAGCAACGTGAAAGCAGGTGACTTAGCCGCCAACCAGATTCCAATGGTCGCCACAAACGGGTACTACGAACTTGACTGGGCTCCACCGACCGTATTCCCATACTTTACTGTCATCCCAGCGACCTACACTGCATCAGCAGTAGGTGAGGTATTCAACATAACTGTATGCGTGAACCACCTCTTTTCTGGCTGGGCAGCAGTGGGCTTCGAATTCAAATTGAGTTACAACGCATCGATACTGAAACTGCTCAGCGTATCTGAGGGACCATGGTTGCCTCTATACGGGGCACCGCCAAACCAAGGCACGTTGTTCCTAACGGCCTTCGGCTCAGGCTTTGTCCAGATTGGAGACGTCGTAATGCCAGATGCTAACGGCACATGGCACGCACCGTTCCCCTCAGCAGCAACCCCCAACAACGTACCAATGGCAATTCTAACGTTCAACGCAACAGCGCAAGGACTATTCCCAACAGTGCTCTCATGTCCACTACATCTTTACGACACGAAAGTCGGCAATTACCTTGGCGCCCCAATTCCGCAGGACCCGTCAGTTGACGGTTTCTACAGCATGAAGCCAAAGGTCTTAGGCCGCGCTATCGACATCTTCGTCGGACAAGACGGCTCACCTTATCCAGACCCATATGGTGGACAAGGACCAAATGCGCCGGCCGACATGTTCTGGCCACAGAAGCAAGTGTGCGTCTGGGCACTCGTGACGTACAACGAATGGCCTGAACAGCAGAAAGACGTAGCCATCGAAATCTTCGACCCACACGGCACAAGATGGGGAATAATATACGCGCGAACCAACGAAACAGGCTATGCATACACATGCTTCAGACTACCCTGGCCATGTGATAACCCAGAATACTACATAGGCGTGTGGACAGTCGTAGGCACCGTAGACGTAGCGTGCCAAATCATAAACGACACAGTACAATTCCACTACGACTACTTAGTACGAATCTGGAAAGTCACAGCAGACAGAGATCCAGCCTCATACAAGCACAACGAAACAGCATGCTTCACAATTGAGTACGGCTCACACGCACAACTATTCTACAACGTGACGATCGCAATCACCGGCCTAGACGAAACCGGAGTTCCATTCGGCTTCGCCTACAAGGAAGTAGAGATCGGCGGAACAGTGTTCTGCCAGTACAAGAACTACACCGACACACTGTGCATATACATTCCAAAGTGGGCCCGCGCAGGAGTAGCCGAAGTTGACACAGCATTCCTCGACAACTGGCCATACCTAGGTGGAACCGTACAAAGCGGTTTCTATACTGGCAGCCAGTGGTTAGGATACGCGCCGATTGAGATCAGCATCGAAGCTGCCTGGGCATAGAAAAGCGCATCATCAAAACACCTTCCTTTTTTTTAATTTCAAAATCAATTAAACCTCAGTTTGACTCACCATTAAACCTGCATATTTTGGACCCCAAGAAAGTCCAATGCCCGTTCCTAACCTATGACCCCGTTCATCCATGAAACTGCATCGTTGTTTTTCAGCAAAATCAAGGAAGAAATTCATGCATGACACAAACAACTACCTTTAGAGCGCCATCGAATAGTGTTCGCTACCTTCCAGATCTATTGGATCCAAACGGGATTGATCTTGCTGAATTCGTTTTGTCTTTGTAGAACAAGATTCCAGAATCTTTATAACAAGTATGAGAAAGATATATTCACACTGAGGAGAGGGAAATATGCTCAAAAAACTTAGTTTACTGTCTCTTGCCATACTTTTGCTTCCAATTGCCTTTACAGTGACTAGTCTACACGTCAATGCGGTTGACCCCTGCAAGCTCTACATCGACCCCCCTGCAATCATCAACCAGGCGTTAGTTCCAACCACAACCTTCAACATTTCCGTCAAAGTTGACAACATTCCTGCAAGTCCAGGGCTCGCTGGGCTCGAATTTAATGTTACATGGAATCCAAGCCTGTTGAATGGAGTTGCTTTGCAAGACATTATGTTCCACGAAGTGACTCCTCCAGACCAATGGAGTAACATATGGCAGATCAAGAAGGTCGTGGCAAACAACTCCGTGTCCTATGCTTTCACGTTCCAAGACATCGATGCAGCCATAAGCGGCGGTTATGCCCCGATCAGCGGCAGTCACACTGTGGCTAACATAACGCTGAGGGTTGTAGGCACTGGACGATGTCCACTGCAATTCTACGTGTCCAAACTGGGCGACCCGCTGGCAAATTCTATAGCTCACGACACTGCCGATGGATTCTTCAGCAACGCTGCCCCAACACCCCCCGCTTTGCTCTATGTTGACCCGGCAAAGATTTCCAACGTTAGCATGACTCCGGGAAACGACTTCAGCGTAAACGTTGATGTCACAAATGCTTCAGGTGTTTACGGGCTAGAATTCAGCCTCGGCTTCAACGCAACATTGCTAAACGCAAATTCGATAACCCCCGGAAGCTTCATTCCGCTTTCGGCAACGGTTGTCTCTCAAATTGACAACGCGACCGGCTTTGTCAAGTTCAATGCATCTGCGTCCAGTTCAATGGATGGAAACGGCATCTTGGCGCAGATCAGCTTTCACGTTCAAGACTTGGGAAAGACTCAGCTTAACTTGTACGGCATTCAACTTGTCGATTCTCTTGGCCAACCTTTGAATTTCACTTCCGCTGACGGAAGCTTCGACAACGTTCTACTCGCAAAGCTGGCTGTAGAGCCTCCGGAAATAATAGATCCAACTCTACTTCCACCGGCCACATTCAAGATTAACGTGACGGTGGCAGACGTGAGAGACCTTTACGGCTACCAATTCAACCTGACTTTCGATCAAAACGTATTGATCTGCCTGCAAGATGAAGTGCTAGACGTATTGAACGAAACTCACTACATTCCAAACCAAATGATCGACAACACCAGAGGATTCATCTTCATGAACGTGACCTATTATTCTCCAGCCGTTCCACTCGACATTGACACTGCAACTGCGCTCGTAACAATCAAGTTCAGGGTTAAGACAATAGGAGCCACTAACTTGACGCTCACGGACACAGGACTCGTAGATTCAGGTGGTCAGCTTATAACGCATGAGGTGCACGACGGATTCTTCCAGAGTCTGATAGTGGACGTTGGAATCGTAGATATCTCCGCTATTCCAAGTGTCTTGTACCCGGGCGGCAGCACAAACGTGTCAGTAACCGTCACGAACACTGGAAACAGTACCGAAACATTCTCGATAGATCTTTACCGCAACAGTACGTTGTTGGCAACGTTGAACATCATCAACCTCGCACCTAACACGAACTACACCGTTACGTTCGTATGGAACACACTTGGCTTTTCGTTCGGCAAGTACAGGCTGAGCGCACAGATACTTCCGCTTCCATTCGAAACGCACATCTCTGACAACACGCTAATCGACGGCATCGTCAAGCTGAAGATCCCAGGAGACATAAATGGAGACGATGTCGTAGACATCTTCGATGCACTGCTCGCAAGCGCTGCCTACGGTTCGAAACCTGGAGATCCAAACTGGAACCCCGATGCTGACCTCAACGGAAACGGTATCGTAGACATCTTTGACATGATTATTCTCGCGAGCCACTTTGGACAGAGAATATAAAAAACCCAACTTTTTTCTTTTTGCCCCAAAAAATCGCCGATTCAACGTTCCTGAATACATGTCGATAAACTTAAATGTTGCACTCCCCACTTCTGTTTTCAAGGTGTTAAATCTGAGACAGCCAAGAGCGCTCAAGTGCTGGCTATGGTTCATTCTCATCTTGTCACTTAGTCTCTACGCCATTGTTTCAACATCACATGCAGTAGATGAGGCTGTGATATGGATTGATCCCCCGGAATCGTTTGTCGGCGTAGGCCAGCTATTCAACATCACAATTCAAATAGAAAATCTCCCCAACCTTCCCTCTCCAGACGGAGCGGTCGGTTTTGAAATCGGCCTCGTGTGGGATCCCACGGTCTTGACGGGCATAGACATGACTGAAGTTCTTTTTCACTCTTTGGCCCCTGAAGACAACATCTGGAGAATAGTACACACCATAAACAATACCGCTGGCAATTTGAAATATGCTTATACTTTTCAGAACATATTCGACGCAACTGAAGCCGGCTACGCCCCAATAACGGGAAACCACACCCTCGCCGTTGTCACGTTCAACGGAACGCGCAGCGGCACTTCGCACCTCACTTTCATGTTGGTCAAGATCGGCGACGCAATCCATGACGTTACAATGCCATACACGTCCATTAATGGCACCGTAAGAGTCGGTAATCCTGCCCCGGAAATTATGATTTCTTCACCTGTCGAAAATTCCACTTATAACTCGGATTCCGTTAGTCTAGCTTTCACCGTGAGCAAGACAACTTCTTGGATTGGTTACAGCGTAGACGGACGCCCGAACGTTACCATTTCCGGTAACACGAACATCGAAACCTCAGACGGGATACACACTCTGATCGTTTATGCAAACGACACCATAGGTCAGATGGGCTTCTCGGATCCGGTCAACTTTACGACTGACACGTCACCGCCGATTGCTATTTTTACGTTTTCGCCACAGCCACCAGAACCAAGTTACAACCGTGGAAACTTCAAATGGGAAATCAACTTCTTCGCAAATGACAGCAGCGATGTTGCATCCGGCATCGCCACATATAACTGGAACTTCGGCGACGGCAGCAATGGAACAGGCGAATCAACAAGTCATATTTACATAACTTCAGGAAATTACATCGTGAACCTAACGATCACAGATTATGCGGGATATTCGGCATCACAAACTCAAACAATAACAATCAGCCCGGCATCCCTGCCGCTAAACCTCCCGCTTGAGCTCATACTGGCGATAATAATCCCTGCTGCCTGGGTTCCCGCGCTTGCGTACTACTTCATCAGAGGATCACGAAAAAGAAAACTCAAGAAGGTCAAATGAGGATTTGCTTCCGTTCACCCGTTGAGTTCATCTTATACCGTTTCGGTTTTGATCTCAAACAGTGCGGAAACTTTTAGCGGGCAAAGTAACTTGTTACACTTTATCATTCTTTCAACATTGCCAGAAAGTCTTTTCCAAATTTCAAAATCGTTATAGAAATGTTGTGAAAGAAAAAATTCTTGTTACGAATTGTCACCGTCACTTTCTCAGACAGAATAAGTCTATTTGATTCTTGACTTGTCGCACGCTCTCGGCATCTTCAAATGACTGATGTTGGACGGTTTTGTGAAACGCTATCTAGTAGGTACATTCATTTTTGAGGACGCGATTTTCTCAGATTCCACGCCAAGATCTCTATGCCTATTGCGACAAAAAGCCTGAAAGTGCTCCATAGCCTCTTGGTACTCAAATTATTCGAGAACAGAAAAGCAAGTCTCTCTAGCAGATTTGAATTGTCTGGCTCGCTTAACCACTTCAGATCCACATCGAGATCTATTGTCGAA
>Ga0315291_10006363_pt1 | contig 14659 bp, 9 predicted proteins | sample YL17G12_20_MG_FD_203070 | JGI IMG/M metagenome (GOLD analysis project Ga0315291, IMG submission 203070) | Sediment microbial communities from Yellowstone Lake, YNP, Wyoming, USA - YL17G12_20 | ecosystem: Environmental > Aquatic > Freshwater > Lake > Sediment | place: USA: Wyoming | collected...
GGGCTAAGTTCTTGACAAAAGCCAAGTAATGTGCTATTTTCATGATGAAATCGAGGCCGGTGCTCTGATCGTCCAATGATCTGGGCAGTGGCCTTTATTGTGGTCTTTCTTGTGGTTTTTCTTGTGGCCTTTCTTGTGATGTTTCTTGTGGTCTTTCTTGAAGTTACGCGTAACTGGCTGGTAATTAAGGAATGAAAGTCAGCCCCCGATCAAATTGTGGCCGGACCAGGTTCGGGTCTTTAGGTGATGATACATCTTTAGGCGTCTTAAGGTGTCGCAGAACCTGTTGTGGCGTTTGCTCCCCGGGAAAAACTGGAGCGGAAAAAAAGTGTTGACACTATGTCTTTTCTTGTGTTATACTACTTTTCGTGAAATAACGGTGCGCGGTGTTTTGTCCTACTCTTTTTGAACATGCCGGATTTGGGAATCTAAAGGGGGTGTTTTGCACTATCGCAGTTGCTCGCGACGGTTTGCGTCAGTTAACCTTACAGAAAGGGGGGATAAAGGCGAGAAAACATAGCTTTGAATACCATGCGCGACGCCGCTGGGAAGTTGCGCGTGGGTTGTTTCGTTCCCGGTAATTTACTTCGTAACTGCTTTCAGAAATCCTCGTTCGCAATTTGGGCAGTTAGAGTTTTTTTCGCTGCGACGATGGAGGTATCGAAATGAGAAAACTTCTGGCGATTTCACTAGTTCTGCTGGTTGCTATTGTGACGACGGCGACCATTGCCAGCGCTAGGGTGATCGATAGAGACGTCCCGATGATTGATGACCCGGTTTCCCGTGCTATCCCGACCGGCCGTGTGTTTGGTGTGAATGCGTTTCAGGGCACCGACACGTTCTACTATGGTGGGACGGTCATTGTTGGTGGCGCGCCCTACGCTGATGCGCCCCTTGCCGCTGGTTGGCTAAACAGGAAGATGTGGACGTGGAATTCAGCCGGTTTCGCCGGCACTCCCCACAGTGGTCTCAACATGGACGGATGGAAGGGTGTGGACAATACCGCACAGACAGAGGATTATTTCCACGTGGCTGACAATGCCACGATGGGACAGGCCTGCGTGATCGCTGGCACAAAGTCTCTGTTCTGCGGTGTGACGAACGCTCAGTCTATCGATCTCTGCTATGTTGACCAGACTGGCACTGGTTATGGTAACAGCTGGAGTCAGACCGTAGTCACTAAGACCTACTCCTATGCTGCTGGCGACCAGATCCAGCTCGATTATGATTACAACAACGAGAGCGAGCCTGGGTATGACTTTACTGACGTCATATTGCAGACTTATGACAGCATTGCGGGTGAGTGGGTTGATTACGACACGATGGCCGAGTACACGGATCTCGTTAGTGGTCATGAGACGATTGACGTTGATTCGTACATGGCTAGTTTGACCCCACCGCTTAGTTTCCGTATCAGGTTTACGTTCACGGCCGATGGCGGGTATTCGGATGAGGACGGCAACTTCCCGACCACATGCGGTGGTCTTGAGGTTGACAACTATGTCCTTGACATCAACACCGTTCTTGACAGTGAGAACTTTGAGGGAGTTGCTGTTGGTGGGCTACCCGCTGGCTGGTTGAAGGTAGTCGGTGGTTGCGGTGACTATGCACGCGTGAAGCATATCAACGATCTGCCGATGGGTCTAAACCAGGATCCATGCGTAGCTGTTCTTGGTTCTCAGTGGTGTACGATAGCAGACAGCGTGTTGGTGTTTATTGACGAGAGTAACCCGTCATATTACCATCCGCTGTGCCAGGACAACTATGCAAAGTCCCCTGTCATTGACTTCACGGCACATCCTGGGCTTCCAGGCAGAATTATGCAGGGCGAGAGGTTTGCCAGTCTGCCTATGGGAGACCTAATCTTTATGTACTGGCAGGCCAGGTACAAACCAGGTTGTGCGTCACGCGGATGGAGTCCATGGGCAAGCGACAACTATGTGTACTACACAGCAGAGGGTACAAGCTGTCGTCCGTTGAGTTTTGATCTTTCTACGTTTCTACCGCCTGAGGCCGAGCAAGCGCAGATTGCTTGGGGTGTGCTTAACTACTGCGATGAGGATCCATGGGGCGGGGGTTGTTCAAACGTGTGCAACGCCACACCGTACTATGACAACTTCACGTTTGGTGTGTTTGGTTCGAACGTTGCGCCGTATATCAGCATGAGAGAGCTCGATATGTGGCAGCATCAGTTTGCTGAGGACGGGACATTGAACCCGACGAGCACGGCTGATACGAGGACTGCCAACTATCAGAGCAACCTTGTGCCGCCGATATTCGGAGACACGTTGAACTGCCGTGTTGCCGGTGACAACGTCGAGGTCAGGTTCTGGTTCCGCATTGAGGAGCTAGGTCCTCGCCAGCCGGTCACGCATCCGTTCTTCACCACCTGGTTCCCTGGTGCCGCTGCTGGTAACTGGTGCGAGGCCAGGATGGACACAACGAGGGTGACGAACTCTGCGGGTACTGGTACGATCACGGTTGGTGGTCGGTACATGGCCACTTTCCACGAGGACGATGCTATCAGGATAGCCAACGGGTTGGCTGAGGGCACGGAGATACTGCCAAACAACCTGTTTGTTCCTGGTACCGATATTGCCTATGGCGTGAAGGCCAGGTATATCGGCTCTAGCGACTGGTTCATGCTTCCTGACACGGTTGCCGCCAATTACAACTATGCCGGCTGGCCGTGGTTCCTTATAATGGAGGAGCTCAGGGATTCTCACGTACCGTTCAATTTCTGGGAGTGGGCTGTTCTTCCAGGGTACGTCGATGACGGTGCCGGCAGTGTCATATGGCCCTGCGGTATACTTGCTGACCATTTTGGCATGAGAGGCAACGCCGGGATTGACAACGCCACGGCGAAGGAGTGCCTCTTTGACATGATTGGTCGCGATAGTACGGGCCACGATTACGAAATTGACGTGTACTCGAGGTATGGTCCGTCTAGCGATTTGAGGAACGGCATCGGTCGTTGGGCGCCTAACCCTGGCCAGATCGGTGGTCCTGGGACTGACAAGTACTGCGCCAGCCCTGGTGCGACGCTTGCCCAGTTCTTGGCTTACAGGGAATGCGAGCTCAATTCTGGCAACATTTACAGCTACAGCATGTATCAGCCAGACGTCGCATTGATAAGCGACTGGCTGAACCTGTACACGAGTCCTACCGGGATAACCAGGTTCTTCTGGTTGAGCGGTGACCAGGTACAGAGGGAGCTCAATAGAAGGACTCCTTGGGGCAAGACGTTCCTCAACGGCACGTTGTGCGCCACGTACGTTCATATGAACTACGCAGCGAGGGAGAACGACTACACGTTCTGCCTGCCGATCAACTATGTTGCGGGTGGAAGGGTGCCGTGCACAATGTCGCAGTACGTGATCCGTTCGAACGGTTGTCCGAGGACGTACAATGTGATCGGGGTTTCTACCTCTGCCGGTTGCAACGCTGTGGCCGAGAGGGAGTACAACGTTGGTTGGAATCCCGTCCTTACGAGCTACGCCGCGATCAGCAACGTTGTTAGCGTGCCTGGTGGTGCGAGCTACAGGACGTTCACAGAGGGCTATGACTTCATGGCCATGAGGACGACCGGAGCTCTTGGGTACCCGTGGTGCGATGACGACAGCTTGGCCATATGGAACTGGCTACAGTGCGTTGAATGGGTGTTTGGTCTTAGTAGTCCTTACGAGATCTGTAACCCGCGCCTTGTTAGCGTGAATCCGAACGCTGGTGGGGTGCCGCCGGTTGTGGCCTCGTTGGCACAGGCGTATCCAAACCCGATGAACCCGACGGCTACGATCAGTTACACGGTAGGCGCACCTGGAAAGGTGATGCTGAGGGTATTTGACGTGACTGGTAGGGTAATCAGGACGCTTGTAGACGAGACGCAGGCGACTGGCCGTCACGCAGTGATTTGGGACGGTTCCAGCGATCGTGGTGAGAAGGTAGCTAGTGGTGTATTCTTCTATCAGCTTGAGGCGCCTGGTTTCAAGGGTGCGAAGAAGATAGTGATACTCCAGTAGTACTTTCTTTTCGCTTAGGCTTGAAGGGGTTGGAGCTTATGCTCCGACCCCTTCAATTTTCTGAGGTTTGATTTTCGTTGACAACGATTGGGGCGTCTGCTAGGTTATTTGACTAAAATGTCGGGGCTGGTCGCGTTTGAGCGCGTGAGGAAGACCTGTAATCACGTACACAACGGGGGTAGTTGACACATGAAACTCCGCAATCGGGCGGTTCTCGTCTCAGTAGTCGCCGTGCTGATGCTCCTCCTGATATTCCTTCAGGGCTGCAGGAAGGAAAGACCAGGCTTCGAGAGAAACCTTCCTCCAGAGACGTATCTCTCTAGTGTGCCTCTGGACAGTTCTTTTGTTTTCTACAGAGTGAGACTCTACTGGGGAGGCCTTGATCCCGACGGTCAGGTAGTGGGTTACTTTTATGCCGTGGTGGACAGCAACCTTGTTCCCGCAGAAAGCTCTTGGGTCTGGACTACGGAAACCCAGAAAGAGTTCTCGTTGCTCGCAAACAATCCAGAGATGCTCGGGCACCGTTTCTTCTGCATGGCCGTTGACAACAGAGGGCTCGCAGATCCCACCCCTGCCTTTGTCTTTTTCTATGCGAGAGACTTCCATCTGCCCAAGATAACGTATACGAGCTCTTATGCAGTCACGCCCCAGGGAGAAACCGTAAACCTCACTGCTGCGACGGTAAAGCAACTCACCGACTCAATCCCGGGAGACACCATATCCACGGGGTCGGTCGCCCACTTTTCCTGGCGCGGTTGGGATGACGACCCTGGCGGGCACGTTACTGGTTATCTGTACAGAACCAGCGAGGACGCCCGGTACAGGGGGGGCACTCTGGCTGATACGTCGTATTCGGTTACGGTTACAAAAGGCGGCCTGGTAAATTTCGAAGTTGTTGCCACCGATGATGCTGGAGCGATGAGCCGAAGAGATTCGGTCAGGCATTTTGTTGTGAACAATGACCCTGATACCTGGATAGTCCCGCCTTGCGATACCTGCTGTAGGAGCACGAAAGGAAAGGGGTTTATGCAAAGCGGGTCAATCCCCAGGTGTGATGGAGACACGTTGAGATTGACAGCCCCTATCTCGGTTTCCTTTGCCTGGGACGGTTGGGACAAGGACGGTCCTCCGGTGGAAGTCTGGACTTACAGGTTGTTGACCGACGGTGGTGGCCTTGCTTACGCGGTTATTTTTGACAAAACGTGGGGGGAATCAATCTCCGAGAGTCACAGGTACGACTTTATGGTGCGAGCTCGTGACAACGAACGGAAGGATGATGGCACGCCGGCGTCGGTTCGCTTCTACACGAACTGCGCTCCGTTCTTTATTGGCGAGCAGCGTTGTTGCGGTTGCCCCAACGGTGTCCCCGAGACGTGTATCCAGCCATGCACGAATACAATCGTTGCCCTGGCCGAAGTGGTGTATGATTCTGTCTATTGCGGCGCCTGTGATGTGGAAACGCCGTCTGATCTTCTCTCATACCGATTTACGCTCAACGGAGTACAGGGGGCATGGAAGGCGTCGCCTGAGGCCATATTGACCAAGTACGAGGGACTGAAGGGAAAAGATGCGGATCATCCGTTTGGCCAGTGGAACACCGTTCTCATTGAAGCGAAGGATAAGCGGCCGGACGGCGAGGATGGACGAACTTCCAGTACAACAAGAGAGTTCTACATTGATGTCACGATTCCGTGAGGGGAAGTGAGCACGATGAAAATCAAAAAGATTCTTTTCTTTACGCTGGTTTTTTCTCTCCCTGTTCTCCTCCTTTTTTCTGGATGTAGCCACAAGGAGGGTGGGAGGACACTAAATACTCCTCCTCACGTGAAGGTCTCCGGCGGCCCGCCACAAGGTGGAGTCTCTTCTTACTCAGTCCCGATCTTCTGGTTTGGCTGGGATGATGACGGGGTGGTGGACCACTTTCTCTATGCAATTGACGACACAACTAACTGGACCGAAACTAGGTTCTTCCAGGGGTCATTTCTTTTCAGCGCTGACTCCCTGAGATCTGGAGGCGAGTTCGGACGATATCATATCTTCTGGGTCAAGGCCATCGACAACGAAAACGCGGAGTCAGACCCGGACTATTTGGCTTTTGACGCTCGGACGATTGCACCCAAGTCCACTATCATCAGCCCTACTTGCGACACGACCAAGGCAGGTGGATACGTCCCCTGCGCCGCAACTCCGCGAAAAGTCGGGCTCTCTGTCAAGATCGTCTGGAAGGGCGAAGACCTAGACAGCAGGGATCCGAAAAAGCAACCCGTAGCCTACAGGTGGCGCCTGCTCAACCTCACCAAAGCGGGGATAGACCAAGGATGCGTCTTCGTACATCCGTGCGCCGAGTTTCTCGACGACATACCTGAGTACTCGCCTGACAGCACGTCTTTCTGGTCCGAGCCGACCACGCAGACCGAGATCAGGTTTCCACAACTACAGTCGGGCTCTTACTGGCTCTTCGGTGTCAGGGCGATTGACGAAGCCGGTGCGGTTGAGCCCCTTCTGGTTCTGTGGCACAATGTCACACATTTTAAGACGATCCCTGGTTTTGGAAGCCCAAACCTTACCATCTGCGAGGGCTCCAGTTGCTACGACTTCCCGGGCCCCGAACAGTTTTGGGAGAGGGAAGCTCCGGTTGGGAAGCAACTCACGTTTACGTGGGAAGGTGATGCAAGCGCGTACGGTGGGACGATTACTGGCTACACGTACGGCGTGGACATCGAGGATCTGAACGACCCCTCCCAGTGGGAGGGGTGGAGTGCTGATGTCAGAAGCGCAACCGTGATATTCCGTGAGCCTGGTGTCCATTACTTCTATGTGAAAGTCAGGGATTATGCTGACGCAGAGCAGATCGGAGTCGTTAAACTCAACGTGATCGCATTCCTGTTTGACCGGGACATCTTGCTTGTCGATGACTACTGGGATGGGACCCCAGGTGATCTGACGCATGACACGTTCTTGAATAACATCTTCGGTCATTATCGGGCCTACACCGACTCGATATATGTATTCAATTACTACCGTCCGTGCCCGGGAGCAACGTGTAGAGAATGGATGGGTGGTTACGCAGAACCTGCCCTATCGGAGCTCACGAGATACAAGCTTCTGATTTGGGATTGCAACGGGCCGACAAACAACTTCGAAGCCGCTCTGAAGCAGGTCATCACGAAAGGCATTCTCGACGTGTACCTTAAGGGCGGTGGCCGTATGTGGCTATACGGAAATCAGATCTTGAAGGCCACTGTCCAAGGCTTGGAAGGTGGCCCGCTGCTGGGATATCCCATAAACTTCGCGGACGCTACATTGCAGAATTCCTTTGCGTACAAATACCTCAAGATCTCCGCTCAGGTCAATAGATCATGGCTTACTTCGACCACCAGGGGTGACGGATTTAAGGGTGCAATACCTAACAGGGCCGTCTCGGATATGCTGCCCATCCTTGATGTAGATTCGACGAAGGCTGGAATAAGTCCCCAGGGTCTCTGGCAGATTGAAGCCGTGATGGGCGCCATGCAGCAAACTGATCTTACCCAGAGGCCGGATACCTTGTTCTTCTATCGTCCGAACTATAGTACTTCCCCGTTCAACAAGAAGGCCTGTGGCTTGAGGTTCTTTGACACGTACAGTGGTTCAAAGGTAGTCTATCTGGGGTTCCAGATTCACTACTTCAAGGAGGAGCACGCGGAATCCCTCGCAACGTTCGTGTTTGACTGGATGTTTGAGGATCTGACCCCTTCGCCTGCGCCACGAGGGATTACCTCGAGGTGGTAGGGACGAATGTTGGGAAAGCAAGAGGTTTCGGCGCAACAGTTCCAGTGACTCTTGGTTGTAGAACAGATTAACTCTGAAATGCTCACTATAGGAAGGAGTATATGTCGGAGGAAAGAAGGGATTTTCTAGGTTCTTATCTTTCTTGCCCACTGTTTGCGATTCTTCTATTTTCTGCAGTCATTCTCTTTTCCTCTGCTCCGGGTGCCATCGCGCAGACAGGGATACCTCCAGTACATCCGGATTTCATCTTGTCGTCCTTCACCTGTGACGATAGAGAGATCAAGTTCGCTTGGTCCGCCAACGTAGAGGAGAGTCTTTCCCAGATTGCCGACAGGCTGAGAAACCTTACACCGCCACAGCCGGTTCCGGACTCCCTGAAGTTCGGTGGCTACAGGGTTTGGCGAAGCGAGGTCCCGGACACCTCCCGGATGATGCTTCTCAGGGAATTTACGCGCGCTGATAGCGTGGGTTGGACTTTTGTAGGAAACGCGCGGCAGTTCGTGGACCCAGATTCCATATTCGAGATACGGCTTGTCAAGACCAAGATCGGCTACGATTCGGTCTATGCGAGGATGAGAGTCAAGCTGAACATTCCGGGTCCTTTCAATGGCACTGGTTATTACTACGCCATTACTTACTACGACACCACTGGTACTCAGAGGAGCAATAAGGCTGACTGCTTCACCCATTTCCCCGCCCACTCCGTGGCGCAACAGAATCGCAGCGTTGAACAGGTGTGGGTCGTTCCCAATCCTTACCATGGCAGCGCGTCATGGGATGCGAGCGAAGGAAAAAGAATCCAGTTCGTCAACTTGCCTCAGAGATGCAAGGTGAGTATTTACACGGTCGCGGGCGACCTGGTGAGAGTACTCCATCATCCCGACCCCGATTATTTCAACTACGGAAGCTATGGCGCAGCCCTCAACTGGAATCTCAAGAGTGACGACGGGAGAGATGTCGTCCCTGGTGTATATATATTCTACGTCGAGGGTGAGGGGGGAGAGGTATACGAAGGCCATTTCGTAATCATCCGCTGATTACCTTTAAGAGCTGAAGAGTCTTTTTCCTGACCGCTGAGGTTGATGTAGTTTTTGTCTCGACCTCGGCGGTTTTGGTGAAAAGGAAAAACTCTGTTGAAAGAGAGGGAGACGATGGAATACAAAAACTTCATAGATGGAAATTGGAGCGGAGCAAGGAGCAAGGAGAAGTTCGAGAACAGGAATCCGGGCGACTGGGATGAATTGATTGGCGTGTTTCCACGTTCCGGCCCAGAGGATGTCGACGAAGCCGTGGCCGCGGCGGAAGAAGCCTTTAAGAAATGGAGGCTAGTTCCTGCGCCAAAGAGGGCAGAGATCATCTTCCGCGCAGGAGAAATCTTGAGGAAAAACAAGGAAGACATCTCTCGAGACATGACGAGAGAGATGGGCAAGGTACTCCAGGAGACTCGCGGCGATACCCAGGAGGGAATCGACACCGCCTACTATGCCGCAGGAGAGGGGAGAAGACTCTTTGGTGACACGTCTCCGGCAGAGCTTCCGAACAAGTTTGCCATGTCCATACGTCAACCCATCGGGGTTTGCGGAATCATCAGTCCCTGGAATTTCCCGATGGCTATCCCCACGTGGAAGATCTTTCCCGCCCTTGTCTGCGGCAACACGGTTGTATTCAAGCCTGCTAGCGATACCCCTCTTACTGCGGTCAAGCTTGTCGAGACTCTCATGGAGGCGGGGCTTCCTTCGGGAGTCATCAACCTTGTTCACGGGACCGGCTCAGGCGTGGGCACGCCCCTCATAGAGCATCCGCGGGTGAAGCTCATTTCTTTTACCGGTTCATCCAGCGTGGGCAAACAAATCGCCGCTTTCTGCGGGAAGACACTCAAGCGTGTTTCGCTGGAACTCGGAGGCAAGAACGCCCAGATAGTGATGGACGACGCGAATCTGGAGCTTGCGGTTGAAGGCGCGCTCTGGGGAGCTTTCGGAACCACGGGGCAGAGGTGCACCGCGACGAGCCGCATCATATTGCACGAGAAGATAAAGGAGAAGTTTCTCTCTATGTTCCTTGAAAGAGTCAGACGCCTGAGGCTTGGCAACGGGCTCGACAGCGCAGTGGACGTGGGGCCACTCGTCAACAAGGCGCAAAGGGAGCAGATTAATTTCTACGTTGAGATTGGCAAGAAAGAAGGGGCCAGACTCGTTGCAGGCGGGAGACCCTACGAAGAAGGTGGGTGCAAAAAGGGCTGGTTCTACGAACCGACCGTCTTTGACGAAGTCCTCCCGAAAATGCGCATAGCACAGGAGGAAATCTTTGGCCCCGTAGTATCGGTGCTAAAGGCCCACAATTTTTCCGAAGCCGTTGAGTTGCTCAATGACAGTAGCTATGGGCTTTCCTCCTCCATATACACAAATAACGTCAACTCCGCCCTCACTGCAATCAGGGACATCGAAGCTGGTATCACCTACGTGAACGGTCCCACAATAGGTGCAGAGGTTCACTTGCCCTTCGGAGGTGTGAAGGATACCGGAAACGGCCACAGGGAATCCGGCACGGCAGTCCTTGACGTTTTCACGGAATGGAAGTCGGTGTACATCGACTACAGCGGGAAGCTACAGAAGGCCCAGATTGACACCGTGACAATCGAGTAAGGTGGTATTGGGGTAGTGTGGCGTTCGAGGAGTTTGGGAGCGGCGCGGCGCACATATCGGGGTCATTGGCGCAGCGCAGGCGCATAAGGAGATGCAAATTGACCGTCAGATCAGATATGAGAAAAACTAGAGCTCTGCCCGGCCCAAAGGCCAAGAGGCTTATAGAAAGGGACACGTTGTGCATGTCCAAGTCATACACTCGCATCTATCCTCTGGTTGTAGAGAGAGGTAGCGGGGTGTGGCTCTGGGACGTCGATGGAAACCGTTTTCTTGATTTCAACGCTGGCATAGCGGTTTGCGCAACCGGCCACAGTCATCCTCAGGTGGTCAGTGCTCTAAAGGATCAGATTTCACGCTTTCTTCACATGTCCGGGACCGATTTCTACTACGCTGCCGAGATCAACCTGGCAGAGAAGCTATCCCGGATAACTCCTGGTAGATTCCACAAGCGCGTTTTTCTGACCAATTCCGGTGCCGAAGCTGTTGAAGCAGCGTTGAAGTTGTGCCGCTACCAGACGCGTCGCTCACAAGTCATAGCCTTCTACGGCGCCTTTCACGGTCGCACCATGGGTGCGCTTTCTCTCACTGCAAGCAAGGCCGTGCAGAGAAAATACTTCTCTCCGTTTCTTGCCGGCGTGACGCACGTGCCGTATGCAGATTGCCTGCACTGTGTCTATAATCTGGAGTATCCCTCGTGCGATTTTGCCTGCGTCAACTTCATCGAGGAAGTCGTATTCCAGAAATCCACGTCGCCGGAGGATGTTGCAGCCATTTTTGTGGAGCCCATACAGGGAGAAGGAGGATACATAGTCCCGCCCGACGGTTATCACAAGCGTCTCAAGAGATTGGCCGAGAAATACGGCATTCTTTTTGTGGCGGACGAGGTTCAATCTGGTATGGGAAGAACCGGCAAGATGTTCGCCATCGAGCATTGGGACGTTGTTCCGGACGTCGTAACAGTGGCAAAGGGGATCGCATCAGGTCTTCCCATTGGCGCTGCCGTGGCCCGCTCTCCCTTGATGGATTGGGAGCCTGGCGCACACGGGAGCACGTTTGGCGGGAACCCGGTTAGCTGTGCGGCCGCCCTTGCCACGATATCTTTGCTTGAAGATGGACTCGTCACGAATGCAGCGCGAGTAGGAGCCTTCATCATGGAGTCTCTCAAAGAAATCGAGAAGAGACACCGCATCCTTGGGTGGGTAAGAGGGAAGGGTCTTATGATAGGGATGGAGATTCTAAAGACTCGCGGAGACGGGAAGGGTAATCCGGATAAACGCGACCTGCTTGTACGCCACTGCTTCGAAAAGGGACTTCTCATTCTTCCTTGCGGAGAAAGCGCGTTGAGATTCTCGCCGCCTCTCGTGGTTTCAAAGAAAGAGGCCGAGCTTGCGCTGGAGATATTTGAGGAATCCCTCGCAGAAGTTGAGAAAGAAAGGGGTGGAGTGGGCAGGGCTCACTCGACCTTTGCCGCTGCCGGCGCTTAGTCTGGGCTTGGCCGCGCTAGCGGGTCGGGCGGATGCGAGCGGGTCGGGTGGATGCAAGCTGCTCGGGCATGCCGCTCCTGGCGCTTAGGAGGAATCGGTCGGTGCAAGCGACACGGCGAGGCGAGCGGTTCGATCGTTCGATTGATTTTCTTGAGGACAGAGAACCGGAGGCATTCATTTGAGACTCTATGAATACGAGGGCAAGGAGCTCTTCAAGAGGGAGTCAATCCCCACTCCGAGGGGCAAGCTTGCCAGAGACGTGGAGTCAGCTCTCGGGGCCTCGGAAGAAATGGGCTTTCCTGTTGTACTCAAGACCCAGGTACTCACCGGCGGTCGTGGCAAGGCGGGAGGAGTGAAGATCGCCCGCAGCAGAGAAGAGGCCCTGAGGTGTGCAAAGGAACTCTTCGGTCTAAAGATATCGGGTTTTCCAGTAGAGAAGCTCCTGGTTGAGGAGTGTCTCAACATAAAGAGGGAACTCTACGTCGGCGTCAGCATAGACAGAGTGCGTTATTGTGTTGCCGTGATCGGATGCCCCGAGGGCGGCGTTGAGATAGAGGAAACGGCAAGAGCTTTTCCTGATAAGATAAAAAGAGTTGACCTCGAGGTTAGCGAGGAGATGTTACCGCATCAGGCGATTTTCCTGGCCAAGGGACTTGGCCTTGAGGGTGCGCTCTTGCGACCCGCCACGGACATGATACTCAAGCTCGTTCGCGTCTTCAGGCGCTACGAAGCCAAGCTTGCCGAGATAAACCCGCTCATACTTACTAAAGATGGAAAACTCATTGCGGCTGACGCGAGAATGAGCGTCGACGAGGATGCTCTTTTCCGCCATCCCGAGCTTTCGGAAATGGGAATAGAGAAACGCCACGAAGAAGGCGAACTCACCGAAAGAGAGAAAAAGGCCAGAGACAACGGAATCCCGTACCTTGACCTCGACGGCGACATAGGTATGTTTCCAGGCGGAGCGGGCTTCGGGATAATGGGAATTGACTTCCTCAATTTCTACGGTGGAAGACCCGCGAATTTCATGGATTCAGGCGGCGGCCCCACCCCTGAACGCCTCGCCAAGATGCTCGAGCTTCTCGAAGACAACCCCCAGGTCGTCGCCATATTCGGAGCAAGGTTCGGGGGCATTTCCCGGTGCGACGATTTTGCAAGGGGAGTTGTCATGTTCCTAAAGGGAAAGGGCCTCACCAAGCCGATGGCCATGAGAATGACTGGAAATATGTGGCAGGAGGGTTTGCGGATCTTTGAGGAAGCGAGAAAAGAGAACCCGGCACTCTTCAAGAACATAGAGATTTATGGGATCGAAAAACCCATCGAGGACGTTGCCAAGAGAGCAATCGAACTTGCCAGAAAGAAAAAAGAAGGAGCCCGCGTTGGCCGTTCTGGTTGATGAAAACAGCAGGGTAGTCGTGCAGGGAATAACTGGGGGGGCCGGGAGTTTCCACACGAAGCGGATGCTCGAGTACGGCACAAAGATTGTTGCGGGGACATCGCCTGGGAAAGCCGGACAGATAGTCGAAGGCGTGCCTGTTTTTGACACCGTGGCGGAATGCGTTGACGCAACCGGTGCCAACGTGTCGGTTATCTTCTTGCCCGCGCAGTTTGTTCTTGATGGAGCCATCGAAGCCATCAGGGCGGGGATAAAGGTGGTTGTAGTCGTACCGGAGCACATACCGCTAGTGGACATGATGAAGATAAGGCAGGAAGCCAAGAAAAGAGGTGCTCTCGTTATTGGTGGAAACACCGCCGGGATAATAAGCCCGGGAAAGGCCAACGTCGGCATAATGCCGGACATCGCCTTCAAGCCCGGACGGGTCGGCACCGTCTCGCGCTCCGGTTCGCTTACCTACTACGTGGCAGATACGCTTTCCAGGTCTGGTTTTGGCGAAACCACCTGCGTCGGGTTGGGTGGAGACCCGATTCTGGGGACTACCTTTGAAGAGATACTCGACCTTTTCGACAAGGACCCTGAGACAAGCGCCGTTGTGCTTGTGGGCGAGATTGGGGGCGTGTACGAAGAAATGGCCCCTCCTCGAATAGCAAAGATGACGAAGCCCGTTCTTGCCATGGTGGCAGGCGTTCACGCTCCGCGGGGAAAGAGGATGGGGCATGCGGGTGCAATAATCGAGGGGGCCATGGGGACCGCGAAAGAGAAGCTGGGAGCGCTAGAAAACGCGGGAGCCCATATCGCCCACACTTTTCTTGATATTCCTGTTATCCTCAACAAGCTTGGGGTGTAATACAAGCCGTGTGTCTGAGGGTTGCGCAACATGCAATCGCCCGTCATATGCGAAGTACTACGTTCATCTCAGAAAGAAGATGTTCCGGAGAGTCTCCACAGAGGTCACATCGCCGTAGTTGATGGCGGGGGCAAGCTACTTTTTTCCGCGGGCAACCCTTCCTTCCAAACCTTCGCAAGAAGCGTTCTGAAGCCCTTCCAACTCGTGGCCGTGATTGAATCGGGCGCCGCAGACTATTTCTCCTTCTCCGAAAAAGAACTGGCAATAATGGCGGGTTCGCACAGCGGAAGCGCTGCGCATCTAGAGGTAGTGCAGGGAATCCTCTCCAAGATTGGCCTCGACGAGAATGCGCTTGAGTGCGGTACCCATCAGCCGCGGGACTCGGAGCAAAGCAGGCTCATCAGCGAAGGAAGACGCCATCTTTGCCAGCTTCACAACAACTGCTCCGGAAAAAACTCGGGAATGTTGTCGATTTGCAGAAAGAACGGATGGGATTA
>Ga0315291_10006364_pt1 | contig 14659 bp, 13 predicted proteins | sample YL17G12_20_MG_FD_203070 | JGI IMG/M metagenome (GOLD analysis project Ga0315291, IMG submission 203070) | Sediment microbial communities from Yellowstone Lake, YNP, Wyoming, USA - YL17G12_20 | ecosystem: Environmental > Aquatic > Freshwater > Lake > Sediment | place: USA: Wyoming | collected...
GTGATTCATTTAACTGTGGATTCCCCGCGCCCGAGGGCGGGCGCGCTCCATGCGTTTACATTATCCAGTCATTCCTCAATAGTTGTGTTTCAGATTTTATCTTGGTGTCTTCGTGTCTTGGTGGTTAGGATTATCGCGTGATTTTATCTATCCACGCGCTCATCTCGCCCGCGAGGTTCTTTATCCCCTTGTCCGCGGCCTTCTCCGCCACCGCGCCAAGGATTTCCTTCAGTTTCGCCAGTTGCTCCCGCTCGTCCTCCATCTGCTTCGCCGTGCGGAAAACGTCGTTCAGAAGGAGCGAAAAGTATGCGGAGTCCTCCGGCGCAAGTTTATCGCGCACGGTCGCCAGCAGCGCCCCCGCCGCGCTCGCCGCAACGTCCGCGTCGCCGTCGCGCATCAGCCGGCAAAGTTCCGCTATGGACGACTTCGCCCCCTCGGTCTTGAGCATCGTGATTCCCAGCCGCCGTATCGCCGGATTCTTGCTGCGGAGCGCGTAGAAGGCCGCCGCGAACGCGTCGCGGTCGCCGCGGCTCACGTCGCGCTCCGCCGAGGCGATGTCGGACTCGCTGAAGAGTTCGTCCTTCACAATCACCGGCACTTCGTAAGTATCCGTCGCCTTGCCGTCCCACGCCTCGAACTTCAATTTGTACTCGCCCACCTGCGAGAAGGACGGCCGCCAGTGGAATTTCCCCGTCTCGCGGTCGAAGTCCGCCCCCGACGGCGCGTCCTTGAGATTATATATCACGCTGTCGCCGTCGAGGTCGGTCGCCTTCAGGCGGAACTCGATGAGTTCTCCTTCGCTCACGTCCTGGATCGGGACGAATTCGATGACCGGCATGCGGTTCTGCCGCGCGTCCTTGTCCTCAACGCCGATGGGAATTTCGGCGGAGGCCTCATTCGCGCCGTCGCTCGCCGTAACGACCGCGAGGTGGCCGCCGGCCTGCGATTCATCCGGCTTCCACGCGATTTCGCCTGTCGCCGCGTTTATCGCAAGGCCATCCGGAGCGCGCTCAATCTTGTACATGAGAGGATGTCCGGCATCGCCCTCCGTCGCCCGCACCGCGCACCTGAGTTCCTCGCCGGCGTTGACCGTGAGCGGCTTGGGCGGCGCTTCGATGGTCGGGACGTTTCCGGGGAGCACTTTCACCTTCCAGAATACGCCGCTCTCAAGAAGGCCCTTGTCCCTGAGCACATTGCGGTTCTGGCTTATCGCCCGCGCCATGACCTCGTGCTCGCCGACCTTGAATTCCAATCCGCTGAAGACAAACGCGTTCGCGCCGCGCCCCTGCGAGGCGCCGTCCACGAACCACTCCACCGTTACCGGCGCGGACGGCGCGCCGTTCGTGCGGACGGAAACCTCCCGCTTCTCGCCCTCCGTCAGCGACACCTCGTAGCCGAGCGGCGACGCCGCATCTATCGGCGGGACGCTCTCGTACATCCGGCGAATCATTTCCTCAAGGCACACGCGGCAAAAGCGCTCCCCGTGGCGCATCAGGCATTCTCTCTCCGGGCGATAATAGCCCCTGTGGAAAAGGTTCGCGCCCTCGTAAAGCCCCACCTCGCCGCCCGTGGCTTCTATCCAGTAGTGCCACTTCACCTTTGGGGGATTGCTCTCCGCGGTAACGTTGACCGCCGCGGGTTCTTCAGGATTTGCCGGCCCGCCCCGAGATTCCTCGTATTCGTCGGCAAGGTTTCCGAACGCATGTCCCAACTCGTGCGCCGCAGTCCGTCCGATTTCCCCGCCGAGTCTGAGCGTCACGAACGGCCCGCGCGCGCTCGAACGCGCCCGCTCCATCGTAGTGTTCACCAGCACTATGCCCAGGTCGAGGTCCGGCGGGATATCAACGTATTTCTCCAGGCGCGGCAAATCCGCGACAAGCCCGCCGTCCTCGTGCACGGTCGAGCCGAAGGCGGTGTCCCTTTTGTCACGCTCGGTGCTTACGCCGCTGTCTTTTGAGGCGACGCCGACGACGTGAAAATTGAAGAAGTCCTTGTATTCGCTGTAGGGGTATGCGCGGAGGAGTTGGATGGCGGCGCGCGCGGCGTCCTGGCTGAAGGCGCGCATTTCGTCGCGCCGGAAGCCATCAGAGAAGATGACCACGTCTATGCGCTTGTCGATTTCGCCGGACTTCTTGATGGTCTTCACGGAGACCACGCCCTCGTGCTTCGCCTTCGCCCAGCGGTCCGCCTCGTCCTGCGCGCGCCTTGCGAGTTCGTCCTCGCGGAGTCTGCCGCGCGTTTCGATGAGTTGCTGGACGGTGGCCGCGTCATCGGCGGCGGTCTTGGTTTGCGGCGACGCCGCGAGAAGCAGCACCGCGCACGCGCAAAGGAAAATCCTCAGCGCCCACGCGGCAAATCGACTAAATGCGGTTTTCATTTTTCCCGTCCTTCAAAAATAGGGTCAGACCCTATTTATTTTTCAGCACGCGAGCTTGAATTCGCATCAATTCCTTTATCCCTTTGCGCGCCATCGCCAGCATCTTCGCCAGTTCCCCGTCTCCGAAAGGCCGCCTCTCCGCGGTGCCCTGAACCTCGATGAACTTCCCCGCGCCGGTCATCGCGACGTTCATGTCAACCTCCGCCGCCGAATCCTCGTCGTAGTCGAGGTCAAGCGCCACCCGCCCATCCACGATGCCCACGCTCACCGCGGCGACTTTCATGATTAGCGGCACGGCCTTTATCAGTCTGTTGTCCTTCATCCACTTCAGCGCGTCCGCCAGCGCAACGAACGCCCCGGTGATTGCGGCGGTGCGCGTGCCGCCGTCGGCCTGGAGCACGTCGCAGTCCAGCCAGATAGTCCGCTCGCCCAGCGCGTTCATGTCAACGGCGGCGCGCATGGCGCGGCCTATGAGCCGCTGGATTTCCGTGGTGCGGCCGTCAACGCGGCCCCTGCGCTCCTCGCGCGGCTTGCGCTCGCGCGTGCTGCCGGGCAGCATGCCGTACTCCGCCGTCACCCATCCGCGGCCCGTGTTCATGAGGAACGGCGGGACCCGGCCCTCGACCGTTGCGGTGCAAAACACGCGCGTATCGCCCATCTCGATAAGCACCGAGCCGGGCGCACTGGTCGTGTAGCGCCGCGTGATGTTAACCTTGCGCAGCGCGTCCGCGCGGCGCCCGTCTTTCCGCAATTGTTTCGGCATATTCGCTTCTCCTCAAGGTTTTGCGCGATTATACGCCGCGCGCGATACGCCGTCCACCTTTCTTTAACGCGCATCCGACGAGTCCGACCTGTCCGACCCGTCTGACTTGTCGATTGCCTTGAATACGCGGGCCTTCTTTGATAGAATCCGCCGTCTCCCGACAGCGCCTCTCCGAGCGGAAGGCGGGGAGCGGAACGAAAAATCGTGAGGTGCGACATGCTCCATGTAGTCATAATGGCCGGCGGGGTGGGCCAGAGGCTGTGGCCCATGAGCCGCAAGAAAACGCCCAAGCAACTTCTCCCGCTCATCACCGGAAACTCGCTTTTACAGGATACCGTCGCGCGCGTCCGCGGCAGCGTCAAGCCTTCGGAAATCCTTATCATCACAAACAAGGCCCATGTGGATGACATGCGGAAGCAGTTGCCCGACGTCCCGCCGGAGAACATCGTCGGCGAGCCTGTCGGGCGCGGCAGCGCCGCGGCGATCGCGCTGGCCGCGGTGATGATAGAGGAGAAAGACCCGCAGGGCGTCATGGTCATCCTCTCCGCCGACCACGTCATCTCCCCGGCGGAACGCTTCCGGAAGGCAATCCAGGCCGCCGCGAGGACCGTCGAGGGCAACGACACCCTGGCGACGCTCGGCATAGTCCCGGAATATCCCGCCACCGGCTTCGGCTACATCCACCGCGGGGACCTGGCCGCCGAGCACGACGGCATCGCGGTTTACAACGTCAAGCGTTTCGTGGAAAAGCCCGATCTCCACAACGCCACCGATTATTTCCGCTCCGGCGAGTATTACTGGAACGCGGGAATTTTCATCTGGCACGTCTCCGCCATCATGAAATGGTTCAAGCGCCTCATGCCCGACCTCCATCGCGCAGCACGCGAGATACAGAAGGCCATCAAGGCCCGCGCCAAAAACCTCGACAAGGTCATCGCCGAGCAGTACAACACCATCAACTCGCAGACAATCGACTACGGCATCATGGAGAAGGCCCAGAACATCAAGGTGGTCGAGGCGGCGTTCCAGTGGGACGACGTCGGCTCGTGGCAGGGCATTGAAAAATGGCGCGACCGCGACGCCTCCGGCAACATCGTCACCGCCGACCACGTCGGCATCGAGACGCACAACTGCATCATCATGGGCAAGGGCCAACTCATCGCCACCATCGGCCTGGACGATATCGTCATCATCCGCACCGACGACGCCATCCTCGTCTGCCAGAAGGAACGTTCGCAGGAAGTGCGCGACATCGTCAACATGATCAAGGAAAGGAAACTGGAGAAGTACCTCTGATGGCCGTCATCTTCGGCATAGACTACGGGCGCAAGCGCATCGGCGTTGCCGCGAGCGACGTCGGCGCGAAGATCGCCACGCCGCTCACGGTCATCGACGCCGCCGACCGCGCGCGGGCAATCCGCGAAATCGCGCGCATCGCTGCGGAACACGAGGCGTCGGAAATAGTCGTCGGCATGCCGCGCTCCCTCGACAACACACTCGGCCCGATGGCGGTTGAGACAACGGCTTTCATCGAGGAATTGCGGGCCGCGCTGAAAGTCCCCGTGCTCACGTTCGACGAGCGCCTATCCACCGCGCAGGCCGAAAAAGCGATGATAGACGCCGACATGACCCGCGCCGACCGCAAGAAACGCCTCGACAAGGTCGCCGCGCAAATCACGCTTCAGTCATACCTCGACAGCAGGAACAAATGACATGACTCCCAAATCCGCCATCGAAAAAGCAATCGCCGCGCTCACGGCGCACAACATCGAAGTCCGCCGCGTCGCAACGGGCGAAGAGTGCCGCGACGAAGTGCTCGCAACCATTCCACCCAAGTCCACCGTCGGGCTTGGCGGCTCAGTAACCGTGCGGCAAATCGGCCTGCTCGACGCGCTCGCGAAGGGCGACTACATTTTCTTTAACCAGTACGAGGAAGGCATCCCGAAGGATGAAAACCAGCGCCGCCGCGCCGGCCTGACCGCGCAGTACTACGTTACCGGCGTCAACGCCGTTAGCGAAGATGGCGAACTCTTCTTCCTCGACGGCATCGGCAACCGCGTGGCCGCCGTCTCTTACGGCCCGGAGCGCGTCATCCTTGTGACGGGCGTCAACAAGATTTGCCGCAACGAGCGCGCCGCGTGGGAGCGCATCCGCACGAAGGCCGCGCCGCCCAACGCAAAGCGCTTCGGCGCGGACACGCCCTGCGCGCAAAGCGGCGTCTGCGAGGATTGCGATTCCGACCGCCGCATCTGCAACATCTACGTGAAAATCCACCGCGCTTTTGCGCCGGGCCGGATTACGCTATTCCTCATCAACCAACCCCTCGGCTACTAGCATGCCGCAACCGCGAGACAACACGCCGCGATTTGAAATCCTGCGCGACACGGCGCTCCCTGAGTTCCGCGAGGCGATGCGGGTTTACTCCGCCTCTTTCCCGGTCCACGAGCGCCGCGACGAGGGCACGATTGAGCGGCGCGTGCGCGAAGGCTTCTACCGCATGCACATCGGGCGGCTCGACGGGCGCGTGGTGTTCCTCGCGCTCATCCACGAACTCGCCGGGACGGACTTCGCCCTTTTCGACTACATGGCGACGGAGCCGTCGTTGCGCAGCCGTGGGATCGGCGCGGCATTCTTGAGGGCGATGGCTGAAGATTTGAAGAAGAGCGGCAAGCACCTCATCCTCGAAGTTGAAGACCCCGCTTCCGGCGAGAACAGGGAAGAGCGCGCGCGGCGGCTGAAGTTGTTTCGCCGCGAGGGCGCAAGAGAAATGAAAGGCGTGCGCTACCTCATGCCCGTCAAGCCCGGCTACCCGCCGGAGGCGATGACCCTTATGATCCTGCCGCAATACAGCGACCGCACAATGCCCGGCCCCCTCGTGCGCGACATCATCACGCGGATATACCGCGAGGTTTACGGCCGCGACCCATCCGACCCGCTCCTCAACTCCTCCATCAACGACATCCCCGCCATCGTGATCCTTGTTTAAGAAAAACGGCTACAAAAGGGGTCTGACCCCTTTTGTAGCCGTTTTTGTGTTCTCTGAATTGGGACGCGGCTTGACTGGCGCGGCGACTTTGCTTATGCTTCATGCGCTTTCTTGCAGAGTAAAATCCATCATCGCGGGGAAAATAACATGGCTGAGTACAATGAAATAACGACTGACAGGGGGCGCGAGCCGGTGATGGTTGAGGAGCCGCTGACGCTGCGCATAGACGGCGCGACCTTCAACCTCATGCGCACGCCGGGCTGCGAGTCGGAACTCGCCATGGGCTTCTGCCTCAGCGAAGGCATTATCGCCTCTCTCAAGGACGTCCTCTCGCTTACTTACACCGAGCGCGGCGATGTTACGGAGCGCAACACAATCGACGTGCGCCTCGCGGACGACGTAGCCGTTGACCGCAGCCGGCTGACGCGCGCCGTGAACATCCGCGCCAGTTGCAGCCTCTGCGGGCGCGAGATGATTGACGACATCGTCGCGCGCGGCCACGCCTGGGAACAGACGCCGCCCGCCCAGCCGCCGCGGATAAAGGTGAAGCGGACGGCGCTCGCGAAACTGCCTCCGCTGATGCGGAAGAACCGGCCGCTCTTCGAGAAGACCAGCGCCGCGCACGCCGCCGCCGCGTTCACCGCCGACGGCCGCCTCCTCGTCTGCCGCGAGGACATCGGCCGCCACAACGCGCTGGACAAGGCCATTGGGCATCTCCTCATGGAAAAGATTGATATAACTGAAACGATCCTGCTCCTGAGCGGGCAGGTGAGTTACGAACTGATGGCGAAGGCGTACCACGCCGGCTCCTACGTCGTCACCTCGCTCGCCGCGCCGACGTCGCTTGCCGTGACGCTCGCGGAGAAGGCGGGACTCACGCTGATAGGTTTGCTCGCCGCGAAGAACATGACCATCTACGCCCATCCCGAAAGGGTCGCATGACGGCTCTCAAAGACATCCCCCTGAACGAAATCATGCTCAGCGGCGAAGGCTGGGATCGCTACGTCTTCGACGTCGCGCCGCGCGTGGATGCGCTGGCGGAGAGCATCGGGCGGGTCGGGCTTAACATGCCGCTGGCGGCGGTCTGCTCGGACGAGGGGTGCCTGCTCATCTGCGGATACGCGCGCGCGCTGGCCGCGCGGAAGACAGGACGGGAGAGCGTGCCGTGTTTCGTCATTAAGGCCGGCGATATGACCGATGAGCAGTTGCTCAAATTGAGCATAGAGGACAATCGCTTCGTCCGGCCGTACCATTATCTTGACGCCGCGCGAATTCTGCGCGCCTTCAAGGAGCGATGCGGCTACGACGAGGCGCGGCTTGCGAATGAAATCGCGCCGCTCATCGGCGTGCCGCCGGCGGAGCGCGTGGTGGCGCAGTATCTTTCGCTGAACAATCTTGCCGCGCCGTTGTGCCGCTTTCTCGTGGACAAGGGACTCAGCCTCGCGCATGCGCTTCTGCTCGCGGAGTTCGACGCGGAGGACGCGGAGGACGCGGCGAACCTGTTCCTCCGCATCGGCGCGAACGCGAACGAGGCGAAAGAGGCGGCGGAAATTCTGAAAGACCTCTGCCGCATTCGGCATTGCAAAGTGCGCGACATACTCGGCGCGCCGGAGATTGCCGGCGCGGAAAAGCCGGAAGCGCGGAAAGTCCTGCGGCGGATGCGCTACCCGGCGTTGGCCGCGGCGGAAGAGACGTTCGAGCGGCTCGTCGGGAAACTGCGCCTCGACACGAACGTCGCCGTTTCGCACTCGCCGAATTTCGAGAGCGACCTCCTGCGCCTCAACATCAGCGCCCGCAGCGCGGAGGAATTGGATTCCGTCCTGTCAAAACTCAAGGCCGGCGTGGATTCCGGCCTCATCCGCGAAATCTTCGCCATTCCCAAAAATGCGGCAAAAGGGGTCTGACCCCTTTTGCCGCGCTTTTCTTCAATAGAGGGCCCAGCGGGCGGCCTGGTGGAAGCCGAAACTGCGGCAACAAGTGAGCGCGCACGATGGCGGGCAGGAGTTCGGGCGAGCAGGTTGTGTATTCAATGCTGTCCGGCATTATTAGGCGACCCGCTCACCCTTGTTACGCTTATGAACCGCCGCACGCTTGGTTCGGCGGACTGCATCAGTTGCTGGGGCGTGCCCTCGGCGATTATCTTCCCCTCCTCCAGCAGCCCGATCGTGTTTCCCACGGTGAACGCACTGTGAAGGTCGTGCGTAACCACAACCGAGGTCGTGTGGAGTTTTTCCTGAAGGCGGACAATAAGTTGGTTGATGGTTTCCGCGACAATGGGGTCAAGGCCGGTCGTCGGCTCGTCGTACAGGATAATGCGCGGCTTGGTGACGATGGCGCGCGCCAGGGCGACGCGTTTTCTCATTCCGCCGCTCAACTGGTCGGGCATGAGATTCTCCGCGCCGTCAAGTTCCACCAGCGACAGGCAGCGGGTGACCTCTTCGCGGATTTCATTGTCCTTGTATTTCCTGCTCTCGCGCAAGGGCAGCGCGATGTTCTCGAAGACGCTGAGCCAGTTGATGAGCGCGCTCGACTGGAACAGGAAGCCGTAAATGCGGCGGAACCCCAGCATCTCCCGGCGGTCAAGCGTCGCGATGTCCGTGCCGTCGATTATGATGCGGCCCGCGTCGGGCTTCATCAGGCCGATTATCAGTTTCAGGGTAACGCTTTTCCCCACGCCGCTGGGGCCGAGGATCACGTACGTATCCGAAGGCCTGACGCTAAGCGACATCTCGTCCAGGACAAGTTTGCCGCGGAGCCGCTTCGTCACCCTCTCCATGCGTATCATTTCGGTCGTCATCCGAAGAATATCTTTGCAATGATGTAATCGAGGACAATCATGAACAGGAGCGACGACACGACCGCGTACATAGTGGACTTGCCCACGCCGCGCGCGCCGCCCTTTGTGACCAATCCCTGCGTGCAACACACCGTGGCGATCATTATTCCAAATATAAATGCCTTCACCAGCCCGCTTATCACATCCTTGAACTTCAGGTACGACACCGCGTCGTCGTAAAACACGCGGTAGTCCACGCCAATCTGGAGTTGACCCACGAGGCCCGAGCCGAAGATGCCGACCAGGTCGGCGATCATCGTGAGCACGGTGGTCATCAGCGCCAGCGTGACCATCCGAGGCAGAACAAGGTACTGCACGGGGTCGATCCCCATCACCTCGAGCGCGTCAATCTCCTCGGAGACCTTCATCGTGCCGATCTCGGCGGTCATGCTCGAGCCGACGCGCGCCGTAAGGATCACCGCCGTCATCACCGGCCCCCACTCGCGGCAGAACGCCACGGCGGAAATCGAGCCGATGCTCTGCTGCATGCCGAGGTCCCTGAGGACGACCCCGGTGTTGAAGGCGATAATCATGCCGCTGAACAGCGCGAAAAGCGAAGTAACTCCCAGGCTGCTGACGCCGTAGTAATACATCTGGTTTAGCGTCTCGCGCCCTCGAAAGGGCAGATGAGGCAGACTCGCTATCGTCCGACCCAGCACGCCCAGCGTCTCGCCGGCCGTCTGGCACGCCGTTACCAGGCCCCTTCCCACCCCCGCAAGCGGACCCTCGGACGGGGCGGCCTCGGTCTCCGGATGGGTGTTGTTGTTTGCAGCCATGTCCTTCCCTCCGAGAAAAATGGGGTCAGACCCTATTTATTTCGCCTCAATCCTGCGGAACCAGTTTCCGGTCGTCGGTCTCGACCGGCTGCGCGGCGCCGGCGGGCGACTGGCTTCGCAACTGTTTTGCCAGCAGAGACTCGTTGGGGCCTGGCCTGCCGACGACAAGAATCTGGGGATCCTTTTCAACCTCCGCAATGAACTTGTTCGCCGTCTGCGCGATGCGCCGGATCTCCTGGACCGTTTCCTGGATGTCGCGATAGAGGCCCTCGTCGGTGAACATCCGGCTCACTCCCTTGCCGCTGTTGAGCGTCCGGGTAAAGTCATCAAGATTCTTCACAAGGGACTCCAGGCGCGGGTACAGCGTTTCATCCGAGGCCAGGCGGCTGACAAAGGAATTCGGATTGTTCATCTTCGCGGTGATGTCGGCAAGATTGGCCGAGACGTTCCTGATCTCCGCCATCGCGCCGGTCAGGTCCTCGCGGAACTTCGGGTCCTCAAGTATGCGCCTGTAATTGCTGTTTTCCGCCGTCAGCAGGTTGAGCGCGGCCCGCGCTTCCTTCAAGGACTGCGTCGTTTCACCAAGGGCCTCCTGAACGTTGTCATAAAGCGAGCGCAGTTTCTCCTCGCCTTGTTTGCTGGTGATCTTGCTGAGGGCGTCGCTCATGCGCCTCTGTATGGAAGCCATGGTGCCGGCGGACTCGCCGATGATTGGGCCTTCCCACCTGGGGTTGCCCGGCGTGCCGACCAGGATATCCACGGCCCTGCCCGCGATCACCGACTTGTCAACGACGCTGATGGTGTAGTCGCTGTAAAGAGTGACCGGGCGCGGGATGCTGAGGACGACCTTCACCATCAGGACCTCCGCCCTGTCATGAAGTCGGACCTCTTCGGGTTCAACGCTTTCGACCGTGCCGAAACTGGTCCCGCTGAGCCACACGTCGCTGCCCGGCTGCAGCCCGTAAACCTTGTCGAAGTAAACCGTCATCCTGTGCCTGCCGACCGACGGCATCACGCCGATCGCAACGGCAAACACCACGAAGATTGCGATTGCAATGAAGAAAAGAGCGCCTATCTTGGCTTCCTTGGGGATAATCATCGTTTCCCTCCTCGCAAAAAGCACATGGAATGAACGAAGGCGATTTTAGTTCACGCGAGGGACGCTGTCAAGCACAGCGGGAATTTAACCACGGAACAGGGGGATGCAGAGACAAAAAAACACGGGCGCACGTTTGTGCGCCCCTGTTTCTTTTTGTAAAACTATTTGGTCTCCGTGTCCCCTTGATGAGTCTTATCTCTTCCGAATTCTGCGAACCACTGTTCCCGCAAACCCCAGGAACCCGGCAGCAATCATCACTATCGTCCCCGGCTCCGGGGCATGGCTGATGGTCGCGCCGTAAATGGTGGCGTGATTGCCGTTGTCATATGCCCCCCAGACAACGGTGTTGCCGTCTATTATCGGCGGCCAAATGACCTTGGCGTCGGTATTGATTGCAAACGATTGCCCCCATATAAAGTCGTAGGAATAAATATTGCTGAGCGAGGCGAAGCCGTCGTGGCCGACAATATCCGTCCAGACAACCCTGCGGTCGGTCATCGTCATGCTGGCCGGACTGCCGGTATTGCAGATGGTGGTTACCGACTGACCCGCAAAATCGTAGGCGTAAATGCTCGCAAGGCTGTTGCCGGCGCCGCGGTCAAATGCCCCCCACACAATCTTGTCGCCATCAACCAGCAGGCCCGACACGATCTTGCCCTGGGTTTCGACTGTAAACTGTTGATTCGTCGCAAGGTCGTAGCCGTAAATATTGCTGAGCGTGCTGAAGCCGCTGGAGCCGACGGCATCCGTCCACACGACCTTGTCGCCGCCTATCGCTATCGCGCCCGGTTTACCGGTGTCGCAGATGGTGAACTGCGTATTGGTTGCAAGGTCATAGCCGTAGATGTTCGCGGCGCCGCTGCCCGCTCGGTCATAGGCTCCCCACACCACCGTGTTGCCGTCTATCTTCAGCCCCGACAAAACCTTGCCGGTGTTAAGAACGGTAACCTGCTGTTTTGTCAAAAGATTGTAGCCTTTGATGGCGCTCAGCGTGCTGAAGCCGCTGGAGCCGACGGCATCCGACCAGATAACATTGTCGCCGCTTATTGCCGAACTGGTCGGTTTGCCACTCGCGCAGATGGTAAACCCTGTCCGGTGTGCAACGTCATAACCGTAAACGGTCGCCATGCTACTGCCCGCGCCCCGGTCCCATGCCCCCCAAACAACTGTGTTGCCGTCCATTGAAGGCGACCAAATCACTTTGGCGTCGGTATTGACGGGAAACTGCTCATTCGTTGCAAGGTTGTAGCCGTAAATATCGCTGAGCGTGCTGAAGCCGCTGGAGCCGACGGCATCCGTCCAGACGACCGTGTTGTCGCTCAAGTCCACGCCAATCGCGTTGCCGCTTGTTACGATGGGGAACTGGGTTACGATAATTCCTGCCTGGGCCTGAATCGGGGCCGATACGGTCCAGATGACTGCAACAAAAACGGCGGCAAGAACTAATGACATGATTACTGAGTGATTCATTCTTCCGCTCCCTTAAAATAGGTGGGTAATAAGATGGACAATCCTCCTTAGTACCAGACACATCTCCAAAGCGAAAGGTCTCGCAAAATTTGGAAAATTAGTGAAAAAATTCGCGGATTTTCATGGAGCGCCGGATCCATCTACGGGTTGAGCAGGCGACGAAACAGCACAACGCTCTCCTATTATGCGTTGTCAAGCACAGCGGGGTTCACCACCAATTAACCGCCAAGCGACCGGAGGAAGCCCCGATCCTATCGGGGGAACGCCAAGGCCTGCCCCGATCCTATCGGGGAACGCAAAGATTAATGTAGCCGCAAGGCTTGCCTTGCCCAAATGCTGTAGCCGCAGGGCTTGTCCCTGCCGGAGACTTTCGCCACAGATGGCCACTGATGGCCGCAGATACGAAGAGGCGAAAAGAAATTGCTCATTGACAGTCGAAGAGGCAAGTAGTACCGTAGAGACAGAATTGCAGACCTGAATCACATCCAAAGTGTCTACAAAAAAACCTCAAAACTGTCTCATTGTTTTGAAGACGTACAACCTGCGTTAGTGCTACAACCGGCGCGCAGCATCGCAAAAAGGCCCGTTAGTGAAACAACAACCAGTCTTCTCGATGACTTGAACATCGCTTTCCCTCCATAACATACGTTATATGAAATCGATGTTAGCCGTTGCTTGTTCGGAGAATTGAGTACATTTCGGAGATGACCATGAATCTGGTGTTGGAGCGAATCGGTGCGGGCTGAAAAGTTGATTACCAGTCATTCGCGTATCCTCTAAACAATCGCACCGGTATGATAGCAAAGACTTCCCGTGTTCGCAAAATAAGGGCATATCCGCTGAGAACGAAATGTCTGCTAGCCACCCCCTTTCTCAAGTGTGGGGCAGAGTGACACTTTTCCCTCTCCATTTACAGTAATGGTTTCCTGCCAGTCTCGATAACCCTTGGCAGTGATCCGGACAGAAAATTGATTACCCGCGAATTCCGCAGTCGGCTCTGAAGAATACTCTTCATTATTCGCGGAAAAAGTGAAGGGTAAAAACATTCCGAAAGTGATAACGCACGAAGCAAATGTTGAACCTGGTTCTGATCTCCATAAACTTACCTTCCTGGTTTTCACGGACCACCGTCTTTCGTATTGGAGCGGCACTGTCAAAGGTGTTTCGCCGATATTCTTATTGTTGATATAAACAGTGCCCTTCGGAATGCTTTCCACTAATAATGCGGTTTCCACAGTCCGCCGCACCTTCTTATCTTCCCAGGCCGTTGCGCAACCGGACAAGAGAATTGCTGATGCAAGAGCAAGCAGGAATATACACATGGAGCAAAGGCACAAATTACACGGTTTCTTCTTGCGCATCATTTGCTGTTCCTTTCCTATATTAGTTGAGTTTCTCGGCTCAGCCGGAAACGCACCTGTACGTCGTCAAACAAATGAGGCAGTTTGAGGCCGTTCTTAAACATTTTGAGGGTAATTCAGGTCTGGCATTTATGTCTTCAATGTACTATCTGCGTTGCCAACCGTCAAGATGAATCTCTCCGCTTGACAAAGTCGTCCGAAACGGGTACGCGGCAAAATCGCCGCTCGTGGAGATTATAGAAGGTAGAGGCTCTTCTTTTACCGCTATATCTGCAAGGAGCATGCATGTCGCCAAACCAGCAGACAAAACTCATCTACCTGCTTGTGGACCATGTACGTCTTCAAAACAATGAGACAGTTTTGAGGCCTTTTTTGTAGACACTATGAGGGTGATTCAGGTCTGCCATTTCTGCATGCAATGTACTATTTGCACTGACCGTCAAGACGTCGCACTTCTTTCCCCACGCTTCATACCTGCTCCTCCTCAAACGAGTCTACTTCTCACTGTCTCGCTTTTGCTGACGGCAAACAGAAATAGGGATTAGTGGCGGGTGGAAATCCGCGTTAATCCGTGGCCCCCCGATAAATCGGGGAGAACAGTAGAGCAGTTGAGCAGGAGAGAGTAAAAAATCTTTGCGCTCTTGGCGTCTTTGCGGTTAGGTTGTCTTGCAGTTTCACTCTGGCGTTCTTGGCGGCCCCCGATAAGTCGGGACTTCCTCTGGTCGCTCGGCGGTTTCCCCAAATATCTGTGCAATCCGACCTTGAAGCCCCGATGTTTCATCGGGGTGTGAAATCTGTGGATTTTTTACAAATTTTTCAGAAAGTCCTTGACGCTCGCGATTTGACGGGACATGCTTCAGGTATTACTACAAAGGCACCAAGATAGGCTGTTAGACTGTTAGACTGTTAGAACCTAATAGCCGAATAGTCTAAATGTCGAACAGCCCATGTTCTTCGTGCCTTGGTGGGAAAAAAGTCGATGTCCCGGTTT
>Ga0315291_10006365_pt1 | contig 14659 bp, 10 predicted proteins | sample YL17G12_20_MG_FD_203070 | JGI IMG/M metagenome (GOLD analysis project Ga0315291, IMG submission 203070) | Sediment microbial communities from Yellowstone Lake, YNP, Wyoming, USA - YL17G12_20 | ecosystem: Environmental > Aquatic > Freshwater > Lake > Sediment | place: USA: Wyoming | collected...
CTTCGGGTCAATCTTCCACTCGGCCGCCCGCGCCCGCACCAGGCGGATGCCCCGCTGCGCATCGCCGAGCGGGATCGGATGCTTGTACGGCTTCACGCGGTAGTCGAGGACGAACGACGCCACGCCGAGCGAGTTCAGCCACTTGGCGATCGGCGCCCCCTCGTGAGGCGCGCGGCCGCCGTAGCCGCCGCCGGGACACACGATGACGCACCCGAAGGGCCCATCGCCCGCCGGGATGAACGGCGTCACGCGCGGCTTGTCTTCCATCGACTGGCCGAGCGCGCCGGGCGCGCCGTCGGGCCAGAGGAAGATCGGCCCCGCCGACGCCGGCTCCGCCGCCCCTGCCGCCGAAGTCCCCAGGACGATAAGCCCCGCCATCACAACGAGAACCGCTCCGTTCGCCACGATCGACACTCCTTTCATAGGACCATGCAAGCCCGTGCACGTTTATTGCGGGGTGGCATGGCCGCGCATCTGCCGCAGGATGTCCCAATACGCACCGCGAGCTCCGGCCGCGATGGCCTGGACCAGCGGCGTGTTGTCGTTGTAGTTGTGCCCACCGGCGCCATCCGCCGCCTCGTCGACCGGCTCGAAGAACCGTTCGTCGCCCGCGATGAGCTCGCGCACGAGTGCCGCCGGCCGCTCCCCGAGCGCCGGCGAAATATAGAACGTCGGCTGGACGAAATCCAGCGGACCGTCGTACCGGCGCCGCAGGCCGTCGCCGGTCTCGAACGTCCCGTCAGCCGTCAGCCGCTCGACCAAGGCCGTCCCCGGGCACAGCCGCACCCCGAGCGCCGCCCCCACGCAGTCCGGCCCGATCTGCTTCATGAACGCAATGGTGTCGGCCACGGAGGAGCGCGTCTCGCCGGGGCCGCCCAGGAGCAGATCGAACATCACGGCCATGCCTTGCTGGCGGCAACGGCGGACGGCGGCGGCCAAGTCCCCGCGCCGGTGCGGCTGGCGATAGGTCGCCAGCATCGCCGCCGACGCCGAATCGCCCGTGAAGTTGATGCCCACGCACCCGGCCTGACGCATCGCCGCGGCCAGCGGGGCGTCGAACGGCGTCACCGCCAGGTACGCGTACCACCGCACGCGCTCGCCGAGACCCCGCGCGATCATCTCCTCGCACACGGCCAGGGCGTGCTCGCCCGGCACGTTGAACTCGCTGTCGGCGAGGTGGAGGACGTCGACTCCCTGCGCGAGGAGGGCCTCCATCTCATCGGCTACGTCGGCCGGGTCGCGCCGGCGGACGCGCGGCCCCTTGGCGAGGGGGTCCGCGCAGTACAGGCACCGCCGGTCGCAGCCGCGCTTGGTCTCGACGGACCCCTGCCCGCCGAGGCGGAAGTAGGCCGCGTTGTCCATCGCGTCGCGGGCGGTCGGCGGGGAGACCGGCTCGGCCCACGCCGGCGGATTGCGGCGCACGGCCGCGCCGTCATACAGAAGCAGGCCGGGCACGCGATCCAGCCGGCGCCGGCCCGCCAGTTCGCGCGCCAGCGCCACGAGCGCCTGCTCGCCGTCGCCGCGAATGCCGAAGTCGACCCCGGTAACCTGGAGAAGGCGCTCCGGCACGATCGAAAACCCGACGCCGCCCAGGACGATCGGCGCGTCGGTCAGCGTCCGCAGCGTCGCCACCGTCTCGACAAGCCCCGGCACGAACGACTGGCCGCTCGGCCAGAAACAGTCATCGATGTTGCGGAACGTCAGGCCCACGAGGTTCGGGCTGTGCGCGGCGAAGTAATCGCGAAGCGCCGCCGCGGGGTCCGCCGCCAGGGCGAGGTCCAGCACGTCCGTCGCGATCCCCGCCTGCCGCGCCGCCCCCGCCACGTAGTCGAGGCCGATCGGCGCGACCAGCGGCGTCATCCGGTTGGTGTTGATCAGTGTAATCATGCTCAGGGTCGCGGCAGGCGCGATCACAGCAGGCCGGCGGCTTGGGGCTCGGCGCGGGCATCGAGAATCTCGCCCCAGTACACGCGGTGGAAGTCGCCGCCGGCGTACGCCCCGTCGGCGATCTCGCGCGCGAGGCGCTCCGAGACCACGTCGTTCGCGTGCACCACCTTGCACTCATACACGATGGGGCACTCGACCACCACGGGCGCCTCCACCGTGGCCGCCCGCTCGGCCGTCAGGCGGCAGGCGGCGAACTTGTCGACCGTCCGCCCGCTCTGGGACCCGCACACGTCGCAGGCCTCGGCCAGGGCGGCCGACGGCACGTTGACCGTGAAGCATCCATGCGCCTCGATGCATTTGTAGGTATAGCGGCTCGGCCGCACGAGGACGATCCACACGGGCTTGCCCCAGACCTCGCCGAGCGCCCCCCAGCCGATGGTCATCAGGTTGGCCTTTCCGGCGGCATCGTAGGCGCCGAGCAACAGGCCGCGCGACGTCAACACCTTCACCACGTCGGCGTAATGGTCGGTACAGGCCATCGGCTTCTTTGGCATCGTGCTCCCCCTTCGCTCGCCGCACCGCGGGCGAGGCATCTGTGTGCCACGGCCGGCTTATCCGGCCGTGCGTTGTCCTGGTCGGCTGAAGCACGGCCGGACAAGCCGGCCGTGGCACGCGCGCGGCGGGCAGGACCGCCCGCTGCACAAGACTCATCAACCCGTGGCTTTCGCCCACACCTTGGCCGCCAGCACAAGGTTAACAAGGCCCATGGCCATCACGAACGGCCCCTCGACGCCGATCCACCACCCCGGCAGCCCCGAACGCAGGTCGATGACCAGGAGCATCGCGCCCCCCGCCAGGGTCGCGCCGCCCACGGCCATGATGACCCGCGCGTGGCGGCGCACGTCGCCCGACAGAAGCAGCAGCACGCCGCCTAAGATCGCGTGGAACATCGAGGTCGAGCGGGCCAGGTACTCGACGATCGGACCCTCGGGCAACGGCCCGAGACCGAGCCATTCGTGGCACATCGCCATCCAGGCCCGCGGCATGAAGACCGGCACGATGGCCAGGGCAGACACGCTGCCGACCGCCCGCAGCAGCATCTGGAGCACGCGCTGGGTATCCATAGTTCCACTCCACCGGCGGATCGCCGCTCAGTGTACCCGCCCGCGCGTCCGCCAAGCAAGCGTTCGCGGCGGCGCCGACCGGCACATCAAGACACGCGCCCAGCTCGCCACGGCGAGTCTTCGACAAGCTGGGCGGCTAAATGTCGGCTTGCCTCGGCCTGCCCCGCTAACCGCGCGTCACGAGGTACCACATGGTCCTGTATTCGGGCGACAGCTTGACGACGGGCTTGCCCTTATCGTCCTTGCCGACGGGGACCTCGCCCTTGGGCGTGCCGTCGGGCGCGAGGGCCTGGCACTTCCACTCGCCGGGCGGCAGCGACACGCGGCCCTCGACCGGCTCAATGAGAACCGGCCCGGCGCCCCAGTTGCGGCCGACGGTCCGGCGGTCGGCGGAGAACTGCATGCCGGTATTCTCGCACCGGCCGCAGGCGGCCACCAGGATGGACTTTGATCTCTCCAGGGTCTGACCGTCGAGGGCCGTCATCGTGACCGCGGCAAACGCGGGCTTCGCCAGCTCGATGCCGCCGCCCTTGGCCGCCCCGTCGCCCGCGGCGCGGCTCACGAGGACCGCCGCACCGGGGCCCGTCGCCGAGAACGTGCCGCGGCCCTTCGCGTCCACCGTCCACGCCAGCTCCGGCTCGAACTGGGCCCCGCTGTCGACGACGCCGCTGTGGCCCTGGTACGCGACCTCCAGCCGGTTCCTGAGCAGGTCCTGCCACGTCGTCTTCATCTTGCCGTTGACGACGCCGAGCATGTCGAGGTCGAACTTGAGTTGGAGCGCGGCCGCCGCGCCGGCCACGTCCTCGCTGTCGGTGACGGCGAGGCTGACCGCGCGCTTGTGCGGCGGGAGGGCCTCCTGCCGGAAGATCGCGGCGCCGGCCCGCATGAAGCCCCACTTCGACGGGTTGGCGTCGATGTCGAAGTAGGAGTCGAAGCGGTCGCGCTCGGCCGGCCCGCCGCGGTGCGAGTAGGCGAAGAGCCAGATGCCGTCCCAGTCCTGGGCGGCGGCGTAGGCGGCCAGCATCGGCACGCACTCGGCCTGGAAATCGTTGGGGGCGGAGTGGTTGTACTCGCTCAGGGTGAAGGGCCTGCCTTCCATGCGCTCGGCGGCGATGCGTGGGAGCGTCGCCCCCGCCGGATTGTCCACCATCGCCTTCTGCTCGACGATCCAGTCGCCGGGGTCCCACGACCGCCGCGGAAAGTGCGGGTGCTGCCAGTACGAGTGGCTGTCGATGTAGTCCATCCGGGTCTGGCCGTACAGGCCGGCCGGGCCGAAAACGATGGTGCCCGTGACGAGGGCCTTCGCGCCGAGGTCCTTCTTGATAAAGGCGTACATATCATCGAAGAATGCCTTCTCGGTGTCGACGAGGAACCGCAGGCGGTCCATCGCGCGGGCCTCGACCTCGCCCTTGCCGAAGAGGGCGACCGTCCCGCTTTCGAGCGCCTCGTCCCTGAGAAGCCCCTCCCGGCCGCCGGGCGCGAGGACCACGTCGGCCAGTTCCACCGCCACGGGCGTCTCGGCCACCATGAAACTCAGCCGCGCGCCCGCCTCATCGTCCGGGCAGGTGAATCCCGTGCGGAACGCCTGCCAGTCCTTCGTGAGTTTCGCCGACGCGCTCAGGCCCATGCTCTTCCACGGGTCGTGGTCCTGCTGGCAGCCGTAGCCGATGGGGCGGGGCTGGTCGGCCCGCGCCCGGAACGAGACGGTGTAATAGGCGCCGCCCTTGAGCGCCAGGGCGGCCTGCTGGACCTGGAGGTGCCAGCTCGTGCCGTCGGCCTTGGCGATCTCGACGCGCAGGGCCCCGCCCTCCCCCTTCACGAGCTTGGCGGCGCTGCCCTCGTGCTGCTCCAGGCGCCAGCCCTTCGCCGCCCTGGCCCCCGGTTCCGCCATCGTGCCGGCCGCGAGCAGGTTCTCGCCGAGCGGCTCGGCGCCCTTGGCCCACGCCTGGCGGAGGCTCCCGGTGCTGCCGTAGCGGGTCTTCAGCCACGCGTTGAACTTCCCCTGGAGCAGCTTCGCGTAGAACTCCGGCAGCGTCTGGAGGCGCCCGCGGGCGCCCCACATGAAGAGGCTGTCCTCGTTGGTGATCTCGACGAACCCGACGGCCGGGTCGTCGGCGGCGCGGACCTTGCGATACGCATTGACATGCGTGAGGATGTCGCGGGCGTACTGCTTCTGGGCGTCGAGGAGGGCAGGCGTGAAGAGGCCGACCACCTTGTCGAAGCTCTCGCCCGACGGCGGCAGGCCCAGCGCCCGGGCGGGGCCGCGGCCCACATGCAGGTTCACGTTGGCCCAGATGCCGCGGCGGGCGAGCTGGTCGACGAAGTAGTCGAGCCGCTCGACGGCCTCGGGGTGCAGCTTCAGCGGGTCCTTCGGGTCCAGGATGCCATTGGGCCAGGCCTGGGTGTCGAGGTGGTGGAAGCGCACGCCGTTGACGCCGGCGGCGGCCAGGCGGGCCGCGATCCGCTCGGCATCGGCGTGGACGGGGAAGTTGGCCCCGAAGCACGTGTTGACGCCCCAGATGCGGACGCGCTTCCCCTCGACCGCAAACTGGCCGCCCCTCGCCACGAGGCGCGGGCCGTCGACCGCGATGGGCGACGAGGGCATCGCCATCACCGATTGCGGATTCGGCGTCGTCGGAATGACAAACGGCGCCATCTCCTGGGCCGCCGCCGACACGGTCAGGAGGGGGAGCACGAGCAGGGCCAGTGCGGGCTTCATGGCAAGAGGTCCTCCGGGGTCCGTGCGCAGAATGGCATCTCAGCCACGCAGTGGCAACTGAAAACTTCGCCCAGCCGGTCATGCGGGCCGCGGCAACGCCGCTGCACCCTCTTACGTCGTCCCTCTCCCTTGACGGGAGAGGGCGGCGAAGCCGGGTGAGGGCGATCTCGGAAGAGGGGCGGCCTCTGCCCGCGTTCTCCCCTCACCCCTGACCCCTCTCCCGCGAGGGGAGAGGGGAACAACATTGCCGCGGCCTACATGATCCGAGACCGCCGCGGGAGCGGCGGGAGAGCCTCGCGTTCGCGTCTCCCGCTGCTTCCGCAGCGGGCCCGCACAAGAGGCCGGGCAATATCACGCCGACCGCCTATCCCATCGCAGGCTCATCCAGAGGCGGGGCCCGCGGCGAAGGAGCCACCACAGGAACTCGCGGTACGAGACTTCGCCGAGCTCCACGCGGAGGTACTTCGCCAGCGTCTCTTCCTCGGCCGCCAGGGCGCGGATGAACAGACCCGGCCACCGGCAGGCGATGCGCGAGAGCGTCAGGGCGGCCTCCAGGTCGCGGCCGAACTCCTCGCGGCACCGCCGCTCGAAGGAGGCAAGGCCGCGGCGCGACAGGTCGCCCCGCGCGAAGCCCTCGAGCGCCGCCTCGGCCGCCAATTGGCCCGACCGGATGGCGTAGGCCAGGCCCTCGCCCAGGAAGGGATCGACCCATCCGCCCGCGTCGCCGGCCAGGAGCACCCGGTCTGCCGAGAGCGCCCGCCGGATGCCGCCGCAGGGAACGTAGTGCCCGCGCGGCCGCGCGCCGCCGAGGTCCACGCCCTGCTCGGCCGCGAACCGGCGGAACGCGCCCAGCGGGTCGCGCAAGCGGCTGCACAGGTCTCCCACGCCGATGCTGTAGTACGAGCCGTGATGGAAGAGCCATCCGTAGCCGCGGCCCACAAAGCCGAAATGCACATCGATGACATCGCCGAGGTCCGCGTGACGGTCCGGCCGGGCGACGGGCACGTCGGCCTCGATGCAGAAGCCCTGCTCGGCAGGGCCGTCGGGCGGGCGGACGTTGCGCGAGAGCCGGCGGTTCGCGCCCTCGCACACGATGGCGCAGGCCGCCGTGAACTCGCCCTCGGCGGTCGCGAGGGCCACCTGGCCGTCCTGCCGCTCGATGGACTTGACCTCGGCCCAGACCGTGCGGGCGCCGCACTCCTCGGCCTTCCGGAGGAGGAAGTGGTCGAAGCGCGACCGCGTCACGAGCACCGCCACGCGCCGGTCCAGGCGGACCTCGGTGCAGGCCCCGCCGAAGTGGACGCGGGCGCCGAACACCTGGGCGTCGATGAGCGCGTCGGGCACGGCGAAGTCGAGATAGCTCATGGCCCGCTCAGAGAGACCGCCGCCGCAGGGCTTGGCGCGCGGCATCCGCTGGCGCTCGAAGAGGATGACCGAGGCGCCGCGCCGGGCCAGCCGCCGGGCGGCCGACGCCCCCGCCGGTCCGCCGCCGATCACCGCGAAGTCTGCGTGAGGCATGATGTTCGCCTCGCCCACCAGTGCGCGGCGGGTCTCCTGACCCGCCGCGCCACAGGCGCTTCCCGACGCATGGGCCCACGGTTTCTGGCGCGGTGGGTCAGGAGACCCACCGCGCACCTGTGGAAAAACCACTCGGTCACGGAAGGTCCATGGTGTACGTCTCACACGCGAGCGGCTTCAATTCTTCTACGATTGTGCCATCCCTTACCGCAAGCGCTCGGCCGCTCGTTGTCTTCACCGACTCGACGCCGCGAGGCAAAGCCAGGCGCATCGACGCCGGCGCCGGCTCTGGGTTCGTCACGAGGACCCACAGGCGCTTGCCGTCGCGGAAGGCCGCCCACGCCGGACCGCTGGAAACATGTACCTCCGGCGGGGGCGGATCAGCGGCCAGGAGCGCCGGCATGAGCGACCGGACCTCCTCGCCGAGACGCGAGACGTCCTTCCACCGGGCCTCGAACCCCAGCCGATCGCGCTGAAGGTCATAGAAACTGTAGTAGATGAGACCCTTCGCGCCGTTGACGAGGGCGAGGTACGTCATCGCCCGCATCTCGTCGTACGTGGGGGCGCGATGCTTGGCGGGGTCCTCGTTCTTATGATAGTTCGCCCAGTCGAAGACCTGGGGCACCTGCCAGAACGCGCACGCCCCGCCGGTGGCCTGGCGGGTCTTGCGGGCCCACTCGCCGGCCATCGCGACGGGCTTGTCGGGGATAGGATACGGGTCCGTGCCGAGGACGTCGCACGTGTGGCGGTAATCGGCGAGCTCGTCAACCTGAAAGAGGACCGCCCACGTGGGATGGTCGGGATCGAGGCGGCGCACAAGGCGGTAGCGGGCCTCCAGGGCGTCGCGCATCGTCGCGGGGAGCTCGTCGTTCAGATACCACGCGAGGACGGCCGGGTGCGAGCGGAACCGCTCCACGATGGCCGTCACGGCCGCGTCGGCGTCGGTGATGCCGTCGACGCCGCCCTTGGGGAAACTGTCGGTGCGCCCGTACAGATCCTTGACGGAGTAGATGACCTTGATGCCGCGCCGCTGGGCGACGTCGAGCAGCTTGGCCGCCTGCGCCAGCGGCATGCTGCTGAACGCGTAAGGCATGACGCAGTTGAACCCGGCGGCGGCCATCTTCTCGACGTCCGCGTCCTTGATTGTGGAGAGGTAGAACCCGAGGGGGAAGAACGGTTTGCCCTCGACGATCGTCCGGCGTTGGCGGTCAATGTAGACGCGCGGGCGCTGACCGGCAGAGACAAGGCGGCCTGGCAGCATCTGTTCCGCGACCTTGTACCCGCCGCGTTCGAGCAGTACCTGGACCTGACAGTCTTCGCCGGAAAGGCCCGAGGCGTCCATGTCGAGATCCAGCGAGCGGCCCTTGAGTTCCGCCACCCGCTTCTCCGCGACGCTGGTGCCGCGAGAGAGAACGCGGCACGTCACGGCAAGGTCAGTCCCCTCGAAACTGTCGCCCGGCCGCCAAGGCCTCGTCACAGGCGCTTCGGCCAAGTCCACATGCACGCGGATCGGCCGGCGCGGCTCGTCGGCGAAGATGAGACCGCGGTAAGCGGGGTCAACAAGATAGGCCTCTATCGGCCGGGCGGCGTACTCGGTCACCTGCACGTCGTCGAACCACGCCTCGCCCGTCATGCCCTTGCGCAGGTAGAGCGTGACGGAGACGCCCGTGGCCTCCTTCGGAATGGGCGGCGTGATGCCGATGACCTGGAACCAGTCGGCATCGCCCTTGCGGCCCTCCGGGTACGCGCCGCCGATCCAGCCTTTCGCGCCGCTCCACTCCATGCAGATCGTGGCGCCCGATTCGGGTCCCGCGACGCCCTTGGTCCTGACCCAGGCGGAGAACTGGTACCGCGCGCCGGGGCGGAAGTCGACCCGCTGGGAGGCGAGGTCGTAAAGGGTCACATCCTGCCGCGTGAAGCGCAGGCCATGGCCGCCGCTGTGACTCGATGCGCCCTCGACCACCTCGAACCCCTTGGGCAGGGACCACGGCTTGGCGCCGTCCTCGAAACCGGGGTTCTTGACGAGGTTCGGCGCGGGCGCTTCGGCGGAAGGGGCAGCGGGCACGATGGCTGCGAGCAGTGCGAAGAGCAAGGCAAAGGCGACACCGCGCTGGAGGATTTCCGGCATGCCGCACCCCCGCCAATCCATCTCGACGCCGGCGCCTGCTATTGTGCGGGGCGGGGGGAGCCTAACGCAACGAGAATCCGGTGCAAACAAAGACGGCCGGGAGTGCCGGCCGTGGTTGCATCCTACGCGATCTCGCACTTAACAACACGCGCCCAGCAAGCTGGGCGGCTATTGAAGTTCACGTAAGTAATGTAAGTGGCGGCTGCCGTTTGAGCCGCGAAAATGGGGCTATTCAGCCCCGCTCGCCATTACATTACTTTTGCGAGTGGCTATAAATGGCGACGGCTAAACGATCAAGCGCGTTCGAGGTACTCGCCCGTGCGGGTGTCGACCTTGATGTGGCCGCCGTTCTCGATGAAGGTGGGCACCTTGACCCGCGCCCCGCCTTCGCAGAGGGCGTCTTTCATCACGTTCGTCACGGTCGCGCCCTTCATGCCCGGCGCCACTTCCTTGACCACGAGCTCGACGCTCGTGGGCAGCTCAACGGTGACGGGCTTGCCGTCCATCCGGCCGAGCGTGACCTCGAGGTTCGGCGTGAGGTAGACGCCCTGATCGCCCACCAGGTCCGCCAGCACGCGGATCTCCTCGTAGGTCTCCATGTCCATAAAGACGAAGGCGCCGGCCTCGGCGTAGAGGTACTGGACGGGCTTGCGATCGATGATGGCCTGCTCGAAGAGTTCCTCGGTGCGGAACCGCTCTTCGAGGACCTGGCCGGTGTTGAGGTTCTTGAGCTTGAGGACCTGGCTGGACCGCCAGTTGCCCTTGGCCACCTTCTGGTTCTCGACGCAGGTCCAGATCGAGTTCCTCCAGATCACGCCCATGCCCCGCCGGATGTCAATGGCCTTCATGGTCGACATGCGATACGCCTCTCCGTTCCTCAGTTCCTGATTCGCGTTCCCACGCCGGGGATGCGCCCTTGCATCCCCGCCGGAGCAACGTAGTTTACGCCCAAGGGGGCGGCGCGTCAATGGCGCGCGGAGGCGAAATCCCGCGCCGACGCCGCGGCCACATCGTTTAGCCGCGGCCGGTACGGCCGCGATATAATGATCGTCGCCGTACCGGCGACGGCTAAACGTTGGCGACGGCTAAACGACGCGACCGTCAAACGTCCTACTTCGTCGGCGCGAAACCGAGGTTCCTGAACAGGACCAGGCCGTCCTTGCCCGGGGCGACCACGTCGAGGCGACCGTCGCCGTCGATGTCGACGACCTGGAACTGGATGCCGCAGCCCTTGCCCGCCGCCGGCTGATCGGCCGGCCCGCCCCAGACCCGCGGCTGGCCGAAGTCGATGACCTGCTTGGCGAAGCCCTCGCCGGTCCACTTGAAGTAGTAGATGCCGCACGGGTCGAACTCGCCGGGATCGTTGCCGCAGTGGGCGCGGTAGCGTTTGCCGGTCACGAGCTCCGGCCGGCCGTCGCCGTCGATGTCGATCCAGACTAGATCATGGTACTGGCTGTTCGCCGGGTCGATGGGGTGCTTGATCCACCTGCGCTTGCCGCCCTCCAGCCGCTGCTCGTACCAGTCGAGGCCGTAGCCGTGGGCCTGCCCGACGATGAGGTCCGCCAGGCCGTCGCCGTTCACGTCGGCGACGATGACGGGGCAGGAGGCCGAGCCCAGGTCGAACTCCTCGTGGAAAATCCACTTGGCGCCGCCGAGCGGCTTCTCGGGCGCCTCCAGCCACCCCTTCGCCAGGACGATGTCGCCGCGGCCGTCGCCGTTCAGGTCGCCGAAACCGAAGCCGTGGCCGGAGGGCTTGTCGTACACGATGTGCTCGGCGAACTTGCCCGCACCCTTCCCCGCCGCGTCGGTGATCAGCTTGTAGACGCGCTGCGGCCCACCGGGGGTGTTGGGGACGATCTCCGGGCGGCCGTCGCCGTCCACGTCCCACGCGCGGGTCGTCTCGACGTTGCCGACCTCGGCGATGACGTGCTCGGTCCAGACCTTCCCGGGATCGCCCTTGGGGTTCTCGCGCCAGCGGACGGTGTTGCCCCACCAACCGCCGGTGACGAAATCGGTGTAGCCGTCGCCGTTGACGTCCATCGGGAGGGTGGAGAAATCGTCGAAGTACTCGCCCTCGGCCCGCACCGGACCGACGGTGCACCGCCGGTCGAACTTCGGGCCGGGATACCAGAAGCCCCCCGAGACGATGTCGAGATGGCCGTCGTTATCGACGTCGAAGACGCCGGCCGACTCGTACTTCTCGTCGGATATCTTGATCTTCTGGAACATCAGGGGACGCATGGCGCCGGCTCCTTTGTTCGGTTCGCCCGCCTGTGCCGCCACAAGCACGCCAGCGGCAAGCAGGGCCAGGGCGATTCGCATGCAGCGGTTCGTCATGAGGTCCTCGCCACACGCGCCCAGGTCGCCGCGGCGGGTCTTCGGCAAGCTGGGCGGCCAAGTGCACGTTTTCGTCAATCGGTCTTCTGTTCGATGAGCGTCGCGAAGCGCTTGTTGATCGCCAGGGCCGGGTCGAGCGGCACGGCGACCGGCTTGCAGTTCGGCGGGATGTTGATGGTCGGCTTCGGCGCGATCTTCTTGCCCTTGAACTGCGGCAGCCACTCGCGCTCTCGCTCGAGCATCTCGGAGCACATCTCGCGCACTTCCTTGAGCGTCAGGACCGCGCTTGTGAGCGGGTCGAGGGCGATGGCGTGCACGACGTGCTCGGTGTCGCCGCTGAGGCCCGCCTCGGCCGACAGGATCTGCACGTTGACGTTGGTCATGCAGCAGGCGGCGAGCTGCGGCGGAAGGGCGCCGAGGCGCGTCGGGTGCAGGCCCGTGTCATCGGCATACGTCGGCACCTCGACACAGCAGCCGTCGGGCAGGTTCGTGATGTAGCCGCGGTTCGGCACGTTGCCCATGAGGCGGAACGGCTTGCCCGTCACGACCGCCTCCAGGATGTAGGAGCAGTACTCGACGCTCCGCGACTCGATTCTGGCGGTCTCGAACTCCAGCGGATCATGCTTGGCGTACTTCGCCGCGAGGGCCTTGGAATACTTGTAGTAGGCGCCGCTCTCGCCGCCGAACGAGGGCTCGTCGCAGTAGAGGTCCAGCGCCTTCCGGTTCTTGCGGAACCACGGCAGGTACTCCGACAGGTGCCCCGTCGACTCGGTCATGAAGTAGCCGAACTGGCGGAAGACCTCGCCGCGCACCTTCTCGTTCTTGTAGTACTCGGGCTTCTCGAAGACCCTTCGCAGGATCGGGTACAGGTCCTTGCCCTTGTGCTCGAGCGTGAGGAACCAGTCCATGTGATTGATGCCGCCGCAGGTGAAGGTGATCTCCTCCTTCGGCACGCCGCAGTAGCCGCCGATGAGGTCGAGCGTGGTCTGCACGCCGTGGCACAGGCCGACGAACGGCACCTGGGTGGCCTTGCCGAGGGCCAGGCAGTTGCCCGCCATCGGGTTGGCGTACTGGAGCATGATCGCGCCGGGCCGGGCGAGCTTCTCCATGTCGCGGGCGATGTCCACCAGGACCGGCACGGTCCGCAGGCCGCGGAACACGCCGCCGGGGCCGAGCGAGTCGCCGATGCACTGGTCCACGCCGTACTTCAGCGGCACCTCGTAGTCGACGGCGTAGGCATCGAAGCCGCCGACCTGGATCGTGACGACCACGAAGTCGGCGTCCTTGATCGCCTCGCGCCGGTCCAGCGTGGCCCACACCTTGCCGGGGACCTTGTTCTCCTTGAGCATGCGCTTGGCGAAGGCCTCCATGCGCCGCAGCTTCGGCTCCGCGCAGTCCATGAGGGCCCACTCGCACCCCGCCAGGGCGGGCGTGGCCATCATGTCGGACAGCAACGTCTTCGTGAACACGACGCTCCCGGCGCCAATCATCGCAATCTTCTTCGACATGGTGATATCTCCTTTATCAAAAGGGCACGCGTCCGCCGCGGCGGACGGCTGAATGGGTGGTCACTTCGCGGCCTCGATCTTGATCGTGTGCTTGATGGGCGCCACGGCGGCGGCCGAGGCGGCGCGGGCGTCTTTGTCCTTCTTCACCAGCGTCTGGGCCACGCGCTCAAAGGTCTCCTTCTCCTCCGGGCAGAACCGCACGTACTCCGGAAGGTTGTGCAGGAGGCTCTTCACGAGCGGCGTCTCCATGCCCTGCTGCCGGCCGACCGCGTCCTCCACCTTGCGGAACGGCTCGCTGAACGGGTTGTCGAGGAACTCGGCCGCCAGGTTGATCCCCTTCTCCATCGCCGCCGCCGAGAACTCCTTGGTTTCCTTGCCCCACGTCACCTTGACCTTGTCGCCCTTGGCGCCCTTGACCACGAGCACGAGGCGGTTCAGGTCCTCGTTGAACGGGCAGAACTCGATGATCCCCGCGGTGGCGCTGGTGGACTTCGGATCGCCGTAGAAGCAAAACGGGTAGCGGGCGCTCTCGATCTCCACTGTGCCGTCCTTGCACGCCAGGACCTTGTGCCCCTCGGTGGCCTCGGCCTTGTCGGCCGCGAGGTCGACCGTGAACTTGCCGATGTTGCCGTCGCACCCGAGGGCCTTGAGGAACGCGTAGGCCATGACGATCTGGCCGTTGCGGTCCGGGTGGACGCCGTCGCCCCCGGCCACGTGGTACTGCTTGCCGTACTTCGCCTTGGCCTTGGTCATCGCCTCCATCATGGGGTCGAAGACGTTGGCGAAGACGCAGCCCTCGTCCGCCGCGAGGGCCTTGGCGATGTCGCGCTCTTCGGCGAGGGTCTTGTTATACATCGTGGCGGCCTCGGGGTTGTTGCGGAACGTATCGGCATCGACGACGCCCGGCGACCCGACCACGATCATCCGCACGCCGGCCTTCTTGAGCTGAGCGACGATCGACTTCTGCCCGTCGCGGTACCGCTTGGCCTTGCCGGGGTCCATCGGCGAGTAGCCGCCGTCGTTCATGCCGTAGCACGTGGTGGCCGCGGACGGCTTGAAGACGAGGCAATCGTTGGCCATCCGCCCGGCGAAGCCGGGGGCCGACTCGCCGCCCCAGCCGAACTGGGTGACCTGGAGGTCGGCGGCGGGCTTACACATCAAGAGGTAGTCCTCGATGTACAGCGAGTAGAGCTTCTGCTCGGTGATCGAGTCGCCGATGACGGCCACGTAATCGCCCTCCTTGAGCTTCGCCTCGGCGCCGAAGACCGGCCCGGCCAGGAGCAGCGCCAACATCAGCCCCATCACGGCCATCGTGCAACGTTTCATGGTTTCTCCTTGCTGTTGCTGTTGTCCTTCCTTTCGCACTTCGCATCCCCCAATCAAACGCGCCCAGCAAGCTGGGCGGCTAAATGGCGATTGCCTTTGGTCGTTCAATCCG
>Ga0315291_10006366_pt1 | contig 14658 bp, 11 predicted proteins | sample YL17G12_20_MG_FD_203070 | JGI IMG/M metagenome (GOLD analysis project Ga0315291, IMG submission 203070) | Sediment microbial communities from Yellowstone Lake, YNP, Wyoming, USA - YL17G12_20 | ecosystem: Environmental > Aquatic > Freshwater > Lake > Sediment | place: USA: Wyoming | collected...
AAAAAAAGTTAATGTGGAAAACACAAAGAATACCCGCCGCACCAATCGGGCCGTCGTCACGATTGAAGATCCACCTTTTGAACGTGCTTTGTTCGGCGATGTGCGCTGGGCCTGGATCTGGCTTATCCTGCGCCTGTATGCCGGATACCAGTGGTTATCGGCCGGCTGGTCTAAGCTGCACACGGCAACATGGACCGGCAACAAAGCCGGTGTCGCCATCACCGGTTTCGTCAACGGTGCGCTAACCAAAGCCACCGGCACACATCCCGACGTGCAAGGCTGGTACGCCTCGTTCTTACAAAACCTCGTTCTGAATCATGCATCTTTCTGGAGCTACCTGGTATCCTGGGGAGAGACTCTGGTGGGGATCGCCTTAATCCTGGGCATTTTCACCGGGATTGCATCTTTCTTCGCCGCTTTCATGAACGTGAATTACCTCCTGGCAGGCACTGTCAGCATCAACCCCATCCTGCTCATTATCGAGATCTTCCTGATCCTGGCCTGGAAGACCGCCGGCTGGTGGGGTTTGGACCGCTGGGTGCTGCCAGCTATGGGCACACCGTGGCGACCTGGATATATTTTCCGGGGTGAGCGGGAGACAGGTCAAAAACCGGCTGCAGGATCCAGCCAGGTATAAAAGTTTGGGCAAGGCACCGTAAATGAGGCCCTGGCTGTCAATTTAATCGCCAGGGCCTCTGTTTACATTTCTACGGAGTTGGGGTTTAATTGTGGCATCGAGATAGCTACCTTTGGCTTTTCCCAAATAAAAAAAATGACTGCTCCTCTGATCGGTATTACAACAACCCGCAGGCGCAATAAAGCCGGTTATACGACCATCCAGACCATGGAAGCATACATTAAGGCTGTATCCTTGGCCGGGGGTGTCCCGGTTTTGATCCCGCTGGGCCTATCGGAAAAGACCCTGCAAGAGATGCTGCCGCGCCTGGATGGGATACTCTTCACCGGTGGCGGGGATGTCAACCCCCGCCGTTATGGAGTTGACACTCACCTCAAGGTAGATGATGTTGATTCCGACCGAGACCGGGTTGAGATCCAGCTCCTCCAGGATGCAATCCAGAGAGGCGCACCCTTCCTGGGGATCTGCCGCGGCATCCAATTGATCAATGTCGCCCTGGGTGGGACCTTGTACACTGATATCGCCGACCAGCATCCCGGTGCCTTGAAGCATAACTACAACCCGGGTTGGCCGCGCAATCATATTGCTCATCCGGTGCAAGTGAGCGGCGAGAGCCGCCTGGCGCACATCCTCGGCAGCACAGAGGTGGAAGTCAACAGCATGCACCACCAGGGCATCTCCCGCCCGGCCCCCGCCATGCTGGTTACGGCTCACGCTCCCGATGGGCTGATTGAAGCCATTGAGCTGCCGGACCACCCCTTCGGGCTGGCAGTCCAGTGGCACCCAGAAGAATTACAGACCTATGCACCAATGCAGGCGCTGTTCCAGGCATTTGTCCGGGCCGCGGCAGCCAACCATAACCCGTAAGCCGCTAGATCGGCAATCACGAAGTACATTTCACAGAAAGAGAACATGACCTTCGATCACCGCCTCCCCGTCCCCATCGGCGTTTTTGATTCTGGCGTGGGCGGGCTGTCGGTATTGCGCGCCATCCGCCAGGAGCTGCCTCGCGAGCCTGTGATCTATCTGGCTGACCAATCTCACGTTCCCTATGGCCCCCGCCCATTGGAAGAGGTGCAGTCTTTCTCCGAGGGAATCACCCGCTACCTGTTGGCCGAAGGGGCCAAGCTGGTCGTGGTCGCCTGCAATACCGCCTCGGCGGCTGCCTTGCACCACCTGCGCCAGGTTTTTCCGCCAATACCTTTCGTGGGCATGGAGCCGGCAGTCAAGCCTGCCGCCGAGTGTACCAAGACCGGCGTGGTGGGTGTACTGGCAACCCCGGCTACGTTCCAGGGTGCGCTGTATGCCTCGGTGATTGAACGCTTTGCCAACGGTGTGACCGTACTCCAGCACACCTGCCCGGGGCTGGTCTCCCAGATCGAAGATGGGTGGCTGGATGCTCCCAAAACCCGTGCCATCCTGGAGGAGGCCCTGCGTCCTATGCTGGAACAGGGCATTGACACGGTCGTGCTCGGCTGCACCCACTACCCGTTCGTCATCCCGCTGATCCAGGAAATTGTCGGTCCAGCGGTAAGAGTCATTGACCCGGCTCCAGCGGTTGCCCGCCAGGTCAGGCGGCTGCTGGAAGCCTACGACCTGTGCAGTCCTGACCCCCAGGCTGGTATAGTCCACTATCGGACCACGGGCGACCCGGCCCAGCTACAGGCCCTGCTGCCCCGCTTGATCGGCGAAGCCGGGACAGTGGCACATGTTTGCTGGGTGGGCGACGTGCTGGAGCGGTAACCCGCCCAATCTGATTGGGCTTCTACCCAAATCTGCACCAAATCAGTCTTGCCCCACAACCTTCCACTTAACCCACACCCGGGCACCTTTATCGGGGGCCGAGTCGATATTGAGCTCGGCGCCGATCAACGCGGCACGCTCATGCATCCCAGCCAGCCCAAAGTGCTTGTGTGCTACCAACTCCGCCAGATCCAGCTGATCTCCAGCAGGGAAGCCCACGCCGTCATCCTCGACCAACAGGTCGACCTGGTCAGGATCCAGCCGGCCGATAATACTGATTTTCTGCGGATGGGCGTGCTTTAAGGCGTTCTGGCAGGCCTGCTGGACGATCCTGTACAAGTGTAATTCTGTCTGGGGCGGATAGCGTACGTCACTTGGAGGGATATCGATTTGAACCAGGACGTGCTCGCCAGCCTGGTCTGAGATCATATCGACCAGCTCGTCTAAAGCAGTCCACAACCCGTAGTTCAACATCGTCGGATGTAGCCCGTTGATGATTGAGCGGATATGGGCGGCGGCTGTCTGGAAAGCCTGCTCAAATTGGGGTGAAGCACTGTTCTCATCCACGCTCATTGCCAGGACTGCCAGCTGGTTGAGCACATCGTCGTGCAGCTCAAGGGCCAGGTTATTGCGCTCAATTTCACGCCGCTCAATGTCGGCCTGGTAGAGGACACGCAACTGCCCGGCCTGCTCAATGTTCATCAAGGCCAGAGCGGTCTGGTTCATGAGGGCCTGAAGGGTAGGTATCTCGTTGGCCGAGTAGACATCATCTGGGGATCGCCGGCCCAACAGGCACAAACCCACCGGTTTTTCGTCCACCGAAAGGGTCAGGATCAGGCGCGCCCATGGGCAGGGATAGCCCCGCTCACCATCAAACGCTGGCGGACGGATTGAGCCAGCCTGTGCGAGCAAGGTCGGGATTTCAGCTGGCTTTGGCAACTGATCGTCATTCAACCCCAGGGTGAAGACCGGGGTCGGACGTAAGGTGCTATCCAGGCGCAGCAGGGTTGCCTGGCGGATGAGCAGGGTAGGCAGGACCTCCTCGCGGATAAAGTGGCTCAGCCGGTTAATATTCATACTGGTAGTAATGCGGGCTGTATAGGCTTCCAGCAGTCCGGCCGGAGGTAAAGGTAAACCCAAGAGATGCTGATCTACCCAACGTCGAAAGAGGGGGTAGAAATAGATGATGAGAATAGCTGCCAGAGCCGGCGCCGTGAGACCAACGAAAAGCGGTGGATCAGGGACATGGAGAAACCTGAGCGCCAGAGGCACCAAAATGACAAACAGGCTTCCCAGCAGGGCAAAAAAGAGATAACCAGAGATGAGCTGATTAGCGCGCAGCTCAAACCTGCTGAGTTGGCTGCGGTAGCCGATGTAGATATATGCCCATGGCAGGATGATTAACGTCAAGAGGAAAAAGGGCGCATAGGGTGGTACCCGGCCAAACATCCCGGCGATGCTGATACCGATGAACGGCCCGAGGGCCAGTCCTGCTACAACGATCAGGAGAGCGATGCTGCGGCGCTGGACCGGTTGGAGGACGTAGTGGTAAATTAATAACCCAAGAGCGCCGCATGTCCCGAGGAACGCACCGATATAGTAATTCGAGTCAGGCAGCACCTGGAATAATTCGGCGACCGCCAGAGCGCTTGCGCCCAGGTAAAGGGTCCCCCATACCCAGGCTGGCAGCCGCTTCAAAGGCTGGGGGAAGATATAATGCAGATGTAAGTATACCGGCAGGCACATCCATATGCCCATCCGCAGTACAATCGGGCTTCCCCAGAGATGGTCGCTCGAAATGGTGCCCGTCATGATCCAGATCGAGGTCAGGTAATTGCTGGTGAGCAACAGTCCCCAGAGTGTGCCTTTAGGGCGAATAAAAAGCAAAATGGCTACGCTGGTCGCCCAGGAAACATATGCGAGCCACCACGCGTTCAACAGGCGGTGAAAAATTTCACCTGGGGTAGACCCCGGCATCACCCAAGGGAGAGTGAGCACAAAGTCCCCACGCTTGACGGTAATGGGCACCACCTGTTCTGGCTGAGCACCATCAAAAAAGGCCCAGAGTTTATTGGTTTTAAAGTCATCCAAAGACACGGACCCGATTTCCAGGATCTGATCCCCTATCTGCAGTTCTGCCCCGGGTTCTCCCGTGACATACAGGTCCATCACCCGCCCAGTGGATGCGTTAAAGTAAAAACCGGAATATGGAACATGGACAAAATATGCGATCGTGTAGGTTAATAGAACCGCGAGCACGAGCCAGGGGGAAAGGTTAACAACAGGTCCTGGTAAATAGTGTTCCCGTATGCGCGTGATTACTTTAACCATTTTTAACCGCGTGTAAGACAAGATTTGGTAAGTGATTGATAACTACCAGCCTTGGCTTGAAAAAAGCCGGATAAAGGGTGTGCGTGGGGGCGTACGCCCCCACGCACACCCTTTATCCGGTTACCTCTTAATTATAGCGCAAAGCGAGGCGTACCGCCGTCAAGCTGGGCAGAGCCTGTTAGAGGGGGCAGCAGTCGAAACGGCCCGGTTCAGATTTTCTTTTCGGCTAACGTTCGGATATTGGGAACTGCCACCTCGGGGGTAATCAACCCGAGCTGGCGAGCCTTGGTGATGGCGGTGGCCCGGTTGCGTACATTCAGCCGGATATAAGACCCGGAAAGAAGGTTCCGCATCGTTGAATTGGCAATCCCCATCCTCTTTGCCAGGTTAGCGGAAGTATCCTCCGGGTAAGCTGCGCACACTGATAGAGCCTCTGTCTGGCGCGTAGTCAACAGAGGGCCAAGTCCGTCAGACTGGCGCTTCATCATCAACATATGAGCTTTATGGCTTAAATAAATCCCACCCTTGGTAACAGATAAGACGATCGCACCAAGCTGCCGGATGCTGGGCTGGTCATCTTTAAAGATATAACCGTTGGCCCCGGCCTCCATCACAGCACTGATCAGTGCACGCTGAGCGTGCATGGAGATGACCAGGATCGACAGGTCATCATAAATCTGGAGCAACCTGGGGATCACATGCAGGATAGGGTAAGGATCGAGACGGCGAAGTGAGGTCGGTACAGTAACATCCAGCAAGAGCACATCGGTAGGATTGTGCGCCAGCATGGGTTCCAGCTCATCACCATAATTTGCTGTCGCGACCACCTGTATCTCCGGATGCGTGCTCAAACGGAAACTATAGCCGTCGATTATACTTTGATGATCATCTAGAATTGATACTCGGATTTTTTGAGGCATCCCCTGACCTTTACGGCAAGTGTAGTATAAGCATAGCAAATAATTCACCAGGAAGCAAGTCTGTAGGGAAAAAACAGTACAAATGCCTATATACTTCTGCTACGCGCCTATTCTCAAACGCCCTTAAAGCGTATATAAATAGCCTAATAGTACTACTCGTAAACAGGGGGCAATGATAGAAATCAGGTTGTCTAAATAGAATCTTCGCTGAAGTGGGCGTAAGGGGAAACGCCCGCTTCGACTTTCTAATAACCGGCTGAAACTATCAAAAAAGGCTTGCATTCTAAAAAAAATGTGGTATTATTTAAACAACGAGCGCTTGGGTGCCCCCCTCACCCAGGTGCTCGTTATTTAACGCCAGATACCGACCATTTATAATATCCATAGTCTTCAAGCGACCCGGTCACTCCTATTCAGGGGATCACTGTAACCCAATTGGATCCTCCATCGGTCGTCTTGAGCAGCTGGCTGTGACCATTCTCATCCATGGTCAGCACAAAGCCAGTGGTGGGGGTGACGAAATCCAGCTGTCGAATGGCCTCGCCTAAATTGACATTTGGTGTGATCCTTGTCCAGGTTTGCCCGCCATCGTGGCTCACATCGAGTGTTGTGCCATCCCATACCCAGATATCGCGCATGGGGATCATATCGTAAATTCCGCTATTTTGAACCGGCATAGTGCTGTTCCAGCTTGCTCCCCCATCGTAAGTAGTGTAAAAATCCTTATAAGGCTTACCTCTATAGAATACAACGGGCAAAATTCCGTGGTACGCGGAAGAAAAGCGCGGTGGATCAATTGAGAGGGTGCTGGTGATAAAACCGGAGGGCAGCTTCAGGTCCTGGTGCTGCCATGTGCGAGTACCATCCTGCGTGGCAAACAGCCAGGCGTAACCATCCTTTGGCTCCGTACCGGTCACCCAGCCGTGCCTCTCATCCAGGAAGGTCAGCCCATTTTTCATCCCAGCGAAAGGCAAGCCGCCAGACGGTTCCGGCGTCGAAGGATCAATTTTATACACCTGGTTCCAGGTGCCCCCACCATCCGTGGTTTGGTAGATCTCTGCCTCGGCTGAACCGGCCGCTGCCGAAGGGACATACAGCGCCCAGCCCGTTTGGGGATTCGTGAACTGGAGCACCCCGCCCGGGAAGGGAACGGAAGCCGACTGCCAGCTTTGTCCCCCGTCATTCGTGCGAAAGAGGATGCCCAACGAAAAATCTTGTGGGTCGAGAGTGAGCTCCCAGGCTGTGTTGGCATCCAGGTAATAGCCGCGCGTAGTCTCACCTCCGGCAAAGCCCTGCGGTGTCACATCAAACCACTGGTTGCCTCCATCCGTGGTGCGCAGGATGCTTGACTCGCTTAAACCCCAACCATCCGTCTCGCTTTTCATGGCGATAAAAGTCAGCCTTGGGCTGGCAGAAACCTTGGGGGTAAGAGCAGGCACGCGCGTCACCGTAACTCCGGAGGGGAAGGGTGTCGGGCGTGCGGTGGGCGGTGGAGAACTGGGCTTGGGAGTGGTCTGCCACGGCCATGTGCATGAAGCCGCAACAGTTACGGTTAAAACAGCACTGACCAACACGCGTATCCAGTTAGATAAAGGTTTCATAATTGCATTTCCTTATCTCGGGGGAATTTATCTCACGAAACCCGAAAGAGCCATTATGGTTTACAGCTATTAATCCAACCACTCGACGATGGTCGCTTCACCCTGGCCGACGCCCACGCATAGAGTAGCCAAGCCATAATAAGGCCGTCTCTCTGCAGAAGCGCGACGGCGCATCTCGTGCAGCAGCGTCGTCAAGATGCGCGCCCCTGAGCAACCCAGCGGGTGACCCAGGGCAATCGCTCCACCATTGACATTGGTGGTCTCATGACGCAGTCCCAATTCCTTCATCACAGCCAGTGATTGCACCGCAAAGGCTTCGTTAAGTTCGATCAAGCCGATTTCCTCAAGTGCCAGCCTGGCATGCCTCAGGACCTTGCGCGTAGCAGGCACCGGTCCAACGCCCATGGTGCGGGGAGCCACACCCGCCGCGGCCGAAGCCGCGATCCGTGCCATTGGCCTAAACCCAAGCTCGTGAGCTTTCTCGGCGCTCATCAGCAGGAGCGCCGCCGCACCGTCGTTTAAGCCCGACGAATTACCCGCAGTCACCGTTCCGTTTTTCCGGAAGGCGGGTTTCAGGCGGGCAAGTGATTCCATCGAGGTATCGCGGCGTGGACGTTCGTCGGTGGTCACCAGGACGGGGTCCCCCTTCCGCTGTGGGACAAGCACTGTTACGATTTCCTCCGCGAACCTGCCGGAGTCAATCGCTGCAATCGCCCGGCGATGGCTCTCGCAGGCGAAGGCATCCTGCTCCTCACGGGTGATTTCGGGTAACAGCTCGGCAAGGTTTTCAGCAGTTTCACCCATCGATTCCGTGCCGTATAGCTCCTGCATCTTTGGATTAGGGTATCGCCAGCCCAAGGCAGTGTCCCAGGCAGTCAGATTGCCAAAGGCAAAGGGCTGTTCAGCCTTGGGAACGGAATATGGCGCCCGTGACATGCTTTCCACACCTCCAGCAATAAACACATCCCCCTCACCGCAGCGGATGGCACGCGCGGCCTGGTTGACGGCATTCAGCCCAGAGGCGCACAGGCGGTTAAAAGTCACTGCGGCAACCTCTACTGGAAAGCCCGCCAGCAGCAATGCCATACGGGCTACATTGCGGTTGTCCTCACCAGCCTGGTTAGCACAGCCGAGGTAAACCTCTTCGACGATGGCGGGATCAATGCCAGTGCGCCGGAGGATAGCCTTCAAAACGTGCGCGGCCAGGTCATCCGGCCTGACGGGCGCCAGCACGCCTCCCAACGCGCCGATGGGGGTGCGAATGGCATCAATAATGACAGCTTCGGGCATGGTTCTCTCCTGTTTGTGTTCTAATTCTACCATCTAGGTTACGCGAAGTCTGTCCAATCGTTGTTATACATTAAAACATTAATTTTTACCTTGTATTATTGATAGTTCTCCTGTATATTATCTCGTATGAATATCCAAGATCGTATTACCCTTGTCGGAGGAGTCGTCCTCATTGGACTGGGAGTCCTCTTCCTGGTTCTAAATACCGTCTTAGGCCTGACCGTCGCCACGACCTGGCCGATTATCTTCTTCGTCCTCGCTGCCGGTTTCTACCTGCCGCCACTGGTCCTGCCGTATGCCCGCCAGGCTTTAGCAGCGTTATTTATCCCTGGCTCAGTGATGCTGGCGCTTGGCTTGATCTTTTTCTACGATACACTCACCAGTGATTGGGCTTCATGGGCCTATGCCTGGCTATTGATCCCGGCGGGTGTAGGTCTCGGCCTGGCGCTCGCAAGTTGGGTTGGCGGATGGGGTAAGGACCCGGCGGTGGTCGGCCTCTGGATGCTCGCGGTCAGCGCAGCCATCTTCTGTATATTCGGCACGCTGTTCGGTGGGCCGGTGCTTAAGGCCATCACACCGGTACTCCTGATCCTGGTAGGGATACTGATCCTGCTACGCGCGTTCTTAAGGCGCCCCACCCGGACGATATAAGATCCTTCGTGAAGATTGGCAGAAAAGAAAAACGCCCCACTCAGAGGCGCTTTTGCGTTTAATATTAACGGGCGCATACCTGTTTGCCTGGTGCCCCCAGACAGATTCGAACTGTCGTTTTAGCCTTGAAAGGGCTGCGTCCTGGTCCCCTAGACGATGGGGGCAAGTAAGGTAGTGACCGCGGCGGGATTTTACCACTCCAACCCACCTGGGTCAAGCAATTGTGAAAGCCCCGCGTACTTGACGATCTTTGCCCGGCGTGGTATCATCATTATTGACATTTTAGCACTCTCGACCCGAGAGTGCTAAAATAATAGGAGTGCTATGTCTGAGCTTGGTCAACGCCAAAAAGTGATCCTGACCCTGGTGATTCACGATTACATCGAAACCGCCCAAACGGTCGGTTCTCATCACCTGCTGAAACGATATGGTCTGGACATCAGTTCTGCGACTGTGCGTAACACGATGGTCGAGCTGACCGAGGCCGGCTATCTGCGCCAGCCGCACACCTCCGCCGGTCGTGTGCCGACCGAGGAGGGCTATCGCTATTTTGTGCGCCAGCTCATGGGCCAGACCGATCTGCCAGCCACCACCAAGCGCACCATTACCCATCAGTTTTACCAGACCGGATACGATGTAGAGCGCTGGATGCGCCTGGCAGCTTCAGTCCTGGCTCATCAATCCCAGGCCGCCTCACTGGTCACCACGCCTCATGCTGAGAAGGCGTGTTACAAGCACCTGGAGCTGATCGCCACACACGGCCGGCAGGTGTTGATGGTTCTGGTCCTGGCGGGTGGCCAGGTCCGCCAGCAAATTTTGGCTCTGGCTGAACCCGTCCCGCAAGACCGCCTGAGCGCAGCCGCTAACCACCTCAACCAGCTCTGCCAGGAGCTGACTGCAGAAGGCATGAGTTCTCTCACAGTCCAGCTGGATGCGCTGGAACAGGATGTGCTCAAGCTCGTCCAGGAAGAAATGACCCGTCAGGGTGAGACCCTGGCTGGCGAAGTATACCGGGATGGGCTAGCTAATTTCCTGGCTGAGCCCGAATTTGCCGAGGCAGAAGGAGCCCGTAAAGCCCTGCGCATCCTGGAGGAACGCTCGCTGCTGGAAGACCTTCTCTCGCGCACGGTGTTAACTGCCGGGGCCGAAGGCGTTCAGGTGCTTATCGGAGGCGAAGGCACCTGGGAAGAACTGCGCGACTGCTCCATGGTGTTAGCCCGCTACGGTGTGCCTGGCCTGGCGACGGGGGCGCTGGGCGTTCTCGGCCCAATCCGCATGTCTTACGGCCGGTCTATTTCCACAGTCCGCTTTGTCGCCGGTCTGCTGAGCGATCTGTTCGTAGAGAACTTAACAGAATAGTATCTCTGCCCGAATCTTGCAACTACGATAAGGAGTTAGCAATCAGAACAATGGTCGAAGAAACACGTGAACCTACCCAGAAAACCTCGCCTGACGAGCATAAAGGTAACCACGAGGAGACGGAGCAGGCTCCAGAGTCAAACCACACCGCGCAGGAACGCAAGGACTCTCAGGCAAACAACGCGCATGAGACCAGCCCTGCCTCAGCAGATGAAATAGTGGAGCTGATTGCTCCAGAGGATATCGAAGCTCTGAAACTTGAACTGGCAGAAGCCCAGGCGAAGGCCAATGAATACCTGGACGGATGGCAGCGGTCGCGGGCCGAGTTTGCGAACTTCAAGAAGCGCCTCGAGCGCGACCAGGCCCAAGCCTACCAGACCACAGCGGGAAATGTCATTAAACGCTATCTGGAGATTCTGGATGACCTGGAGCGAGCCTTGAAAAAGCGACCGCAAAATGGTGAGGGAGCAGCCTGGGCAGAGGGTATCGAGCTCATTTACCACAAGCTGCTGGCTAGTTTGGAGGCCGAAGGTTTAAAAGTCATGAATATTGAAGGACAGCTATTTGACCCTAACCTGCACGAAGCCATCACCCAGGAGGAGAGCGCCGATCACCAGAGCGGGCAAATTATCGAAGTCTTGCAGCATGGCTATTTACTCGGAGATCGGGTGCTCCGCTCCGCTCGGGTAAGGGTGGCCAAATAATTGACATCATAATGGAGGAAATTATATGGGAAAAATCATCGGCATTGATCTAGGGACTACCAACTCGGTGGTGGCCGTCATGGAAGGTGGAGAGCCGGTTGTCATCCCTTCGGCTGAGGGGGAACGGCTGGTGCCTTCGGTAGTAGCCGTCAACAAGAACCACGAGCGACTGATTGGTCGGGTGGCTCGCAACCAGGCTGTGATCAACTCCGAAAACACCATCTTTTCCATCAAACGCTTCATGGGGCGCAAATTTAACGACCCCGAGGTGCAGCGCGCCGTCTCACGTATGCCTTACAGAGTCACCAAAGCCCCTAACGGCGATGTGCGTGTTGTGCTGGATGGCAAGGAATATTCTCCGCCCGAAATTTCGGCAATGATCTTGGGTAAACTCAAGACAGACGCAGAAGCTTATCTGGGCGAGACAATCACCCAGGCAGTGATCACCGTCCCAGCATACTTCAACGACGCCCAACGCAATGCCACCAAAGATGCCGGCAAGATCGCCGGCCTGGAGGTACTGCGTATCATCAACGAGCCCACGGCTTCTTCTCTGGCGTATGGGCTGGACAAGAAGAAGGATGAGGTGATCGCCATTTATGACCTGGGCGGCGGTACCTTCGATATTTCCATCCTGGATGTGGGTGACGGAGTATTCCAGGTGCGCTCCACCAACGGCAACACCTTTCTGGGTGGCGATGATTTTGACGTGCGCATCGTTGAGTACATTGCCGATGAGTTCAAGAAGACCAACGGCATCGACCTGCGCCAGGACCGCCAGTCTTTGCAGCGCTTGAGGGAGGCCGGCGAGAAAGCCAAGATCGAGCTCTCCAGCATGATGCAGACGGAGATCAACCTGCCTTACATCACCGCCGATGCCAGTGGTCCCAAGCATCTGGTGATGAACCTGACGCGCGCCAAGCTCGAGCAGTTGACCAGTGATTTAGTTGAACAATCCCTGGGACCGGTACAGCAAGCTCTGAAAGACGCCACCCTCCAGCCCTCAGAAATCAATGAGGTGGTGCTGGTAGGCGGTATGACGCGCATGCCTGCCGTCCAGGAAGCTGTGCGCCGACTGTTCAACAAAGAGCCTCATAAAGGTGTCAACCCGGATGAGGTGGTTGCTGTAGGCGCAGCGATCCAGGCCGGGGTATTGGGAGGCGAGGTGAAAGACATCCTGCTTTTGGACGTCACCCCCCTCACTCTGTCGGTCGAGACCTTGGGCGGCGTCGCCACCCCGCTTATCGAGCGCAACACCACCATCCCAACCCGCAAAAGCCAGATCTTCTCAACCGCCAGTGATGGGCAGTCCCAGGTGGAGATTCACGTGCTTCAGGGCGAGCGCCCGATGGCAACGGACAACAAATCGCTGGGGAGGTTTAACCTGGACGGTATCCCGCCGGCGCCGCGCGGCATCCCGCAAATCGAGGTGACCTTTGACATCGATGCTAACGGCATCATCAAGGTCACTGCTCAGGACAAAGCCACAAGCCGCAGTCAGCACATTACCATCACCGCTTCTTCAGGCTTGAGAGAAGATGAGGTCGAGCGCATGCGCAAAGAAGCGGAGGAGCACGCTGAAGATGACCGCCACCGTAAGGAACTGGTCGAGGCACGCAATAATGCCGACAATGCTGCTTACACAGCCGAGAAAACCCTGCGTGACCTGGGCGATAAAGTACCCGCCGACATGAAGAAGAAGGTTGAAGATCAGGTTACCAAGGTACGCCAGGTCATGAGCAGCGATGATACTGCAAAGATTAAAAGCACTACGGATGAGCTTTTCCAGACTATCCAGCAAATTGGCGCCGCCGCATACCAGCAGAGCGGCCCAGCAGCCGGAGGCACATCCGGCCCATCGGATTCATCCGGTCCATCCGGCCCTCAACAGCCCGGCCCGAACGGTGAAGATGTAGTAGATGGCGAATTTAGAAACGTTTAAAGCCTTATAAAGTTGAAGGTTGGAAGGTATAACCCTCCAACCTTCAACTTGTTAACTTGCTATTGAAAACATGCCTCCTCGCGATTACTATGAAGTCTTGGGCGTTCCCCGCAATGCTTCCCAGGACGAAATTAAAGGGGCTTTCCGCCGCCTGGCCCGGCAGTATCACCCGGATGTCAGTACCGAGCCAGACGCCGAAGAACGCTTTAAAAAAATAAACGAAGCCTACGCGATCCTATCCGATGACGAAAAACGGGCTACCTACGACCGTTTCGGACATGCCGGGGTGCAAGGCATGGGCGGGACGGCCCCCGATTTCAGCATGGATTTTGCCGACATTTTTGAGGAGTTCTTTGGCTTCGGTGGTTTTGGCAGGTCTTCCCGCCGGGCGCGCAACGCACCCCATCGCGGTACTGATCTGCAGCTAAAGGTCGACCTAACCTTTGAAGAATCAGTCTTCGGTATTGAAAAAGAGATCGAATTTACCCGCGACGAAGTTTGCAGCACCTGCCAGGGTCGCGGCGCCGAACCGGGCACCTCTCCCGCACGCTGTCCCACCTGCGGGGGAAGCGGCGAGGTACGACAGGTTCGCCAAACTCTCCTCGGTTCCATGGTCCAGGTAGCCACCTGCCCGACTTGCAATGGGCAGGGAGAGACAATCTCTACCCCCTGCCACACCTGCAACGGGCGGGGATTGGAGCGCAAGACGCGTAAAAAAGTCGTCTCCATCCCGGGAGGCGTGGATACTGGCACCCAGATTCGCCTGGCAGGAGAAGGGCAACCAGGGACCAATGGGGGACCTAATGGAAACCTGTACCTGGTCATCCAGGTCAAGGCGCACCAATACTTCCGCCGACGCGGCGAAGATATTATGCTGGACCTGAGCATCAACGTTGCCCAGGCGACACTTGGGGCCGATGTCGAAGTCCCTACGGTAGATGGCTCGGAAAAATTAAAGATACCGTCTGGTATCCAGCCCGGCAAAGTCCTGCGCATCCGGGGTAAGGGTTTCCCCTATCTACGGGGCAGCGGGCGCGGCGACCAGCTGATCATAGTCAACATTGACATCCCCAAACACCTGACTACGGAACAGCGCCAGTTATTTGAGCAGCTGGCGAAAAGCCTGGGGAGCGAAGTGCATCCCCAGGAGCGCGGTTTCCTGGATTGGTTAAAAGAAACCCTGGGTGGCTGATAAAAACTGGTTGGAAGTTTCTCTCACCGTAGACGGCGAGATGGCCGAGGCCGTCGCCGAGGTGTTGGCGCGCTTCGTGCCGGACGGGGTTGTGATTGAATCTACCGCAATCTCGCCGGACCCCGAGGGCGAGGGGCACCCCGTCGGCCCGCTGCGCGTGTGCGGATATCTCCCTGCTGACACTGATCTGGAAGATACCCGCCGCCGATTGGAGGAAGCCCTTTGGTATCTGGGTTGTATTCGCCCTCTACCCGCTCCTCAGTTCAAGTCCATAGAAGAGGTCAACTG
>Ga0315291_10006367_pt1 | contig 14656 bp, 32 predicted proteins | sample YL17G12_20_MG_FD_203070 | JGI IMG/M metagenome (GOLD analysis project Ga0315291, IMG submission 203070) | Sediment microbial communities from Yellowstone Lake, YNP, Wyoming, USA - YL17G12_20 | ecosystem: Environmental > Aquatic > Freshwater > Lake > Sediment | place: USA: Wyoming | collected...
AACTTCAAAACAAGTAATACAACAATAACTATTGCTTCTTTTACTGGCTCACAGGTATGCAGTGTGTATGTATCTATATCGAGTGGTACATTAACAATAGGACAGAGGTCTTTATTATTGATTAGGTTAGGAACATAACAATGACAACATATGAATACACAAAAACTCCTGTTGATATAAACAGACTTACCCTGGAAATACAGCAGAGTTCAATCACTATTGTTCTTGATCACATTACTCTTTTGGGGAGCAGTGTTACTATAGCTTTTAAAGTTTCTATTTCTAATGATGAGAAAACAATTCTTGATACCATTGTAGCTAACCATTCTGGTGAGCCTCTACCAGATACCTATGTACAGAAAGTTGATGTTGCAATTACTAGGAACAATATACAAGTTGATAGTTGGGAAAATTTCAAAAGTATCGCTGCTAAAAAGGGGCAATTAGCTCTTTTGCAATATGAAGCAACAAGTGATTACTATAGAATATTTTTTGTGGAAGGTGGGATACTTCTATGGGAATATATAATGTCAACAGGTTCTCTAGATGAAATAACCGATTTTGTAACAAATTATATACATAATTGTAATAGGGAAGTAGAACATAGTACATTGAAGAATATAAAATTTATTGATATTTCTTCATCTACAACAAAATCATTATGGATTCCTGTATCTGATAAAACATTATTATTATATGGAATAGAAATATTTGGATATTGTAAAGCAACTGCACAAGCACCCTTCGTATTAAAAATAGAAATAAAGATAAACAATGATTGGAAAACATTATGTGGTGTAAAATCTATCTCAAATAAAGAATTCACTCAATCCTATAGTTACGAAAATGAATTAAAATCGGATAAAGGAGATGGTACTAATCCTGTTTTAAGGGTAACAGTACAAAGTTCAGATAGTTTGGATTTTACAATATCTACTATTGGTATTGAATTTTAATTTTAGTGAGGCTATACTATGCAACAAATAACTGTTCTACTACAAAACAATATAAAAACGATGATGACTTCTTTAGCCACTATGCAAAGAGAATGTAAAAGCGTTTATGATACCTATTGGAAAACTATGGCAAATACTACGGTAGCAGGACTTTCTACTGATGCCACACCAGCCACAGTTTCAAGTAAATTTACAAAAAAGAATTACATTGACGCTATTACATTGAGTGAGAATTTAAATAAATTTTTTCAAAATTCTCTTGTGACAACAGGTGACTATTTTCAAACTGCAGTTACCGCAAAGTATGGGAATGCTGTACTAGGAAGTGCATTAGATGTACCTACCGAATCAATTGGAGATAGATTAAAGCAGTTGTGTTTAGATTGTATAGAAATATACAGACAATCCCAAAATACTTTAGAGTTATATTTTGATAATGAGGTTGGGGATATAGTTGCTGTTTTAGATTCCCAAAGAATTGTATATGGTAGTGAAATGACTGTATATGAGCTATCTTCTGCAATAACACTTTTACAACAATTCAATAACTTTATGAGTAATGGTGCAGTTACTACTGGAGATTATAATTCTACTATTTCCACATGGAGTAGATTGGATGAAATATAGTAATTTTGAAAGAGTAAATTATTAGATGATCTAAGTTAGCAAAAAGGGTATTGCCTACGAGGTGTGCTAGTGACGGATTTATCTTACAAATACTTATTGCATGCGTGTGATATTGTCATTGTTTTTAAAAAGAAAAACTCACTAGTAAAGCTATTTAACAAATTTATTGGGAAGGCTCTTTGTCATTGTACAACTGCAAATATATTTCTTTTTTTGTTTGATGACTTATGCGTAGATATTACTTCTTTTGGAATTCAAACTAGAACTCTCTTTCCATACAATAGTGATATAACAACTATTTTTATAGCTCGGTATGCAGATATTACATTTCTTCAAAGAAACTTTATTATTGAGCGTGCACTTACATACGATGTTAATCATGCTTCCATTTTAAATAGAAATACTAAAAAAAGTAGGCGGTCTTGCACAAAATTCATAGCACAGTGTTTTTATGATTCTGGTATAATTCTTTTTCCTGGAAAGGATTTGAGTGAAGTTACTATAAATGACTTTCTTGATTGTTCACTTCTAGAAAAGATACTAGTAAATGAATGCAAGTAAATTCATAAAGATGAGCGGAGATATACATTATGGAAAGTTATACCTACATGGAAGTTACTATATGGAAAAAAAGATTGTATATCTTGTTAATGTTTTGTTCCTCCTTTTCGATAAGTATATTGGCAAGCCTGAAGCGGTTGGTGAGAGAGTGGCACATGCTATCATTGGAGCGATACATATGCTTTATCCCAATGGTGCAGGATGCTCTAAATCAGTTATCGACTCCATCCGCAAGGCATGGATCGGAAAATTTACGGTTGGATTAATGCGAGTTTTATTGGATAAAAAGGAATAGACATGAATGAAATCCTTCAAATTGCTGACCAGGCTATTAGGTGGATTACTCTCATTGCTGGTGGTTTTATTGCTCTTCTTATTTTTATTTATCGTAGCAAAGTGAAGGAACTAGAAAAACTTACTTATCTGCTTAATTCTGTGCGGCTCGTTTACTAGATAAGAATAATAAGAAATTTAAAGTTAAGGTTACTGGAGCAAACGAAAGAATAAAAAATTTATTCAAACTTATAAATTTTGATACCTTTTTAGAAAAGTACGATGCCGATAATAAGATAAATGAATAATACTATGGAGATTCATATGAAATACATCATAGATGAAAAACTGGCTAATGCTATCCTTAATTATTTAATTAGTCGTCCTTATGTTGAAGTAGCGAATCTTGTTCAAGGTTTGCATACTATGGTTCCTTATGAAGGGCCAACCAGAGACTTAAAAACAGGTCCAGTTATACCACCACCATCGCAGTCTGATGTAGCAGTAATGCCGTTTAGTAAACCTTTAAAATAGTAACTATATATATGAGGTTTGTAAAGGTTAGATTAATCTGCCTTTTTTTGAGCATTATTATTTTATAGTAGTGAGGGTACTATGGAATACTACATTTTAGCAGGGGCATACATACTTATAATTATTTTGATTGTGCGGGTTTTATTTTCAATAAAAATAAAATCAAAGAAGTAATTACTATTAAGGGGGTGTATTATGAGTTTAAACTATAGAGAATTCAATCCAAATTTAGATCACACTCAAGTCGAAGAAGTAACTGACTTTCTTGATATTACCTACAGGAAGTATACTAACAATGAGGATCGTTTGGGTAGAGCTGGACTTAAAAGGATAGCAGAAACAATTTGTACATATCCAGATGAATTCATAGAATTCATTACCAAGCTTAACATCGAGGATGACGATGAAGTAGATGACGAGGATGACGATGAAGTAGATGACGAGGATGAAGCAGAGGATGATGATGAGGTAGAAGGGAAAGACGAAGCAGATGACGAGGATGAAGTAGATGAGAAAGATGATGACGAGGTAGAGGATGATGACGAAGTGGATGAAGTAGATAGTACTGACGCATTAAAAGAAGAAGGGATAAAACCAATTAATGGATGATCCTGAATTTGAATTCAGGGTATTTACTAAAAAAATTGCGTGTTGACAAAAAAGCTCACTATATTTACATGCACCCTAAGATTTAATTTCAAATATGTATAACTAAAAAAATTCAAGAAGGAGAAAGATGAAGATGAAAAATGAAGATGAAAAATTGTTTCACAAAAAAAGCAAAGTGTTTAGTAATGCTCATTTGCGCACTGATGGTTGCAAGTTTTATTCCAAGCAGCTACGCAAAAGATGATAAGTGTGGACATGCAATTTCAGTAGAAGTAAATGAAAATGTTACTATTTTGCTAACTGATCTTAAGCATGAGGCAGACAAACAGGCAAAGAGAATACAAAATAAGCTTGATTCAGAGAAATTTGCGCAGGAAGTTGAGCAAATTTCAAAAATAGCCAAGGACATTATTAAGGAACTCAAACAAAATGGTGATATAAAAAAATGTTCTAAGTTATTAAAGGAACTTACAAAAATTGAGAAACAAATTAAAGAAGCAAGAAACGTTGCGAAAGATGAAAGCATTTCAAGACGTGATATTAGAAAATACATGCATTCTATTGAGAATATTTTTAATGAAGTAGTAGAATATGTAGAGCTGGAATGTTGTGAATGTACTGATGACAAAGATGCTGAGTCTAATAATAATTAATATAACTGGGGAGAGCCAGTTGTAATTTGCAACAATATTCTCCCAAAAATCTCATCAAAGAACAGCCCCAGACAAAGTTTCTAGGGCAGACCCGTTTTTTAAAAAGGGTGTTCGGCACAATGTATAATTTTTTTCCAGATTTTGGATATTATTGTTGTGCCGACTCCCGTTTTGCCTTCAAGCGTTCCAGGTGGCGCTTTTTGGCAGCCAAACCTTTTTCTGATTTATTATATTTAGTTTGATGTTCTAAATGCAATGCGTAGTTATCTTCCTGCCATTTTTTTCTCTTGGCATCAATTCGTGTCTTGTTCTGTTTATACCACTCTCTTTTCTTTTTCTTGTCGCACTCCTTGCAATAAGAACCATATCTGTTGATAGAGGATATATAATAAAAATCTTCTATCGGAAGATTTTTTTCATGTCCAAGACAAAACTTTTCTACTTGTTTCTTCTTCATAACAATCCCTTACTTACCATAATAATTAACTGATCACTGTATAATTACATGCTGAAATATAGCTATACGCTGTGTGAATTAATACTGGGGTTTTCTTTCGAGCATTATCAATTGTAATTTTTGTACAATCAATAAGCTTGAGACTTCGTAGATGAGGAGCATTCACTTGTACCTTTTGACCAGTAGATAAAATAAATACGAAATCATCCTCGCCAGTTTTGTATGATGTTGTTACAGGGTACGATCCGTTTTCAATGATACTCATAACATAAATCCTCACTAGAAATGTATTAGATTTTTACTAAACAGGTAGCCAATGACTCCTGCTATGAATACAACTACAAGGAGATGGTTTAGCAGACGTGACCAATCTCCTTGTACTATGCAAGTCCCTACTATCAATAGCTCCCTAGCAACGAATATCACCAGGGGTATGAATATTAATAGTATCCAAATCATACAGCCTTTTTCTTTGAAGCTCTTTTGTAGTCTGCTATGTCCTGTTCAACAGCTTTTTGAAACAGAGATGAACTATGCATTTGTCGTTTAAGTCCTCTCTCATTCAACGTTTCTGCATAGGCATCGTAGATTTCTATCGGAAGAAGTACAACTACAGACACTGCTTCCTTTTCTAAATTTCTTCTCATAGCATTCTCCTTATATTATATAACTAAGTTTCGGCATGAAAAGCTCTTTTAAATTAATTTTATTAATTTTTTTGAAGAGCTCTCTGCTTTTTAATCTGCTCTACCCCAAGAGCAACATGGAGATTAAACCCCGCTGAAGTTCTATACGTATCCTGTACTGCAGGGAGGCATGTGACATTAGCTGTACTCGATTGAGGTTTGTTTGCGGAGAATCGAGGTGCTACATATTTTCGTATGAGCTTCCATACAATTGTAGCAAATGTTGCTATAAACTTTTGGCACACGCTGGCTAACATATTCAATAATTCGAATATGATAAAAACCCCTGTTCCTGTTTTTGCCGATCCTTTGATGCTATCGAGCAGTGTGTATTCTTTAGGAAGTCTTGAGTTATACATGGTATCCTCCATTATAAAATTTAATTGATAGACTACCTATCATTCAGTTAAAAAATGCTTTATAGATAATCCATAATACGAAACCAGTCGTAATGATCTTGGCTACGTAGTGTCCTACAATAGACCCTGCCATCCAAGAACCCATGAAGTTGACATAACGATTAGTAAGTTTGTCTCTTTGTGCTTGCATGTCTTTTCTCCTTTTATTAAATTATACTTTCGAACATGTCATCAGTTTTTGCTGGCAATCCCCTTGTGCTGACAACATCTGCACAACCTGTTATTCTGCTTCTTGGTGGGCATACCAGTGCTTTTCTAACCGGCACAGGGGAACCTGCTGCATCAAGAAAAGATACCAATGCTTCACCAATCTTAAGATTACCAATTGCTTTCTCAACATCCAGTCTCGATTCATTTCTGAAAGTCTGCGCTACAGTTTTAACAGACTTCTGTTCCTTCGGAGTGAATGCACGTAACGAATGCTGAACACGATTACTGAGCTGAGCAAGAACTTTATCAGGAATATCCGAAGGGCTTTGAGTAACAAAGATTACACCCACACCTTTTGAACGAATAAGTCTGACCAGTTTCTCAACATTGTCTACTAAGACTTTGGGAGCGTCATCGAAGAGAAGGTGTGCTTCATCAAAGAAGAATACCATCTTCGGCTTTTCGAGGTCACCACATTCAGGCAGTGCCTTGTATAATTCTGCAATCAACCAGAGTAAGAATGTAGAGTACACCATTGGATTCTCATACAATTTCCGAGCTTTGAAGATATTGATAACCCCACGACCATCCTCAGTCTGCATGAAGCGCGTGACATCGAAAGGATTGTCAGAGAACAGAATATCTTTTCCGTCCTGTTCAAGCATCAGCATACTTCTTTGTATTGAAGTGTAGCTTTGCTTTGAGATTTTTCCATACTTAGATTCGAGAGAATCACTATACTGGATAATTGTATTGATTACCGAAGTCATGTCCTCAATGTTTCTGATATCAACAAGATTGCCTTCACTTGAATAGTCACGAGCAATCTTGAACAACTGAGACAGAGATTCATTTTGGACATCGGACAGATTAAGTAATCGACTGAGTAAAAGAGGGGTGAGTCTATTAATAGAAGTCTTAAGCTCATCTCCTTCTTGACCAAAGACATCCCAACACCGAGTCGGGAATCCTTCAAACGAGAAGTCAGTCAAGTTCATAGAAGAAATACGTTCTTTGATTGCAGACGTTGCTTCTCCAGGTTGGTCTAATCCATACAAGTCACCTTTGATGTCAGCCATGAATACCGGCACACCAATATTGCTGAAATTCTCAGCCATGACTCGTAGAGTTACAGTCTTCCCCGACCCACTGCTACCGGCGATAAGACCATGACGATTGGACATTGCAGGAAGCAGATGAAGTTCTTTACCATTCTTTGCAATTAACATAATGCTAACCTCCATTAACAAAATTTAATCATCAATACTATTGCTATCAATATGATAGCTCCCATGATAAGTGCGGGTTTAATACTACTTACGAAAGAACCTACAAAAATAGAACCCTTTTCAGCAGCACCTTCTTTTAAAGATACTTTAAGTTTATTCCATTGGGGTGTGTTGCTGTCGTGGTCAGTCTCATATCCTTGCTCAAGAATTATTCTTCTATAAGCATCTTGCTGGCCTTGTTCCATTATTACCTTTCTTGATTCTTTCATAAGATTACCTCCATAATCTATTTGAAGTATACCACATTTCTTGTAGTTTGTCAATAGCTTTTTAAAAGAAATTAAAAAAAAGTAAAAAAAGTATCATATAAGATACTCAAGCATATCTTCTTTCTTATACAGAATCTCTTGCACAGTGTGGAGCAGTGCTATTTTTGAATGATCTTCGCCTATGCAAAGGCCAATAATATTATCTAATCCAGAGGTAATCTTTATTAAAAGAGCTTCCCCTTTTAAAGGGGAAGCTCCAAATGAACGAGCAGAAGAATACTTCACTACTGCATATGCTGATGCAACATAGGCTTCTCCGTTTTCCTCATTGTTAAGGGAAACAACCGGCATGTATATTTCCAGGATAGCATCTTTAACTACTTTTCCGGTCAGTAGCGATTCTACTTCAGGTACGATAGAGGTTAGATCATGCTGCCTAACTTTATTAAATTTCTTTGTTGCAATGTAGATACATAAATTTGAATTGGAGGTATCACTAATACATATCTCCGTTACTTTTCTTGAAGGGTTGATCAAACATGAGTAGTTGCGTTCCTTCATTGTAGTATACACATTCTTAAATATTTCTCTTCCTATTTCAGTCATAGTATACCTCACAGTAAATCGGCTACAGCCGATTCCTTTAGTGTTTTAATACAGTCTTGTATATCATTCATTTGATTCTTTATTATCTCATGTGTGACATGCTCAGTAAACTTTTCTAAGATGCATGCTATGTATACGAGATCATCCAGGTTGATATAGATATTACCATCACCAATAGATTTTCCGAGTGTCTCCTTAGTAGGAGGAATACTTTTTTCTTTTTCATCATGCACATACAGTATTGTTCCTTCATAGTTCTGACCAGGAGTTGAGAATTGTAGCCTATCAAACTTTCCTATAAAAAGTTTAGTTCTACCAAACTCTGTGAGTTCTATTGTGTTTGTATAAAGACCTGCTGTCTTACTTAATTGTGTATTTGCTTTGTGGATGCATTCAATTAAGTAATCCACTATGCGTAAATATTTGTTTATTCCATCAAGTCTATCCTGCATTGACATACTATCCCTCCGTACGAAGTTTTTGTTGTATCTCCAAAGCATGCAATAAATCGTGCTCAGTAACGAATCCAAGCTCAAAAAGTATTATACCAAAATGGTTCCCTGTTACTAATTATCCTCCAATTCGGAAGGATCAATCCCAAGAAGCGCACATGCAAACTCACGAGATCCAGAATCTTCTGGAATGTATTCCTCAGAAAGATATCCATTCTCGAATACATATCTTCCGCAGTTACTGCCAATATCCTCATCTGCATATTCAACAGTAAACTGAACATCGGTAAATATTTCACTGAGTCTTTTTATAATTGGTTTGGGTGTAGACCATGCTGTCTCAAAATAAATAAATTCTTCACCCATGTGTTGAGAGTAAGCATTCCATTTAGTTCCCCAATTCTTTATGCGCCATTCGTACCAATGAATATAACCATACTTGATATAGTTATTGATGTATTTCTTAGTGAGATCGACTTCTTCTTCTGAGAGATCGAGAAGGACTTCAAAATTTTGTTTAAGCAATCCACACAGTTCTTCCTTATTTGATTTTACTTTTCTCAATAAGTCTTCGACTGTTGTTTCAGCGCGTGTCCCTGCTGTAATATCAAGTTCCTCTGGTTGTTCTATTATCTTATTGAAGTCAATGCAGATTTCAGACCCCTGCTCATCACGGCCACCGTAGACGAATGCTTTGACTTCTTCTATACGTTGAGTACTGCCTGACATACTAAGATGGTTTGTTACATGGTTTGGCATAATAAGTCCTCCTTTATATAGTCTCAACTACCAATAGTTCTTTTGCATCGTTGTCCAATTTGAGAATGCTTGCAGCGATCTTAAGTCGGATAGTAGTATCAACACATTCCTTATTATTATAAGTACTGCGTTTCACATCATATCCTAGTTTAAGAGGGCACTGTTCACATAGTAAGGCTGAGTTGTCACACTTACCTTGCAGTTCCACAATTGCTCTGAGGTGTGCATATTCCTGAATGGTTAGATTAACTATCATGCTGTTCCTCCTTTTTGTTTAAGTTCCTTGCAAGTTGCATTGATAAGCTTCTGTAATTTCCTTCGTAAAGATATATAGATGAGCTTATCGAGAATGCTGAGATCGAGGTCACGCACTCTTGTTTTATTAATGATGTCTGCTATCTCATTCATATTCTCCATAAGTCTTTTGGTATCGTTGCATCTATTTGATACTACCATATCTAATCTCAGGGTGTGCAGTTGTTCTCGAAGTGTTTTCATGAGTATCTCCTTGTAGTTATCAACATACGATCCACACTTGTGGATAAGTTATATAGTGTCGGCTACGAAATCTTCTTTGCTCAGATAGACTTTTTCTATCTCTGTACGAGTTATACATCTTCCGTTTTTGTATAAATCATACGCTGTTTTTTTAGAGTTCTTCTTTAAATAGAAAGTACTTGTATCTTCTTCCTTTTTTACAGAGCCTACAAAGGATGCAGTAAACACTAATATCCTACCTCGTGCAGTTGATGCATAGTAACGAGACGAGTATGGTTTCTCAGTGGTTTCTTCTTTCATTTTAATACTTGAAAAGTTAATTGCTGTTGGGAGTGTCCATTCCTTTTCAGTCCATGGAATCCACAGATGTGAGGTAAGTTTTTCTTGTATAGAATCTTCTGTAATAAAATAGAAATTTTCGTTTAATGTACAATTGATAACTTTCCAGATAATATCTAGTTTAGTTTTGATATTATCGAGAGAAGAATATTCTAATTTTATATTTTCTCGTTTCTCATTAATGAATGCTTTGTGTGCTCCCCAGGTTTGTTGAACAAAGGAATAGTTATGAATGTATTCAAGCTCAAGCTCTTGAGCTTGATTATTAGCTTGTTTCAATTGCATATTTAAGCGAGCAGTACGTGTCCACACTTCTATGCAGTCTTCTAGTATAGTAACCTTACTACGCATTGTGATCATCCTCTTTTATTTCTTTCAGTTCGTTCTTTAAAAATTCTTTGAAGGCTTTCATTTCTTCTTCTGTTTCTTTCTTTCCCTTTCCCATATCTTTCAGGGAGTTTATAAGCTTTTCTATTTCCTCATCGGGATCAAAGTCTTTATGAGCAGCAGCTTCTTTGATTGCATTTTTTAATTCTTTACGCAGTGATTCAAGACTGCCGAGTGAAACGATAGTGACTTCTTTTATATGAGAGAGTGTTTTCAATTGGGGGACGCTCAGTATAAGAAGGATACGAATACTGATGCGTACACTATTTGAAACAGTATCATTTCCAATGATTTGATTTTCTGCTGTCTCAACGAATCGGCTATACTGGCATGAGTCATTAAAGATTTTCAAGAAAGCATTGACGATGCTTTCAACATAATTCTCATTATTAAATCCGCATGCTTCTTTAATATTTTGTTTGCTGTGATCAAACTCTTTGGTAAACATTTGTATTCTCCATATTGTAATTGAATTATACTACATCTTATAAGATTTGTCAATACCTTTTCAAAAGAATTTTAAATTTATTTTAAAATTATTTTAAATAAGATACTCTACTATGAGTTGTTTCGCTCTGTCTTTTCCCCATTCATTTACAAGGTATTGCATGCAGAGTTCCACTTTCTTTTTTTGTGTAGTTATGTTCTTCTTTTCAAATTCAGTTGCACTTTCATTGTGTCTTCGTATTATTCGGATTGAGCAATCGAAGTCAGGGAAGTTTGACAGGGGGCATTTCTTACATAGATCGTGCATGGTAAAATTAAAGCATGTGCTTTCGTTTGAGTTAGCTATCAGTTCTATAGCCATCTTGTCTGTGTAGTTCAGTTTCTTTCTCATATGAGTGCCTCCACATTCATTCTTTTATACGAGTATGTCCTACATATTGAAAAAGCAGGACATCTCCTATCATTTATACAAGCATTTCGACGAGCAGTGCTTGAGTTTCTTCTTTACCGACTGCATTTATGAGATAGTGCATAGCCTGAGCTTTTATTACTTCGGGAATGCTTGTACATACATTGGGGAGGGGGCATGTTTCTTTTATACAATGTTTGTAAGGACGATTACAATGCCCGTTTTTCTTTATGATGGTAAGACATGTATCGATATGTGATGCTTTCATATGAGTACCTCCATAATCATTTCTTTTGTTTTACTCTCTCCGTATTCATCTACCAAGTACTTAATAAGGAGAGGCTTTCTACTGTGCGGTGTTAATCTCCCTGTGCACACGGTACAACAATTTCCATTTAGAGGACAGAAGTGACAATCAACGTCAGCACAGCTACCTTCACTTTCTATTATATACAGTGCTGTTGTGGTGAGTATTCGTTTCGTTCTATATGTTTTCATATCAGTACCTCTATAAGTAATTCTTTCGTTTCCTGTTCTCCATAGACTGCTATGAGATACTGGGCAAGGAGTGTTATTTTTGTGGAAGGTTTTTGGTTATACAATATTTCTGCACAGAAATGTGTGTTGATGAAACAATCACTACAGTTTATATGTCCGCAATCGCCATTGTTTTTAATAGTGGTGATGGCATTCATTACCATAGTATCTATTGGTGTATGTTGAGTAAATACTTTAGCGTAGCTCATATAAGAGCCTCCACTATTATTTCTTTAGCTTCCCTTTCACCGTATGTATTTATCAACCATTGAATAGCCATATCCTTATTGACATGTTCACATATACTGAGTAACCCCTTACCAAACTTATTCATATACCGCCTTTTATTATTACGTATTACTGTATGAATAGGACAATCAACACAATGTATACTTGAACAATCACCGTTATGACGGATAATAGACAGGACAATGCTCTTTTCAAAAGTACTACTATTCATTACCTTATTGACATGCACAGTACTAGACTTATTAATTCCACTCACGTTGTTGCCCATAGAATTATTAATTCCAGACACAGTACTGATAGAATTATTAATTCCACTCACGGTAGAATTATTAATTCCACTCACGTTACTGATAGAATTATTAATTCCACTCACGTTGTTGCCATTTTGGCTAATATTTGATCGAGCGAGAATTGTGTTTTTTTTATTTTTATTAACCATAAGTTTCTCCATATGGATGTATTATACCACACGACATAAACTTTGTCAATAGCTTTTAAAAAGAATATGAAAAAAATGCTATGTTATTCACGGCGGTCGGGGCTGCGGCAGATCCACGCACAAAAGTGCGCCTCGAGGTCCCGGAGATTCCTGGTTCATACGTTGCCCAAAAGTGCGACTTTCATTAATACTATTCGTGATAATACTATCGCTGGTGGACATTAGCCCGCCCGGCGCACAAAAGTGCGACTGTTCCGAGCTGCCGCGATCAAGGCGCACAAAAGTGCGGCTTCTGATCCAGGGACCATTGTTTTTAAGATGATACAAAAGGAAAAACCCCGCAGGAGGTGTTTCCTGCGGGGTTTGGTTGGGAGGTAACTACTATGGGTAAGTAACATCCAACATCTGTATAGTACTTTTATAGATGCTAAGTACTCGTGGTAAGTAGAGTCCAACATCTGTATAGTACTTTGGTGGATGCCTTTGTTTTAAAATACCGTACCAAAATTTATATAGAATTTTTTCTAAAATTCATGTGCACAACCGACTCCTGACTCCTATGATTCAGGTAAGTCTTCGTGCCGCTTTCTATGGCACTTCTTACACAACCATACGACATCAAGATACTTTCCTTCCTCATACGATTCATGATGGCCCTCTGGCGTGCAGGGCTTCTCACACAAGGTGCAATGGTTTGGTCTGGTAAGAGTTCCCTTCTTTAGTGCAGAGTACACAGCATTACGTGCCGCCTTATGTGCAGGGTATCTCTTCCTTTGTATAGTTAAATACCGAGCATGATCTTTTGAGATGCCCCCCTTCCAGTTATTGTTGGCCTCTCCTTTCTTTGCCCGGCCACACATTTCACGTATAACAAGTTCATCCCGTTTAATATGGCACTTCTTACATATCTTACTGAGTGATTGAGGGGAAGCATTGAAGTGCTTGCAGAGTTCATCATTGGTCATTGTATTAATCAATGATTTGAGTTCAGTGATCTCTGTCTTTGTCCAGTGCTTCTGCCCCCGAGTTCGAATTCTCAATTCAATGCCCTCAAACATTTCTGGATTGGTGCAAACCTGATGAGCTGAGCATCGTCAATCTTGATAGAGTCACCCAGAACAATCTCATCATCTTCTCGTTCAAATTGTCTGCAGAGCATAGATGCTCCCTTGCGAGTTATCTCAATAATTTGATATACTTCCACACGATCCAGCGTGTCTCTGTAACTAGCTGTCTGCATCATTCTTTTCAGTTCTTTCTCAGTTATATCTTTCGGCATAACATAACTCCATGCCTCTGATACAATGTATACTTTGTAGATTCCTTTCTCAGGTATGTATGAACAAAGAGTAGCCACCAGCCTGTCTTTCTCTTCATCAGATCCCATGTAATCGCTGGCATCAAATACCTCCGTGCCTGCACCGGTGCACATGAATATCACAGGTACCAGGTAGCCATCATTCTTTAGATTATGTTCAATAGTGTGCTGCAATGTTTCTAGTGAGACGTCTTCTTTCATAGTGCCTCCTTAAATGTTATACTCAACAATGAGTTCCTTGATGATAGGTACCAATTCTTCTTTATACACTTCAAAGAGTATCCCATCTGCAGTTCCTTCGTCGTGCTTAAAATCTTGATACCACTTCCATCCAGCCTTTTGAAGTTTTTCAGTCAATCTACGAGCAACAACAATATGCATGTCTCTTGGTGCAGGGGACAATACAAAAGAAAATATAGGGATTGACCCATGCATTTCAGTCACGCTGTGCTCCTTTTTTCCTGAAAGTCTCTTCCTTTGCAGACAGAGCAGACCTTCGGTTTTGTTGCATCCGTATCCGTATGCAACGTAATAATATGACTACATTTCTTACACACGTATTTCTTTACAGTGGGCTGATACTTCACCATAAGTTCCTCCATTTCAGATTATATCATATGATGTATATTCTGTCAAGCATTTTATTTAAAAGCTTTTAAAAAGTTTTAATTAAAAACTTGATCACTGTAAATAAAAATACAAGCAGGGCACCAAATTTTTAGTTTGGTGCCAAGCTTCTATTCTCTTACTGAAATACGAAAGTAAAGGGTAATGTAATTGTTTCTGGAAGTCC
>Ga0315291_10006368_pt1 | contig 14656 bp, 13 predicted proteins | sample YL17G12_20_MG_FD_203070 | JGI IMG/M metagenome (GOLD analysis project Ga0315291, IMG submission 203070) | Sediment microbial communities from Yellowstone Lake, YNP, Wyoming, USA - YL17G12_20 | ecosystem: Environmental > Aquatic > Freshwater > Lake > Sediment | place: USA: Wyoming | collected...
CCTCGTCCGGATCATCGACGGGGAGCTCCGGACCGGCCATAAGATCCTGCTCATGGCCGCCGACGCCGAGTATGAGGTGGAGGAGGTCGGCTACTTGACGCCGAAGCCTGTCAAGGTGGACAGACTCCTCGCGGGCGAAGTCGGTTACGTCATCGCCGGGATCAAGAAGCTGAGCCACGCCCGGATCGGGGAGACCATCACCCTCAAGAAGGGCCCGACCGCTAAAGCTCTGCCCGGGTTCAAGGAGGCCAAGCCCATGGTCTTCTGCGGCATGTTCCCGGCGGGAGAGAGCCGCATCGAGGACCTTCGGGACGCCATGGAGAAGCTCCGGCTGAATGATGCCTCGTTCCATTATGAGCCGGAGAACTCGCCGGCCCTAGGCCTCGGGTTCAGGGCCGGGTTCCTCGGCCTCCTGCACCGGGAGATCGTCCAGGAACGGCTGGAGCGGGATTTCCAGCTGAGCCTCGTCACGACGGCCCCGAGCGTCAACTACCGGGTGACCACCACGACGGGCGAGGTCCTTGATGTCCAGAACCCCTCCCAGCTTCCCGATCCCCAGAAGATCGCGAAAATCGAAGAACCGGTCATCCGGGCGCTCATCCTGACCCCGGACAAGTACCTGGGCACCATCCTGAAACTCCTCGAGGGCAAGCGCGGCGAGCAAAAGAAGATGGAATACATCTCCACCCAGCGCATCCTGTTGACCTACGAGCTTCCCTTGAATGAGGTCGTCTTCGACTTCTACAACCAGCTCAAGTCCTGCTCCTCGGGCTACGCCTCGATGGATTATGAATTCGTGGGCTATCGGCAGGAGGCTCTGGTGAAGCTGGACATCCTGATCAATCGTGAAGCGGTGGACGCGCTGTCCCTCATCGTCCACGAGGACAAGGCATATAATATAGGACGGGCGTTGGTCGAGAGGATGCGCAAGGTCATCCCGCGGCAGCAGTACGAAGTCGCCCTCCAGGCCGCGATCGGCAACCGCATCGTCGCCCGCGAGACGGTCAAGGCCTACCGCAAGGACGTTCTGGCCAAGCTCTACGGCGGCGACTACACGCGCAAGATGAAGGTCCTGGAGAAGCAGAAAGAAGGCAAGAAGCGTATGCGCCGCGTCGGCAAGGTCGAGATCCCCCAGGAGGCTTTCCTGGCCATCCTGGAGATCAAGTAATTCTAAAGTTGCTATTTGGGGCGGAATAAAGTACAAGTAACCTGATGGACAAGAAAAGGGCCGAACATGTTCTCGACAATGGCGTCAAAGTGCTGGCGGAATTCCTGCCGCTGAAAACCTATCTCTATTTTCCCGTGCTCTATTCCATCTGTGTCTGGGCGGTGCGTCGGATCTTCGACCTGAAGGAACGAGTTCTGGCCTGGCAGGTCTGGCTCGAGCCGGGGATGGTCGAGAGCAAGCCGGACGCCTTCATCCTGAACTTTTTCGAGAGGACCGACGGGGTCCGGGACGCTTTCACCGGTGAGGTCCGCGCTAAGGACATGGCCGCTTTGCGGAAGGCATTTGCCGGACTCTATCCTGTTTGCGGACTCGAGGACGCGTTCCTCCTGGCTCTCTTCCAGGAGGACCTCGAAGCCGGAGACTTCAAAAAGATCGCTGATGAATTCGGAGAACGGGCGGCCCGGGCCATCGAGGACATCAAGCCGGCCGGGTCGGGACAGGAGTTCTGGCGCGGCATGCAAAGCGTGGGCATGGATATGGCCAGACTTGGCATCCACGTCATGTCCGACGCCCAGGTCCGGAAGCTCATCCTGGACCGCATCCGCAAGAAATTCAAAAAAGACGAGGATTGAGGGGACCGTGGGGGACGCGTGATAAGGCCGCGAAGCCCTTGGCGTCCCGTTTCATGCGCCTTCGCCTTTCTAGCCGTCCTGCTTCTCGCCGGTTGCGGTTCCCACCTTAAGCGGGCCAAGTTCTATTATTCCGAGGGACAGTTGCGGACCCGCGCTTACGAAACCGCACCGTCCGTCGCTTCCTACAAGCGGGCCCTGCTTGAAGCGGAGAAAGCGGTCCGTTCGAACCCCTCGGCCCAGGCCTTCATGCTCAGGGGTCTCTCTGAGGCGTGTCTCGAGAAATGGCCGGACGCCGAAAAAAGCTTCCTCCAGGCTTTTGCGCTCGGGTTCGCTGAAGGGGAGGAATGGGCGCGCGACGTTTCGCTGCTCGGGCTCGGGTCCTCGCTTGAAGAGCTCGGGCTTAAGGACGCGGCGCTCAGGAATCTCCTCGACCTCGTCGACAAGGCGAAGTTCAAGCCCGCCCGGCTCGAAGCCGCCCGCCGGTACGTCGACCTCAGGCTGGCCGCGGCATCGGGCCTCGACGAGAAAGAGAAGACCCGCGCCCTCGCCGCCGTCGCGAAAACCCTCGAAAAACTTATCGACGGGGATTTCGCCTGCGGTTTTTATCATTACCTTCTCTCCCAAACGGAAAGCCACCGCGAAGATTACCGGAAGAGTTTCGAGGAGGCCGCGATCGCCCGCGAGCTGGGTCTGCCTTCGGAAAAGGTCCTCCGCGACAACGACCTGCAGATCATTTTCATCCGGGGCCAAATGAAGGAGCGGCTTTCGCCGGACGACGGGAAGGCCTTCGATGAGCTTTACGCGCGATGGACCCGGAAGTGGGGATGGAAGGACCCGCTGACGCCGAACTGGAAAAAGGAGTGAGGCATGCTTCCGGCTATTGCGTGGAAAAAGAACAAGGTCGTCATGATCGACCAGCGGAAGCTCCCGCTGAAGGAGATCTACCTCGAGTTCGGGAGATACGATCAGGTCGCCCGGGCCATCGAGACCATGGTCATCCGCGGCGCACCGGCCATCGGCGTCGCGGCGGCCTACGGTGTCGCGTTGGGCGTGCTGTCCCTCAGGAGCGGCGAAAACATCGACCGCGCGTTTGAAAGGATCACCAGGCGTCTCGAACGGACGCGGCCCACGGCCCGAAACCTCTTCTGGGCGCTGGAGAGGATGCGAAGGACGTTCGATGCGAACCGCGATCTGACGCTCGCCCGGCTCAAGCGCCGGATGCTCGATGAGGCCAGGGCCATCGAGACCGAAGACGTCGCGACCAACGAGGCTATCGGCCGTCACGGCCGGGACCTCATCCCGGACGGCGCAACCGTCTTGACTCACTGCAACGCCGGCGAACTGGCCACGGCCGGCTACGGGACGGCCGTGGGCGTCATCCGGGCCGCCCACGAGCAGGGCAAGAAGATCCTCGTCTTCTCGGATGAAACCCGGCCGTTCCTCCAGGGCGCCCGGCTGACCTGCTGGGAACTCGACCGGCGCGGCATCCCCGTCGTCCTCATCACGGACAACATGGCCGGCTGGTTCATGCAGAAGGGCGAGATCCAGGTCATCGTCGTCGGCGCGGATCGCATCGCCCGGAACGGCGACACGGCCAACAAGATCGGGACGTATTCGGTCGCGGTCCTGGCTAAAGAGCACGACATCCCCTTCTATGTGGCCGCGCCCATGAGCACGGTGGACTCAGGCCTCGAGACTGGGGACGAGATCCCCATCGAGGAGCGCAATCCGCGCGAGGTCCGGGAGGCCGGCGGCCGCTGCGTCACGCTTCCTCACATCGCCGTCCGCAATCCCGCTTTTGACGTGACCCCGGCGAAATACATCGCCGGCATCATTACGGAGAACGGTATATTCCGTCCACCCTATAGCTTCAGGCCCTGAACGGCCTTGAATGCCATCCTCACTCCCCCGGCCCCCCGGGAACCAGTCCCGTCGGTTCCCCCCGTCGAAAAAGCCGACGGGTCCCCCCTCCGCTACGGGGGCTTGAGGACGGCATTCAGGACCGTTCATACAGGAGCTGGGAGAGTGAGGGCGGCTCGAAGGAATTCCGGGGATCACCAGAAGTCGAGGTCATAACTTGAGAAGAAAGAGTCCTATCGACAATTTTTGGAGAATGGTTCGGTAGAACCCCCCTCGTTTTTCTTATATACTAGGTCCTTATGTACGTCCTCGGCATCGAAACATCATGCGATGAGACCTCGGCCGCTGTCCTGACGGACGGGTTCGAGGTCCTGAGCAATGTCATCCTGTCCCAGGACGAGGTCCACGCGCCCTACGGCGGGGTCGTGCCTGAGCTGGCGTCGCGGCAGCACATCAAGACGATCGATGCCGTCGTCGGGGAGGCGTTGGCGCGGGCCGGGGTCGAGCTCAAGGCGATCGACCTCTTTGCCGTGACCCAGGGACCGGGCCTTGTCGGCTCCCTCCTCGTCGGGCTTTCGTTCGCCAAGGGGTTGGCTTATTTCTTCAAAAAACCGCTCGTCGGCATCGACCACCTCGAGGGGCATGTCGAAGCGGCTTTCTTGGAAAACAGGGATATCTGTTTTCCCGCGCTTGCCCTTCTTGTCTCGGGCGGACACACGTCGCTCTATCTTCTCGAAAAGAAGCTTTCCTACAAGCTCCTGGGCAGGACGCGCGACGACGCGGCCGGCGAAGCCCTCGATAAGGTCGCCAAGTTCCTCGGGCTCGGTTACCCGGGCGGCCCGCTCATCGAAAAGCTCGCGGCCGGAGGAGACCAGACGGCGTTCGCGTTCAGCAGGCCGCGGATCAAGGACGCGCCCCTCGACTTCAGCTTCAGCGGCCTCAAGACTGCCGCCCTGAAGCATATCCGCGAGAGCGGGATCACGAAAGAGCATCCGCGGCTTGCCGATTTTCTGGCCGGCTTCGAGGAGGCGGTGACCCGGTCGCTCGTCGATACCCTCGCCAGGGCCGTGGACGAGTTCGGGCCGAAGTCCATCATCCTCTGCGGCGGTGTCGCCCGGAACACGCGTCTCCGGGCGCGTTTCCGGCAATTCGCGGACCGACAGAAGCTTCCCGCCTTTATCCCCTCGCCGAAGATGTGCACCGACAACGCCGCCATGGTGGCTGCGCTGGCCCTCGAAAAGCGCTCGGCCGGGATCCCTATGTTCGTCGACCTCGACCTCGACGCCTATCCGAGATAAAGGCAGGCCCTTCAAGATCCGCCCAGCCCGTCCTGTCCAAGCCCCCAGCCCGCACCAATTGTAAGAGATCCGCACCTTTAAGGAGCCGCCTTCTATGCCGTTATAGGCTGATCTTCGCATCGCCGCTGCGAACTCTTCTTAATGTTTCTGGTTGACCGAGCTGGCATGATCGAGAAAAAATACGAGACCGAGGAACGCAAAGGCATAGAACGGCGCGTAGAGGAGAAGCCCGTCCCGTTGGTCAAGGAAATAATCGAGGACGGCGTCGATCCGCTCCCGGAGCGGGACCGCGAGGGCCATGCGCTTCCAGGCCTGGAACTGCTCCGCCGTCATGACTCCTTCAAGGCTGCGGCTACAGCCTTAACGCAGTCCGGGAAAGCCGGGCTTTCATGGCCTGCCTGGTCCGTTTCTTTGGGGCTCCCGTGTTTTCCGCAAATCCGCGATGGAATATCTCTGTTGAAATTCCGGCCAATGGCCTTGGATTCGAAGGACCCGGACGTTCGGGTCAGTCGGACGGAACCAGCTTGAAGAAATACGGGTTTTCGGCCGTCCGGACGCCGGCGCCTTTTCCCAGCCGTAACGTCACGAAATAGAGGTAGGCGTTCTTGTATGCGTAGGCCGGCGGCGAGGGCAGATCGAGCGATCGGACCTCGCCGCCGGTTCGGCCCTCGAAGAGGGGGAGATCGAAATAGGTGAGCCCGGCATCGTAGTCCCCCGCCTTGGACCCGAACTCGAACCGGAACCTTCCGATCTTCCGGTGCGAGGTGAACGTGAAGACATAAACACGTCCGTCCTCGGGAAGGAGGAAGGTGCCCGGCTCGACCTGGCGGGCGACCTTGGACATGGAGTAGAACCTGAGCCTCTCACCGGAGGGGAAGGCCGCGTTCACCGGGTTGAAGAGGACGGTCCTGGGGTAAATGACGAACCAGAAAAAGAACAGCGTTCCCCCCGCCGCGGCGAAGAAAACGTGCGTCCGCCATCGGAACGAAAGGTCCCTCGATGGCCTTTGGGCCAGGGCATAGACCAGGATGAAGACGGCCAGGGCCCCCAGCCAATAGAAGTTAAGCGGCCAGGGGCCTACCCGGCTCTTGATGTAAACCGGCAGGAGCCCGGTCAGGTCGAAGTGCAAGTTGCTCAGGATGTAGAAGATGGCGCCGCCTCTTTCCGTGTTGCCCACCGTCGTCTCCTGGTAGATGGCGAGCGGGTTCCTGAGAAGGAGCCAGGTCATGAGCAGGGTCACTCCCGAGCTAAGAGCGAATGCCCCCGCGAATATCTTTTTCGTGTTGTGGGCGACGAAATATCCCAGCCCGATGATCATAACCCAGATGACCGCCACGAGCGTTCTGGCCTGAGGGGCGTAGGCCGGCCGCTGGGTCAGGAACGCCGAGACGAGGACGTAGGGAGAGGCTACGAAAAGGAGGGCCAGGAGGTCCCCGGCCTTCCTCCGGGCCATTTCCACCAGGCCCAGGAAGGAAAAGAAATAGATCGGGGCGTAGAGGAGGAGCCCGTCCTTCTGGTCGAAGAAGTAATCGGCCAGGGTTTCCCAGCGGAACCGGAAGGGAATGCCCGTGAGGATCATCTTCGTGTAAGCCGAGGTTTCCTCTGCCTTCATGTTGCCCTTCCAAGACACCGCCAACAGGGAGAATGAGCCGTAGAGGGCCTTTTGGAAGAGAAAATAGACCACCGTGATCACGATGGGAAAGACGAGGAACGCCGCGTAATCCCTCCTTCCGGCCCGCTTCCTGTGGAGCACCCATAAGCAGAAGAGGAGGAGCGGCCCGGCAAGGAAGACATATTTCTGGGCGTGGAACCAGATGAAGGTCGAGAGGAGGAAGCCGCAGAGGAGGAGCCGGCCCGGTGTCAGGGCGGCCGGGGAACGAAAGAGCCTGAAGACGACGAAGGCGAAAAGGGCGATGAACATCTCGGGATAAATATGGATGGAATGAAAATAGACCGGCACGGCGAGGCCGGTCAGGGCCCAGAGGATGAGCGCCCATTTCTCGCTTCCCCAGGCATCCCGGACATAGAGAAAAATCTGAAGTCCGAACAGCGCCCCGAACAGGCTCATTCCGAAGCGCAACCACAAAATGAGGCCTGTTTTCCCGAAGAGCGAACCTGCCGCGTAGAAGGGGAGCAACAGGAAAGCCGTCCCGGGCGAATGGGCCGAATACAGACTGCCCGGTTTTTTTCCCCGGATGGCGTGGGTCTGGGGAATGGTATTCTGAGTTTGCATATAAGCGTGGTAATCTTTTTGGGCGTAGTTGTTGGCCAGGTCGAGGTCACCGTCATGGAGGAGGCTGTGGGCCATCAGGAGATAGTGGGGTTCGTCCCCGGAGAAGTAGATCCCTTTCCTGAACATGATGATGGAGCCGAGGTTCGCGAAGACGAGGAAAGCGATGAAGAGGGCGGCGAGTTTTTTCTTTGAAGAGAGCCCGGACAAGCGGGCGAACGGCGTGGGCCTGGCTTTGGCCCGGATCCTCCGCCATCCCCGGAACTGGACGACCTTGAGGTAAATGACGAGAAAAACGGCCGCCTCGAGGAGGAGCCGTGTCCGGACTAGGAGGTCCGCCGCGCTCAGGTAATGGCGCAGGGTGACCGGGGCGAGGGCCGTGAACGCCAGGGGAAGATAGGTGAGAGCGTCGCGGCCGAGGACCTCTTCGAAGGGCCGGGCGAGGAGGCCGGATGCGATACGCGAATAGAGGAGCCAGAACGTGAGGAGCGTCAGCCCGATGAGCCCGGTCGCGGCCGCCAGGGCAAGGGGCCGCGGCCGAAAGGCGTGCTCGAGGAACGTGAAATTCGGGGCCTCGAAGAAGAAGAGAAGACATGCTCCCATTCCCAGCGAGGAGATGGCCACAAGGACGCCGCCCTTGAGAAGGGCCATGTTTTTCAGGCTCATTTTATTCAACATGAGAACCCTATCCGGCCCATATACGTATATTCTATACGGGTGCGTTTTGCAAGACCCGCTTTTTGTTTTGCGAGGACTATTTTGCTAGACTGTGGGTGAACGGGCGCGAAGGGTGCGCCACTCATCGAGGAGGACATCCGTGACGACGAAAAAAGCGACGCTTACACTCTTGATCATGGCCTTCCTGACCTCGTCCGCGTTCGGACAGGAACAAGCCGGGATGAAGCTGACCCTCGAGGACTCCATCCTCAAGGCCCTCAAGAACAACCTGAACCTGGCCGTCGAGGTCTACTACCCCGAACTGGCCGACGCCACCCTGTCCCAGGCCAGGGAATTCTTCCTGCCCAGCCTGGATTTCAGTTATGACAGGGAAGGCACCGAGAGCCCCTCCTACTGGTTTCTCCAGGGCTCGGGCACGAGCACCCTCAAGATGACGAGCGTCGGCGCGTCCGTCGTCCAACAGGTCCCCTGGGGCGGCAACCTGTCCATGTCCCTCCAGAACTACAAGTCCGACACGAACCAGGCATTCCAACTCATCAACCCTCGCTTTGGGAGCACCCTGCGCTTCGACTTCACCCAGCCCCTCTTGAAAAACTTCGGTTCCAAGGTCGCCCGCCGGCAGATCATCGTCGCCCGGAACAACCTGGACATTTCCCAGAGCCAACTCCGGACGATCCTCATGGCCACGGTCTACCAGGTCCAGGAGGCCTACTGGAACCTTGTTTACGCCATCGAGAGCCTCAAGGTCAAGGGGCAGTCGCTCCAACTCGCCCGCGACCTCCTGGCCAAGAACAAGAAGGAGGTCGACGTCGGGACCCTGGCCCCCCTCGAGGTCCTCAACGCCGAGGCGACCGTCGCCCAGCGGGAGGCGGACATCCTCCAGGCCGGGGCCCTGATCCAGAAGAGCGAGGATATCCTCAAGAGTCTCGTCAACCCTGTCCCTGAGGGAGACATCCGATCCCTGAAGATCGAGCCCGTGGACAAACCGGCGTTCAAGCCCATGCTGATCTCGCTGGACGAGGCTTTGAAGGAAGCCATGGACAGGCGGCCGGACCTCGAGGTCAACAAGACGACGATCCTGAACAACCGGGTCGATTTCAGCGTGGCCAAGAACCAACTGCTTCCCCAGCTCGACCTGAAATTGTCCTACTGGAGTCCCGGCATCTCGGGCGACAGGATCCTCTACCTGAATAACGACCCCTTCCTAGGCGTCATCGTCGGCAAGGAGAAGGGAGGGGCCTCTAATGCGTTGCGCGACGCCGCGAAATTCCTCTACCAGAATTGGACGGTGGGGTTGACCCTGTCGGTCCCGGTCAGCAACATCGTGGGCCGGGCCAATTACGCTCTGGCCAAACTCCAGCTCGATCAGAGCCAGGCCAGGCTGAAGAACCAGGAACAGCAGATCTATCTCGAAGTGAGCGACGCCGTCCGGAGCGTGGAGACGGGCGCCAAGAGCGTCGAGGCCTACCGGATCGCCCGGGAGCTGGCCGAAAAACGGCTGGAGGCCGAGACCAAGAAGCTCAACGTCGGCCTGACCACGAACTACTTCGTCCTTCAGTACCAGGAAGGGCTGGCCAACGCCCGTTCGATGGAGATCAAGGCATTGGTGGACTACAATCTTTCCCAGGCCAGGCTGGAAAAGGCCGTCGGCTCGAGTTTACAGACCCGGGACATATTGCTGGAAAACAGATAGGCTGTCCCGCGTCTTCATTCTCGCCTTTGTCTTTTTTCTCCGGCCTAAATATGTTACTATTTTCGCGTGCAGATCTCGGCCGTCCTCATCACGTTCAATGAAGAGAAGAGGCTCGAGCCGGCCTTGAAGAGCATCCAGGGGCTTGTTTCCGAGATCATCGTCGTCGACAGCCACAGCACGGACGACACGGTCCGGATCGCCGGGCGATTCACCGAACACGTCTATGAGCGGAAGTGGACGAATTTCGCCGATCAGAAGAACTTCGCCAACGCGAAGGCCTCCCATCCCTGGGTTCTGTCCTTGGATGCCGACGAGCGCGTTTCGCCCGAGTTGAGGTCCGAGATCCTCTCCCGGGCCGACGGGGAGCCCGACTGCGCCGGCTTCTCCATTCCCCGTCAGGTCCACTACCTCGGCCGGTGGATCCGCCACTCCGGCTGGTATCCGGACCGAAAGGTGCGCTTGTTCCGCAAGGACAGGGCTCGCTGGGAGGGTGACTATGTCCACGAAGACCTGGTCTTCGACGGCCGGATCGAGAAGCTCAAAGGGGCGATCCACCACTTCACATACGACAGCATCGCCGAACACGTGGCCCGCATCAACAAGTTCTCGGACCTCGGCGCCCAGAAGCTTTACGCGGGGAAAAAACGGTGCCGGCTCATCCATCTTCTCGGCTGGCCGGCCGGCCGGTTCCTCAAGTCCTACGTCCTGAAGATCGGCTTTCTCGACGGTTTCCCCGGGCTCGTCATCTCGGTCCTTAACGGCTACTCGATCTTCATCCGCTACGCCAAGCTGAGGGAGATCTGGAAAAAAGGAGAGAGAATTGAGCCTTTTCCATATTGACGCCGGGCGCGAATGGCGGGGCGGCCAGCGTCAGTCTCTTTTCCTGGCCCGCGAACTCCAAAAGAAAGGCATTCCGTTTGCCTTTGTCGTCCAGCCCGGTTCTCCCCTCCACGAGAAGGCCGCCGGGGACGGACTGCCGGTCCTGCCGCTCCGCATCAAGAGCGAGATGGACCTTGTGGCCGTCCTGAAGCTTGCCCGGGCCATGAAGCGCCGCGGCTGTGTCCTCGCCCACTTCCACGACGCGCACGCCGTTTCGGTAGGCGCGGTGGCGTCGTCGCTGGCTAAAGTCCCTATCCGCGTCATCTCCAGGCGGGTGGATTTCCCCATAAAGAGCCGGCGCAAATATGTAAAGAATGTCGACGCCGTCATCGCCATCTCCGAGGAGGTCCGCAAGGTCCTGATCGCAGGGGGAGTCCCGGAGACGCTCATCGAGGTCGTCCCCTCGGGGATCGATTTCGCTCCCTTCCGGGAAGTCAAGGAAAGGGACTTCCTTCGCCGGGAGTTCGGCTTCGCAGCGGACGATTTCCTGGTCGGGATCGTGGCCCAGCTCGAGGACCACAAGGGGCACAAGGACCTCATCGACGCGGCGAAGGTCCTTAAGGACCATGCTCCGAAGGTGAAGATCATCATCGTCGGCGAGGGCTCGCTGCGGATGGAGCTCGACCGGCAGGCCCGCGACCTGCGCGTCGACGACGTCATCTACTTCCTCGGCTTCCGCGAGGACGTGCCCCGGATCTTGGCGTCGCTCGATCTCTTCGTCCTCTCCTCGCGCATGGAAGGCCTGGGCAGCTCCCTCATGGACGCGATGGCCAGCCGACTTCCCATCGTGGCCACCCAGGCCGGGGGCATTCCTGAGGTCGTCATCCACCGGGAGACGGGGCTCCTCGTTCCGCCGCGAGACCCCCAGACCATGGCTCAGGCGATATTGAAGCTCTACCTTGACAAGGCCCTGGCGAACCGGCTGGCGCAGCGCGGTTTCGAGGTCGTCCATCAGAAGTTCTCGGCTGAAGCCATGGCCCAGCGGATCATCCATATTTACGAGCGCTTAGCATCACAGAAGGGGGTCAGACTTGGCGGACAAAGTCCTCATCCGTAAACTCAGGGATCATGCGGAATTCGAATACCTCCTCCATATCCAGAAGACCATCTGGCACCATTCGGACGTCAACCTGACGCCCGCCCACCAATTTTGTGTCCATTCCCAGATGGGCGCGATCCTCCTGGGGGCTTTCGTGGACGGAAAAATGGCCGGGTTCGTCTATTCCTTCCCGGCCATCTATGACGGAGGCTTCTGCCAGCATTCCCACCTGCTGGCCGTCGTTCCCGAGTTCCAGGACTACGGGATCGGAAAGAAGCTCAAATGGGCGCAGCGGCGGGAGGCCTTGAAACAGGGGATTGGCCTCATCACCTGGACTTACGATCCGCTCCAGGCCAAGAACGCGAATCTCAACCTGCACGCGCTCGGGGTCAGGAGCCGGATCTACTTCCAGGATTTCTACGGGCCCACGCCCTCGTTATGCATCGGACCCGGCATCCCCACGGATAGGCTGCTGGTGGAGTGGCCTCTCGGTGAAAGCCGGGTCTTGGATAGGCAAAGAGGGATGGGCGTCAAGGATGAAAAGCGCGGGGAAGGTCGTAAGCGGCGGGAGGAGCTGCCGGATTCAAAGGCGTTGCCGATGGCCTTGGAGAGGGATAAGACAAAGGGAGGCCCCTTCCCGATGCCTGCGCCGCCGAAAATGAACATCAGAGAACGTGTCGTCCTGGTCGAGGTTCCGCCCGACATCAACGCCCTGAAGCCGTACCCGGAGGTCATCTCTTCCTGGCAGATGGGGCTCAGGCGGGTCATGCCGAGCTACTTCAAGCGGGGTTACGCCGCCGACGATTTCCTGTTCGGCGAACAGTGTTTTTATGTCCTCAAGAAATAACGAAAGGACGGATCCATGACGATCGAGCGGATCGAGATGGCGCTGTTGAAGCTGCCCTACGTGCGCTTTTTCGAAACGAGCTTCGGCCGAAAATACGACCGGACGTTCATCATTGTCCGGGTCTACGAGGACGGCGTCTGCGGTTTCGGCGAGGTCGTGGCCGAGGAGGCGCCGCTTTACGGCGGAGAGACCACGGAGGGGGCGTGGCACGTCCTGAGAACATTTCTTATCCCGATGGTGTTCAAGGAAAAGATCGCCGGACCGGAGGACTTTTATTTAAAGGCCCGGCGCTTCCGGGGGAACCTGATGGCCAAAGCCGGGCTCGAGCTGGCCTTCTGGGACCTCAAAGCCAAAAAGGCGGGCGTGCCTCTCAAGACGCTCTACGGCGGCGTCCGGGAGGAGATCGAGGCCGGCGTGAGCTGCGGCATTGAAGATTCCCTTCCCGATCTCGCGGCGCGGGTCGGGACCTACCTCGAGGAGGGCTACCGGAGGGTCAAGATCAAGATCAAACCCGGCTGGGATCTCGCGGCCTGCGCGGCGGTCCGGGAAAAATATCCGGACATCCTGCTCCAAGTGGATGCCAACGGGGCCTATAGCCTGGCTGACATGGAAACGTTGAAGAAACTCGACGCGTTCAACCTGCTCCTCGTCGAGCAGCCGTTCCCTCCCTACGACCTGTGGGACCACAGCAAGCTCCAGAAGGAGATGCGGACACCCCTCTGCCTGGACGAGAGCATCCTGTCCCTGGATACGGCCCGGGCGGCTGTCGAGATGGGGAGCTGCCGGATCATCAACATCAAGGTCGGCCGGGTCGGCGGGGCGGTCGAGATGCGCAAGATCCACGATTACTGCCGGGAGCACGGCGTGCCGGTCTGGTGCGGGGGCATGCTCGAGTCGGGGATCGGACGGGCCCACAATCTCCATATCGCGACGCTTCCGAACTTCAAACTGCCCCATGACCTCTCGGCGAGCCGCCGCTACTACAAGGAGGACCTCATCGACCCGTTCATCGAACTCAGCGGGCCGGGCACGATCCGCGTGCCCGACGGGCCGGGGATCGGGGTCCACCCCGTCGAGGAGCGCATCCGCCGCGCGACCCTAAAAAGCGAAGTTTTTTAAATAGGGGACACAATACCAATTTCCGAATTTCCGTTTTCCCGCCTGGTTTTTTATCATTTTCATTAATTCGGAAACGGGTATCGTGTCCCCGAATTATCCTCCTCGGGGTCCTTCCCGGGATGTCGGCCATGGCCACGGCCATGATGACCAAGACCATGGACAAGCTCGACATCCCGCCCGTGCCCGAATACATCGAGATGATCGCCGATGCCGGCGGCAAGCTCTATGCCTGCAAGGCGACCGTGGACATGTTCAAGCTCAAGAAAGAGGACTTCTGCCCCCAGGTCGATTCCATCATCACCGTCGGCGGTTTCTACGAGTTGGCCGCCGGCGGCGAGATCATTTTTACCTGATTTTAGCAGCCGGATAATCGGCCGTATCCCGCCAGACGAATTCTGTAAAACCTCATGGCCCGCCTCCGTTCAACGCTCGTTTCCTCGTTGGCCTACGCCAAAGGCCCATTATTATGACTTAAGAGAGTGCCAAAGGTTTCAAATGGCTTGCCCGCGGTTTCTATAAAGACCGCAATTTATTGGAGGGCACCCAACCGGACTCGCCGCATTTTTCGGAGATGCACCACATCCAGGCATTCCGTTCCATGGCAGCTGTGAGGATTTCGCCGGGCTCGACATTAAGCTCTCGGGAGGAGTAGCCTTCAAGGGCTGTCGCCGTTCCGTCCTCGCGCCTCTCCAGGATCTGGAGCGGGACCCACGCCCCAGTGTTCCCGGTGGAAACGCACCAGACCCATCCCGGCCAGTTCTCCGGCCCTTTGTAGGTCTCTCCCACAGAAACCAGGTCGCCCTTCTTAAGCGACAGGGGAGCATGAACGGGTCCCCTGTGCGCTTCCGTGACCACGAATCTCATATCCTGTAATCCGGAATCGCTCATTGAGTTCCCGATTTTCAATGGACCTTCCCGTTGACGAAGACGATCTCCGGTTTGCCCAGAGCGTCGAAGGACTTGAGCGGGTCGGCGCCGAGGACCTGGAGATCGGCGAACTTGCCGGCTTCGACCGTCCCCAGCTCATCGGCCATGCCGAGGATGAGCGCCCCGTTCTTTGTTGCCGCCTCGATCGTCTCCATCGGGCTTGCCCCGAGTTCGACGAAGTACCTCATCTCGTCGAAGTAGATCTTCGGATACTGCTTCCGGTACTGCCCGCCCGCGTCCGTTCCGATCCCCATGACGATCTTCCGGTCCCGCGCCTTCCTGAAGA
>Ga0315291_10006371_pt1 | contig 14655 bp, 10 predicted proteins | sample YL17G12_20_MG_FD_203070 | JGI IMG/M metagenome (GOLD analysis project Ga0315291, IMG submission 203070) | Sediment microbial communities from Yellowstone Lake, YNP, Wyoming, USA - YL17G12_20 | ecosystem: Environmental > Aquatic > Freshwater > Lake > Sediment | place: USA: Wyoming | collected...
TCCGCCCCGCACTGCTTCTGCGAAGCAGTGGCACACTGTGATCCGACGTCGGGTGTTGGTGAGAAATGCGGGTCAGCCTCTTTGCCGGGCGGCCTCGACGCGTTGCCGGAACTGCTCGGTTTCTTCGCGGACCTGGCGGACGAAGCCGTTTTCCTCGGCAGTGCCCACCACGGCTCTCATCTCGGCTGCGTTGCGGAAGGTAGTCTGGCGGAACGGATCCTCGAAGTCCTTTTTCCGGGTGAGAAAGACCTGATCTCGCACGTACTCTTGGATCTTGACGGCTTGATCGAGGGCGGCGTCCCACAATGTGGGGCTGAGCTGCTCCGTGCCGAGCAGCGCGAGCAGCGTGGCGAAGGCGTGGCGTTGCTTCCGGAGCGGATAGGCCTCCCAGAGGCGGTCGTATGCCTGATGGATTTCCCGCCAGTTGTTGAGCTTGCCTGACTTGATGTCGGCGAGCAACTGTTCGACATCTGCCTCCTTGGCGAGCTGTCCGCCGAGATTCACCCAGTCCTTCTCGCGGGGACCGGCCAGCGACTCGCCCATCGAGGCCAGGGTGGCGCCGGGGTTGGTCTCGAGGTAGGCCAGCAGATTCTTCACGGCGTAGTAGTGGAGCATCTGCCGGTAGGCGTGGTAGGCTTCAGTCGCCTTGAGGATCACGACTTTCCGCCGCGAATCCTCCATGTTCTCGCCGAGGATCTCCAGCCCGGCCGTCTGCTCTCCCTCGGCTGACAGTAATCCGCGGCCGAGTTCAATCAGTTCCTGCTCGCCGTGATCTTCGCCTGTCGGGCCGCGGGCGCGGAGAGCCGCCCGGGCGGTCCAGGTTTCCAGCAGCGTCAGGGCCTGGAACATCTCTTCGGCCGTGTCGGGGGCGAGGTAGTCGAACTCGACGTGCTGGGTCTTGGTCTTGCGCCGGTCACGGGTCTGGAACTTCCAGGTGTTCCGCGCCAAGGCGTACATGTTATACAGCCACCAGAAGGCGGGGATCACGTCCAACTGATCGTGAATGAGGTTGTTACTGAGCAGGGCAAACGGCAACGGGATGCTCAGCTCGCAGGGGTAGTCGCCTCGGGCCAGGAGCACGAAGGAGGCGAAGCGGCAGTAGTGCTTCAAGGTGGTGCAGAGTCCCGGCCAGAAGCCCCGACCGGCCTGAATCTCACCGTCGCTGGCCCGGCTGTTGTGGTTCGAGCCGATGGTGGCGCCGGCGGCCACGTTACTCTGGCCCATCAGCAGGGCAGCCACCAGGAACGAGTTGTTATGATGTTGTTCGTGGCCGGGGAAGATCAGGTTATGGAGGATCTCGCAGCAGGAGACGGTGGAGTTGTCGCCCAGGTAGGAGTGGATCAGCCTGGCGCCGTATTTCAGGCTGGAGTTGTTGCCCATCACGAAGCGTACGGCCTTGCAGCCGTAGAAGACGTGGCACCCCAGGCCGATGATGCCGTTGACCAGCTCCACCCCTTCGCCGATCTGGGTGGGTTCGTCGTCGCTGGAGTTGATGGTCAGGTTCTTGAGTTTGTTGGCCCCCTTGATATAGCAGCGCGGGCCGACGTTGACGTCCTTGATGCTGCGGGAGTTCTTGATCACGCAGGCGTCGCCGACGGTACCGTAGAAGCCCCGGCGGGAGTCGAACTGGTGCTGCGTGATCTCGGCCAGCCTCTGCTGGAGTCCGGCGTCTGCGCGGTACTTGGCCCAGATGTAGGCGTCGGCGGGGATCATGCCGTCGAAGGGCAGCACGGCCCGACCGCCGCTCTCGTTCATCAGGTCGAGCCAGACGCGAACCTGCTCCGGTTCGCCGTCCTTGACGATGCCGTTGCCGAATTTCGCGTGGTTGGTCGTCTGCATCTCGTCGATGTTCAGCAGGATGCAGTGGTTGCCGATCAGGTAGTGCGCCAGATAGCGGACGTGGTGGATCGCCGGATGATCGCCGACGTCACAAGAGATGATCTGGCTATTGGTGATGCCGGCGGGCAGCCTCAGCTCGTGGTGCTCGAGGATCACTCGTTCCAGCCGGCCGATGCGGACCAATCCCGAGAACTCGCAGTTCTTGACCAGGTGCGGATCGAACTGGTCGGCGACGAAGATGCTCTCCCAGTCGTCGCAGGAATCGCCGTTCTTGACCAGCGCCTCGATCTCGTCGGCCCGCAGGTGACGCCAATAGCCCTCGGGCTTGGGTGACTGTTGGCGCCGCAGATAGTTTTCGTCCTTACCTGCGGGCAGATACTCCCGGGGAATGAATCCGTGGCCCAGAGACGCTGCCGGGAGGATCTTGATTTCTCTCACAAAGTGTTCCTTCCTGTGCGATGCGCGGCCGAAAGACCGGCGCGATGTTGCTTCCCAGCCCATCGGGCCGGATTCGCTGGCTGGATTACCACTAATTGTGGATCGCTATAAGCCCATTCTGGTGGTTTGCCTGCGACAGGATCGCGCTATTCCAGCATAGGAGCGCCGGGGCCGCTGGAGGGGGAAAAGCGGGGCGATTGAACCCCCCGGGCCGTCAACCCCGGTACCGTTCACTGGGTCGCGTTTTCAGGAGCATCAAGTGGCACCGGCGTCTCGCCGGTGTGACGGAACTTGTGGCATCGCTTTCCCTTGTGTCCCACCGGCGGGGAGGACAGGAGCATCAAGTGGCACCGGCGTCTCGCCGGTGTGACGGAACTTGTGGCATCGCTTTCCCTTGTGTCCCACCGGCGAGACGCCGGTGCCACTGGATCCTCCTTACATTCCGCCCAAATCCAACGCTATTGGGATTAGCCTCTTTCCTCCCTTGCCAAGGCCAACGCGCCGTGGACAACGACTTCCTCGCCCAACTTGGCCGGCACGATCTCGAAGGTCCCGTGCAGTGGGGGGAAGACGTAGCGGGCGACGTAGTGCCGCAGCGGCGCGAACAGCAACTCGTCGCCGACCAGCGAAACGCCGCCGCCGATCACGACCACGTTGGGGGCCAGCAGCGTAATCATCTGGGCGACGGCCCAGCCGAACGTCTGGCACGCACCGTCAAATACTTCCCAGGCCAGGAGATTGCCTTCGAGGGCGGCCTGGGCGACCAGCGCCGCAGTGACCTTTTCGAGTTCTCCGTCACAGCGACGCAACAAATCGGCAGCAGCCTCTTCGTCGGTTTGTCTGGGTCTGAGCAGCCGTTGCCGGGCAGCGACGGCGATGCCGAAGCCGCTGGCGATCGACTCTACCGTCTGCTTGGGGTGATCGGCCTGGGGGCCGGGCCGCAGGTGCCCCAGCTCCGAGGCCACGCCGGCGCCGCCCCGATAGAGTTGGCCGTCGATGACCAGGGCGCCGCCGATGCCGCTGCCGATGTTGGTGTAGAAGACCACTCGATGCCCCCGCCCTGCCCCGAATCGGGCCTCTGCCAGGCCGGCCAGGTCCGAGTCGTTGGCCACCACCGTGGGCAGGCCCAGATTCCGGCGGCACCAGTCGGCCAGGGGAAAGTCCTGCCAGCCGTCGACTTGGTGGCTGATGATGGTCCGACCGGCCGCCGCGTCCACCGGTCCGCCAAAACCGACGCCCAGGGCGGCAATCCCGTGCCGCTCGATCAGCGTCTTGGCGACCTCCGCGAGCTGCTGGCGGATCCTCTCCGCACCATATTTCGGTTCTACGTCGAGCCGCTCCAGCGCCACCAGCGGCGTGCCGTCGCCGGGACCGACGCCCAGTTGCAGCTTGGTGCCGCCGATCTCGATGCCGAGGAGCATGGGAGTGGGTAGTGGATAGTGGATAGTGGCGAGTAGTGAGTGGGCCTTAACGGAGACCCGGGGGGTGGCAATTCATTGCCACCTCGAAGTGGGCAGCGGGCAGTCGGCAGTCGGCAGTAACGTGGGCGCGTCAACATACCACGGTGCCGCAGCGGTGCCCAGCGGGGGCCGGTCAGGCCTCGAGCGCCTGCCGGCGGCCTTCTTCGACGTCGACCCGGGCGACGATCAGCCAGCCGACCGCGAAGAACACCAGCAGGGCGAAGATGGCCGGCCGGCCGGTGCCGGTCAGCGCGACGACCAAGGCGAACAAGCCCGTGCCCAGGAAGCTGGTGGCCTTGCCGGAGAAACCGAAGAAGCCGAAGAACTCTGCGCTCCGCTGGGGCGGGGTCATGCGGCCCATGATCGCCCGGCTGACCGACTGGGTCCCGCCCATCACCAGGGCGAAGACGGCCCCCATAATCCAGAAGTGCAGCTTGCTCTGGATCAGCCAGGCGGCCAGGCAGATTCCGACCAGGACTGCCAGGCAGCCGATCAAGGTCGGCTTCTGGCCCAGGCGGTCGGAGAGCCAGCCGACGAGCATGGCCCCCGGCAGGGCGACGAACTGGATCATCAGGACCAGGGCGGCCAGTTCCCCGTAGTCGTCCGGCGAGAAACCCAGGTCAAGCTTGGCGAAACTGGAGGCCTGGGTGATGATGGTCTGCACGCCCTCGTTGTAGAGGAGATACGCCAAGAGGAACAGTGCCAGCAGGCGGTAAGAGCGGATGCTGGCCAGGGTTCGGGCGACCTCGCGGACGGCCTTGCGTGTGGCTTTGCCGAGCGAGTCCCGCTTCTCCGGCGGGCGGCCGCGGTCGCGGAGGATCCACAGCGTGGGCAAGGAGAACAGGCCCCACCAGAGCCCCAGCAACAGCAGCCCCAGCCGTGCCTGATCCGAGCCGTTGGGCACTCCGAGCTGCTCGTTGAACAGCACGATCAACAGGGCGATCCCTAGTGCCAGGCCGCCGCCTGCGTAACCCACGGCGTAGCCCCACGCCGAGACGCGGTTGATCGTGTGCTCGTCGGTGATCTCGGGGAGGAAGCCGTTGTAGGGGACGTAGGAGATCTCGAAGAACAGGTGCATCAGGCCAAACAGCACGACTACCAGCCAGGGCTGACTGGGCGGCGCGGCGGCGGTCAGCACGGCCGCGGAGGCGCCGGCCAGGGCGGTGACGGCCAGCCATCTCCGCTTGCTGCGGTTGGCGTCGGCGATGGCCCCGATGACGGGCGAGAGCAACGCTCCGGCGAAGGTGGCCACGGAGATTGACGCGGCATAGGCCACCGCCCCCCATTTGGCCTCCGCCGTGAGGCTGGCGATGTAGAAGGCGACGACCGTAATCGCCAGCGTCGAATACGCGCTGCTGGCCCAGTCGTACATCGTCCAGGCGAAGATTTCGGCGGGCCGGCCGGGGGGCGTGGGGGACGATGCGGCTGCGGATACGGAGGGGCTGGCCATTAAGGGCGCATGGTGACCGATTCCGGGCAAAAGTCAATGGCAGTCTGCTCGGCAGAAGACTGAAGACCACCTGCTCTTGCCGCCCATGCACTCTCGCTCTCACCCATAGCCCCGCCCGGCAGGGCGGGGTGGGAAGTGTCCGCAGCCATCGAACCCCGCCCTGCCGGGCGGGGCTGGAGGTCTCGAGTTCGAACCCCGCCCTGCCGGGCGGGGCTGGAGGTCTCGAGTTGGTCAACCGCCCCGCGGCTGCCGCTGAAGCTGACGAACCTCTTCGCTGGTCTTCATCGCGCAGAACTTCGGGCCACACATGCTACAGTAGGGCGAATCGGCCCGGGTGGACTCGGGTAGAGCCTCGTCGTGCATCTGCCGGGCGGTCTCCGGGTCCAGCGCCAGCCGGAATTGCTCGGCCCAGTCGAACTCGAACCGGGCCTTGCTCAAGGCGTCGTCGCGCTCTCGGGCGCCGGGCCGTTGCCGGGCGACGTCGGCGGCGTGCGCGGCAATCTTGTAGGCGATCACCCCCTGGCGGACGTCGTCGATGCTGGGCAGCCCCAGGTGCTCCCGAGGCGTGACGTAGCAGAGCATCGCCGCCCCGTACCAGGCGGCCAGGGCCGCGCCGATCGCGCTGGTGATGTGATCGTAGCCGGGGGCGACGTCGGTCACCACCGGCCCCAAGACGTAGAAGGGCGCCTCGTCGCACCACTCTTGCTGGAGCCGCACGTTCCGCTCGATCTGGTCCATGGGCACGTGTCCCGGCCCTTCGATCATCACCTGGCAGCCCCGTTGCCGCGCCCGCCGCCCCAGCTCGCCCATCACCCTCAACTCGGCCAGTTGGGCCTCGTCGCTGGCGTCGGCCAGCGAGCCGGGCCGCAGGGCGTCGCCCAGGCTCCAGGTGACGTCGTACTGCCGCATGATCTCGCAGAGCTGGTCGAAGTGGGTATAGAGCGGATTCTCCTGCCGGTGGGCCGACATCCACTTGGCCACCAGCGAGCCGCCGCGACTGACGATGCCCGTCAGGCGTCGCTCGGTCAGCGGCAGGTGCTCCCGCAGGATCGCGCAGTGGACGGTCATGTAGTCCACGCCCTGCCGGGCCTGCTGCTGGACGACCTCCAGGAAATCTTCCGGCCGCATGTCGGCGATGTCGTCGAGCTGCTGGGCCACCTGGTAGATGGGCACGGTGCCGACCGGCACGTCGGTCGACTGGAGGATCCGCTCGCGCACGGCGTCGATCCCCTCCCCAGTCGAAAGGTCCATCACGGTGTCGGCGCCATACTGAATCGCCGCGTGGAGCTTTTCCAGCTCACACTGGGCGTCGCTCGAAAGCGCCGACTTGCCGATGTTGGCGTTGATCTTGGTCCGGGCGGCAATGCCGATGCCGATCGGCCGCAGCCCCATGGCCAGGCGGCCCCGGTTCGCCGGGATGACCATCCGTCCGCGGGCGACCTCGTCGCGGACCAGCTCCGCATCGAGCCGTTCGCTGCGGGCGACCGCCTCCATTTCCGGGGTGACGGTGCCCTGGCGGGCCTGTTCGAGCTGGGTCATCGGGGGCGTGCTCTTTGTGCTGGGAGCAGAGACCGGGGCACGGTGCCAAGTCCCACAGGACAGAGTGACTGGGCTAACCCTTCATCCTATGACTCCAGCCGGGACTGTCAATGGGGTGCCGCTTGGCCGCAGCAAGCGTGCCTGACTTCTGTTGACGCGGGCGGGCGCAGCAATCTCTGTCCTGTTGCGTATCTGGAGTTTCCCTTCTTCGATTCCAGGCACACGCTCTCTTGCGGGAGAGGCTCAAGTTTCGGCCAGTATTCGCAGAAGCTCGACGTCGCTGAGTATTTGAATGCCTCGTGGCGCACAAAAAGCGCGCACTTCCGGATGTTGAAAATGACGGTCCAAGGTGCATACGACGTCGGCTTTACCCTGGACGGCGGTCCTAATGACCAGGTCATCCTCGGGATCCGCCGGAACCGTGCTTCCGGTTTTACCCGGCTCCAGCGGTACAACTTCCACAATGCGAAACAACGCTGCGATGAAGGCTTCGATCTCCAGTCGGCTTAGTCGGTGTTGGGCTCGAAGGCGCGGGTATTCCAAGACTCGCATTAGTTCGGCCAGCAGGCCGGAAGAAGTGACAACGGTATGGGGAGCAAGACTCAAGGTGGCAAGCAGTCTGCGCGCGGGCCCGGCTGCTGATTTCGTTGCCCGCACCAGCACGTTCGTGTCGAGCACAACCCGCATCAGGCGTCTCGCCCTCGAACGTGCTGCATTGCCTCATCCACGACCTGTTCGAACTCGGGGTCCGGAACGTCGCTCAGGTTTTCCGCCGCCTTGTCCAGGATGCGATCAAGGCAAGCTGCCGCTTCGGCGCGCACCGACTCGGGCGGTGCCGAATGGGGCGGCAAGGCGAACACCGCCACTTCCTCATCCTCGTGCAAGGATCGGCCAAAAAGACCTTCTACCCATTGTCTGGCCTGGGCCTGAAGATCTCTTGCCTTCTGCACGGCAATGGATTCCATTGGTTGTCTCCCGGGCGGACAGGGACCTCGAGCGATACAGATGCACCCTAACATCTAATATATGCGGAAACCGCTTCTGGGTCAAAGCCCAAGAAGGTCCCGGCGCGCCCCGGCCGGAGAAGGGGTGGCCGGTCAAATCGCAACCGGGTACATTTGACCATGCGTGAACGCAAGAGACGGGAATTGAGGGCCTACGGGACCACGCTCTGATGAGTTCCACCCACGATGCCGGTCCGCTGATCGAGACCCGCGGCCTGACGCGACACTACCGCGTCGGGCCGGCCACGGTGCGAGCCCTGGACGGCGTTGACCTGGACGTGCAGCGGGGCGAGTTTCTGGCGGTCCTGGGCGTCAGCGGGTCCGGAAAATCGACGCTGCTGCACCTGTTGGGTGGGCTCGACACGCCGACCTCCGGAAGTGTGCAGGTCGAAGGACGAGACCTCGCCGAGCTGAAGTCCTACCAGCGGACCCTCTACCGGCGGACGACCGTGGGTCTGGTCTTCCAGTCGTACTACCTCGTGCCCAGCCTGACGGCCCAGCAGAACGTGGCCTTGGCCCTGACCTTCCAGGGCACCTTCGGGCAGGAGCGCCGGCAGCAGGCCGCCGAGGCGATCCGCCGGGTGGGGCTCCAGGGGCGTGCCGGCCACCGCCCCGGACAGCTCAGCGGCGGCCAACAGCAACGAGTCGCCCTGGCCCGGGCGATCGTACACCACCCGCCCCTGCTGCTGGCCGACGAGCCGACCGGCAACCTCGATCGGGCCACGGCCGCCGAGGTGATGTCGCTCGTCGAGCAGATCCACCGCGAGCTGGGCACCACCGTGGTGATGGTCACCCACGACGAGGAGACCGCCCGCCGGATCGCCGATCGCGTGGTCCGCCTCCGCGACGGCCGCCTGATCGGGCCTCCAACCTGAACTGAGGGGTGCCATGCTTGCCAACCCAGCCAGCCCAGACGGCAAGCATGCCCACGACCAGCGTGGGCATGGCACCCGTCCCACCCGACGCGCCACGAGAACCTGGAAGATCGTCGGGCTGGCCCTGGGCGGACTCCGCCGCACGCCGCTGCGGGCGGCGCTGACCTGCCTGGGCGTGACTATCGCCAGCGGCGCACTGGTCACGATGGTGGCCTTTGCCTTGGGTCTCCAGTCTCGCGTCGAGGCGCCGTTCGAGCAGCTCGGGCTGTTGAACAACATTGAAGTCTCGCCGAAGGAAGCCTCGGCGAAAGAGGACCAGGAATCCAACGACGCCCCGGTGCTCGACGACCGCGCGCTCGAGAAGATCGAGGCACTCGACGGGGTGGACTTGGCGTATCCCGATTTCCGCGTCAACGACGTCCAGGTCAGCTACAGCGGCAAGACGGAGCACGCCATGGCGCTGGGGCTGCCGCGCGAGGCCGCCTTGGCCGGCGTCCTGCGGGACATCCTCGCCGCCGGCGAGCCGTTCAGTCCGGACGGGCCGCCCGAGGCAATCCTCGGCGAGCGGCTCGCCCGGGAACTGGGGTTCGCCTCGCCCGAGAAGGCCGTCGGCGCCGTGGTGACCGTGGAGGCCAGCGGGCTGTCGTCGCGGGAGGAGGCGACGTTTGCCTTCAAGCGGAAGAAGTTCGAGGTGACCGTGGTCGGCGTCTACACGCTCCCGCCCATGGGCCCCAGATTCTTCCGCAGCGGCATCTTCCTGCCCGTCGAACTGATGAAGGGGATCCCCGGCGTCCAGTTCGCCTCGGTGCTAGAGCGGCTGCGGGCCGGCAAGGGCGGGGGAGAAGCCGGCTACGAGCGGGCGATTGTCCGCGTCGCCCATCCCCGCGACCTGCCGGCAGTGGAGGCGGAGATCAAGGAAATGGGATTCCAGACGCACACGCTGCTGGGCGAACTGAAGGAGATGCGGTCGTTTTTCGTGTTTATGGACGTGCTGCTGGGCTGCGTGGGGACGGTGGCCCTGGTGGTGGCGGCCCTGGGGATCGTCAACACGCTCCTGATGTCGGTGCTGGAGCGGTACCAGGAGATCGGCATCTACAAGGCCATCGGGGCCTCCGACGGCGACCTGGCGGTGATGTTCCTCACCGAGGCGAGCATCCTCGGGTTTCTGGGCGGGCTGGGCGGGCTGCTCCTGGGCCGGGCCGTCTCCTGGGGCTTAGGTCTCGCGGTCAACTACTACGCCCGGACCCAGGGCGTCGAAGAATACCTCTCGGTCTTCGCCTTCCCGTTTTGGCTGCTGGCGGGGGTCGTTCTCTTCTCGATCCTCATCTCCGTCCTGGCCGGCGTCTATCCAGCCCTCCGCGCCGCCCGCGTCGATCCCATCCGGGCCCTGCGGGCAGAGTAAACGAGACCGCGGCGGACCCGCTGCGATCGCGGCGCGTTTAGCGGGCGGCGACGTGTGGCTTTACACATGGCGCGCACGCCGTTACATTGAGGAGTGGTTTCGCACCGGTATTCCGATGAGGTAAGGAAAATGGCAAGGGACCCGTCAGCGAAACGTCGTGTGTCACTCACGAAAACACAGGGGCAGGCTGGGGTGGGCGCTGAACTTCTCGCTCTATGCCAATCGATAACCGAGGACGGCTCCATATCCAAGGAGGAAATCCTCGCACTGCGCGCTTGGCTCAAAGCCAACAAGAATTCGGACTTGCCGGCAGTTGAGTTTCTAACTACCACAGTTGAGGAAATCGTAGAGGACCGAAGGGTGACAAACGAGGAAATCGAACAACTCTATGAGTCGCTTGTTAGAGTGTTGCCCCCTGAGTGGAGAGAGGAAGCTCAGATCGCCAGAGACATAGCAAAGGACGAACGAACCAGCATTGGGGCCGCGCCGCATGCGTATGAGAACTTGGCGAAGCGATTCCGCAAACAAGAGAGGTTCGATGCTGAAGTAAGAACGCTTGAGCGCTGCCTGAAGATGCAAAACGCCAATCCGTACTACGAGAATCTCACAGGTGGAGAATGGACCGCAAGGATTCAAGAAGACCTCACCCAAGCCAAGATTCGATTGGAAGGCTACGAACGATATGGACTGGATGGCAAAGGACAATGCGAAGAGTGTGGCAAAGAACCACGAAAGCTGTCCCGGATCGAGACGGGGCAATGGGTTTGCGTTACGTGCAAGAAACAACTATGCCCACGACGTCCCGCCCATTTGGCTTCGGAAAGCCAACTCAAGTACCTCAGACAGCTTGGTTTCAAGGTGTCTGATGAACTGACGAGAGACAGAGGTGACCGTATTCTTGAGCTTCATCGGCTCGCTGATTACTACGTGTGCGATGTATGGGAAGCACTAACGGGGAATCGTGCGACGTACCAACTCGGACAAAGAAACGCATTGGACAGGTTTGTCACCAGCCTTTTTCGTGACGTGTCTCTGGTCGAGCGAATTGCAGCGGTGCAACACGAGAGGCAAGAAATGGCGTATTCTAGGATGACCGAGGAGGAGTTGAGCGATCCACATCGATACGCACACCTCGCGAGGACGAAGCCAGCAATCGAGCGCGATGAAGATTTTGCGTACGTTGCCCAGAGACTACGTCAGGAATACCCACAGTTTATTAAGCAATAGACCGATGCGCTACAGAGTCGGACGTGCCCACGAAGCGACGGCACTAAGCTCCCAGTTGGCAGTCGTTACCGGGCTGCGACCCAAGGTCGTTTACGGCCTTTTGCTGCGACAGCGGTACTTGGCCCAACGTTTACGGCGGCTGGCAGCGCGAGGGCGACTGTCACGCTCGGCGAGCCCCGTTCACGGGGCTTCCTGGTTGCGATGGCTTTAGCCGACTCATCCGCAGGGCTGAAGCCGAACACCGGGAAGCCCCGTGAACGGGGCTACTGCGGGGCGAATTGGTCCTCTTCGACCCGCCGTAAACGGCGGGCCGAATACCGCTTGCGCGGAAAAGCCCGGTAAACCGGGCTGAGGTGTCATAGCCGGATGCGCGACACAGCCCAATGGGTGACACAGTCGCATCTACCCACATACCGACGGGCCTGCGATCCTCTCGTCGCGTCTACGCGCGTGTGCGTGCACGCACTCCCTCGCCCCTGGCCCCTGGCCCCTCCGCGCCTGTTGGCGTGCGAGCACATACCCTACGGACTACTTGACAGGGCCGGCTGGCTCGCTCACAATCGGGGTGATGATGCTGTGTTGGGCGGCGTTTATTCCAGGTCTTTCGGGGCAGCACAATCATGAACTGCCCGTCGTGTAATTGCCAGACGGCGGAAGGCGGCCGTTTTTGCTTCGCGTGTGGGGCGGAGCTTCTTGGGGCCACTACCCCGCCCACCCGATCGTTCCAGGGAGAAGTCGCTTCCGCCCGATTCGCCATGGAGGCCACTCGTCCGCGGCGTTTGGACTCCGATGCCGCCCCGCGGGGCCGCTTCCTGCCCGGCACGATGCTGGCCGGCCGCTACCGGATCGTCGGCCTGGTGGGGGGAGGCGGCATGGGGGAGGTGTACCGGGCCGACGATCTGAAGCTCGGGCAAGCGGTGGCGCTGAAATTCCTGCCGCGGCGGTTTGCCGACGACCCGGCCCGCCTGGAGTACTTTCATAACGAGGTGCGGCTGGCCCGGCAGGTCTCGCACCCGAACGTCTGCCGGGTGTATGACATCGGCGAGGTCGAGGGGCAGCATTTCTTGTCGATGGAGTACGTCGACGGCGAGGACCTGGCCACGCTCAGCCGGCGGATCGGGCGGCTGGCGGTGGACAAGGGGATCGAGATCGCCCGTCAGCTCTGCGCCGGCCTGGCGGCCGCCCACGACCGGGGCGTGCTGCACCGCGACCTGAAGCCTTCCAACGTGATGCTGGACGGGCGCGGGCAGGTGCGGATCACTGATTTCGGCCTGGCCCGACGGAGTGAAGAGAAAGGCGGCGAGCCGGAGCAGGTCGGCACGCCCGGCTACATGGCCCCGGAGCAACTGGCCGGCGGCGAGGCCACCGTGCGGAGCGACCTGTATGCGCTGGGCTTGGTGCTTTATGAGTTGTTTACCGGCAGGCCGGCCTTTCAGGCCGGCACCCTAGCCGAGGTGGCTCGGATCCGCGAGGGGTCGGCGGTGGTGACCCCTTCGAGCATCGTCGAGGAGATCGACCCGGCGGTGGAGGAGGTGATCCTGCGGTGCCTGGAGAACGACCCGCAGGAGCGGCCGCCGTCGGCCTTGGCGGTGGCTGCGGGGCTTCCGGGCGGCGATCCGCTGGCCGCGGCACTGGCGGCCGGCCAGACACCTTCGCCCGAGTTGGTCGCCGCGGCCGGGAAGGCGGGCGGCCTGCGTCCGGCGGTCGGGGCGGCGTGCCTGGCGGCGCTGCTGCTGGGTCTGGGGGTTGTGGCCCTGCTTTCGGACCAGGCGACCGTGGTCGGCCGAGTCCGCCGGATAATGATGAAACCCGAGGTCCTGGAAGACAGGGCCCACCAGATCATCAAGATCCTAGGCTACGACCCGGGGGAGCTGGGCGACAGCGAGTATGGGTTCGACTACGACGAAGAGTACTTGCAGCACGTGGACCAGGATCGCTCGGCCACGCGCTGGGACAACCTCGACACCGGCCGTCCCGCGGCGATGTACTTCTGGTACCGGCAGAGTCCCCAGGATCTCTGCCCCACAGAGAGGTTCGCCTCGGCGGTAACGCTGAGGGATCCGCCGCCGGTTGCCTCTCGCATGATAAGTGTCCGCCTGGACCTGCAAGGTCGGCTGCTGGGAGTGCATGCGGTTCCACCGCCGGTGGAAGACTCGGGGGTAGAGGGAGCGGCGCAAGCCCCGGAATGGCGCGAGTTGTTTACCCAGGCTCAGTTGCAGCAGCAGGGCCTCCGCGCGACAGATCGTCTGGAGTGGAGCCCGGCGCTTTATGCCGACCGCTGGTCGGCATGGGAGGGGAAGCTGGCGGAGGGAGCGATTCGCGTGGAGGCCGCTGCCTATTGCGGCAAACCGGTCTATTTCGAGCTGCTTTGGCCGGCGTGGACCAGCCCGGAGCGGGCACCGCCCTTCTTTCGCCGGGCCGCCGGCAGCGCGCAAAAGAGCGAGGCGGGGAGGACCGTGAGCGATGCGCTGGCGCTGGTGATCTTTGTAGCGGCTGCGCTCTTGGCCCGACGCAACCTCCGCCTGGGACGCAGCGATCGCAAGGGCGCCGTGAAGGTCGCCCTGTACGTGTTCTGCTTGGGGATGTTGGCGTGGTTGTTTGGGGCCAGCCACGTGGTCCATTTCAGCCGCGAGCTGTCCCTGTTCTATCCCACCTTCATCTGGAACGTGTACGCGGCCACCTGGTTCTTCGCGGTCTACTTGGCGCTGGAGCCCTACGTGCGTCGGCTCTGGCCCGAGACGCTGATCTCCTGGAACCGGCTGTTGGCCGGCCGGTTCCGCGACCGGCTCCTCGGCCGCGACCTGCTGGTCGGGGCCCTGGTGGGGACGTCCTGGGCGATCCTCTACTCTCTGTCGGTGCTGGCCGCGGCCTGGCTGGGTGCGCCCGCGGGACTTCGGCGAACCATGGCGCCGAGCACCTTGCTGGAAGGCCAGCACCTGGCCGCCCACGCCCTCTACGAAGCGCAGTACGCCCTGGTCGTGGGGCTGAATTCCCTGCTGACCCTGCTGTTGCTCCGATTCCTGCTGCGAAACCAGTGGCTGGCGGGCGGCTTGTTCGTCGTGATCTGGGCGGCGATCGTGGGCCTAGGCAGCCATTCCTACGTCTATTGGCTGACCGCGGGCATCTTCTGGGGGTCGGTGGTCTACGTGTTGACCCGCCATGGCTTGGTCACATACCTTGCGGGGCTGATCTGCTTTCTGCTGCTGAGGAGCTTCCCGATCGCCGCCGACTATCAGGCGTGGTACTGGGGCAAGTCGCTGTTCGCGTTGGCGATCGTGGCCGCCATCGGCGCTTAGCAGTTGTTAAGAAATAACTTATCCGTTTCTATTTCGTGGGCGGATGGTGTAGTTCCATTTGGGTAGGACGGTATGGCGCGACAGCCGCACGGTCAACTTTGCTTCCTCGGACAGCTTGACCTTGG
>Ga0315291_10006373_pt1 | contig 14654 bp, 9 predicted proteins | sample YL17G12_20_MG_FD_203070 | JGI IMG/M metagenome (GOLD analysis project Ga0315291, IMG submission 203070) | Sediment microbial communities from Yellowstone Lake, YNP, Wyoming, USA - YL17G12_20 | ecosystem: Environmental > Aquatic > Freshwater > Lake > Sediment | place: USA: Wyoming | collected...
CCAAGTGGTGCCAGGGTGGCACGGGTGCTTGGCACGGGTGGCACGGCTGAAGCTCATTCATCGGGCTTTTCTCCTAGCCGGTACCCCTCATAAGTGCGGCCGCGCTTCACCACCTCACACGCCACAGCCCCGCCTTCCTCCAAGACCATGGCGAGCACCTTCCGGAACTGCCGAGTGTGGATTCCGGATCGGTCACGGAGGGTGGTGATCGTATCGCCATTCCCTGCCTTTGCCAGGGCCGCATATAAGCGTTCCTTGTCGCGTTCCAGCTTCAGGGCCTCTGTCTCCTCTTGGGCCTCCAGGAGACGTTCCTGGGCGTCTTGCCGGGCTTCCGCGGCCTGCTTCACCTGCACCTCCCATTTGCGACCCCCAATGTCCTTGGCCGTGCCCTCCCAGACCTCGAGCGCCCACAATCCCGAGTGCCCAGCCGACCCGCCCCAGTTCAGCCACAGCCGATGCTCGCCGCTCCCCGGCTCATACCTTTCTCGCCGGCCGATCAACAACCACTGGCGTGCCCACTCTTGAAAACCGCTCCATGCGATGTTCTCCAGTTCTGGCGGCTGAAATTCATTGGAGATGTTCTTTCTCGTGTGGTGAACCAAGAGCACGGTGCAGCCGGTTGCCTGCCCCAAGTCCGTTATTGGTCGCAGTAGGACGCCTTGTTTGAACATGTTCTCCGCCCCTTCACCCGTCATCATCAGGTACGTCGGGTCGAGGATCAGCACTTCCAGCCGGTCGCGTCGGATGAACCGCCGCAGTGCTGCCAGATCGGCCGTGCTCCCCAGTTGCGGCAGGGAGTCGCAGAACCACAAGCCGTCAACATCGCCCAGGGCAAATCCCTTGCTCACTGAGATTCGGCGGGCCGTCTCCTGGATTGTCGCCTGCCCCGATTCCCCGCTCATCAATCCGACACGGATCGACTCGGGTACGCTGAAAGCTCCCAGGAACGGCGTGCCACTCGCCAGGGACAAACTCAGGTCGATCACGATGCTGGTCTTGAGTGCCTTCTTCGGCCCCGCGATGATCCCCGGCTGGTCGGCCACCAAAAGCCCATCGACCAGATAGCGAACCTCCAGGGTCGCGGCGTCCAGTTCGGCACAGGTCATGCGTGGAAAGCGCTCTGCCTGCTGTCCATCGGCAATCGACTCCAGGCTCGCGGTCAGCTCGGCAAGCAGTGCCCCGGGATCGTCCGATCCGTTGTAACAATGCCGCAGACCGTCGCAGAGGCGCGTGATGATCCGCCGCTTGGCGGCCGCCGCGCGGATTCGCTCGGCATAACGACCCGCGTGCCCAATGTACCCGACGCCTCCGCATATTTCGGCAATTCCAGCCGCCCCGCCCACAGCTTCCCATTGCTCTGGCGGCAGCCAGCCCCGCAAGGCCGCTGCGCTGATGGGCCAGGGCCCCGGATAGTTTGCCAGGGCCTCGGCCATCCGCCCGTGGGCTTCGACGTGGAAGTCCGCGGGATCAACCGACTCGCGCTCCACCACGCTGCCGTCGAGGATGCAACAGCCGAGATACCGTTGCTCGGCGTCTACGTCGGACGGCGGCCGGCGGTCCAGCAGTTCGGCAGTTTCGCGGCGGTCAGGCTGAGGCGTCATGCGTCACCCTCCATTCCCCGCAGCGCGGCTTGCACTCGCTGCCGAGTCATCCCAAGGTCTGCCGCATCCTCTTTCTCTGCGTCAAGCTCGCGGTTGAATGCTTCAACGTCGATCACCCCGTCGATAGCTTCTCTCAGCACGGCCTGAAGAGTCTCGGGCGCGAGCGCCTCCAGCTCGAATACGTCATCCCCGTGGTGCTGGACGAATCTCCGATAGTTCACACTGGTCTGTTTGGCCTTCATCTTCGGAGGCAGTTCGTATTCCTCTACCTGATCGGCGGTCAACGCCACCTTGACGGGCTCAATCTGATAGATGCCGAAGTCATCCCGCAACGAACGCGCAAACGAGTGCGCGATTTCTTCGCCGTCCGGGTCGAAGTCGGTCAGCAACAGAAGTACGAGCTTTGCTTTGCCGCTGTTCCGAAAACGCTTTGCCATCTCATAGCGGGGTGGCAGCGAACAGTACCCCCGGCCCAGCGTCATCGGAATGCAGTATTCCGCGGCCACGGGGCGGATGATCGACCCGATGGTGTTCTTTTCGCCCACCATCTCGATGTGGTTGGGCTGGCTCTGCATCAGGTTCCGCCAATAGCCCTTCAAGAACCGATCCAGTTCTCTGCGAACAAATCCCTGAACGTCTGCATGGACGTTCCAGATGGTGACCGGCCGGGTTTCGTCCGCGATTGCCTCCCATGGGATCGACCCGTCCAGCCGCGCCCGTGTCAGCAGATCCACCAGCGCCTTGTAGCCTTGCAGCGTGTTGCTGTACAAGGACCGCGGTTTTCTCGCATGAACCAACGGCGGGTCGTTCAGCAGCGCGTAGTGAATCTGTCGATCCGACAGCGGCCAGAACGCGCGGCGTTCTTCCAACACCCGTTCGATAGCCCGAAGGAACGGGAACTTGGCGACGGAGATCTCCGCCCGGTGTTTCGATCCCCGGATCGTGACGGTGTCTACCGTCACGGTCGCCTGTGCCTGGCGATACTCCACAAGCGATTGGTACGCCTCTTCCGGGTTTGCAGAGAGCAACTCCTCGCGCAGCTTCTCATCATAGGTCTTAATCCGCTGCCGGTTGCCTTCTCGCAGCAGTTGCATGAACCGATCGTGGTCCTGGTCCTTCAGCAGTGGGAATACCCGGCACGGGATCTCAGACAAACCGGCCAACTGGGCAGCGGCGTGGCGCCGATGCCCCGATATGATCCAGCCGTCATGGGTGACGATCAAGGGCTCTTGGACGCCGTGATCCCGGATGGAATCGGCCAAGGCGACGATCTCGGAGTCGGTGGGATCGACCGGCCGATAGAGCTGGGCGTTTTCGGGCGATGGGCGGATGGAGCCGACGGGCCGGGTGAGAATTCGGACATGACCCGATTCTCGCCCTCGTCGGGTCGGTGTCGTGACTATGTCTCCGCTTCCGGCCTCTCGGCGCGTCGCCAATTTGCCATTACCCGGTTTGGCCAGGCGCCCGGATTGCCGCAAGAGTCGACGACCCCACTTCTGCAACGCCTTGGAGGTGATCTCCTTGCCGGCCGCCCGCTGTCGGTTGATCCACTGCCGATACTCCTCCTCCGGTACTGCCGCGGCGGCCTGCCATTGGGAGGACTCGATGGTAGAATGGCTCATGTGTATGCTTTCCTACCCGCCGCGCCTGTCGGGGCCGGCGGGTTTTTTGATTGGTGGTCCCTGCCCCTCGTCCTGCCCCGCCGCCTCCCGCTCTGCTTGCCGCAACTGCACGGCCAGCCGCCCCAGGGCCGTGACCAGCTCGGCGCGCTCACCGGGCTCGCTGCTAACCACGTAGCGGACGGCCGGCTCAGGATGGGCGGGGCGGGTCACGGCCGGGCCTCCCGTGCCTCTGAAGTCTGAACCTCTGCCGCTTGGAGTCGCCGCTCCACTTCGCGGCGCAGCGCATCGAGCGCGTAGCGGTCAGGGTGCTTGGCCGTCTCCGTCGCGCGAAGCATCTTGAGTAACTTGTCAGCGGGTAGGTCTCGGAGCGTCATGCCCGCGAGAATAACCGACACCCTGCCAACCTCCCGCGCCGCTGGAACGTTGGCTGGAAGGGTTTAGAAAACGTAAAGCCCCGCGGGAACGGGGCTTACGGAGACGAGAATCTTTTCGCTGGAACGTTCGCTGGAAAATCAGCCGGTCGCCCGCGCCGTCAACAGAAGATGCTCGACGGCCCCCAGGCGATAGAGAAAACCTGGTTCGCGTGGCTTGCGGTCTGCGACTTCGACCCAGTCTGTTCCCTGCTTGGATATGTTCTCCCGTCGCCACTTTTCCAGCGTCTTGCGTAGTGAGTCGCGAGCCAACTTGTCGGCCTCCGGAATCCCCGCGCGATCGGCCAGCCGCTGCGGGGTAAGCATCTGGTCCGGATTATCAGTGGTGGCGTTGGTGCCCCCCGTATTCTGCTTCACCGTTTCCACAATCCTTGCCAGGTCGTCGGGAGACATCCCGACTAACGTGGTCAACCGCATGAACGTGGCCTCGCCCTGCTGAATGGCATCCTGCATCCCTTGAGGCAACTGGTATCGGGCCGATCCTAAGCAATCAGGCCACGTGTCGTAAACGCCACGAAACTCGGGGTTGTGAAGATCGGGGCTGAGAAACAGCTCCCGACAGATACGGCCCTCTTCCCACAAGGCAGACGAATCAAGATGCAGTCGCTCCGCTGTCCTCATCAGGACTTGCACTGCGGCATGATGTGCGTGGCCTAGAGCGTACTGCAACCCGCACTTCTGCGAATTATCCCAGTCGGGATGGAATTGAACGACCTCGACGAAGACCGGGTATCCCAGCCAATACCCGACCGCGGCCTCCAGATTCTCCGCGTCCTTTTCGTCTCCGGCGAACTGCTTCGCGTCGGAGTCGAACTCCAGCCGCAAGCTATCGGCTGACATGAGCCACCTTCCTTTCTGCCGGGCTGACCGGGGACCGGGGCGAAGGTGCTTCCCCGATCACCCGGTCGGCCTATTGCAGGGAGCTACCCCGCTCGGCACAATACCAGTCTACCTAAACCACCACAGCCAGCAAATCCGCCGCGGAAAACCGCAAAATTCGCGGGCGAATCCGTTTGTCCCGTGGTGTCACCCAAGCTCCGGCTTGAGAACAGTGGTAGGGTGGTTGCTTGCAGCCACGCGCCTCGTTTCGCCCCAGAATCGCGTGCGTGCGAGCACGCACCCTACGGGGCTGGCGCCTGCGGTGGATCAGGGTTTTGCCGACTTCTCCAGCATCTCGCGGATGCGCGCGGCCCGGGAACGGTCGGGCGGAGTTTCTTCGAGGGCGGCCTGGAGTTCTTCGTAGAGCATCTGGCGGATCTCCGCGGCCAGTGCATGCTTGGGCGGCACCCGTTTCAGGGCCTCACCCAATTCGGCTACGGCCTCTGCCGTGAGCTGCTTGGCTTCGAGGGCTTCTCCCTCAGCTTGGAGTGCCCGGGCCCGGGCCCTCAGGGCGATACCCAGGTTGGCGTGGGCCTCGACGTGGTTGGGCTCGGATTCCAGGGCCTGGCGGTAATGGGAGATCGCTTTTTCGACGTCACCCTGGAGGAACAGGACGATCCCGAGTTCGACGTGCGCGCTGGCGTAGTGTGGCGAGAGCCTCAGGGCCTGGCGGAATTCCGCCACGGCCTCCTGGCGTGCGCCTTCATCCAGGAGGACCTTGCCCAGGTTGAAGTGGGCGGCCGGCCAATCGGGACGAAGCTCCAGCGCCTTCTGGAAGTGGAAGTGGGCCCTGTCCAGGTCCCCCAAGACCTGCTGCGCCATGCCCAGACGCAGGTGTGCCTCGGCGAAGCTCGGGTCCAGCCTGACCGCCGCCTCGAAGTGCTGGACGGCCTCGCTGGTGAAGCGATCGGCCTCCTCCTCGGTCTTCCCTTCGCCGGTCAGCAACGCGCCCAGGTGGAAGTGGGCGTCCCGGCAGTCGGGATCGACCCGCACGGCCTGGCGCATCCGTGCGATGGCCGCCGGGAAGTTCTTCAGCTCCACCTCTGCCAGGCCCAGGCGGCAGATCGCCTCGGCATCGCGCATGTCGGTGTTCAAGGCCGGCTGGTCTGCCACCGGCGACTTGGAGTTGACCAGCACGATCATGCCTGGGTAGTGCTGCCAGAGGCCCGCCGGGTGCGAAAAAAAATGGTTCGGGATCTCGGGTTTCGACATGAAGGCCAAATGGTGGGCGAGCACCTTGGTCACTTTGTACGCCTCCGCGCCCGGCTGCAAGCGCAGCTCGTCGATGGCCGGCAGCAGCAAATGCGGCGCGACGAAGATCACGTCGGGGCGGGCCCGCTCACGGTACAGGTAATCGGGCAGCGGCTCCAGCCTGGGGTCGATCTTCTTGCCCGTGCTCAACTGGTCGCAGTAATGCAACTGCGGAACGTAGAACATGGCCGGGTAGATCATCACGGTGGGCCACACTCGGACCGTCGTGCCGGCCGGCAGTTGCGCCAACAGGCCGATCAGCTCTTCATTGCCCGTCTCGTAGTCGTGGAAGGCCTCCTGCACGTAGCGATAGAGCGTGGGCGGCCACCAGGCACTGGTCCCGTCGGACCGATTGGCCAGAAAGCCCAGGTGCAGGGCGTTCGTGGTCACCAGGAGCAAGCACACCGCCACGGCCGGCGGGCGGTACAGCCGCCAGAGGATCACCAGCGCCAGGCCGCCCAATACACTCCCCACAGCTATAAGCGGCACGACGTAGCGCATCTCGGCCGTCGGGCCCTTGCCCATGTCCGGCGGCGTGAAAAACGCCGCCAGCACGGCGCAGACCAACACGACGGCTACCAGGATCCACGCGCGGGCGGCCAGCGGCCGCATCCGGCGCAGCCCGACCAACCTCCGGTCGGTGCCCGGCAGCCAGGGCAACAGGAACACGGCCAACAGGACCCAGGGGACGAACTGGTGGGTGCCCAGGTCGCGGACGAACCACCAGGCGTTGGTGGAGAAGTGTTCCCAGCGGTCGAGAGCGTCGCCGCCCGACTGGTAGTCCGCCGCAAACGGATCGGCCGTGGCCCGGATCCAAACGCCGCAGACCGTTGCCGCCACGTAGACGACACCCAGCAGGACGTATTGTCTCGGCTGCCGGTAACGGCGATCGAGGAAGAACAGCGGCAGGGTGACCAACACCGACGCCGCATTGAGATAGTGCGTGAAGATCAGCAGCACCACGGCCAGCACGGCGCCGAGGCAGCGAAAAAGCAATGCGACCAACTTGCGCGGAGAGCCATACAGCAAGCGGCCGCGCGACAGACCGGGGGCCCAAAATACCCAGACCAAGAGCGTAAACATCACGCCCAGCGCGTAGTAGCGGCAGTTGCGGATGTACAGCAGATAAGCCGGGCTGAGTGCCAAGAGCAGCGGCGGCAGGTACCAGGGGAACCGCCGGCCGAAGTGACGCCGCAGCCAGATCGCCAGCAGTCCGATCGAGAGCACGCCGGTGACGACGAAGGGGATCCGGCCGCTGAGGGTGAGTTCCCGAAAAGTGGTCCCTTTGAAGAGGTAGAATCCGGCGGCGGCCACGTAGGCAGGCAAGGCAGGCACGCGCAGTTCCTGGCCCAGATTTTCGCCCAAGGCCCCGCCGTACGCATAGCCCACCAGGTTCGTCCCATCCCAGGCAGTCAGGCGGCCGAAGGCAAGCAGGTTTCGGGCGTAGATGGCCGTGTTGGCCTCGTCGTCCCAGAAGAGTTGGTTGCCCAGGCCCGCCGAGGCGAGCACCGCCGCCAGCAGCATGGCGACGGCGACTATACCCACACCGAAACCGCGCCGGGAGATTTGAGATTTGAGATTTGGGATTTGGGATTTGGGATTTGGCATTTGGGATTGGGGATTAACGAGCCATCATGCTCGAGCCTACACGGCAGCGGGCTGATTGTCAACGCCCGGCGGCAGGAGTAGCATGGATCAATGCAGAATGCCCCCAGTCCAAATCCGAAATGCCAAATCCCAAATCCCAAATCCCAAATCCCAAATCCAGAATCCCGAGCCGCGGACTCTTGTTGTCGGTCTTCCTGCTAATCGCGGCCGTGCTGGCGGTGTTTGGCCGGGTTGGCGGGCATGAGTTCCTGATGTACGACGATGAGCCGCACCTGGTCGACAACCCGCGGCTCAACCCCGTTACCTGGCGCAACGTGGGACGGTTCTGGGTCGAGCCGTCGTACTGGGGGCTGTACATTCCGCTGAGCTACACGTTCTTTGCCGCCGAGGCCTCGCTGGCCGGGCAGCCGCTCGATCCGATGGTGTTTCACCTGGGCAGCCTGGTGCTGCACGTCGCCTGCGTGCTGCTGGTCTTCGCGATCCTGCGGCGGCTCGTGCGCCACGACGGGGCCGCCTGTGCCGCGGCGCTGCTGTTCGGCCTGCACCCAGTGCAGGTTGAATCGGTGGCCTGGATCTCGGAAACCCGGGGCCTGCTCTGTGGCATGTTCTCGCTGCTGGCCATCTGGCAATTGGGGATTTGGGATTTCGGATTTGGGATTTCAGATTTGGGGATTCCGGGACCCTCAACCCTCAACCCTCAACCCCAAATCCCAAATCCCAAATCCCAAATCCCAAATCCCAAATCCCGCGCCCCGCAGTATGTCCTGGCCACTCTGGCTTTTGTCTTGGCGCTGTTGTCGAAGCCGGCGGCGGTGGCCGTGCCGCTCGTGGCGGCGGTGTTGGCCGTCGGATTTCGGATTTCGGATTTCAGATTTCGGATTTGGCATTTGAAGTTGAGCCTTGAGGGTCCCAAAATCCCCAAATCTCAAATCCTAAATCCCAAATCCGAAATCCGAAATGCGGCAGCCACCCGCCGGATTCTGCGGGGCCTTGGCCCGTGGCTCCTGCTGGCGGCCGGCTGGGCGGTGCTGACGAAGCTCCAGCAACCCAGCGGGCGGATGGCCTTCGTCCCGCCGGTTTGGGCGCGGCCGTTGATCGCGGGCGACGCGCTGGCCTACTACTTGTACGAGTTAGTCGGGCCACTGTGGTACGTGCTCGCCCTGACCTGGCACGCACTGCTGGCGCCTTGGCGCGGACTGGAACCGCTCGTGTCTTGGGCCAGGCCCCACTTGTATGGGCCGGACTACGGCCGCGCCCCGGCGTGGGTCATCGGGCAGTGGTGGTTCTACTTCTCCTGGCTCGTACCGGCGTGCCTGCTGGCCACCTTCGCATGGTGGCTGGTGAGGGTGGAAGGAGGAAGGGGGAAAGGGGAAGGGGGAAGCGAAGTCAGAATGCAGAATGCAGAATGCAGAATCCGCCAATCCCCAACCTCCAATCCCCAATCCCCGAGCCCCGAGTCCCATTTCAGCATTCAGCATTCAGCATTCAGCATTTCGTTGACCGCGGCGGGCGTGTTCGTCGCCTGGCTGCTGCCCGTGCTGGGGCTGCTGCCGTTCGACTTCCAGCGGATCTCGACCGTCGCCGACCGCTACCTCTATCTCGCGTTGCTCGCCCCAGCCTTGGTGCTGGGCTGGTTCTTGGCGCGACACTGGAACCGGCTGACGATTACACTGACCGCCGCCGGCCTGACCCTCTTGGGCGTGCTCAGTTTTCTCCAAGTTTCCTACTGGCACGACAACGACCGGCTGATCGAGCACAGTCTGCGGGTGAATCCCCGCAGCGCGTTGGCTATGCAGCATCGCGGAGCCCTCTTGAACCGGGAGGGAGATCTTCTCAGCGGAGAAGGAAAGCCCAAGGAGTCAACAAAGAAACACGAGCAGGCAATCGCGTGGTATCGCCAGGTCCTGAAGGAACATCCCCAGCAGGAGGAGACCTACCTCAACCTGGCGAACACGCTGCTGACCCTGGGCCGAGTCGAGGAGGCGGAGGAGACCCTGCGGGAGGCATTGCGCCAGGTTTCCATGTGGCCGCCTGTCCACTGCAAACTGGCCGACGTCCTGGTGCAGCGCGGAAAGACGCTCCTGAAGCAGCGGAAGACCAACGAGGCCCAACAGCGATTCGACGAGGCCCAGCGGCAATACCGTGAGGCGTACCGGCTCGATCCGGATTGGGCCTTGCCCTACCGGGCCCTCGGCAGGCTCCGCTTCGATCGCGGGGCGACCGAGGAGGCGATCGGGCTCTATCGCAAGGCACTGGACGTGGACCCCAACGACGCCGAGGCCCGGGTCGAGCTGGCCGTGGCCCTCGAAAAGCTCGGAAAGATCGCCGAGGCACTGGGCGACTACCGCGCGGCCCTGCAGATTCGTCCCGATTGTCCGCGGGCGAACTTCAACCTGGGCAACCTGCTGATGGCCCAAGGCCAGGTGGAGGCGGCGATCTGGCACTACCAGGCGGAGTTGGAGTTCTACCCGAAGTATGCCCCGGCCCACGTGAACCTGGGCATCGCCTTGTCCCAGCAGTTGAAGATCCCCGAGGCAATCCGGCATTATCAGGTGGCGTTACAGATTGACCCTGATTTGGCCGAGGCACATCTGCACCTAGGGCATGCCCTGACCGCACAGAACCGGCACCAGGAGGCGGCGGCCGAGTACCGCGCCGCGCTCCAGCTCGTACCGCCCGATTCCAAGGAAGCCGAGCAGATTCGCGGGGTCCTCAAGCTCCAGGAGGAGCCGTAGCCCAGCCGCTGCTGGCCGCTCTTCGGCGGCAGTGCTAAACTCAGGAGTTGCCAGGAGACCCGCGAAGATGACCATCCCGCTGCGCCCCCAACTGCGCCCGCTGGAGATCGTGCCGGTCGGCCCCAAGGAGGGGCTGCTGTTTACGCTGCGGGATCCGGAGGGTTTTGGGCGGATGGTGGTGATGCCCTACGGGGCGGTGCTGCTGGCCGCGTTGATGGACGGGCAGCACACGCTGACGGAGATCCAGGCGGCATTTCAGCAGCAGACCGGCGTGCCCGCACCGCTGGCCGACCTGGAACGGATCATCCGGCGGTTGGACGAGGCCTATCTGCTGGCCGGAGAGCGGTTCGACGGCTACCGCCGCGAGCAGATCGAGACGTATCGGAACAACCCGGTCCGTCGGGCCGCGCACGCCGGCGGGGCATACGCCGACGATCCGCAGGCGCTGCGGGAGCAATTGGCCGGGCTGTTTACCTGTGACGGCGGGCCCGGCGCGCCGGCCTCCGACCCGGTTCCCGGTGGTCCTCGACTCTGCGGGCTGGTCAGTCCGCACATCGATCTGCGTCGTGGCGGGTCGGCCTTCGCCTGGGCCTATAAGCAGGTGGCCGAGCGGGGCGACGCCGATCTGCTGGTGATCTTCGGCACCGCGCACAATCCCATGCAACAACTGTTCTGCGTCTCCCGCAAAGACTTCGACACTCCCCTGGGCGTGGTGCGGACCGACCAGCGGTTCATCGACCGGCTCGCGCGGCACCTGGCCTGCAGCGTGGCCGGGCAGCAGGTGGACCTGTTTGAGGACGAGCTGGTGCACCGCTTCGAGCATTCGATCGAGTTTCAGGCGACGTTCCTGCAATACGTGCTGGGCGGGAAGCGCGAGTTCCGTATCGTGCCCGTCTTGACCGGCTCCTTCCAGGAATTCCTTACCGACGGAACGCAGCCGGACGATTCGCCCGAGGTGCAGGCCTTCCTGGCCGCGCTGCGGGCCGCGGTCGACGAGCACCCGGGAAGCGTCTGCTACATCGCCGGGGCGGATTTCGCCCACATCGGGCAGCGGTTCGGCGACGAGTGGCTGCTGGATGAACCACGGTTGGCCCAGCAATCCGCAGACGACGGCAGACTGCTGGAGGCCGTCTGCCGTGGCGACGCGGCCGGTTTCTTTTCCCAGGTGGCCCGGCAAGGAGACCATGCTCGGATCTGCGGCCTGTCGCCCACCTACGTCATGCTCAAGGCCCTGGGCTCCACGCGCGGCGAGCTGTTGAGGTACGACCAGGCCGTCGAACCCGACGGCACCGCGTGCGTCAGCTTTGCCAGCGTGGCGTTTTACCGGGACTAACGGCTTCGTCCCGCGGGGGGTGGCTGGTGGTCGGCCGGAGGCCGCCCCCAGCCGCAGCAGTCCGGGGGCTCGCTGCGCTCGACCCCGGCCACCCAGCCGCAGCAGTCCGGGGGCTCGCTGCGCTCGACCCCGGCCACCCGCTGGGGCAGCCGGGTTGCGTGGGGTGGGCCGGGTGGTCTACAATCGGGCAGGTGTTGACCGTGGCTGCCTATCTTGCGGAGGGTCGGGTCCGGTGGCTACTAAGGAAAAAGTCTACGTTGTCGGCATCGGCGAGAACGGCCTGGACGGGCTGACGGCCGCGGCCCGGGAATTGGTCGAGGGGGCCGAGTTGCTCATCGGCGAAGACCATACCCTGGAGCTGGTGCCCCAGGGCGACGCCGAGCGGCTGGTCGTGGGCACCAGCCTCGACGAAGCCGTCGAGCGGATCGAGGCATCGCCGCAAAAGAAGACCGTCGTGCTGGCCAGCGGGGACCCGCTGTTCTACGGCGTGGCGCGGTACCTTTGTGATCGGCTGGGCAAGCAGCGTTTTGAGGTCCTGCCGCACGTCAGCAGCATGCAACTGGCGTTTGCCCGGGTCAAGGAAAGCTGGGAAGAGGCGTTCCTGACCAACCTGGCCACGCACGGCCTGCCGAGCGTGCTGGGGCAGATCCGCACGGCGGAGAAGGTGGGGCTGTTCACCAGCGAGGCCTACCCCCCCTCGGTGGTTGCCAGGACGCTGTTGGAGGCCCGCATCGATTACTTCACCGGCTACGTCTGCGAAAACCTCAGCTCGCCCGACGAGCGGGTGACCCAGGGAGAGCTGAGCGAGCTGGCGGAGCATGAATTCGCCCCTCTAAACGTGATGATCCTGGTCCGCAAGCCCCACGTTCCCGACCGGCCGGCCGAACTGATCGGCCAGCGGCTCTTCGGCAACCCGGACGACGCCTTCCATCAGCTCAAACCGAAACGGGAGCTGGTCACCCCGGCGGAGATCCGCGCGATCGCGTTGGCCGAGATGGACGTGGGCCCGGCCAGCGTGGTCTGGGACATCGGCGCCGGTTGCGGATCGGTCTCGATCGAGGCCGCCCAGATCGCCCGCGAGGGCAGGGTCTACGCCGTCGAACAGGACCTTGAAGACCACCAACTGATCATCGCCAACGCCAAGCGCTTTGGGGTGACCAACCTTATTCCGGTGCTGGGCCGGGCGCCGGAGGCCTTCAAGGACTTGCCCGAGCCCGACGCCGTCTTCGTCGACGGCAGCGGCCGGAACATCTGCAACCTGGTGGAGGCGGCCTATCGGCGGCTGCGGGCCGGCGGCCGCCTGGTGGCCACCTTGGCCAGCATCGACAACGTGGCCCAGACCGAGCAACTGCTCCGCCGCTGCTGCCCCGACGTCAAGGTATGGATGATCAATCTGGCGCGGGGCAACTACCAGCTCGAGCGGGTCCGCTTCGAGTCCCTGAACCCAACCTTCCTGGTGGCGACGGTTAAGCCGAGGTAGGTAACGGGGCCGCTGGTTGAATCGGGCGGGTTGCCACTGCTGGCCCGCCCAGCAGTACACGGTTTGACCAGCCAACTGTGACACCCGTGCGCAGTGAAGCCCCAGGTTCTCGCGGCGTGGGGCTTCGCTCCGCCGCCAGCCACCCTCCACATCTTCCACAACAGCGACTATTTCGTCGTTTTCCCGCGGGAGGGCAACCGGGCAGAGGTGGAAGCCGCCGGCTCGACAATCCGGGGCGTGACCAGGACCAGCAGCTCGGTCTGTTCGGTCATGTCCTTCGGCTTGTCGTCGGCAGCGGTATTCTTCGGCGTCTCGCCTTCCGCCTGGGGATCGGCCTCTGTGTTGGCGCCGCGAGTCTGGACCAGTCCGCCGAGGACCAAGGTCTGGCCAGCCGGCATCTCGACTGCCGTGTCGAACTGGCGGACCCTCAAGCCGGGGAAGGTGTGCTGGCCGATCTGGATGCCCTGCTCCGGCACGAGCTGGCTCAGCCGGGAGCGGACCTCCAGCCGGATCTTCCCGTCGCCCAGCACGGTGGCCAGCAGATCCAGTTGCGTACCGTAGTCCCGGTATTCCATCACCCGGGAGCCGTCGCCCTGAGGGACCAGCACCGGGTACTGGCCGCCGACGTGGAGGGAGGCAGGCCGGCCGCTGAGGGTCACCATGGTGGGTTCTGCCAGCACCTTCGCGAGGTTGTCGGTCCGCAGCGCATCTAGCGTCCGCAGAAACGGGTTGTCGGCCTCGACCACGTTGCAGGCCAGTGGGGCGCCGTTGGCCTGGGCACCGCCCGGCACGCCGCCCTCCCCGAGCTTTGCGCCGTCGAACCCCAGGCTCCGCAGCTTGCTCCGGGACAGCTCCATCATCCGCACTTGGACCAGAATCTGCGGGGCACAGCCGGCCATCTGGCGGAGCCGGTCCAGCTCCGCCTGCAAACTCGCCAGCCGCTCCAACAGGGCCTGCTTCTCCTTATCGATCTGCCGGCGAAGCCTTTGGGCCTGGTCGATCTCTCCGGCAGCCTCCAGGTGGGCGGCGGCCTGGAGCAGGTGGTGGAGCTTGGCGCCGGCGGCGTCCGGAGTCGCCGGCTCATCGCGGGGAGCCGTGACGCCCAGCAACCGGCCGACTCCCCGCACCCTCGACGGGACGGGGGCGTAATTCGGCCGGGTGATCTGTGCCGGGCACATGTCCTCGTCGGCCTCGGCTCTTGGGCTGGGGACCGCCTGCTGCCCGCAGGCAGCGTTGGACATCCCCAAAAGCACACAAACGAATGCCAGTCTCTTCATGACTTTCTCCTCTGGTTCAGGTGGTCTGCGAAACGGGCGGCCGCCGGTGGCCGCCGCGAAGTGGGGCTATATACCCGCCCGGCCCCAGGGAATCAACGTCAGATTCGACGACCGGCCGCCACACCTCGGTGTGAAGAGGATGGGACTACGTCCCAGCGTACGCGACGCCAGACGCCGGTGGCTTTGCTGGCACCGCCGCGTCGTGGTGCGGGGCACTTGCAGCGCCGATGGAGCGTGGCGTTTAGCGGGCGGGCTTGCCCGCCGTGGAATTCGGCGGAAGTGGCAACCTGCTGCGCGGCGGGCAAGCCCGCCCGCTAACCCGCATTTCTCACCAACACCCGACGTCGGATCACAGTGTGCCACTGCTTCGCAGAAGCAGTGCGGGGCGGAATCCCTCGTCACTGCTTGCCTTACGTCAAGCAGTGGCACACTGTGGT
>Ga0315291_10006375_pt1 | contig 14650 bp, 9 predicted proteins | sample YL17G12_20_MG_FD_203070 | JGI IMG/M metagenome (GOLD analysis project Ga0315291, IMG submission 203070) | Sediment microbial communities from Yellowstone Lake, YNP, Wyoming, USA - YL17G12_20 | ecosystem: Environmental > Aquatic > Freshwater > Lake > Sediment | place: USA: Wyoming | collected...
CGCTCGCGGCACAGTTGGTGTGGTGGAGTGCCGCTGCGCGGGCGCGCGGAAACCATGAATGCCGGCGGTACAACGTTGTTGGGCTGGGAGTAGAATTGATCGTGGATCCGGCCTGTGCCGGCGGAGGGACGCCGTGAGGCAAACGTTACGAGTGCTGGTCGCGCTGGCCGCCATCGCGCTGGACACCGCCGTTTGCCGCCAAATTCCGGCGATCAATCCGACCACGGTGGGGTTTGTGTACCTGCTCACCGTGCTGCTCATCGCCAGCGAGTGGGGCTTGCTGGAGTCGGTGATTGCGGCGCTGGCTGCCACCGCCTGCTACAACTTCTTCTTCCTTCCTCCCATCCACACCTTCACCATAACCGAGCCCCAAAACTGGGTGGCCTTGTTCGCCTTTCTTGGAACTTCCCTGATCGCCAGCAAGCTCTCGGAGCGCGCCAGGCGGCGGCGTGACGAAGCCATCAGCCGGCGGTTGGACGTCGAGCAACTGCACTCCCTCAGCCGCGCGATTCTGCTGATCGACACCAGCGCGCCGGTCGGCAGGCAGATCGCGGCGGAGCTGGCGCGGGTGTACGACCTGAAAGCCGCCGTGCTGTACGACCGGGGAGCGGGCCAAAGCCACTGTGCCGGCCCCGAAGATCTGGTGGCCATCGAACCGCGGTTGCGGGAAGCGGCGGTCCACGGCAGCAAGCTCCGCGGCGACGACCAGGATGTGACGGTGACGCCGTTCAGCCTGGGCGGCCAGCCCATCGGCAGCCTGGCGTTGAAGGGCCGAATCTTTTCCGACGCCGTACTGGAGTCGCTGTCCAACCTGGTGGCCATCGGAATGGAGCGGGCGCGGGCCCAGGAGGCGGCCAGCCGGGCCACCGCCGCCCGCCACCGCGAGGAGTTCAAATCGGCGCTGCTCGACGCCGTCGCTCATGAGTTCAAAACGCCGTTAACCGCCATCAAGGCGGCGACCAGCGCCATCCTGTCCTCGGAAATCACCAAGCCGGAACAGCAGCGCGAGCTGACCGGGATTATCGATCAGGAGGCGGACCGCCTGCTGGCCCTGGTTTCCGAGGCCATTCATCTGGCCCGCATCGAGGCCGGCAAGATGCGCCTGCAAAAGCAGGCCTGCGCCATCGAGAGCCTGGTCCGCGAGTCGCTGAAGCAAATGGAGACCGTGCTGGAAGGCAGAGCGGTGGAGGTGAAGCTGGCGCCGCAGCTTCCCGAGTTGCACGTGGACGCCGAACTGATCCGCCTGGTCCTGCGGCACCTGCTCGACAATGCCGTGAAGTATTCCCCGCCTTCGGCCGCCATCCGCCTGTCGGCCGAGGGGGGCGGAGAGGCGGCCACCATCCGGGTCTGGAACGGCGGGCCGGGCCTTCCCGAGTGGGAGAAACCCCGGATTTTCGAGAAATTCTATCGTAGCACGGCGGCCGGCCGACAGGCCGCCGGGACGGGGATGGGCCTGGCCATCGCGCGCCAGATACTGCTGGCCCACGGCGGCGACATCCAGGTGGAGAGCAGCGAGGGACAGGGCGTCGAGTTCAGCCTGACCCTTCCCATCCGGAAGGAAGCGTTGGTATGAGCGCCGCCCGAATCCTGGTTGTCGATGATGACCCTCAGATTCGCCGCATTCTGCGAATGTCCCTGGTGGAGCAGGGCTTCGAAGTCGCCGATGCCCGCAGTGGGGACGAGGCCCTGGAGAGATTCCAGGCACAGCGCTTCGAGCTGGTCATCCTGGACATCAGCATGCCCGGCATGGGCGGCCTGGAAGCCTGCCGGCTGATTCGCAACGCTTCGGACGCCGCCGTCATCATGCTGACGGTGCGGGACGCGGAAGCCGACAAGATTGACGCACTCGATGCCGGCGCCGACGATTACATGACCAAGCCATTCAGCATTCCAGAATTGATGGCGCGAGTTCGCGCCGCCCTTCGCCGCCTGCCTCAATCGCCGGACAGCGGCCCGCAGGTGATCCTGCTGGACGACCTGGAGATCAACCTCATCAGCCGGCGCGTGGCCGTGGGGAAGAAACAGGTGCGCCTGACGCCGAAAGAGTTCGATCTTCTGCAATTCCTGGTCACGCACCCGAACATTCCCATCCCGCACACCAGGCTTCTGCAAGCCGTGTGGGGGCCGGACTACAGCAACGAAGTCCAGTACCTGCACGTGTTCGTGAATCAGTTGCGCAAGAAAATCGAGAAGAATCCGGCCAAGCCCAAATACCTGCTGACCGAGCCGTGGGTCGGCTATCGCTTCGAAATCCCCACCGAGGAGAGGAGCCAGAAATCAGAAGCCAGGTGAGGTTGTACCGCCGGCGTCTGGCCGGCAACGGCTCCCCTGACCGCCGTAACGTTCATGTCCGCGGCTTCTGGGTACCATGGCGGCATTTGTATAGCGCAGTGAACGCCTTTTAGACAACGGTACCGCAGGCAGCAAGCAAGGACAGTCAACCAAAAGCTTCCATCACGCTAAACAAATACCATTTGGCGTTTGCTCACACGTCCCATTTTTTGTCCCATTCCACGCGCCCGCGCCGGCGGTACGCAAGGTTACCCATGTGGCACGGCATTACGGAGTAATGACCGCTGACTTCGTCGGCGGAGGTCCGCTTCTGCTCGCGAACGCACGCCAGCCAGTGCTTGAGGTGCGGGTCCGCGTCGGCCGCGTAGCCCTTGCCCGTAATCACTTCCGGCGTCCTCGACTCGGATTTCCGGGTGAAGACCCACCCGAATTCCTTCGGATAGCGATAGACGGTAAGCACGCCTCCGGTGCCGCGGAACTCCATGGCCGCCTCGGCCGCCCATCGCATCGGCGCGGTCAGGATCTCCGCTTCAAACGTAACGTTCAGCTTCTGGGGATACTCGACGATCAGGTTGATCACATCCGGTGTGTCGCGCCCGTCGTTGTAATGGTAGATGCCGCCGCCGGCAACCGCAGCCGAGGGCTTTTCCAGTCCGAGGAACCAGTGCACGGTGTCCACCAGGTGCACGAACAGGCCTCCCGTCTGGCCGCCCGTGGAGATGTCCCAGTAGGCGAAGTGGTTGAAATAGCGCTTCGGATCCCAGGGGATTTTCGGGAGCCAGCCGAGGTAACGCTCCCAGTCCAGCCCCTCCGGTTTCTTCTCCATCCCCGGCGGCGGTGTGAAGGTGTACCCGTTGTTCGCGTCGTACCAGGTTCGCACCAGGCCGATCTGCCCGAGCTGCCCGGTGTCGATGATCTTCTCCTTGGCCTCGATGTAGTGAACGCCGCTGCGCTGCTGCACGCCGACCGCAAGGATGCGCTTGCTGTCGCGGACCGCCTTGACAACCTTCGGCCCCTGGTCGGGCGTGGAGGTCATCGGCTTCTCCACGTACATGTCTTTTCCGGCGCGCGCCGCGTCGGTCGTCATCTGCGCGTGCCAGTGGTCGGGAGATGCAATGACAACCGCGTCGATGTCTTTGTGCTCGAGCAACTCACGGTAGTCGTGGTACTTCTTCACCTCAGGGCCGGCCATCGGCGCCAGCTTGTCGCGGCGTTGGTCCCAGATGTCGCAGATGGCTACCCATTGAATGCCGCCGAGAACGTTGAGGCGGCGCAGCAGATAGGTGCCCCGCCCGCCGCACCCGATCAGACCCAGACGAATGCGTTCGTTGGCGCCGGCCAATCGGCTGAACGATGCCGCCGTGGTCGCCACCGCCGATGCCTGCATGAATTCCCTGCGCGAAACTAGATGCTCCATCACCTCTCTCCTTTCTGCTTTCCATTTCCGGCTACGGCTTCGAGGTGCGGTTTCCCACTCCAGCACCCGCCGACCACAAAATCGCGTTCTTGACGAGGCGCCGAAACGCTTCGTTCAGGTGTGCCCTCTCGTCGTGGCCAAGCGTCATGCAAACCACCCTCGATTTGGCATAGGGGCTCACCCAGGCAAGCGCGCGGTCGGCGTCTGGGTGCTTGGTTTCCACCAGCACGGTCGACAGGGGCGAAATCCATATGCTCTTGTACACCTCGTCTGTGATTCGGAAAGGTTGGACGTCTTCAGTCACCGGGTGCTCGGTGGCCGGACGCGCTTCCAGTTCCACGCCAACCTTGTACGTGGAAGCCGGCCGGTCTCCCTGGGGCTTCAGCAGGTAGTAGCCGCCCAACACTTCGTCGTGCCACCACGGCCAGTCGTTGAAGTCCGCGATTGCGTGGTGCAGCACGACCACGCCTTTGCCCGCCTCGACAAAATTGCGCAGATTCGTGCGCTGCTTCTCCGGCAGCTCCTGAACGAGGTCGTACAGCACCAGAACGTCGTAGCGACGCTGCAGATCGCGTTCGTAAGCGGCAGGGTGCGGATCGACGGTCGCCACGAAACCCTGCTGGCGGTCAAAAAGCGAATAGAACGAAGGGTCGTGGAAATGCCCGCCCGTGACCACAAGCACGCGGACCGGCGCCGTTCCCTGCGCGCGCAAAGCGGGCGGAGCAGCGAGCGCGAACAGCGCCACCCACAGGCAAAGGCGGGCAAGGAAGGCGTGCGCGCCCGGCCGCGCCACGTGGCGCCCCTGGCTGCCAGACCAAGTCCTCTGATCGCCACGCAGTATCATCATCCCTCCAGTCAGCTGGCCTCCCCGGAGCTTCCTCCGCGTGCACCCGCTTGCTCCGCTTCATCGCCGGCGCCCGGCGCCCATCCGCCGACCGTGAAAGGGGCACGCCGCCGCGGCGCGCCGCACTCCAAAGCCGGACTATACTTCCTGCACCTGCGCGCGCTTGCCGGCGCCGGCAAGCATTGCCTGCAGGTGCGCGAGGCTACGCTCAGCCTGCCGCGGGGTTCCGCATTCGACCGACAGCACGCCGTTGAAATCAGCGTCAGACAGGATGTCGATCACCCGCTTCCAGTCGATCACCCCGTCGCCGCAGGCGCAGCCCACCGGCGTTCCCGTCACGAGGCCCCGCTCGGCTTCCGCATGCTGCAGCGCGATATCTTTCGCATGCACGTGCACCAGCAGGTGGCTGACGGCCTTCAGGCCTGCATAAGGATCCTCACCAGCCAGGTAGGCGTTCCCCGTGTCGTAGTTCACGCGCAGGTACGGCGAATCGACCAGCCCGACAATCCGGAGCAAACCCTCGGTGGTTTTCGAGAAGGCCTGGTGCGGCTCAATGCCGATGTAGACGCCGTACCGCTCTGCCACCCGGAGGACGGCCTTCAGCGTGTACTTCATGACCGCGAACGCTTCGTCGAGACCGACCCATTCGGGACGTATGCCCTCGTCCGTGTTCACGACGGGCACCCCGGTTGCCGCCGCGAACCGGATCGCCTTCTGCAGGTACGGCACGCTGACCTCTGGGCGCATCAGCGGGCAGTGTGCGCTGAGCGCCGATGCTTTCACGCCGTGCCGGTCGAGAATCTCCTTCATCTCGAGCGGGTCGTCCTCCATCGAGAACGAGTGGTAATAGCCCGCCTCGCTGAGCACTTCCCGCCCGTTGTGGACAAGCGGTTCAACGTATTGGTAGCCGATCTTCGCTGCCCGCTCCACTCCCACGGAGAACGGCTTGTCCTCGCAGCGAATGAACTCCAGATTGAGGCCGATGTTGATGCTCATTGGTTCCATTCCTTCTCACGATCGCCCGCCCCGCCGGCGGGACCCTGCCCGTTCAGGCAGCGGGCGACCGCGGGATAGTTGCAGCCTTGCCGGCCGCATTGGGCTCGCTTGTGCACGCCAAGCGATTCCCCTCGTGCGTTATGCGCGCGGCGGCCGTGCGCGCACTGTCGCCGCGGCCCCCGCCCCACTCAAGCCCGATCCCTAAAAGTAGAACTTCGCGGCGATCTGCATGCTTCGCGGCGTATTTGATAGCGCGCTAACGACGCCGAAGGTCGTCGAGCCCCAGGTTGCGTCCGGGCCCTGGAAACGAGGCGTGTTGAAGGCGTTGAACGATTCAAAGCCCAGTTGCAGGTAGCGCGCGCCGTCCGAACTGACGGGGATGTTCTTGAAAATCGACAGGTCGATGTTGCGAATGCCGGGTGTGCGAACCATCGACAGCGTGCGCGGGGCGTTCCCCATGACGAACGGGGCGGGCCTCGAAAAGGCATCGGGGTCCAGGTAGCGGTTCATGCGGTCCTGCACCCGGCCCTCCAGCTCGGGATTCCGCAGCAGGTTGGGACGCTGGCTGCCGAATACCAGTTGTCCGCCGGAAAGAGTGGGTGCGAGCGGAAATCCTTGCTGCAGCGTTACCGTGCCGTTCAGTTGCCACCCGCCGGCCAGGGTGTCCAGCCAGCGGTTCATCGACTTACCCCATTGGCGATTGCGGCCCACCGGCAGCTCGTAGCCGAGGTTGGTCACCATGCGTTGGTGCACGTCGAAGACCGAGACTGCGCGTTCAAGCCGGAGGGCCTCGTAGTTCTGCACCCCGGTGCTTCCCCCCAACCACGAGACGTTTCCGGCGTTGTACGAGTTATCGTCGATCGATTTGCTGAAAGTGTAGAAGCTCGTGAACTGAAGCCCATGCGAAAACCGCTTGGTGAGCTTAAACTCCGCCGAGTGATAGAGCGAGTTCGCCCTGGGAGGTCCGAATGTTCCTCCCACACCGGTGAACTGCGGGTAAGGCCGCAGCAACTGGTATCGCTGCACGGTCGCCCGTGACAGCGACGAATTCGCGTCGGTGATGATCCCGTAAAAGGGATTGGCCACCGTGTCGTACAGGGAGTTTCCCAGGCTGTTGTAAGAGAACGCGGTATTGTCGAGAGCCGGCAGCGATCCATAGTAGAGGTGAACGCCGTGGCTGCCCGAATATGCAACCTCGGCAACCATCGTCCACGGCAGCGCCCGCTCGATGCTCAGGCTGAACTGCTGAACGTAGGGGCTGATTGCCCAATTGGGAATCGGCGCCGAGAGGCTGTAGCCGATGTAGCTGGCGAGACCCTGGCTGTTACCCGGGGGTGCATTGAGGCCGTTCGGGAACGGGTTGGTCAGGGAGGCATTCATGGTAACACCCGAGTCCAGCGACGGCAGCCAGCTTGTGCTCGTCGTAAAACCCTGTCCAACCTTGCCCTGGACCAGTCCGGCGTTCGGTGTGTAGTAGATTCCGTAACCGCCGCGAACCACCATGTCCTTCATGACCTGGTAGGCAAATCCCACGCGCGGCCCGAAGTTGTTGGTGTCCTGGTCGAACGGGCTGCGGCGGTTCTTGTCGGCGAATTGCAAACCGCCTCGCAATTGCGGGAAGCCCGGAACAGTGATCGGCGAGAGCGCATTCAGGTCGATCCAACTGTAGCGGTTGAAGCGTTCGGTGCGCGGGAAGTCGATGTCGTACCTCAGGCCGAGGTTCACGGTCAGTTTCCGCGTCACCCGCCAGTCGTTGTTGATGTATGCGCCCAGCGATTGGCTGGCCGATGCAGCCTCCTGGTCGATGCTCTCGCTGCCGCTGCTTCCCCAGCCGAGCAGCATCGCTGCCAATCCGTTTCCTTCCAGCGAATTCGAAACTAACGGGTCGTTGGAAGTGGTTTGGCGCGAAAAGCTGAAGCTGGCCTGCGGTACGCCGGGTTGTGCGTAGTTCAGCCGGTTCAGCCGCACGCTCATGCCGGCCTTGATGCTATGCCGGCCCAAGACCTTCGTCAGGCCTGCGGTGATGTGGTTCAGGTCCTGGCCGCGTCTCGAGCGGGCGGATGGGTTGCTCCCGACGGTGGTGTAACCGGCCGGTGAAAACCGCGGAAAGAAGAAGGAACCGATATTCCCCTGGAAGCCCAGCTTGCTTGTGTCGTAATGGTCCGTCCAGCCGATCGAGCCCAGGCTGTCGCGCAACACGCCGTAGCGCAACGATAGGACAGTCGTCGGATTGATGGTAGCGGTGTAATTCATCGCGACGTTGTTGGTGGCGGAGTGCATGGCCTTCTCGCCGCGCGCCACGCTTCCGATCGAGTTGCCCTCGTTACCCCACAGGTCGTCGACGTCGCCGGAGAGCAGCCAGCGGCTGTAGCGCACCGAAAGCTTGTTCCGGTCGCTGATGTTGTGGTCCGTGGTCAGGTCCCATTGGTCACTGGTCGCCCGGTTCGTACCGCTGTTGAACAGGTTGTTCACGTTGGTAAACGGCGCGCCCTGGGTGTTCGGCGCCGGGTAGTACTTGACCACGTTCAGGGCCACTGGGTTCATCAAGTCTTTCGGCACGCTGTTCCCGGCGAACGGATCGCGCACCCAACTGCTGCCGACGCGGCGCACGGTGAAGGGGTTGTAAATGGTCATCAACCGCCCGGCTGCGTCCCGGGTGTTGCTGAAGTCGCCTTGCCGCTCGGTCGGCGTCGGAACCGTGCCGCTCAGCGTGGTCTGGGCTGCAGTGCGGCCTCCCAGGTAGTTGAAAAAAAAGAATGTGCGATTGCGGCCGTCATACACCCGCGGCAGCACGACGGGCCCGCCCAGCGATCCTCCGAATTCGTTTGCCCGCCCCGGGATCTTGGGTCGGCCGGCACGGTTCGAGAACCAGTCCTTCGCGTTCAGCACGCTGTTCCGGTGGAACTCGAACAGGCTCCCCTTCAGTTGGTTCGTCCCGGACTTGGTCACCATGTTGACGACCGTGCCGCCGGTGTTTCCGAACTCGGCGCTGAAACTGTTGGTCTGGACCTTGAACTCCTGGATGGCTTCGGTCGACGGCTTGTACATGACGTGCGTGATGCCGCCGTTCTGCTCGACGGTTGTCTGGCTCACGCCGTCGACCAGCACGTCCGACGTGGAATTGCGCGTCCCGTTGGAGCTGAAGTTCGTGCCCGTGTAACCGAGGCTGCCGCCCAGCGCGCCGGTGTCTTGCTGAATGCCGACCACGCCGGGCGTGAGGAACACCAACTGGAGCACGTCGCGCGACGGCAGGGACAGATCGTTGATCTCCTTGTTGTTGATCACGCGGCCCAACGTGGCGTCTACGGTCTGCAGGCGCGGCACCTCATCCACGACGCTGACCGCCGTCTCGACCGCGCCCACCTCCAATTGACCGTCGACCGTGACTTGCTGCTGAACCTGGAGCTGCAAGTTCGATACTTCGTAAGTCTTGAAGCCCGGCGCCTGAATCGTCAGCTTGTAAACGCCGGGGGGGGAGATTCGCGAAGTAATAGCGTCCCTCGGCGGTGGAAGTCGTCGAATGCGCGACGCCGGTTGCGGCGTTGGTAATCGAGATCTTCGCGCCCGGCACCGCCGCGCGCGATGGATCCGTCAGTGAACCGCGCACGGTCGCGGTGAATGTCTGCCCCAGTGCTGCGGCGGAGAACACCACCACGGAGATTGTCACTAACGTCATCAATGCAAACAAGCTGCGTATTCGCATGGTATCGCTCCTTGGTAAGGCTCTTATCTTTGCCACTCCAGACCGTGGGGCCCCGCACATGGGTTAGGGCCCGGCTTCGCCGCCACCCGCAAAGCCCGCTGCGCTAAAAGCGCAGGCGAAGCGCGAATTGCATGTTTCTCGCAAAGTTCTGCTGGTCGCGTGTGACGACGCCAAATTGCGAGCTGGTCACGCTCGTATTCGGGCCCGCATAGATCGGGCTGTTAAAGGCGTTGAAGGCTTCGGCGCGAAACTCCAGCGTGACGCCTTCGTGAACCGGGAAGATCTTGAATACGGACAAGTTGATTACCGGCTCCCACGGATTCCGCAAATTCGGGAAAATCGGGGAGAAGGTGGTCAGCTCGTTCGGTTTCAGTTGCACCCAGGTGATCGGCTCATCAGCGGAGATGCAATTCGATCTCGTCCCGTTCGTGAGCAGGGTGCAGGTGTTGAACCAGCGGCTGTACGACTTCTGGCTGTCGGGCAGGCGTGGGTCGCGGATTGGAGTAGCGCCGGGCATGGACGTCGGCGTCCCGCTCCTCCACTCATACGAGACGTTAGTCTGCCAATGCCCGAGGGGCAGGTCGAGGGCGCGGCCCCAGTTGGATCCGAAGCGATGGCCGCGGCCAAAGGGCAACTCGTACAGGGCGAACAGCGTCAGGTTGTGGGTACGGTCATTCCCCGACAGTACGCGCGTCAGCTCGCTGTCCCACGGATAGCGATAATTTGTGGCGTCGAGGATTTTCTCCCAGGTGTAAGTCGTAGTCAGAGTCAGTCCGTGACTGAACCGTTTGTTCAACCGCGTTTCCAGGGCGTTGTAGGAACTGAAGCCGACGGAGACTCCGCTCAGCGACACCCCGCTGAACTGAGGGTACGGTACCAGCGATCGGGAACGGGCCATGGTCGCCCCGCTCAAACCCGTGCCCACCAGTTCCGGCGCGCCGGCGAAAGGATTCGGGACCGCTGCGTTCAGATAGGTGGGATCCGCGAAACCCTTCAACTGCTCCTCTTTCGAGATTGAATCGAGATCTTTGGACACCGGCAGCTTGCGAGTGCGGGTTCCAACGTACGACACCTTGAGCAGCATGTCTCCGGGCAACTCAAGGTCGAGGCCGACATTGAACTGGTGAACACGAGGGATTTGATAGTTGCGATCGACGGATGTCACACTCGAACCGACCTGCGTCTTCGGTCCCAGACCCGCACCGAAAGGTTGCAGGATTCCGTCAGGGAAGGGATTCACGAAGGTGCCGGTACCGGGAAGGCCCGGAATGTAGGAGTTCACTCCTCCACCAATCGTGGTGACCATTGGCGTGCGACGCGCGTAACCGGTGGTCTGGATGCCTCCAGCCCCCCCGGTTCCGTTCAGCGGGAGGAAACTGATGCCGTAACCGGCACGGACCACCGTCTTCCTGGTGACCTGATAGGCCACCCCGGAGCGCGGCTGAAAATCGCGATAGTTCGTGTCCCAGGGTTGGCGATGGTCCTTATCGGCGAAAACGTATCCGCCCCGCGCCTGGGCACCGCCCAACTGGTACGTGACGTTGGGATCGAAGCCCCAGATGATGCGGTTAAAACGCTCGGTAGGTGGCGTCTGAACGTCCCATCGCAATCCGAGGTTCACGGTGAGCTTCCGCGTCACCTTGATGTCGTCCTGGATATACAGCCCGATAAACTTGTTCTGGTAACTTGTCGCGGGGTTTACATCGGTGTCGCCGCTGGCCGGGTATCCAAGCAGAAAGCTTGCGAAGGAGTTGCCCGAGGTGGAATCCGCGCGCTGGGGATCCCTCTGTGTCCACGCTGCGGAAAAATCAAACCGCCCCATCCAGTCCCCGGTCGGGTTGCTGCTGAATCGCGCCTGGCCGATTCGCGCGCCAAACTTGAACAGGTGACGAGTGATCGTTTTGGAGACATCGGCAACGGCACTGTACACGTCGTGCGGGGGGTAATCCGCACCAACCGGGCCGACCCTGGTGTAGCTGCCGCCGAGGCGCAGGTCAGGGAAAAGCGTGGTTGGCGCCGACCCGATGCGTCCCGTGAAGCCCAGCTTGTCGCCCTCATAGCCCTTGATCGAATCCTGGCGGCTGTAATCAATGTAGCGGTCCCAGGCGATGCGGGCGTTAATGACCGTCGTCGGATTCATCGTGTAGACGTGGTCCAGAGTGGCCCCCATATGGTCGCGCATGCGCGGCCAGTCGCCGCCCTGGACAAGCGGCGGCTTCAGGCCGTTCTTGCCGCGGTACTCGGATCCGTGATTGAACGTCTGACTGGCAGAGGTGCGGTTCGCATTGTTCCAAACGTAGTTGACCTTCGCGTGGTAAGCGTCGTAACGGTACTTGCCGACATTGGGGATTGAGGCGTAGTTGTTTACGTTGGTCAGCGGGTCGTAGACAGCATTGGGCATGGGGAACAGAGCCGCGATGTTTTTCGATGGTGTCGCCATCCGGTCGGCCGGCAAACGGTTGCCGGCGAACGCATCCCGCACGAACGTGCTCCCCACCTGGCGCGTTGTAGTCGGGTCGTAGATCACGATCATCTGCCCGGCCGAATTGAAGGTCTTTGTAAAATCCCCCAACCGCTGCTCCACGGTGGGGATGGTCACCGTGACCGGGAAGGGCACTCTTTCCCGGAAACCCTCGTAGTTGCCCGAATAGAAGAGCTTGTTCTTGATGATGGCGCCGCCCAGCACTCCCGCGAAATCGTTCCATTGATGTTGATTGACTTTCAAGGCGGGCTGCGACGCGGCCGCCCGATTGGTTTGGGTGGTGAGCGCATCGAAGAGCTGATTACGGAGGAAATGGCTCACTAAGCCGTGCGTCTGATTGGTGCCCGACTTCATCGTCATGTTGATGACCCCGCCACCGCTCAGCCCCTGGGAGGCGTCAGCCGTGGGCGCCTCCACCTTGAATTCCTCCACGGCATCGACCAGCGGCGCATAGGACCATCGGCCGTCCACTCCCAGCGGCGCACCGTCCAGCAGAAAGGCATTCGTGTTCGTGGCGCTTCCATGAATGCTGAACTCGCCGTGGACTCCATACGGGTTTGTCCCAGAGAACCCTTGCGCGCCAAATTGCTGTTGCGTGAACAGAACACCCGAGGACAGTTGGAGCAACATGTAGGTTTGCCGGCCGTTCAGCGGCAACTCGGAAACCATTCTGTTGTTCATCAACTGCCCCATCACCGATTCGTTCCTCTCGATGCCGGTCAACTCGGCGGTCACCGTGACAGACTCGGCCAGCGTTCCTATCTCCATCGCAATGGCGACGTTGGCTTTGTCGCCGACGTTCAAGGTGATGCCGCGGCGCGTGAAGGGCCGAAAGCCGGTCGCCTCGACCGTCAACTCGTAGCGCCCCGTCGGGAGTTGTGGGAGCGCATAGGTACCGTTCTCTCCCGTGTTCGTTGTGCTCCGAACATTGGTGGCCATGTTCGTGGCTGTGACCTTGGCGCCCGGAATCGCGGCCCCGGAGGGATCCGTCACCACACCGGAGATCAGAGCACGAAACTCCTGGCCGGGGGCAAGCGCCGCGACCAGAATCAGCAGACAAATCGTGAGAAGAGTTGTGCGTGAGAACATTGCCGATTACCCCCATCTATTTCGCTGCTCGACGGTCGAGCCGCCGAAAATCACCGCCCGGGTACCTCGTCGATCGACCTCGAACGGCCCTGGATGCCGCGCGAAGCCATCCTGGCGCCGTTCCGGGCGTATATGTCTGTCTTGCGCGAATGACATTAGCAGCGTGTTATAATCGTGTCGTTCAAGGTTCTTCACTGAAGAATTTTGAACATCGAGGGCAACCCGTGCCGAAGCCGATCCCGATCTATAAGAACCATGACGAAACCTACGAAGCCGACACCTGTCTGCCGCTGGTCGCGGCGGTAGGGAGGCGCGAGGTTCGTCTGCAAGCTCTGGTTCACGGCCATTACCCGGGGAGCAAACTTCCTCCCAGGGCGCTTCCGGGGGTAAAAACCGTTGGTCACTGGGAGGCCTATACCGACCAGAATTGGGGCTTGCCGTGGCACCGCAATGAAGGGATCGAATTGACCTTTCTGGAAAGCGGCAGCATTGGTTTTGCCGTGGACGGCCGTCAGTTCGTCCTCCAGCCCGATGACCTTACCGTCACCCGGCCTTGGCAGAGACACCGCGTGGGCGACCCCAACGTCGGGACGGGCCGGTTGCACTGGCTGATCCTGGACGTGGGCGTTCGGCGCCCGAACCAGGCATGGCAGTGGCCTCCCTGGCTACTACTGAGCAAGACCGATCTGAATGAATTGACCAACATCCTCCGGCACAATGAGCAACCCGTTTGGCACGCTTCGCTCGACATCCGGCGCTGCCTCCAGGCGATAGCCGAAGCCGTGGAGACGGATCGCAATGGGAGTAATGTCTGTCGCCTCACCGTGTGGCTCAACGAGTTGTTCCTGCTTCTGCTGGACATGTTCCGGCGGCAGAAGGTTCGACTCGATCGGTCTCTTTCGAGTTCCCGCCGCACTGTTCAGTTGTTCTTCGCTGATTTGCGCGCGCACACTGAACATCTGGCCCTGGATTGGGCGGTTGAAGAGATGGCCCGTTCATGCGGGCTGGGAGTGACGCAATTTGTCTACCATGTCAGGCGGCTGACGAACATGACCCCAAAGCGCTATCTCAATCATTGCCGTCTCGATCTTGCAACCAGATTGCTCCGCGAGCGCTCCCATGCGAGCATCACGGACGTTGGCCTGGATTGCGGATTCTCTTCCAGCCAGTACTTTGCCACCGTCTTCAGGCGGCAATTTGGTTACTCGCCTCGGGCGTTTCGGGATACGGTGAACAAGAAGAGGGAAGGACAAGCAGCTTGCCAACCATAACGCCAAAATCGCTGTGGTTTTGCTGGTCACGACGCACCTCCGTGCGGGTTCGAAAATAGTCGGAGAAGTTCGCTTTGTCAACTCAATCTCGTTTGGCCCAGCGGTTTCGGAATCTCTCAGAAGGGAAACGGTTGTGGGGCAGGAATGATGGGGTTGGGAGGCGCGTAGGAGCGGGTCAGGGGGGGCGGGGTATCTTCCGGGCAGAGCGGTGTGGATGCTTTGGGCCGGTCGCGTCTTGGGACTCAGGACCTTCACATCGTGTTCGTGCGGTTTTCCGCGACTTGCCCCGGGGTAATGGGTTCAATATGCACATGGGTCGTGCGTTGCTCTTCCTTTGCCTGCTCTCGTCCCTGGCCGCTACGGCCCAGAACCCGCCCGCCACAAGCTACGATCCCGATGCCCGCTCCTGGTCACTCTCCAATGGCCTGGTTGAAGCGCGATACGTCCTGGATGAAAACGGCCTGTTTCGTCTGCAGACGCTGCGCCGCCCGAACGGCAAGGCCTGGGTGGCCGAAGGTGTGCCCGCCTCCAGCCCGATTCACCTGGAAATCGATGG
>Ga0315291_10006377_pt1 | contig 14649 bp, 16 predicted proteins | sample YL17G12_20_MG_FD_203070 | JGI IMG/M metagenome (GOLD analysis project Ga0315291, IMG submission 203070) | Sediment microbial communities from Yellowstone Lake, YNP, Wyoming, USA - YL17G12_20 | ecosystem: Environmental > Aquatic > Freshwater > Lake > Sediment | place: USA: Wyoming | collected...
GTAACGAGTGTGTTGGGAAATCGAGGTTGCCTCCGCCGCTGCAAGTTCTGCTTGGATGGCATCCCCAGTAGGAATTTACCCATGCCCACGATCTATGGGGCAAAGCTGAGAGAGAGGTCGCCGGCAAATATCGTGGACGAAATGGAGCGGGTGGTCGCGGCCCACAATATCGAGTTCCTGAAGTTTGCCGACCCGGAGGTCAATACTCGTCCGGGACGCATTAAGGAAATTGCCGGGGAACTGATTCGCCGCAATTGGAGCATTCCTTGGGGCGGAAACTTCTTAGTTAATCCCTTTGACCAGGAGGAAGCAGACCTGCTCTATAAAGCGGGCTGCCGAGAGGTCTGGTTCGGGCTGGAAAGTGGCTCGCCAGAGGTTCTCAAATCCATAGGGAAGGGGGTTAGCGTTCTCACGATTCGAAAGGCATTCAAGGCCGCCAGGGAAGCGGGCCTCATGCGACGAGCCTATGTGCTCTTGGGGACTCATCGGGAGACGCGGGAGAGCATTCGAGAGACAGAATCACTCATTGATGAAGTAAAGCCCGATACGCTGAGCTTTTCGATTCTCGCACCATATCCTGGGACCGAGTACTACGATGCCAGCAAGCACTCGCATCTGGAGTGGGACAAGATTGATGAGTATTCCGGAAGCGTGAGCGTTTGCTCGCTCACGGCTGAAGAGTTGAATCGTGAAAGGCAACGATTGCTCAATAAGTACCGCGGCAATTTGTCCCTCATTTTGAAGAAAAAGATCGCCCTTGGGGTGATCAGCACGGATGAAATACCGGTTCTGCACGAGGAAGATTTCAGGACCCCGTGGCAGGATAAATTGCCCAGCATTCCTCAGCAAGAAGACTGAAGGCGACCAACAGTGAGCTTGCCATCAAGTTCAGCCAAGATCTCGTGAGGGCGACACCTCAGTCATATGGAGCTTGAGACACGGGACATTCAGACACGCCGGGAAAAGGTGGCACAGATACCTATATCAAGTCCGGATATAACTGATCTGGAGCGCCAACTCGTATTAGAGGTCATGAACACTGGGCTCCTCAGCCGCGGGCCCAAGCTGCTGGAGTTTGAGGAAATGCTCGCGCGCTACGTCGGGGTCCGGCACGCCATTGCTGTTAGCAGCGGGACAAGTGCACTGCACCTGTGTGTGAAGGCACTAGGCATCGGAGAGGGCGATGAGGTTATCACGACACCTTTCAGCTTTGTGGCCTCCGCGAACTGCCTGCTGTACGAGCACGCTGTCCCCGTTTTCGTCGATGTGGACCCAGTGACGTTCAATCTTGATGTGTGCCAGGTCGAAGCGAAGGTAACGGCCAGGACCAAAGCCATTCTCCCCGTGCATGTTTTTGGGCAGCCGTGTGAAATGGATGACCTCCTGAAGGTGGCGGAGAAATATCATCTGAGAGTTATCGAGGACGCCTGTGAGGCCATCGGGGCGGTTTACAAGAACACAAAGGTAGGAACATTCGGCGACTGTGGAGTGTTTGCCTTTTATCCGAATAAGCAGATGACGACAGGCGAGGGCGGAGCCATCGTAACGAACAGCGACGCAATAGCTGCCTTGTGCAGAAGTTTGCGGAATCAGGGCCGGGGTAGCACGGCTGCATGGCTCTCTCATGAGCGCCTTGGGTACAACTATCGAATGACGGAAATGCAGAGTGCACTGGGTATTGCCCAGCTCAGGAGAATTGATGAGCTGCTTTCGAAGAGAGAAAACGTAGCCCGTGTTTATAGTCGCCTTCTGCAGGCAGTGAAGAGGGTCCACCCTTTGGGTGAGATTAGGGGGACAACACGGAGTTGGTTCGTTTACGTCATCTTGCTGGATGAGCGCTTCTCGAGAGAGCAACGTGACGATCTGCTCGAAAGGTTGAGGCTTCAAGGGATTGGGTGTAGCAATTATTTCCCTCCAATCCATCTCCAGCCGTTCTACGCAAGTACCTTTGGTTACCGTAAAGGCGATTTTCCTGTGGCCGAGTCGATCTCGGATCGGACTGTCGCTTTGCCTTTCTACGGGAATTTGACAGAACAAGACATCGCGTACGTTGTGAGAACCCTCAGATCAGAGCTGGAGAAGATCTAAGATGGTCCGCGTGGTAGGAGAGGCGCGAGGCGGTAGTGGATGGGCTCCTCTATTCGTATTTCAACCCAGGTAATCTCTTTATCATTCAGGATCGTGAACGGCACATTCTCGCACTGCTGAATCAGTACGGGCGTGGTGTCTTGGAAGGACAGAAGACTCTCGAGGTTGGCTGCGGGACGTCGGCATTTAATTTATGCCGCTCTTCGAAGCATAAGGCACACTAGCATGGTAGGTAGTTGATGGGATGTCCGTGACGATTCGTAAATTGGAAAATGATTTGATTTCCGATGTCGCCCGCATCCACTTCCGGGCGTTCGATGGATACATGAATACTAGAATTGGTCGTCGTTACGTCTATTCCCTCATCGAATGGTTCACACAGGCAAGCGACGCAATTGCCCTCGCCGCCCTTGCCGAGGGAGCGGTTGCCGGCTACGTTGTCGGCGCTCCACACGGCTACCAGCGTCGGATGAGTAGGGAACTTTTATTTGTTGCAGCGTGCGGGGTGCTTTCGCACCCATGGGTTTTTCTTGACAGCAGATTTAGACGGCAGATTCGCTTCAAACTAAAAAGTCTGATCGGGGTCGAGACTAAAGACCAGGCTGCCCCGGCACTCCCGCAGCCAACCATGAGGCTAGTCGGGATCGGTGTATCGCCGAACATGCGAGGCAGGCAGATTGGTTACGGGCTGATGGAGGCCTTTGAATCCGAGGCGCGAAGCCGCGGCATGAAGTCACTGGGTCTAACGGTTTACAAGGAAAATAGTGTCGCGAGAAAGCTATACGAAAGGCGCGGCTGGTCGCTATCCGCGGTGGACGAAAGGTCTGCGTCTTATAGTCTAGTATTTGCATAAGGTCAAATCGCCTATAAGCGAGAATGACCCGACGGAATCGACTTGGGGTCGCTTGACTACCCGCATGCGAGGCTGGTTCATTAGGGAGCAGTTCGATTGACCAGTTTGTCTTTGTGGGATGGAGAGAACCAACTCATGCACGATGGCTATCTGCCCTTTCATGTTCCACTGATCGAGGAAGAAGAAATCAGAGCTGTCGTCGACGTCTTGAAAAGCGGTTGGATAACCACTGGACCGAAGGTGAAAGCGCTTGAGGACGCTTTTGCACGGTATCTCGGAGTGCGTCACGCCCTGGCCGTGAGCTCCTGCACAGCCGCGCTTCACCTCGCCCTGGATTCTATTGGGCTCAAAGAAGGTGAAGAAGTCCTGGTCCCGAGCCTGACCTTTACGGCCACGGCGGAGGTGGTTGCCTGGTTCAAGGCCAAGCCGGTCTTAGTTGACTCCGAGCCCTGCTACTTCAACCTGGATGCCCATGATGCCGAGAACAAGATTACAGCTAAGACGCGCGCTATCATCCCCGTTCACTTCGCGGGCCATCCTTGTGATATGAATGCGCTCCTTGAGTTGGCTAGAGCGAAGGGATTGCTGACCGTCGAGGATGCCGCTCACGCGCTTCCGGCCAAGTACCAAGGGCGTTATATCGGGACATTGAGTCCCCTGACAGCTTTCAGTTTCTATGCGACTAAGACCATTACCACAGGGGAAGGTGGGATGGTAACAACGGATGACGATGCCCTGGCAGCCCGAATCAGCATGATGCGTCTTCATGGCTTGAGCCGTGACGTCCGGAAGCGTTGTAGTGCCGAGGGTACATGGCGTTACGAGGTCTTGGAAGCTGGATTCAAGTACAACCTGACGGATATTCAGGCTGCCTTGGGGCTGGTACAGCTTGCCAAGTGTGACGCCATGTGGAGGCGGCGCGTAGCTATCGCGGAAAGATACAACCAGGCGCTCCCTTCGCTCGATGCCTATCGAATCCCCCAAGTGGCATCCGAAATCCAACATGCCTGGCACCTATACGTGATTTTGGTTGAGCCGGACGTGTTGAAGATTCATCGAGATCAGGTAATCGAAGAGCTCCGGCAGCGGGGAATCGGGACGGCTGTGCACTTCATCCCCTTGCACCTTCATCCTTACTACCAGCGGGTGTGGGGCTATCGACCGGGTCAGTTTCCAGTTGCGGAGAGCTATTTCGAGCGATGCATTTCGCTCCCAATCTATCCGGGCATGAGCGACGGCGATGTCGATAGAGTGGTCGAAAGCTTGAAAGACATTGCGTCGAAGTTTCGAAGATAGCGCTGGCGAGAGCTCTCGTTTAGGATATTGAGTTGGGCTTATGCATCTTTCCGGCTCAGTCGAGGGTGTGTTCAAACCAAGGTGTGTCGGTGGGCAGGCCAATCGGACGCTGCATGGGCCTACTGCCAGAGGAAGTCAGGCAATGACGAGTGGGGCCTGTAGCGCAGCAGCCCGTCGGTCAGCTACCTTCTATGCGCGCTACGCGAAAAGGGGACTGGATTTGTTGTTCGCCGCAGGAGGCCTGGTTGTCGCTCTTCCGCTGCTCGTTGTCTGTGGGATTGCGATACGGCTAGAGTCTGAAGGTCCCGTGTTCTTTCGTCAGTGGCGTGTGGGAAAGGATGGCCGTCCCTTTCGAATTATGAAACTCAGGACAATGGTGGACAAGGCCGATCAGGGCGGGCCAAAACTTACAGCGCGGGGAGATCCTAGGATTACAAGGGTTGGGACTTGGCTTCGCAAAACGAAAATCGATGAAGTCCCGCAATTACTTAACGTGCTTCGCGGAGAAATGAGCCTGGCAGGTCCGCGCCCGGAGGTCCCCGAATACGTGGCGGCTTATAACAGCGACCAGAGGCGAGTGCTTGAACTTAGGCCGGGGCTTACAGGGCCTGCGTCCCTGGCCTTTATCGACGAGGGAAAGATTCTCGCCGGAAGCTCTGACAAGGTGAACTTTTACGCGACGACGTTGATGGTTCGGAAGCTTGAACTGGACCTCGCCTACTGCGAGAAAGTTGGTTTTCTCGAAGACATGAGGCTAATCCTGCTTACCTTGGGGAGACTCTTCAATTTGCGCTAATCTAAAATGGCGGGTTTTCAAGGATGAGACGCAAGTTTGATCCTTATAGTCGAACCAATCAGCTCATTATTGATGGGGGCCTCTTTGCCTTCGCTTTCGCCGCTGCCTATTTGATGCGCTTTGAGGGTTTGCCAGCGTGGGCTTTAACCAAGCAGTTTCTCCTTTGGCTGCCTTACTTGGTCGGCGCCCGCTTGCTGGTGAATTGGAGGCTGGGAGTCTATCGCTTTATATGGAGGTATGTTTCACTCGGGGATGCGCTGGCCATAGGTCGGTCACTCTCTGTCGTCACTGCATTAATGCTTGGGCTGCGGCTGTTCTATCCAGGCTGGGCAATCTTCTCGCGCTGGGCTCGCCTCCCGCTGAGCGTGATTGCCCTGGAATTCTTGCTCTCGCTTGTGGGGTCCCTCGGCGTTCGCGCTCTGCGCCGCATGCTCTACGAGAGAGGACAGAAGACAGCTCGTACCCCCCTCCGGGATGTAAAGCGAGTGATTCTGTACGGTGCCGGAAGGGCGGGCATTCTACTTCTGAAAGAGCTGAAGAACCACGGGGACGTGGAAGTAGTCGGGTTCGTGGATGACGACCCCAAGAAGATCGGGACGGTTATTTCAGGGAGCAGAGTGCTGGGGGATCGCAAGGCGCTGGGGAGGCTCGTTCGGGCCTCAAAGGTCGATGAGGTTGTGATCAGCATTGCCAAGGCGGACCGCAGGACCTTGAGCCAGATTCTCGCCCGGTGCGAGGAGATCGATGTCCCTTCCAAGATCATTCCCAGCGTGCAAGAGCTTTTCCAGGACCGCGTCAATATCAGCCAAGTCCGCCAGGTGCGTGTTGAGGATCTTCTTGGCCGTGACAGTGTCGAGGTGTCGGAATTTGATGAAGAAGTCCGGCAGGCCTACGCCGGGAAACGGATCCTGGTGACAGGAGCTGGTGGGTCCATCGGCAGTGAATTGGTACGCCAGCTCTTGCTCCTCAATCCTTCCTCTATTGCCATCCTCGACAAAGATGAGAACTCCACCTATGAGTTGCAGCAGGAGTTGGGCTTTCGGTTTCCGGAGGCGCGCATTGAACCTCAGATTGCGGACGTGAGGCACGGCGAGAGGCTGCGCGCTATCTTCCAGGAGTTCAAGCCTCAGGTGGTCTTCCATGCCGCGGCCCACAAGCACGTCCCTTTGATGGAGAGGCATCCTTGCGAAGCCGTCCTGAACAACGTGTTTGGCACGAAGACGCTGCTGGAGGTGTGCCGCCAACACGAGGTTGAACGATTTGTTTTCATTTCCACCGATAAGGCCGTGAACCCCACCAGCGTCATGGGGGCCACCAAGGGTGTAGGCGAAATTCTAGTTCAGACCTATGCCAGCCACGGTTCGTTGCCTGCGGCCTGCGTCCGTTTCGGCAACGTCATGGGGAGCCGCGGCAGCGTCATCCCGTTGTTTCAGAAGCAGATTGCCGAGGGAGGTCCTATCACCGTCACCCATCCCGATGTTGTTCGTTTCTTCATGACCATCCCGGAGGCCGTTCAGCTTGTCATCTGCGCCGGGTCCCTGGGTCGGCAGGGCGAGATTTTCGTGATGGATATGGGAAACCCCCGCAAAGTGCTGGACCTCGCCAAGGAGATGGTGGCGCTCTGTGGGCTTGAACCGGAAAAGGACATTCAGATTGAGATCATGGGATTGCGCCCGGGGGAGAAACTCGAAGAAGAGCTGGTGCGACCCGACGAACGGGTGGCCCCGACAAGGTTCGAGAAGCTGTTCATGATCACTCCCCAGCTTCCCGACGTGAACGAGGTGACTACGGGCGTGACCAAACTAGTGCAGGCTGCCCGAGAGAATAACCGTGAAGCGGTTTACGAAGCTCTGGCTAACATGGGGATAGGGTACCGACCTAATTCCGGAGAGACGAGAGAACCTGGCGCGCCGAATTCAACCCATCGCGCGGTCAGTTAACGGCCCGAAGCGGCAGGCGCGGGTTCACACCGTGCAGAAAGTTGAGACGGCTCAGGGATTGAGCCCGAAACTTCCCTGACTGTTGCTGCCGGGGTGCCCATGAGCAAGGTGGCTCTGGTGACGGGTGTAACAGGCCAGGACGGTTCCTACCTGGCCGAATTCTTGCTTTCCCAAGGGTACAAGGTTTACGGCCTGGTGCGCCGGAGCAGTACGATCAACTTCGAGCGGCTGGCGCACCTTCAGAACAAGATTGAGTTGGTTCCTGGGGATCTCCTCGACCAGAACTCGCTGATCAGTGCGCTCAAGCAGTCTCAGCCCCAGGAAGTCTAGAATCTTGCCTCCCAGACCTTTGTGCCGACTTCCTGGAACCAGCCGGTGCTGACGGGTGAGTTCACGGCTTTGGGTGTAACGAGAATGCTGGAGGCCATTCGTCTCGTCGATCCCGGGATTCGGTTCTATCAGGCCTCCTCGAGCGGAATGTTCGGCATGGTCCGCGAATCGCCCCAAAACGAGAAGACCCCCTTCTATCCCCGTAGCCCCTACGGCGTGGCCAAGTTGTACGGGCACTGGATTACCGTCAACTATCGTGAGAGTTACGATCTGTTTGCCTGCTCGGGGGTTCTGTTCAACCACGAGTCGCCCCGGCGTGGGTTCGAATTCGTCAGTCGTAAGGTCACTTATGGTGCGGCGCGCATCAAACTGGGAATTCAGAAGAAGCTGAAAATGGGCAACCTGGATGCCGAACGCGACTGGGTTTTGCGGGCGACTATACCCAGGCCATGTGGATGATGTTGCAGCAGGACAAACCGCAAGATTACGTTGTCGCTACCGGCATGACCCACTCCGTTCGCCAGCTCCTGGAGGTGGCATTCGGACATCTCGGCTTGGATTGCCGCGCGCATGTCGAAATCGACCCCGCTCTTCTTCGCCCCGCCGAGGTTTGTCGCTTACGGGGTGATTATTCGAAAGCAGAACGGGAACTCGGCTGGAAGCCCACGGTAAGCTTCGAGGAACTGATCAAGATGATGGTTGACGCAGACATGGCGCGACTGCAGAATCCGCTGGTAAATACCTCGGTTGGGGAGACCTTACCGTGAAGTGCCTGATAACCGGGGCCGCCGGCTTTGCTGGGTCGCACTTGGCTGATTACCTTCTTAGCCAGGGCGAAGACGTAGTGGGCATGATCGCCCCACAGAATGACCTCGCCAACCTGAATCACATCCTCTCCAGAATTGTCATTGAACGTGTTGACGTCCAGGACGCGCAGTGTGTGTTTCGGTTTCTGAGCAACACCCGACCGCAGCGGATCTATCACTTGGCTGCCTTGTCCTCTCCGGTGGAATCGCTTCGCGATCCGCTGCTTACCTACAATGTGAATTTCTGTGGGACTCTTAATCTGCTCTGCGCCTGGCGCCAGGTTGAAATGGATTGTCGCTTCCTGTACGTCAGTTCCGGAGAGGTTTACGGGGCCGATCCGCCGGGCCCAATGCCCTTGCGAGAAGATTGCCCCTTGCGACCTGCCAACCCTTATGCGGCTAGCAAGGCTGCCGCCGAACTCCTTGCCTTCCAGTTCTACATGAGCTATGGATTCCCCATCGTGCGGGTGAGACCCTTCAACCACACCGGGCCGAGGCAGACCGCGGCATTCGTGTGCTCGAGCCTGGCCCGGCAAATGGTGGAAATCGAGGCGGGCCTGCGACCGCCTACGATCACGGTTGGCAATCTCAACGTCCAGCGTGATTTCAGTGATGTGCGTGACATTGTGCGCGGTTGCCACTTGCTGTTGGAGAAAGGCGAGCCCGGGGATGTTTACCAACTCTGCTCGGGCCGGCCTGTATCGATCGAGTCGATAGTGGAGATCTTGTGTTCTTTCACAGCGAAGCCTATCCGGGTTGCCGTGGATGAATCGAAGGTGCGCACGCAGGAGGCGGCTGCCCTGTGGGGTGATCCCACCAAGGCCAAGCGCGCTGTCGGGTGGCTCCCGCAATACGCCTTGGAAACGACGCTCCGGGACCTCTGGCTCAGTTGGGAAGAAGCGTTGCGCTCTTAGCACTTGTCAGATCTGGAGAAGGCGAGTCGAAGATGAAGTTTCAGATTCCGGCTGCTTGCGGTTCAGCCTAGAGAGGAAGCGGGGCTTACCTTTATGAACAGAGTACTTGAACTGGTGCTGGCAGTGGCGATCGTGGGGGCAACCCTGGCCTTTGGCGGCGTTCAGCCCCTTACCTACACGCTCATGGAGTTCGCTCTGTTCCTTGCCGTGTTGTTGCTCTTGTGGAAGCAGACGCGGCAGGGCGAGATCGCTCTCCCGTTGCCGCTCTGGCCGGTTCTGTTCGCGCTTTGGGCTCTATTGCAGTTAGTGCCACTCCCCTCCTTTGTCATCGGTTGGCTTTCTCCCGCGCGTTTCCTCGACCCGACCCTGAGCGGCTTGTCGCCAGGCCAATGGGTCTGGAGCACTTTGAGTATCTACCCGCACGATTCCGTGCTCGCATTGCTCAAATTCCTCGCTTATCTGAGCGCGTTTCTGTTGGCGGCCTACCTGTTTGATTCCCAAAAGCGGCGGAGCACGCTGCTGCGGATGCTGATCCTCCTGGGGTGTTTCGAAGCCGTCTATGGCATTGTTCAGTACCTGACGGGATGGCAAAAAATCTTCACGTATACTAAGGTAAGTAACCTGTCTGAGGCCACCGGTACTTACATCAACCGGAACCACTTTGCCGGGCTCCTCGAGCTTACACTTCCCTTCGTCATCGCCTTACTCTTCTACTCGTTCGGACTCTGGTTCGAAGGGCGACGCGTGGGCACTGGCAACAACACTACTGCGCGCCGGGACTCGCCAGGCTTTCAACTGCTCTTCTACGTGTTTCTGCTCCTTATCATGGTGATAGGAGTAGTTTTTTCCCGGTCCCGCATGGGGATTCTGGCGACCCTGTTCAGCATCCTCCTCATGTTTCTAGTTGTACTCATCCGGCTCAGAGTGGGGCGAAGAGCGTGGATGGGAGGAGTGTTTCTCTTCCTCTTTTGTGTCCTGGCGTACACAATTTGGATCGGACTGGGCCCCGTACTCGCGCGTTTCGAGCCGATGTTGGAGTCGGGCTATCTCCAGATGGAGGGCAGAATTTCCATCTGGAAAGATACGCTTCATCTGGTTCGCGACTATCCCTTGACAGGTGCCGGGCTGGGGACTTTCGGGCTGGCTTTCCGGCACTATCAGACTGACTTGGTCAACTTCTACGTCGACCATACGCATAACGACTATCTGGAGTTTGCCGCCGACACGGGTCTGGTCGGTGTGGCGTTACTTTTCTTGCCCATCCTCTACCTTTGCTTCAGGATGATCATTTCCTTTCTGACCGATCCCCGACGCTACCGCCCGGCGGTCACCTTGGGGTGTATTGGAAGTACGCTGGGAATGCTTATTCACAGCGCCACGGATTTCAATCTGCAAATACCGGCGAATGCCCTGATTTTTGCTGTAGTGTTGGGAATTGGTTACAAGGCCGCCTGCGTCGAACGACGTGGGGAGAGGCAGGCCGGAGGCTCTTCGACTGGCAGGCAGCGGGAGACTCACGGTCTCCAGGGCGACATGCGCTAACGTGTTCTTACCTGGTGTTCGCCGTGTCGGTCGACACGGCTGTTAAGCTGAGGTCATCTACCCAGACCTTGCCGGCGATCAGGTTGTCCAGCTTTCGGCTCGGCAGGCGGGTAACAGTCACGGCGATAAGTTCCGTTTTTGGTCCCGTGGTGAAATCCACTGAAACCGGAATCCAGCCCATCGAGTTGCCCTGGAGACTCTCGGTGAACGCATCGAGGGCTCGGGTATCGTAAGGGTCGCGAACTTCCAAGAGAGGCCCGCAATCGGTGGTGATCCCCTCGGACCTCATGAACCCCCGCAGGCGATACGAACGCCCAGGTTCAACCTTCACGTACTGGAGAACATGGCGATACGTTAAGTTCTGCTTTCCAGGGAACTGGACAAAAAGCGAGTGGCTGGCGGAATGAAATGTAGTTTGATCTAGGCCAGCATAGACGCCTTCCAGGGGCAGAATCCGCCAATCAAAGCCCATGTTCAGAACTCTCTCCTCAAAGGCCCCGTTCATCAGGAGGTTCTTACTCGTTGCCTCATAGGTGGCGGCGATCAGGCCCTTCTTCCGGAGGTCAGCCCAGGCTTCGTAAGCCTCGGATGGCCGCTGCGCCCCTATCATGCGGTCGATGTATTCCGCTGCTTGCGCCGGCGGGAAGGTCTCTGCACTGCCGGCAATCCGCTTCCACACGCTTCGAGCTTCACTGTACCGTTGTTGCACGAGGAGGTAGGAGAGATAGGCAAACTCGCTCCCGATCTGGTGGGGGATGAGCTGCTCCAGGATCTTGTTGGCGTCACCCGAGGCTTTCCACGCTGTGCTGAAGAGAATCTGGTTGTACTGGGAACTGCCGGCTAGGACAATTCTGAAGTGACGGAACGCTTCGTCCACGTTGCCGTGCAACAGGAAGAAGTTGCCGATGGCCCACTGGAAGGCGGGCAGATTGGGCGCCATGAAATCGGCCCGACGCAGGCAGGCTTCGGCGTCCGCGGTCTTCCCCTGAAACTCCAGGGCGGCCCCCAAGTCGAGCCACGGTTGCGGGTTGTATGGGCTCAAACGTGCCGCCTTACGAAAATGCTCCGTCGCCTGGCCAGGATCCAGATCGGCCAGGCTGTATTGGAACAGCCGCCCCAGTCGCAGGTGGTAGTCCGCGTTGGAAGGGTCAAGCTGGGCGGCCAGTCGCAGGTGTTGGAGCGTCGGTTTCTGCGCCATACGATCGGCGACGGCGGTCTTGCCGATCCAGGCAAGAGATGCGAGAAAGAGCGCGACCTCTGTAGCAACCGCGACGCGACGGGCAGCGGTGGTCCTTAGTCTTATTTCCATAGCAAGTCCGCCGTCATCTCGCCCGTGGCACAAAACTGGGGTCGACTACCGGCTGGCATCCTCGATTTTCTTGGCAATTTCAACAAGTGCAGCTTCAGAGACTGCAGCATATCCCTCCCGCTTGAGCCAGGTTCGCAGTCGCGTCGCCAGATACAGGTAGCGAACTCCCTCGCATTGGAGGCCAACCGCTCGCGCCAGGCGCTTCCAAGTGTTCAGTGGCGGAGGAGCGGAGGTTCCCCTTTCCAGAAGAGCAACATAGCCTGCGCTCAAACCGGATTTCTTGGCCAGTTGGCGCTGAGTCATTCCCGTCCGGCGGCGCTCCTGCACCAGCCAAGTTGCAAAGTCCACTCTTCCCCCTAACCAAGGGCCATATCCTAGCAGAACTAACTGCCAAAAAAAAGGCTTGACAAGCTAGATGCGCTTGCTTACTATAAAGCAAGCAGAGAGGAGGAACTCATGGCGTCGACCGGCGAGCTGGATCCCAATTTCCAGCGGCAGAAGGACCACCGCAATTCGCAACACAAAGGTGCTATATGGCGCAGTCCGCCAATCAGGTTCATCACGCACGGCGATTTGCTTCGGCTTGCGCAGCGCAAGCATTGCCGTGGCATTGTGACGGAACCTGTGCTTCCTCTCTGCCGCCCGGAGAAAAACTTCTGGGTCTTCAAAGCCACAGTATTTACAACCCAGGATTGCCGCGGCTTTGTCGGCTACGGCGACGCCCACCCGGGGAACGTCTCACCCCTGATCTTCAACCACGCCGAGATGCGGATGGCCGAAACCCGCGCCGTCAATCGGGCCTTGCGCAAGGCCTACGGGATTGCCCTCTGCTCGCTCGAGGAGCTTCCCCCCTGGGCCTTGAAGCCTGAGCAGCTTCCGGTCCTGCGCCGGACCTTGCAGGCTCGGCCATCGTTCCGGAAAGGAGTTGAGCATGCGCACCAAGATCCAAGGTCTCAGTCAGGCAAGCGAAAGGATTCCCTTGGTCGAAGGCCTGTATCGGGCCCGGGTGGTTCGCTTCGAGCCCGCCGGGCACGCCGCTAAGCCCTGTCGGGCGGCGACGTTCCTGATTCTCGAGCCGCCACCTTATGCAGGCCGTCACGTCCGCACCCGTCTCTACTGCCACGAACGAGCGCTATGGAAGCTGCGCTGGTTTCTAAGCGACTTTGGCTACGATGCTGACCTGCTGGCGGCTGAGGAGTTGGACGACCGACGTGTAGTGGGCCTGGAAGGCGTGATTCGCCTGGCCTATTGGGGGACGGACGGGCATCGGCGGCTAGATGTCCAGGGATTTGCTGCGGCGGAGCGCTGGGCGGAGCTACGCCGCGAATCTCAACCTGCCACTGCAGCCGCCCAGAGCGCAATGGCATAACAAGGGGGAAAGGAGGAGAGCATGGATCACTATAGTTACACCCAACTCGCGACTTACCTGCAGTGCCCGCTGAAGTACAGGTATCACTACCTGGAGGGCTGGACGGAGCGGGAGGATAAGGCCAGCCTGATCTTTGGCCGGGTGTTTCAGACGGCCGTCGAAGCACAGTTCCTGGTCGAGGACTCGGTACGGTTCTTCCACGAGCACTGGAGTCGTGTGAAGGATGTCCCATTCGAGCACGCCAATGGCGACAGCTGGGAGAAGATGCTCGAGCAAGGCCAGCAATTGCTGGAGCGATTCGGAGAAGACCAGCGGGTGCAGATTGAGGACGGCCGCACGGACTTCCAGGTGAAGTTCCGTCGGCCGCTGCCCCTCAGCCAGAAGTACTTCCTGGCCTATGTCGATGCCATCGGCCGGGTAGATGGTGTTCACTGCTTGATTGAGTGGAAGACCTCGGTGCAATCCTACCCGGAGCATCTGGGCCGCCTGCTGGAGCTGGACCCGCAGTTGGTGTGCTACTCCTGGGCGGCGCAGAAGCAGGAGGTCTGCCTGGTCAACTTCGTGCGCAAGAAGCAGCCGGGAATTCAATACCTTCATGCGCGGATCCGGAAGCGCCAGTGGAAAACGCTGGAGCAGACGGTGGACTTGCTGGCGAGCGAGATGGAGGCAGGGTGCTTCTATCCCCGCTCCGGCATTCGCTACCCCAACAACCAGTGCCTGAACTGCGCCTATCTGGGACTCTGTCTGCGGAAGAAGCGGTTGGTGGAAGAAAAGCTGATGAAGATCGAGGAGCAACCGGTGCATGGATAAGGCGAGAGCGCAGCAGGTATTGGCCAAAATCGATGACATCTTGCGCTGGGAAGCAAGGGTCGACCAACAGCGAGACCAGCGGTTCGCCGAGCTGGGGAAGTATCTGTGCGAGGTACGGGACCAGGGGTACTGGCGGCTGGGCTACAAGAGCTTCGAACACTTCCTGGAATCCAAGTTTCCCGACTCCCGGCGCAAGGCCTACTACCTGATGTCGATTCACGACCACCTGCGGCAGATCCCGACCGCGGAGATCGAAAGCCTGGGCTGGTCGAAGGCATTGGAGTTGGCGAAGGTGGCGCGCAGTGAAGGCAGACGCTTCGACAGTGCAACCTGGTTGCACAAGGCCAAGGAATGCACGAAGCAGCAACTCAAAGAAGAGGTCTACAAGTACTTTACGGGGGAGGACTACGAACCTTACGAGATGGTCTACTTCAAGCTCTTCGAGAGCCAGTTACCGATCGTGGAAAGGGGGCTGTACGTGGCTTCACGGATGGTGGGGACGGAGCGCTCGCGGGGGTACTGCTTGGAACTGGTGTGCGCCGACTTTCTGGCGGGACGGACGGAGGAATCGTCGCCCGAGGAGATGCTGCTGGTGA
>Ga0315291_10006378_pt1 | contig 14645 bp, 12 predicted proteins | sample YL17G12_20_MG_FD_203070 | JGI IMG/M metagenome (GOLD analysis project Ga0315291, IMG submission 203070) | Sediment microbial communities from Yellowstone Lake, YNP, Wyoming, USA - YL17G12_20 | ecosystem: Environmental > Aquatic > Freshwater > Lake > Sediment | place: USA: Wyoming | collected...
GTTGGGCACGTGGCGGGGGGGTATGAAATTATCGAGGTGAAGATGGATGCGGGGATTACGGCGGTGGGTCAGCTTGTGGGGTATCCTATGCTCTGGCGGGCGTCGATGCCGGGGCTGCGGCTGGCGGGGGTGCGGCTGGTGTGCGCGTCGGTGTCGGCGGACATCCGGGGGATCCTCCGGCGGCTGGGGGTGGAGGTCTCGGTCGTAGAAATATAGTTGCCAGGAGCTGAAGGGGATATGGCGCGTCATGTGTAAGATACCTAACGGAGGGCTCCGTTAGGTGTCTTTTCGGTTGGGGAGCGGGGGGGCTAGGGAGGTGAGGGGTATGGCAGGGACGGATGTTCGGGTAGTTCGGAGGGTGATCAAGAGCAATCGATCCTGGCACGTCAACGTGCCTCCGGACTTCTGGGAGGCGATCGGGGCGGCGCCACGGGAGTTTGTGTTCGTGGAGTTGTCAGGTGAGGGAACGATTACGATCAGGAGGGTGGGGGATGGCAGGGAAGGCAAGGGCGCAAAGGACGGAGGGCGTGGCGGTGCGGCAGGTGCGGGTGCTCGAGCTCGAGGATCTGCATCCAAGCCCCGATAACGCGCGGCAGGCGATCGGGAGGAGTGGGATGGATGAATTGGCGGCTAGCATTGCGGCGGTTGGGCTGCTGGTGCCTCTACTTGTGCGGCCGAGTGATGATGGGTTTGAGGTCGTGGCAGGATGTCGGCGACTTGAGGCCGTTCGACGGCTCGGGTGGGAGTCGGTGGAGTGCGTCGTGGAGGGGGAGGCGGTGGCGCCGGCGGGGTTAGTGTCGTTCCACGAGAACGCGGCGCGGGAGGGCCTGTCGGATATAGAGACGTGCGGTGTTGTGTGGCGGCTCATGGATAGCGAAGGGGGGAAGGCGGCGGTGGCGGCGCGGTTGCTGGGGCGGTCTGAGGCGTGGGTAACGCAGAGAATGGGGGCGCGTGAGTGGCCTGAGGTGTTGTTGGCTTATCTCGAGGCGGGGTCGCTGTCCTTCACGCAATGCCGGGGATTCTCGCGGCTGGGGGCGGATCCGGAGCTCGAGAGCCTTTGCCGGTTCGCGGCGGAGGGTGGTGCGTCGGTGAGAACGATTGAGGGATGGGTGGGTGAGCGGCTGGCACGGCGGTCGAGCGAGGGGCGGGCGAAGGAGGTTGTGGGTGGTGGTGATGGGGAGGTGGAGCGGATGGGGCAGGTGGTGGAGTGCAGCCTGTGTGAGCGGCGGGTAGGGGTGGAAGATGCGAGGGTGATCCATTTGTGCGCGGGGTGCTATGAGGCGGCGGGGGAGGCGGGGCGAGGGTAGCGGGATGGGGGCTAGTAGGATTAGGGGATAGTGGCGCGAGTGTGTTCTGAGGATCTTTTGGCAGAAGGGTAGGTATCCTGGGTACGGGAGGTGATGTGTGATGACGTGGATGGAAGCGCGGTGGTGGATTGAAGGCCGTATGCAGGCTGGGACGGTGGATGTGTATGCGCTGCTGGGGGTGCTGCGGGTGGTGATGGCAGAGGTTGAGGGGTTGGCCAAGTTGGAGGCGGAGCGGGAGGTGGTGTAGGGAGTGCAGGGCGACAGACTCGATGTGAGGGGGGGGGTCGGGTCTGTCGCTTTTGCTCTGACGCTGTACACGTGTCCGGGGTGAGTGATCGGGGAAGGGGTGTGTCGTAGTATGCGGGAAGGACGACGTAAGGCAGGGGTGCAACGGGGGATGACGGTCGAGGAGGAGTCGCGATTCGTGCGGGTGGCGGCTGGGATTGGGCGTCGGGAGGCGGCGGTTGTGGTGTTTTTGCTGCGCACGGGGCTGCGGGTTGCTGAGTTCTGCGCGCTGCGGCGGGAGCAGGTGGCATGGTGTGAGAAGATGCGGCCTGCGGTGATGTTGGATGCGGGGCAGGCTAAGGGTCGGCGGCCGCGGCTGGTGGAGATCTCGGCTGACGCGGGTCGTGCAATGGAGGAGTACTGGGAGGAGGAGAAGGGACGGGGGATGATATGGTTGGGAAGGGGGGGGTTGGCGCGGAACGAACGGGGCGGAGGAAATCTGACGGTGCGGGGGGTGCAACGGATGGTGGAGCATGTGGGGCGGCTGGCGGGGGTGGAATGGGTGACACCGCACTCCTTGCGGCACACGCTGGCGACCAGGATGGTAGAAGTGGCGCCGGTGACGGTGGTACAGCAGATGCTGGGACACGCGGATCTGCGCACGACACAACTGTACGTGACGACGAGTCGGGAGCAGGTGCGGCGGGCGCTGGCAAAGGTGGTGCGGATGGCGATCGGCGACGGCGACGGAAAAGGCGGAGGTGGATACAATGTCGGTTAGAGTTGTGACGATCATTGGGCAATTGGCGCATGGGCGGAAGGCGTACGAGCGTCGGCAGGGGGTGGAGATCAAGCGGATCGTGGTGCATCATGCGGGTGTGAATGATGCGTCGGCGGAATCGATGGCGACGTATCACGTCAGGAAGCGGGGGTGGCCTGGGATCGGCTATCATTATGTGATCACGAGGGGGGGCGGTGTGTACAAGTGTCAGCCGCTTCTGGTGGTGAGCAATCACTGCGGGAAGTACAATAGGGAGGCGATCGGGGTGTGCCTGATCGGCAACTTTGAGACTCGGTATCCGACGCCGGGACAGTTGGAGGCGGGTGTAGAGTTGGTGGCGGAGTTGGCGGTTGTGTATCATGTCGGGGCCGCATGCATACAGGGACATCGGGAGGTTGTGGGGGCGAGGACGTTGTGTCCCGGAGCGCTGTTGGATATGCCGCGATTCCGGGAGGCGGTCGAGCGTGTGAAGCGACGGGGGACTGCCGCGCAGGAAGGGCTGTATATAGCGTAGCGTGAGGGGAAGGAAGTGAAAGGGTGAGGCCCGCTCCGGGGTTTGGGGCGGGCCTCTCTGCGTGTCGCGGTGCGCGGTAGGCCGCTGCGGCTCAGATTGTTAGTAGCTCGGCGGGGGCTACCTCGATTGGTATGATGCGTGTGGCGTTGGCGGCACCGGCGAGGATCCTGACGCGGAGGTCGGATAGGGTAGTGGTGTCGAGCAGATAGTCGTCTTCGTGGTTGGGTGAGAGGTCGGCAAGGCCGTAGTTGTTCACGAACGTGTCTGTGGCGACGAGCTCGAGTGAGGCGGACAGGCGGGCGAGTAGGGCGGCGTGGAGTTGCTCCCAGTAGACGCCGGAGAAGTAAGACTCCATGTTGTTGGCGAGGAGGGACATTTGGTCGATAGTCGCGGTCCAGGCGATCGCGGTGGGGACGGTTGTGGCCCACATTAGCAGTCCGGCGAGCTTGGAGGTGCGGCCGAGGGACAGGGTGCCCTCGCCGGTGGCGGCGGGGGTGTAGTTGGCGGTGGTCTGCTTGAGGAAGTTGGTAGGCGCGGCGTCGGGCATTTCGACTGCGCCACACTGGAGTATGAGACCGTCGGCGGCGGCGGTGGCAATGTCGACTGTAAGCTGGAGTGTGTAGGTGCCGGAGGGACGGGCGGGGAGGCCCTCGAGTGGGTTCAGCATGCGGCGCGAGAAGGGGATGGTCAACGGTAGGGTGCGGATGGCGTTGTCGGTGGCGACGTTGTTCTCCGACACCGGGAAGGCGCCGGTGACGAGTGCGGAGAGGAGAGCGGCGTCGTCGGCGGAGGCGCTGAATATGGCGCTGCCACGGTGCAGAACCTCGATGCGCGTGATTAGGGCGAGGAGGTTGGGGACGGTGGCTTCGGCGGCAGCGGCGTTCAGCGCTTTGATGACGAGGATGAGGTGGCTTAGCGCGCCGGTGGGGAGGGGATAGGTGTAGATTCCGTCGGCGGCGGGTGTTACGTCAGATATGACGTTTGAATGGATGAAGCGTGGCATGAGATAGGTCTCCTAGGCAGGCGTGACGATGGCGGACCGGGTTATTTGCCGATCTTGGCGGCGTGCAGAGCTGCCGCGAGGATGGCAACGCGGTCGATGTTCCTCTTGTCGCCCTTCGGGTAGCGGGGCGGGAGGTTGATGCCCGCGATGATGGCGTGGTAGGGCGCGAAGCCCTTCGAGTAGTCAGGTCCGGCGAGGGCGACGCCTTCGGCGAAGCGGTTTGGGCCGACGGCGGTGGCGCGGGCTTTCCATTTGGGCGTGCCCGCTGCGGTGACGCCCTTTTCGAAGCGGCCCTCGTTGGCGGCTGCGATTACGGCGGATTTGTACACTGCGGCGGCTGCGGCGGTGGCGGTAGCCCAGTCGACGCGAGGATTGGCGATCCCGAGTGCGTAGTCTGTAGCCCTCTCGGGTGTGACGCGGGAGTACTTTGAAGCGATCGAGGAAAGCTGTTTGATTGCTGGCATGGTGTTATAGACCTCCTGCTGATCTGGGATATTCGAGAGATGAGGAGCGGGACCTTTGGGGGAGCGCCGAAGGCGGCTAGGAGGAGTAGGAGGGTGTGTCCGGTGTCCGCGCATGTTCTCACCGCCGCCCTTGATCAGTTATAGAAATGAGGCGGGGAGAATAGACGCGGACACTCCGGAGGCGGCGCGGCGTGAGGAGGTGGGCGCTGGAATGGCCTGAGAACACGCACGCGCCGCCGCTCCGGATCTGGTGCCGCCTTGCGCCGAGCCGTGGAAGGAGCAGGAGGGCCTAAGAAAATCATGGGGGAGGCTGGCAACCGCCTAGTGGGAGAGGGGGCGGTCGTGGGCTGCGCGCTTTGGTTGTTCAGCGCGGCCCATGAGCGGACCCGGTTCTGGTCTGCGGCCCCGGGTGCGCTGCGTGCTCTGAGCCAATAACGCGGCGCGTCCGGGGCCGTCCGCAGGTCCGGGGGCGGTGGGTGGGCTCGGGGCGCCCTGCGTGCCTTTTCCCCCCAACGCAGGGCGCTCCGGGGTTGAGCTGGTAACGACGGGGAAGGCTTGGCTGCTGAACATAACGCTGCGTTATCAGATGATGCTCTACATGATCCGCCTACCGCGTGCATGGTCTGATAACGTCACGTTATGTTTAGCACGTGCCCAGGCTGGCGGCGGCGTCCGGGGGTGGGTGGGTGGGAATATGCACCGAGCGTCTGTGCCACTGGCCGACCGCCGGAGTCCCGAGCGGAGGGGGTCGGCCAGTGGCACAGGCGCGATTCCGCAGATCGGAATGGCGGGATGGCCTTGGAAGGTTCGTATCAGCCCAAGATCGGAATGGCGGGATGGCCTTGGAAGGTTCGGACCAGCCCAAGATCGGAATGGCGGGATGGCCTTGGAAGGTTCGGACCAGCCCAAGATCGGAATGGCGGGATCGTCTTGGAAGGTTCGGACCAGCCCAAGATCGGAATGGCGGGATCGCCTTGGAAGGTTGGGATCGGCCCAAGATGGCAATTGTGGGATCGGATGGCAAGGGTCGGCTTGGCCCAAGATCGCAATTATGGGATCGGATGTCAAGGGTCGGCTCGGCCCAAGATCGCAATTATGGGATCGGATGGCAAGATTCGGCTCGGCCCAAGATGGCAATTGTGGGATCGCCTGGCAAGATTCGGCTCGGCCCAAGATGGCAATTGTGGGATCGCCTGGCAAGATTCGGATCGGCCAGAGCTATCAATGGCGGATCGGGGCATGGTTATGTGTGTCCGAAGCGTGTCCAAGTTGAGGTCTTGGGCGTGGATGGTCTATGGTGGAGAAGTGGGTGAGGAAGGGGCTTGTAGTGATGTGTTGGAGGGGGCTGCGTGGGTGTAATGTGCATTGTAGCTTTCACGCGCCCCCAATTTGTGTTTTCAGCTCGACCGATTGAGCGCGTCCGATCTAGGTTGTGGATTGGGCTGGGTGGTCCTTGGCGTCTTCACCATTGATGGTGATCACGATTGTGCGGCTTTTGAGTATTGCGTAGATGACGCGTGCGATAGAGATTGGGGAGAGGTGGTCTAGCTCGGCGTCGATGCCGACCTTCGGGGCGATGATTCGTACGTCCATATCGGTTAGGCTCCTGAGGGTGTCGCGGGCTGCGATAGCTGAGGCAATAGCGCTCCAGATGAACTGGATGATGTCGATTGGAGTCATTGGTTGCGGTGGCGGGTGGTGTATGGCTGACGAGTAAGAACAGGTTATGAACATCACGGATGTTTGCGTCGGGGTGGATTGGGATCTGTGAGGGTCCGTGGTGGCGCTGGGTTGAGATTCGGGGCGGATGCGGGAGATCCTGGAAGGTGCGAGGTGTGGCGATCGGGAGGCGGTGAAGGTATCTACGTAAGATGGGCGCAGTGAACATGCATACAATTCCGGATCTAGGTGAGGTTAACGGATCGGAGGGGACCCCCTATCCGTAGGTTTTCCCCCAGCGGACGCGAATCGGGAGGGTGAAGAGGAGGACTGATCGATGCTATACATGGTACAGCAGGACACGGCGGGGGCGACAAGCGAGGGGTTTGTGGGGGGTGAGCTGTCGGTTGATTGTTGGATACGGTCGTGTGCAATCAGCGTCATTGGTGTTGTGCCGAATCAGGTCGGGTACTCGGTTGGCAGGGCTAGGGCGGGGGTGGTGCCGACGAGTGCGGCGGACATGGAATGGCTTATGGGACAGAGGTCGGGTGGTGAGACGTACTGCGAGATTGGCATTGGCGTCGTTGTGCTGCCGGGTGAGAGCGAGGTGCACGCGAAGGGGTCGCGGTTGGGCGGGTATGTGACGAATACGGCGCTGACGGTGATTAGCACGACGCTGGTTTTTGATCTGGTGGAGGTGGGAGGGGAGGAGGAGCGGCTGGCGCAGATGCTGGTGAACATGATTCGGCAGGCGGTCGGTGGTGTGAGGGAGGCTGTGGAGTTACCGGCGCCGCCTCCGGGGTTCGAGCGGCCAGGGGTGCGGGGGTAGGAGGCAGGAGGGTGATGGATGGGGATGGGATACGAAGTGCCGGTGGAGGATCGGGCGGCGGTGGCGGTGCAGAACGTGATCGCGGGTCTGAACGGGACGGGGCTGCCGGTGGCGCGGAAGGTGCGGTTGCTGCAGGAGTGGGCGTCGGACGCGGGGCTGTTTTTGAGTCCAGTCGAGGTGCAGCAGGTCGCGTTGCCGTCTCCGATCGGGGAACTCCGACCTGGCTGGCGCGGGATGGCGCGCGTGTACGCTTCGACCTTAGAACGGCGTACACGCATTTTGGAGCTGGAGGCGGGCGGTATCCGCATCTAGTCAAGACGGACATTCCGGTATGGGAAGGATACCTACGGAAGCCGGGTCGTGAGTATCTGGGGTATAGCTACGATGTCAAAGTTGGCGAGGGCGAAGACCCGGGCGTGCAGTATCCTGAGAGCCTGCGGGCAATGTGGTATGGGTTGACGGCGTATCGGGTGGATGTTGTTGGGCACGTGGCGGGGGGGTATGAAATTATCGAGGTGAAGACGGATGCCGGGATTACGGCGGTGGGTCAGCTTGTGGGGTATCCTATGCTCTGGCGGGCGTCGATGCCGGGGCTGCGGCTGGCGGGGGTGCGGCTGGTGTGCGCGTCGGTGTCGGCGGACATCCGGGGGATCCTCCGGCGGCTGGGGGTGGAGGTCTCGGTCGTAGAAATATAGTTGCCAGGAGCTGAAGGGGATATGGCGCGTCATGTGTAAGATACCTAACGGAGGGCTCCGTTAGGTGTCTTTTCGGTTGGGGAGCGGGGGGGCTAGGGAGGTGAGGGGTATGGCAGGGACGGATGTTCGGGTAGTTCGGAGGGTGATCAAGAGCAATCGATCCTGGCACGTCAACGTGCCTCCGGACTTCTGGGAGGCGATCGGGGCGGCGCCACGGGAGTTTGTGTTCGTGGAGTTGTCAGGTGAGGGAACGATTACGATCAGGAGGGTGGGGGATGGCAGGGAAGGCAAGGGCGCAAAGGACGGAGGGCGTGGCGGTGCGGCAGGTGCGGGTGCTCGAGCTCGAGGATCTGCATCCAAGCCCCGATAACGCGCGGCAGGCGATCGGGAGGAGTGGGATGGATGAATTGGCGGCTAGCATTGCGGCGGTTGGGCTGCTGGTGCCTCTACTTGTGCGGCCGAGTGATGATGGGTTTGAGGTCGTGGCAGGATGTCGGCGACTTGAGGCCGTTCGACGGCTCGGGTGGGAGTCGGTGGAGTGCGTCGTGGAGGGGGAGGCGGTGGCGCCGGCGGGGTTAGTGTCGTTCCACGAGAACGCGGCGCGGGAGGGCCTGTCGGATATAGAGACGTGCGGTGTTGTGTGGCGGCTCATGGATAGCGAAGGGGGGAAGGCGGCGGTGGCGGCGCGGTTGCTGGGGCGGTCTGAGGCGTGGGTAACGCAGAGAATGGGGGCGCGTGAGTGGCCTGAGGTGTTGTTGGCTTATCTCGAGGCGGGGTCGCTGTCCTTCACGCAATGCCGGGGATTCTCGCGGCTGGGGGCGGATCCGGAGCTCGAGAGCCTTTGCCGGTTCGCGGCGGAGGGTGGTGCGTCGGTGAGAACGATTGAGGGATGGGTGGGTGAGCGGCTGGCACGGCGGTCGAGCGAGGGGCGGGCGAAGGAGGTTGTGGGTGGTGGTGATGGGGAGGTGGAGCGGATGGGGCAGGTGGTGGAGTGCAGCCTGTGTGAGCGGCGGGTAGGGGTGGAAGATGCGAGGGTGATCCATTTGTGCGCGGGGTGCTATGAGGCGGCGGGGGAGGCGGGGCGAGGGTAGCGGGATGGGGGCTAGTAGGATTAGGGGATAGTGGCGCGAGTGTGTTCTGAGGATCTTTTGGCAGAAGGGTAGGTATCCTGGGTACGGGAGGTGATGTGTGATGACGTGGATGGAAGCGCGGTGGTGGATTGAAGGCCGTATGCAGGCTGGGACGGTGGATGTGTATGCGCTGCTGGGGGTGCTGCGGGTGGTGATGGCAGAGGTTGAGGGGTTGGCCAAGTTGGAGGCGGAGCGGGAGGTGGTGTAGGGAGTGCAGGGCGACAGACTCGATGTGAGGGGGGGGGTCGGGTCTGTCGCTTTTGCTCTGACGCTGTACACGTGTCCGGGGTGAGTGATCGGGGAAGGGGTGTGTCGTAGTATGCGGGAAGGACGACGTAAGGCAGGGGTGCAACGGGGGATGACGGTCGAGGAGGAGTCGCGATTCGTGCGGGTGGCGGCTGGGATTGGGCGTCGGGAGGCGGCGGTTGTGGTGTTTTTGCTGCGCACGGGGCTGCGGGTTGCTGAGTTCTGCGCGCTGCGGCGGGAGCAGGTGGCATGGTGTGAGAAGATGCGGCCTGCGGTGATGTTGGATGCGGGGCAGGCTAAGGGTCGGCGGCCGCGGCTGGTGGAGATCTCGGCTGACGCGGGTCGTGCAATGGAGGAGTACTGGGAGGAGGAGAAGGGACGGGGGATGATATGGTTGGGAAGGGGGGGGTTGGCGCGGAACGAACGGGGCGGAGGAAATCTGACGGTGCGGGGGGTGCAACGGATGGTGGAGCATGTGGGGCGGCTGGCGGGGGTGGAATGGGTGACACCGCACTCCTTGCGGCACACGCTGGCGACCAGGATGGTAGAAGTGGCGCCGGTGACGGTGGTACAGCAGATGCTGGGACACGCGGATCTGCGCACGACACAACTGTACGTGACGACGAGTCGGGAGCAGGTGCGGCGGGCGCTGGCAAAGGTGGTGCGGATGGCGATCGGCGACGGCGACGGAAAAGGCGGAGGTGGATACAATGTCGGTTAGAGTTGTGACGATCATTGGGCAATTGGCGCATGGGCGGAAGGCGTACGAGCGTCGGCAGGGGGTGGAGATCAAGCGGATCGTGGTGCATCATGCGGGTGTGAATGATGCGTCGGCGGAATCGATGGCGACGTATCACGTCAGGAAGCGGGGGTGGCCTGGGATCGGCTATCATTATGTGATCACGAGGGGGGGCGGTGTGTACAAGTGTCAGCCGCTTCTGGTGGTGAGCAATCACTGCGGGAAGTACAATAGGGAGGCGATCGGGGTGTGCCTGATCGGCAACTTTGAGACTCGGTATCCGACGCCGGGACAGTTGGAGGCGGGTGTAGAGTTGGTGGCGGAGTTGGCGGTTGTGTATCATGTCGGGGCCGCATGCATACAGGGACATCGGGAGGTTGTGGGGGCGAGGACGTTGTGTCCCGGAGCGCTGTTGGATATGCCGCGATTCCGGGAGGCGGTCGAGCGTGTGAAGCGACGGGGGACTGCCGCGCAGGAAGGGCTGTATATAGCGTAGCGTGAGGGGAAGGAAGTGAAAGGGTGAGGCCCGCTCCGGGGTTTGGGGCGGGCCTCTCTGCGTGTCGCGGTGCGCGGTAGGCCGCTGCGGCTCAGATTGTTAGTAGCTCGGCGGGGGCTACCTCGATTGGTATGATGCGTGTGGCGTTGGCGGCACCGGCGAGGATCCTGACGCGGAGGTCGGATAGGGTAGTGGTGTCGAGCAGATAGTCGTCTTCGTGGTTGGGTGAGAGGTCGGCAAGGCCGTAGTTGTTCACGAACGTGTCTGTGGCGACGAGCTCGAGTGAGGCGGACAGGCGGGCGAGTAGGGCGGCGTGGAGTTGCTCCCAGTAGACGCCGGAGAAGTAAGACTCCATGTTGTTGGCGAGGAGGGACATTTGGTCGATAGTCGCGGTCCAGGCGATCGCGGTGGGGACGGTTGTGGCCCACATTAGCAGTCCGGCGAGCTTGGAGGTGCGGCCGAGGGACAGGGTGCCCTCGCCGGTGGCGGCGGGGGTGTAGTTGGCGGTGGTCTGCTTGAGGAAGTTGGTAGGCGCGGCGTCGGGCATTTCGACTGCGCCACACTGGAGTATGAGACCGTCGGCGGCGGCGGTGGCAATGTCGACTGTAAGCTGGAGTGTGTAGGTGCCGGAGGGACGGGCGGGGAGGCCCTCGAGTGGGTTCAGCATGCGGCGCGAGAAGGGGATGGTCAACGGTAGGGTGCGGATGGCGTTGTCGGTGGCGACGTTGTTCTCCGACACCGGGAAGGCGCCGGTGACGAGTGCGGAGAGGAGAGCGGCGTCGTCGGCGGAGGCGCTGAATATGGCGCTGCCACGGTGCAGAACCTCGATGCGCGTGATTAGGGCGAGGAGGTTGGGGACGGTGGCTTCGGCGGCAGCGGCGTTCAGCGCTTTGATGACGAGGATGAGGTGGCTTAGCGCGCCGGTGGGGAGGGGATAGGTGTAGATTCCGTCGGCGGCGGGTGTTACGTCAGATATGACGTTTGAATGGATGAAGCGTGGCATGAGATAGGTCTCCTAGGCAGGCGTGACGATGGCGGACCGGGTTATTTGCCGATCTTGGCGGCGTGCAGAGCTGCCGCGAGGATGGCAACGCGGTCGATGTTCCTCTTGTCGCCCTTCGGGTAGCGGGGCGGGAGGTTGATGCCCGCGATGATGGCGTGGTAGGGCGCGAAGCCCTTCGAGTAGTCAGGTCCGGCGAGGGCGACGCCTTCGGCGAAGCGGTTTGGGCCGACGGCGGTGGCGCGGGCTTTCCATTTGGGCGTGCCCGCTGCGGTGACGCCCTTTTCGAAGCGGCCCTCGTTGGCGGCTGCGATTACGGCGGATTTGTACACTGCGGCGGCTGCGGCGGTGGCGGTAGCCCAGTCGACGCGAGGATTGGCGATCCCGAGTGCGTAGTCTGTAGCCCTCTCGGGTGTGACGCGGGAGTACTTTGAAGCGATCGAGGAAAGCTGTTTGATTGCTGGCATGGTGTTATAGACCTCCTGCTGATCTGGGATATTCGAGAGATGAGGAGCGGGACCTTTGGGGGAGCGCCGAAGGCGGCTAGGAGGAGTAGGAGGGTGTGTCCGGTGTCCGCGCATGTTCTCACCGCCGCCCTTGATCAGTTATAGAAATGAGGCGGGGAGAATAGACGCGGACACTCCGGAGGCGGCGCGGCGTGAGGAGGTGGGCGCTGGAATGGCCTGAGAACACGCACGCGCCGCCGCTCCGGATCTGGTGCCGCCTTGCGCCGAGCCGTGGAAGGAGCAGGAGGGCCTAAGAAAATCATGGGGGAGGCTGGCAACCGCCTAGTGGGAGAGGGGGCGGTCGTGGGCTGCGCGCTTTGGTTGTTCAGCGCGGCCCATGAGCGGACCCGGTTCTGGTCTGCGGCCCCGGGTGCGCTGCGTGCTCTGAGCCAATAACGCGGCGCGTCCGGGGCCGTCCGCAGGTCCGGGGGCGGTGGGTGGGCTCGGGGCGCCCTGCGTGCCTTTTCCCCCCAACGCAGGGCGCTCCGGGGTTGAGCTGGTAACGACGGGGAAGGCTTGGCTGCTGAACATAACGCTGCGTTATCAGATGATGCTCTACATGATCCGCCTACCGCGTGCATGGTCTGATAACGTCACGTTATGTTTAGCACGTGCCCAGGCTGGCGGCGGCGTCCGGGGGTGGGTGGGTGGGAATATGCACCGAGCGTCTGTGCCACTGGCCGACCGCCGGAGTCCCGAGCGGAGGGGGTCGGCCAGTGGCACAGGCGCGATTCCGCAGATCGGAATGGCGGGATGGCCTTGGAAGGTTCGTATCAGCCCAAGATCGGAATGGCGGGATGGCCTTGGAAGGTTCGGACCAGCCCAAGATCGGAATGGCGGGATGGCCTTGGAAGGTTCGGACCAGCCCAAGATCGGAATGGCGGGATCGTCTTGGAAGGTTCGGACCAGCCCAAGATCGGAATGGCGGGATCGCCTTGGAAGGTTGGGATCGGCCCAAGATGGCAATTGTGGGATCGGATGGCAAGGGTCGGCTTGGCCCAAGATCGCAATTATGGGATCGGATGTCAAGGGTCGGCTCGGCCCAAGATCGCAATTATGGGATCGGATGGCAAGATTCGGCTCGGCCCAAGATGGCAATTGTGGGATCGCCTGGCAAGATTCGGCTCGGCCCAAGATGGCAATTGTGGGATCGCCTGGCAAGATTCGGATCGGCCAGAGCTATCAATGGCGGATCGGGGCATGGTTATGTGTGTCCGAAGCGTGTCCAAGTTGAGGTCTTGGGCGTGGATGGTCTATGGTGGAGAAGTGGGTGAGGAAGGGGCTTGTAGTGATGTGTTGGAGGGGGCTGCGTGGGTGTAATGTGCATTGTAGCTTTCACGCGCCCCCAATTTGTGTTTTCAGCTCGACCGATTGAGCGCGTCCGATCTAGGTTGTGGATTGGGCTGGGTGGTCCTTGGCGTCTTCACCATTGATGGTGATCACGATTGTGCGGCTTTTGAGTATTGCGTAGATGACGCGTGCGATAGAGATTGGGGAGAGGTGGTCTAGCTCGGCGTCGATGCCGACCTTCGGGGCGATGATTCGTACGTCCATATCGGTTAGGCTCCTGAGGGTGTCGCGGGCTGCGATAGCTGAGGCAATAGCGCTCCAGATGAACTGGATGATGTCGATTGGAGTCATTGGTTGCGGTGGCGGGTGGTGTATGGCTGACGAGTAAGAACAGGTTATGAACATCACGGATGTTTGCGTCGGGGTGGATTGGGATCTGTGAGGGTCCGTGGTGGCGCTGGGTTGAGATTCGGGGCGGATGCGGGAGATCCTGGAAGGTGCGAGGTGTGGCGATCGGGAGGCGGTGAAGGTATCTACGTAAGATGGGCGCAGTGAACATGCATACAATTCCGGATCTAGGTGAGGTTAACGGATCGGAGGGGACCCCCTATCCGTAGGTTTTCCCCCAGCGGACGCGAATCGGGAGGGTGAAGAGGAGGACTGATCGATGCTATACATGGTACAGCAGGACACGGCGGGGGCGACAAGCGAGGGGTTTGTGGGGGGTGAGCTGTCGGTTGATTGTTGGATACGGTCGTGTGCAATCAGCGTCATTGGTGTTGTGCCGAATCAGGTCGGGTACTCGGTTGGCAGGGCTAGGGCGGGGGTGGTGCCGACGAGTGCGGCGGACATGGAATGGCTTATGGGACAGAGGTCGGGTGGTGAGACGTACTGCGAGATTGGCATTGGCGTCGTTGTGCTGCCGGGTGAGAGCGAGGTGCACGCGAAGGGGTCGCGGTTGGGCGGGTATGTGACGAATACGGCGCTGACGGTGATTAGCACGACGCTGGTTTTTGATCTGGTGGAGGTGGGAGGGGAGGAGGAGCGGCTGGCGCAGATGCTGGTGAACATGATTCGGCAGGCGGTCGGTGGTGTGAGGGAGGCTGTGGAGTTACCGGCGCCGCCTCCGGGGTTCGAGCGGCCAGGGGTGCGGGGGTAGGAGGCAGGAGGGTGATGGATGGGGATGGGATACGAAGTGCCGGTGGAGGATCGGGCGGCGGTGGCGGTGCAGAACGTGATCGCGGGTCTGAACGGGACGGGGCTGCCGGTGGCGCGGAAGGTGCGGTTGCTGCAGGAGTGGGCGTCGGACGCGGGGCTGTTTTTGAGTCCAGTCGAGGTGCAGCAGGTCGCGTTGCCGTCTCCGATCGGGGAACTCCGACCTGGCTGGCGCGGGATGGCGCGCGTGTACGCTTCGACCTTAGAACGGCGTACACGCATTTTGGAGCTGGAGGCGGGCGGTATCCGCATCTAGTCAAGACGGACATTCCGGTATGGGAAGGATACCTACGGAAGCCGGGTCGTGAGTATCTGGGGTATAGCTACGATGTCAAAGTTGGCGAGGGCGAAGACCCGGGCGTGCAGTATCCTGAGAGCCTGCGGGCAATGTGGTATGGGTTGACGGCGTATCGGGTGGATGTTGTTGGGCACGTGGCGGGGGGGTATGAAATTATCGAGGTGAAGATGGATGCGGGGATTACGGCGGTGGGTCAGCTTGTGGGGTATCCTATGCTCTGGCGGGCGTCGATGCCGGGGCTGCGGCTG
>Ga0315291_10006383_pt1 | contig 14641 bp, 9 predicted proteins | sample YL17G12_20_MG_FD_203070 | JGI IMG/M metagenome (GOLD analysis project Ga0315291, IMG submission 203070) | Sediment microbial communities from Yellowstone Lake, YNP, Wyoming, USA - YL17G12_20 | ecosystem: Environmental > Aquatic > Freshwater > Lake > Sediment | place: USA: Wyoming | collected...
GAGCCCAGTGATCGAGCATGTGGGCGTCGGTGATGTGCCCGATCACGAGCGGTGCCAGGCCGGGCGTGGGGCTGCCCTCCGGCGTCGGAGTGGGGCCGCCGAGCCGATAGGTGATGGTCAGCTTGGGTCGCAGGCCGACGTTGGCCTCCTGAGCTCCGCTGAAGCTGAACCAGGGGCTGGCGATGTACGTGGAACGCAAGAGGATGCCGTTGTTGGGCAGGTTGCCATCGACCCAACCCTGCGCGACGCCCGTGAGGTCCCAGGCATACCACTTGCCAATGCCACTGGTGCTGACCGTGCTCTCGGCCGCCGCGCGGCGGTCGAGGAGAGTGCTGTTGCAGCCCGGCACACTCCACAGGCTGCCGACCTCGGCCTGATTCCAGGTGGCCTCGTACAGATTGACGGTGCGCGTGATATAGTGCGTGCTTAGCGTCAGGTTGGATCCGCTCCAGCCCGCGGCGTAGAGCTGCACTGTGGCGCGCGAGAGCGTGGCGTCGGCCGGGATGGAGGAGACGTCGAAGCGCAGGAGGATGGCATTGCGCTGCTTGTCGCCCACCTTGTTCTGAATCTGCCACCAGTAGTCGTCGCAGTTGTTCGGGTCGTACTGATACAGGTATGTGTCTTCGGCACCATAATAGCCGTTCGTGCCCCGCTGCACTGTGACGCTGACCTCTCCTCCCGTGGTGGTTGCGGTGGGGCTGGCGGTGGCAGTGCGGGTCGGCGTGGCAGTTGGCGTGGGGGTGCTCGGGGCGACAGGGGTCACAGTCAACGTGAAGGTCGGCGTGTGGGTCGGTGTTGAGCCGGACACACTCGTGGCGGTCGGCGTCGCTGTCCGGGTAGGGGTTGGCGTGTTGGCGGGCCCACCGCTGGTGCGGTAGGTGATCACGAGCCTGGGGCGACTCGTGGCATTGCCGTCCTGGGCGGAGGCCCAGTAGAAGGAGCCGGGGCCGGTGGAGGTGCAGCGCAGCAGCACGCCGTTGTTGGGCAGGCTGCCGTTGACCCAGCCCTGGGTGACGGAGGTGAGGTCCCAGGCGTACCACTTGGCGATGCCGCTGGTGGTGAGGGCGCTCTCGGGGCTAGCGCGGCGGTCGGTGGAGGTGTTGTTGGCGCCGGGCAGGCCCCAGGGGTTGCCGGCCTGGGCCTGGTTCCAGGTGGTCTGGAGCAGGCTGGTGGTGCGCGTGACGCAGTAAGCCGCAAAGGGCAGGTTGTAGCCACTCCAGCCCGCCGCGTAGAGTTGCACAGTAGCGCGGGTGACGGTGGCGTCAGCCGGGATGCCTGTGAGGTCAAAGCGCAGCAGGGCGGCATAACGCTGCTTGTCGCCGACCTTGAGCTGGGGCTGCCAGTAGTAGTCGTCGATGTTGTCGGGGTCGTACTGGTAGATGTGAATGTCCTCGGCGCCGCTGTAGCCGTCGGCGCCCTGCTGCAGTGTCACGGTGATCTCCGTCGCCGTGCCTGCCTGTGTGGCCGTTTGCGTGGGGGTTGGCGGGCTGGGGGGCGGTGGCGCGCCCAGTGAGAGCCGGCCGTAGCCATACTCGTTGTCGAAGCCCGCGTTGCCCAGGTCCACCGCGCGCCACTGCAGGTACGTGAGCGTCTCGGTCACACCGAACGCGGGATAGGCCGCGCGCACCAGCGTGGCTGCGCCCGCGACGTGCGCCGTCGCAGCAGCGGTGCTGACAAAGGCCGCGCCGTAGGCGGCGGAGGAGACGCGATCCGGCGCCGTGAACTCGGGCTTGCCGCGCGCGTCCGTGGTTGGCCCACGCGAGGAAAAGCCCTCCAGCGCGTCGGTCGACCACGCCGTGGCGCCAGTCGCCACGGCCCCCCTCGCATCTGCGGGAATCAAGAGGCTACTCGTGGACACAACGTGCTCGAGCCCCTGAGTGGGGACGTAGAGCTCCAGGCGCGAAACGGCGCTGGCCGACACGCGCTGAATCGCGAGGTGATAGGCGCCGGCTGGGCCGACGTCGTACGTGATCGTTTCGCTGGGGCATCCCACCCCACTCTGCCGCTGCGTGGAGCTGGCCACCACCTGGCCGGCTGGGTCACGTAGGAACAGATCATAGTCATTGGCCGAGGCGTTCCAGGGGTCATCCCAGATCAGGTAAGCCTCAATGCGGGCGTTGGCCGCCACGCTGATGGCTTGGTCCTCATCACCTGCGGAAAAGTTGTGGAGGTTGTCCCCGTCGGGATCGGACCACGGCCCTTCCCAGTGTCTCTGGGCTGCGTCGCCGGCGCTCTGCGCCCAGAAGATGTCGCTATCGAGAGCGTGATTGACGGCGTCGCAGAGGGGACCGGTGCCGTCGCCGGGGCCTGCGCCGGGCCAATTCGCGGAGCAAGAAACCACCCGTACGCCCTGGCTGATGATCCAGTCCACTGCTGCGCCGAACTCGGCGTCGCTGGAAAAGTTGACCAGGTACAGTTGGGCATCCGGGGCCATGTCGTGGACGATCTCCGCACAGGCAGCGCCACGCACCTCACCGGCTTCGAGGTCACCGTCGGAGCGGAAGCTGTGCGTGATCGCGCTGCTAGGCAGTTCGCCGCTGGCGATCAACGAGGCGTAGCCCTGGAATCCGCGCTCCAGCACGGCTACCTTGACCCCGGCGCCGCGCTGGCCCGCCGAGTGCCAGTCGTCCGCGCTCGTGACGGCCACGCCCTGGCTGGTTGTCGCCATCCCGCGCGCAGGCTTGGCCTGACCCGGGCTGGCTCCCACCAGAGCCAGGGTCAGCGTCAGCAGCGCGAGCGTGAGGACCGAGGCGCTTTTCGCGTTCACGCGCTCCCCGGGAAACCGAATCATCGCACCCTGCCTCCAGCACTATTCTAGCACACTCTCCGTTGTCCTGCAAGCCGGACTGCCTCGGCTTGTCAACTATTGCCAAGCGTGGTACACTGTGCCAGTTGCGGCCGGATGCGCTCTTCTTCGGCCGCTGTCTCGGATCAAGATCGCAAGGTGGGAGATGAAGGCCGTATGGCCCGTGTCGACGAAACGGCGGTTGTGCTGCTGTCCCAGGTGGAGTGGAACCTGGTATGGGTGTTTTCGCAGGCCCTCGCCACCGGATTGGACCGGCTCGGATACCGGGTGATCTACACCAATCCCTTGCCCAAGCGCCTGCCGGGCGTGGGCGAGTGGCCGCGCGTCCTGGAGCGGCTGCTGGATCGGCCGCAGCTCGCAGGCTATAGCGGACACGCCAGACCGCCGCGGGTGCGCCTGGCAACCCCATTGGCCCTGCCCGATACCCACCCGCTCTTCACGCGACTCAACCAGTGGCTGTGCGTGCCCCTCGTTGCGCGTCGCCTGAGGCGCTGGCTGCGGGGCGCGCGGCACGTTGTGGTGATCGTCTTCCTGCCCTTCCCGACGCCGGTTGAGCTAGCGCGGGCGCTGGCCCCTGATCTGCTGATCTATGCCTGCCGCTCCAACTGGGTGGCCGACGCATCGGCCAGACAGACGCGACTGGTGGAGGACGAGCTGTTCCAGCGCGCCGATCTGGTCTTGGCCTCTGGCAGCTATCTAGAGCAAAAGGCGCGCGAGCAGGGGGCCACTGTCCTCAACTGGCCCGCCATGGTCGACTTTGCCTCCTTCAACAGCCTGACGCAGCAAGACCGGCCGGAGCGCCAGGGCCCGCCGCGCTGCGGCTTTTTCGGGCACGTCAACGATCGCATAGACGTCGAGCTGCTGCGACAGGTGAGCCTGAGCTATCCGCTGCGCATCGTCGGGCCGGTCAGCATCCCCTTGCCGGAACTGGCTCCCGGTAGCGAGGTGGTCGGCATGGTGCCCCACCAGGACCTGCCCCGCTACCTGCAGGACGTGGACGTGTTTCTCTTTCCCTACCGCCACAATGCATTCACCGCGGGGATCTTTCCCTTTAAACTATTCGAGTGTTTTGCCACCGGCAGGCCCGTAGTCGCAACGGGCCTGCCGAACCTGGCGCCGTATGAGGACCTGGTGTATCTGAGCCAAACGCACGATGAGTTCCTGGCCCAAATCGAACACGCGACGCATGAATCGCCGGACTTGAGCGCACGGCGGATCGGCGTGGCGCGTCAGAATAGCAGCGAGGTCTGGATGGACGCCCTGAGCAGATGGATCATGAGCCACTTGCGGGTCCAGCCGGCGGAGCGAAGCTGCCATGAGTGTTGATCGCGACTCGCTAGAGGAATGGAATCGGGACTATTACGGCTCGTCACTGGAACAGGCGGCGCGCATGGCAAACAAATGGACGCCGCAGTGGCGGTCCCGCTTCGCCACCTACACTGACGTCGTGCAGAGGCTGGCCGGTGAGCAGGGGTGCGTGCTCGACCTCGGCTGCGGGGGCGGTCAGACCACCTATACCATTGCCTCCGGCGTTTGGCAGGTGATTGGACTGGACCTCTCTTGTCTGGCTCTGCGTGACCGTCCTCCGCAGCCCGACAACGTGAGTTTCGTGCAGGCAGATGCTGCGAGCCTGCCCTTTGCGTCGCGCTGCTTTGACGTTGTGGCGTTCCACGACGCGCTCGAGCATCTGCCTGCTGTCGAACGGGCTCTACAGCAGGCCCTGCGCGTCGTGCGACCGGGTGGCTGGCTGGTCGTTTTCTCGCCCAACCTGATCTCGCCCTTGCGCTCGTGGAGCCTTCTGGCGCAGGGCGCACGCAGCGGCAAATGGCATCCGGATGCTTCCCCCTGCTTCTGGCTGTGCTCGCTGTGCCTCAATGCGCTCAAGGTCACGGGGCTGCGATGCGAGTTCACCTATCGGCGCCCCCTGGTGCGTGATCTTACCTGGCCCGGCTCGGATTATGATGCGATCTACCTGGCCAATCCGCTGGACTTGCTGCACTTTTCGCGGCGACACGGCTTGCGCGTGCAACATGTGGCCGAGGGCACCAGTCGTGTCGGCAAGCTGGTCGCGCACTGGCTGCCGTGGTTTGCCGGGGGGATCGCCTTTGTCGCGCAGAAACCAGCGGAACATGGCCCTACGATCCAGGCTCAGGATGAGAAATGAGGAGAAGGTTGGAGGGCCATAGACGATGACCCTGCCAGAGGTACAGATCCTGGGCGTGACGGTGCACCCGGTGACGGTCGCAGAGCTCAACCAATGCATCGCCGAGTTGGTGCAATCCGGAGCGCACGCGGTGGTGGCCAATGTCAATGCCCACTTCTTCAACCTGGCATACCGACAGCCCGAACTGCGGCGCTTTCAAAACGCGGCCGAATTGGTCTTCTGCGATGGCGCGGGTGTGATGCTGGCCGCTCGCATCTTGGGTCAGCGCATTCCGCAGCGCATCACGTACGCCGACTGGATCTGGCAACTGGCCGAGTTCGCCGAACCGCAGGGATTCTCCTTCTTCTTTCTGGGTGCGCGCCCCGGGATCGCGCAGCGCGGCGCAGAGCGCCTGTGCGCGCGCTTTCCCCACCTGCGCGTCGTCGGCACGCAGCACGGCTTTTTTGACCGCACGCCGGGCGGGGTGGAGAACCAAGCCGTCATCGCCCGCATCAATGCGCTGCAGCCCGATATTCTGCTGCTGGGCATGGGCATGCCCCTGCAGGAGCGCTGGTTGATGCAGAATTGGGCGCGCGTGCGGGCGCGCGTGGCGCTCACGGGCGGAGCGGTGTTCGACTATCTCGCTGGAGAGCTGCCGCGGGCACCGCGCTGGTTAACCGACCACGGCCTGGAGTGGCTGGGGCGCCTGGCCATCGAGCCGCGCCGCCTGTGGCGGCGCTACCTGCTGGGCAACCCACTGTTCCTGTGGCACGTGCTGCAGCAGCGCACCGGCCGACTGCATCTGGACCAATGCTTTGGCGACCCTGATGGAGGCAAGCGATGTTAGCGTGGGAGGCACACGCCCGATGACCAACCTGAGGCAATGGTTGCGAGGCACGCCACTGGATGTGCCCATCGCCTTGCTGGTCTTGATGCTGCCGGTCAGCCTGTGGGCCAGCTCTGATCTGGGCTTGAGCCTGCCCAAGGTCTTGGGTCTGCTACTGGGCATTGCAGTCTACTATAGCACACTGGCGTATGCCCGCGATGAGCGGCGCTTGCGCATGACGCTGGTGTTCTATCTGGCCCTGGGCACGCTGGTGGCGGCCCTGGGGCTGGTGGGGACGCGCTGGCTCGACAAGAACCCGTTTCTGGCGTCCATCACGGACCATCTGCCGCGCCTCATAAGAGGGCTGCCAGGCGCAGGCCAAGGCTTTCATCCCAATGAGGTGGCCGGCGTCCTGTTGTGGGTTGTGCCCGTGCAGTGGGCGTTGCTGGCCTGGCTGTGGTGCGAGAAACAGGCTGCCACCCGCCGGGGCATCGTCATGGGGCTGGCCACCCTGCTCACCACGAGTATCCTGTTCCTGACGCAGTCGCGAGCGGCTTTGCTTGGCCTTGGCGTGGCATTGCTGGCGTGGGGTGCCTGGCGGGACCGACGAGTGCACGTGGGTGTGATTCTGTTGCTCCTTGTGGCGCTGGCCGTTGCGGTCTGGCGCGGTCCACAGTGGGTCAACGACTTCCTGTTGAGCGGCGTCGCGCCAGAAGCGCTGGGCGAATCGCACTGGGACTTTCGCCTGGAAGTCTGGAAGACGGCCCTGCGCGGCATCCACGACTTTCCCCTGACGGGCATGGGCATCGGCACTTTCCGGCGCGTGGCACGCGTGCTGTACCCGGTGGCCGTGGTGCCCACCTTCGACCTGGCCCACGCGCACAACGCCTTCCTGCAAGCGGCTTTAGACCTGGGCCTGCTGGGACTGCTAGCCTACTTGGCTTTGTGGTGGCAGACCGCGCGTTCGGCCTGGCGCGCGCTACGGCAGTCCACCGGTTGGCTGCGCGCTCTGGCGATCGGATTCGCTGGATGCCTGGTCAGCTCTCTGGTCTACAGTTGCCTGGATACTATCGCGTTGGGGGCCCGGCCGGGGCTTCTGTGGTGGGTGATGTTGGCTTTGATTGTGGCGTTGGAGCGCATCGTCGCCGCGCCAGTCCAGCAGGCCGGCGCGGAGCGCGGCCCGACCCTCGAGCAGGTGGAGAACCGTCATGCTTCAGTCTAGAACAACGACATGGCGCATCCTGATGCTCTATCTGGCCGACATCCTGGCCACTTTGTTGGCTCTGCCGCTGGCGCGTTTCTTGCGTCTGAGCTTGCCGCTAGGACACGAGGCCGCTGGCCCGGGCGTCAGCTTGAACGTGGCCGTCTATGCCATGGTCGCGCTCATCTGGACGGTGGTCTTCCTTGCCCTCTCGGTGTATTCGATGGCCAACGTTGCGCGCCTGCGGGACGAGATCCGGACTGTGAGCCTGGCCGTAATGTTCTCCACCCTGTCTCTGACCGGCACGTTGTACCTGACCTATCGCGGACTGTCGCGTTTGCTCTTCTTCTACTTTTTCATGCTAGACCTGTGCCTGCTCGTTTTGCTGCGTCTGGCCATGCGGCTTTGGCTAAAGCTACGTGCGGCCGAGAGCCGCGGAACGTACAACGTGTTGATTGTGGGAACGAACAGACTGGGCCAACAGGTGGCGCAGGCGCTGCAGTCGATGCCCTGGGCCGGTCTGCGCATGGTGGGCTACCTCGATGACGGCGTGAGCACACAGGACAACGGCAGTGCGGGCGTTCCAATCCTGGGTGGAATCGCCGATCTAGAACGCATCGTTGCACAGCACGACGTGTATGAGGTCATCTTCACCCACCCGCGCGAGAACCGCAACGCAGTGGCGGCGCTGGTGGCCAGCGTGGTGGACAAGCCGCTCAAGGTGTGCGTGGTGCCCGAGATGCTGGATATGGCCTTCCTCCGGGCTAGAGCAAGCAACGTCAACGGCTTCCCCCTCATCGAGCTCAAGGGCCCTGTGCTTGACGAGTACCAGCGCCTGGTGAAGCGGGCACTGGATTTGGTGATTGCTGGCCTGGCTCTGGTCCTCGCATCTCCGCTCATGCTGGCGTGCGCGGTCCTAATCCGGCTGGATTCGCCAGGCCCTATCCTGTTCAAACAGCAGCGTGTGGGCGAACACAGCAAGCTCTTCTGGATCTGGAAGTTTCGCACGATGACGCCCGGTGCAGAGCAGGGGCAAGACGAGCTGGTAGCACGTACCAAGGACGGCCAATGGACCTTGCTGAAGGACCCACACGACGTGCGTGTGACGCGCGTCGGACGCTATTTGAGGCGCTCGAGCCTGGATGAACTACCGCAGCTCTGGAACGTCCTGCGGGGCGACATGAGCCTGGTGGGGCCGCGCCCCGAGATGCCCGCGCTGATGGAGCTGTACGAGCCGGGTTACAGGAGGCGCCTGTGCGTGCCACCGGGGCTGACAGGCTGGTGGCAGGTGACCGTGCGCAGCGACAGCACCAAGAAGGAACAGGCGGAATCCGATCTGTACTATGTGCAGAACTACTCCCTGTGGCTCGACCTGAAGATCCTTTGGAAAACCGTGGGCGCTGTGCTAAGAGGCAACGGCGCCTACTGACCCTCCGGCTCTGTCGGTGTAGCTTGCGACTGGCACCGCCACTGCTGCCAAGACGCTTCTCGGGGAGGTAACCCTCTGGGCACACAACGTGGCGACGCGCGAGCGGCCATTCTGGACTCGTTTGTAGGTCGTTCGGCACTCTTTAGTGGGCTTTTCGCTCTCGAAGCAGCGAGCGGTTTCCTACTGGATCTGGTCATTGCAGCGGCATTCGGCCTGAGCGCGTCCTCGGATGCGCTCTATGCCGCGTGGAAACTGCCGCAAGCCATCGGGACAGGCATGTTTCAGAGCCTGACGCAGTCCTTCATGGGCCTGTTCTCCGACGAGAACCGTGCTGTGGGCTACAACGAGGCCATCACGGTGGTCATGGCGCTGGTGTTCCCGCTGGCGGCCACTATTTCGCTGACCAGCGGGGCATGGCTGCCGCTTAGCATCCCGGGGGCGACGGCACAAACACGTAGCCTGGCCCTTCCGCTCGCGGCCATCCTGGCGTGGCTCATAGCGGCTTTGGCGCTGGGCGAGACGTTTCGGGCCATCTACTACCGCGAGAAGAGCCTGTGGTTCCCGTCGGTGGCCAGAGTGTGTGGAGACCTGCTCGTGATGGGCTTTGCCGTTTCCGCTGGACGCCAGCGCAGCCTGCTGCTGGCGGCGTGGGGGCTGATTGCTGGGGTGGGGCTGGAGACGCTGTTGGAGTTCGCCGGACTGCCCGTGCTGCTGCATTCCCATTTCCGCCCGGCCTGGCCCTCGGCGGCCAGACGCCAGGAGATGTTGGACATCGTTGGGGAGCCATTAGCTGGCCATGGGGTCCAGGTCCTGGCAGGCGTGGGTCAGCGCGCGCTGGCTTCCTTATTGCCACCGGGAAGTATTACCGCCGTCTCCTACGCGAGCCGCATCATTAGCACTCTGGAGCGCTTTGTGTTCCGCGGATTCACGGTCACCACAATTCAGATGCGCCCGAGCGAGGATGGCGCCGAGCTATACCCTCGCTTCCGGCTGCTGGCGGTGATTGGCATCGCGTTGAGTGCGGCATTGCTCGCCCTTTCCCGGCCTTTGGTCGCCATCGCCTTTGGCCACGGTCACTTTGTGACGGAGAACGTGCTCAGCCTGGCCGTGGCCTTACAGGCGTACGCACCGGTGATTCTGGGCCAGGCCATGACTCGCATCCCGCTGGGTCTGGCCTATGCCCAGAAGCGCGGACGTGTGGTCTTTGACTTTCTGGCGGGTGTATCCGTGGTCATCCTGGCGGCCCAGGCTGCGCTGGTGTACCTGGGCCTGGGCCTGCGGGCGTTTGGGCTGGGGCACAGCCTGGCTATCGCCCTGGTGGGCGCGTGGTTCCTTGGGGCAGTCCTGCCGGCCACGTGGCGGCGCGCGTGGCTGCGGCGGGACGGTCCGCGTCTGGGGTGGATGGCCCTGGGCGCCTGGGGCAGCACGGCGCTCGCGGCTGCTGTGGTGGGTCGGCTGGCAACGGGTCACTGGTATAGTGACTGGATCAGCGTGGCTGTGGGAGCGTTGAGCTGCTGCCTGAGCATCCTGGGGGCGGCATACGCCCTGCAAGTAGAAGAGGCCAAGCAGGTGCTGGGCTGGATCGCAGGCCGTCTGCATCAGCAAACGAAAGAGAACACTGGTACTCCGTCCCGCTTCGGCGGGAAAGGAAAGCGAGGTAGCTGACTGTGACCAACCGCGTGCTGGTGCTGGGACTGGATGGGACTACCTTCGACCTGATCGAGCCATGGGCCGCGCAGGGCTTGCTTCCCAACTTTCGCCACCTGATGGATCGAGGGGCGTGGGGCAGGCTCGAATCCACCACCCCGCCCGTGACGGCGGTGGCATGGAATACGTTTGCCACCGGCACGAATCCGGGCAAGCATGGCGTGTTTGACTTTGTCCGGCGCGATGCCAGCGGCTACGGCGTGCATGTGGTCAACGGATCCGAGCGCAAAGCGACGCCGTTCTGGCGCATTCTGGACCGGCGTGGGTTGCACACCGGCGTGATCAGTATGCCCATGTGCTATCCGCCTGATCATCTGGAACACGGCTTTGTCGTGGCTGGCTTTGATGCGCCCGGGCTGGAGAGTGAGTTTGCCTACCCGCCCGAGTTCACCGCGAGGCTCAGGCGACTCGGCTATCGCATGCACGCCAACACCGTCAATCGTCAAGCCTGGGGAAAGGACCTGCTCGCTCTGTTCGACGCCAAGCGTCGCGTGTTCTGGGAGCTCTACCATAGCGAACCCTGGGACCTGCTGTTCATGGTCTTTATGCAAATGGACGCCGCTCAGCACCTCTTCTGGAAGGACATGGAGGTACACACGCCCGGACTGGGTGAAGTCATTCCACGCCTCTACCAGCAGTGCGATGCGTTGTTGGGCCAGGTCATGGGCACGCTGCGCGCGGAGGACCTGCTTGTCGTCGTGTCGGACCACGGAGCCGGGCCTCTGGTCAAGTCGGTGTCCATCAATCAGTGGCTATGCCGTGAGGGGTTCCTCACGCTTCGCAAGCAGAGCACGTTCCGCACGGCCTTGAACAAGTCGTTGCTGAGAACGTTTGTAATGCTCAGCAAGTACTTGCCCAAACCCGTCAAGACGCGGCTCAAGAGCCGCTTTGGCTGGGTGCGCGATGGGGTCGAGTCCTACCTGCTCAGCTCACGTGTCGACTGGTCCAGGACGTCGGCCTTTGCGCTGGGCGAATTCGGTGGAGTCTACATCAACCTGCAGGGGCGCGAAAGCCAGGGGACTGTGGCTAGGCAGGACTATGACCGGCTGCGGAACGAGATTGCCGCGCGCCTGTTGACTCTGCGCGACCCCGAAAACGGCAGGCAAGTCATTCAGCGTGTCTATCGACGCGAGGAGGTCTATTCTGGCCCCCACGTCGACCAGGCGCCCGACCTGGTCCTGGAATGGGACTATGCCTATGATTGTCGCGAACGAGTGGGCTCAGAGCATCATGACGTCTTTGAGCGCGAATCGGCCTACCGCGCGTTCACAGACCACAAGAAGACCGGCGTGCACCGCAAGCACGGCATCCTGCTGATGTATGGCCCCCAGGTGCAACCCGGCCAGCTCCGGGGGCCGCGCCTCGTGGACCTCGCGCCCACTTTGCTGCACGCGCTGGGGGTTCCCATCCCTAACGACATGGATGGCCACGTGCTTACGGAGGCTCTGCAACCCGAGTGGATCACAAGCCATCCGATCCGTTTTCAAGAGTCGCAGACCGAAGCAGACGGTCCCGAGCCCGGCGGTTACACTCAGTCCGAGGAAGAGCAGGTCAAGCAGCATCTGCGTTCGCTGGGCTATCTGGACTAGCTCGGGATGCACTCAATGCGACTTGAGGGAGCCGACGCGTGAAGCTGATGCTGGTGTCATCGTTCTTTGGGACGGAACGCCCCAGTGGCGCCACGGCCGCCGTGCATGCCTTGACGGACGGGCTACTCCAGCGTGGCGTGCAGGTCGTGGTACTGGCCACGCAGGCTCAGCGCGAAACCACACAGCAAGAAGGCCGCGGTGTGACAGTCTACCGCTTCCGACCGCTGAACTGGTTCTGGATCGGCGAAAAACACAAACAGCCGACCTGGAAGAGGGCCGTCTGGCAGTTGTTCGATGTCTGGAATGCGCACACCTGGGTGGTCGCCAGGCAGATTCTGGAGCGAGAGCGGCCGGACGTCGTGCACGTGCACAAACTGCGCGGGCTTTCGCCCGCCGTGTGGAAGGCTGCCGCGGACCTGGGCGTTCCGGTTGTGCAGACCTGTCACGACTATGAACTGTGGAGCCCGGTAGGAACCTTGAGCGGGCGCGTCGGCTCCTGGGCGCAGCAGGGGGTATGGTTCCTGCGCCCCTATGCGTGGCTGCGGGCATGCATGTCCTGCGCCGTAGCCGCGGCGGTGGCACCTACCCGGTTTGTGCTCGAGCAGCACTTGCGCCGCGGTTTCTTCCCGCGGGCTGTCGCACGCGCGATTCCTAACTCACATGGGCTCACTCGCGAAGAAGTGCAGCGCAGGCGACAAGACCCGCGCCCTGCTGGTCCGCCTGAGGAAGAGGTGCGCCTGCTCTTCCTGGGACGTCTGCAGGCCATCAAAGGAGTGGAGCTGTTGTGCGAGGCTTTTGTGCGCAGCGCGGCTGTGTGGCCCGGGCTGCATCTGGACGTCGCCGGCTGGGGCCCCTTGGAGCCTTCCCTGCGGGAGCGCTACGGAGGGCACCCGCGCATCACCTTTCACGGGCCTGTCCTGGGACAGGGGAGGGATCGTCTGATCGCGCAAAGCGACGCGCTGGTGGTTCCGTCGATTTGGCCGGAGGTGTTTGGCATGGTCTGTGCCGAGGCCTACACCTTGGGCAAACCGGTCATCGCTACATGTGCGGGCGGCCTGCCGGAGCTCGTCGAGGAGGGGAAAACTGGCTGGCTGGTGCCGCCGGGCGACGTCGATGCCCTGGCGGATGCCCTGGGGCGCGCGGCCACAGAGCCTTCTCGCTTGCGCAGGATGTCGGGCGCCTGTTGGGATGCGGCCGAGCGCCTGGCGTTGGAGCCGGTCGTTTCGGAGCACCTGTCGCTCTATGAGGAACTTCTAGGTCGTGGAACGTGATTGAACCCTGCGCCTGGCGGCCTGTTCCCTCAAGAATGAAATCCCAGAGAAGGATTTATGTCCACAGGTGGGCAGCTCTCTGACACGCCGAGTGTCCAGGCGTCCGGCGTGAGCCGGGCACTCCGGTCGGTGATCAAGGCCTCGTTCGCGTGGGACCTGATGGTCTTCTTGGTGCTGTGGCCCGTGTGGTGGTTACTGGGCATCGACCAACTCCTGCCGCCGTTCTTCCTGGCGTGGGAGATGGGCCGCCTTCTGCTGCAGCGACGCCGGCTCGAGTGCAGTCTCGCCATCGGACTGGCGGCGCTGTCGCTGGCGTGGTGCCTGGTGCCGCTGCCCTGGGTGCAGCGCCAGTACCTGGACAACTGGCTCAAGACCCTGGCCACGTTCGGGTCGCAGGCGTTCGTGATTTTCCTGTTCTGGAACGCGGTTCGCAGCGCCGACGATTGGTGGAAGGTCGTGCGCGGACTGAACGTCGTAGCGGCGTGGGTGGCGGGAGGCGGGCTGGTCTTTGCACTGGGTCTGTGGCGCGGCACGTGGACTTCGGCGTTGGGCAGGGCGCTGCCCGCTTCGTGGACCCAATCCGAGTTCTTCTCCTCCATCTCACTGCGTGCCCTGGGCAGCGTCGGTAACCCGGATAGCTTGCTGGGGATTCGTCTTTCCAGTTTGGCCCTGCACCCCAGCGGCCTGAGCATGCTCGGCCTGTTGTTCATCCCGTTCGTCGTCTGGCGACTTTGGCATGCACGAGGTTGGCGGCGCGTGGCGCAGGGAGCCATCCTGGCCGGTCTGTGCCTTTGCCTGGTCTGGTCCGAGTCGCGCTTCGCCTATCTGGCTTTTGCCGCAGCCTGCGTGGCGGTGTTGGGGATTGAGAAAGGCTGGTTCGCCCGGCGCCCGTGGCTCGTGCCGCTGGCTGTGGGGGTGCTGGCAGTGCTTGTCATCGTGCTGCTGGTGGTCTATCCTGGTTGGAGCAGAATCGTCCGCGTGGTGAGCGACCTGGCGACCGCGTGGCGTCCCGGAAGCTGGCGCGCCCGCTTGCGCGTGTACGAGGAGACGCTGCGCCTGATCCCTCAACACCCGCTTGCAGGCTGGGGTGTGGCAGTCCGCATTCCTGGCATGCGCTCCACCTTTTCGGCCGGATCGCACAGTGGCTACCTGGCCATGCTGTTCCAGCACGGGGTGGTGGGATTGGCGTTGTACGTTGGTCTGTGGCTCGCCGTCTGGCGCGAGATCGTGCACGGCCTGCACGGGCGCGCGATGCCGCGCTGGTTTGCCCTGCGGTTCCCGTGGCTCATGTCTGCGGCTGCGATGTTCGCGCTCAACATCCGCGAACTGGCGGATGGTTGGAGGTGGGATCAACTGGTGGCCATGACGGTCTGGACTCTGTGGGGGCTGATTCTGGTCGCGCCCCGCCTTGGCGTCGGCACAGGAGCACAGACGCCCTGCCCTGAAGGCGCCGCGCCAGCGCCTTCTGCTCAGAGGACTCGGGCACAATGTGGCCAGGAGGTAGATCAATGAGAGCGCACCTGACGCCGGTCAAGAAATGGGCGCTTGCGACGCTGACCGTGGCCCTGGTCCTCGGCCTGGTGGCTTGGGGCCACGTCCTGGCGGGTGCGGCGCTCACTAACGTGGGTATGGTGACTCTCAGCCGCGCGCTGCAGGCCGAGGGCAGACC
>Ga0315291_10006384_pt1 | contig 14640 bp, 18 predicted proteins | sample YL17G12_20_MG_FD_203070 | JGI IMG/M metagenome (GOLD analysis project Ga0315291, IMG submission 203070) | Sediment microbial communities from Yellowstone Lake, YNP, Wyoming, USA - YL17G12_20 | ecosystem: Environmental > Aquatic > Freshwater > Lake > Sediment | place: USA: Wyoming | collected...
TCAGAAGGCGTCTCGCTTGAAGTGCTCTCCATTGTGGGCGAAGGCTGCAGTTGCTGGTCAAAGTTCGCTATCTTGTCCTCCAATTCTTTGACTGCATCATTGTGCGTAAGGTTTTCTTCTTCAAGAATTTGGACAAGAAGTCTCTTATCGATAGCAAGCTTTTCCGCGCGCGCCTTTTCCTCCAGAATCTTAGTCTTATCTTCCAGCGATCTTCGTTTCTGTTCAAGTCGTTTAGATTCTTCTTCAGGTCCTGTTTTTATGCTCAGGTTCGTTCACCTTGATGATAGCTTCAGCTAAGGACATAATTGATTTATGAATTAGAACTATGTACCATAGATATGCGTATCGTAGATATATGCAAGGCTCGTGCATTTCAGCGCGCCCGGGGTTTGGGTATGTCTGCAGCTATGAGGAAACGATGCTACTCAGAGAAAAATAGCGTGTGTTTTCCTTCAAAACCTTAAAATCGAATCTGCACACTAGATTTCAACGTGCCTATGAACGAAAAGGTTTAGACGAAAAGAATGTCGCAGCCGAACTCCAGGGCAACACTCTTCGCGTTTACTGGATGCTGCTTAAATCGCAAGCTAACTCGGTCGGTCCAAGGGATATCCAGAGAAAACTAGGCTTCTCCAGCCCAAACTTGGCCGTCTACCATCTGGACAAACTAGTCGAACTGGGTTTGGCCGAGAAAACCGCGGGTGGATACCAACTTGCGAAAATAGTAGACGTGGGCATACTGAAGCAATTCACAAGAATACGAGGCGTATTTGTTCCAAGACAAGTGCTCTATGCATCAATGTGGACGACTCTTCTCGCGTTCTTTGTTTCCCAAGTTAAAAACATCAATTTCTACAGCCTGTTTGCCCTCATTTTCGGTTTCCTTGGAGCAGGAATTCTTTGGTTTGAGACATGGAGAAACTGGCGAACCAAACCTGTCTAAGGCCATCCCAATTTTTCTTGGGCTCATTAGTTCAATCATCATATCTATTTTGGAGTTTAACGACGCAAAATGATCATTTATCTCTTCAAGTAACGGCACAAAAGACCCGCCTTCCTTATGCAATTCTCTAGCTAAGACCATTTGAACACCCGACTAGTAGACCTGAAAAGAAAAATAGAATATTGGATGGCTGGGCTATCAGTCCCTTCTTAATTGCGCTTGTGAGGGTTACCGCGTTCAGGCCCTACAACGGCATCAAGCTTATTCAACCGTTGCCTTCGGTACTGGTTTCAGATTCCCGCTTTGGCTGACTGCGGCTGTGTCAACTTGCATGTCAACAAGCAGGTCCGTTCCTTGGTCTGCCTTGATCTCGAATGAGACTATACGTCTATGTGCTCTGGAGGAACCGTGAAGTTTATCACCCTGTCGTCAGCGGTAAGAAATGGTCATCCTTTTTGGTTTTTATGACTTGTGTTTCAGAGCGGTGTGTGGGTGGAGTAAAGTTTTGCCAAACCAAAAAAAGAAAGGGAAGATGGTTTTTGCTTGATTGCTACGCTTTGGCTTCCACTATCTTGGCGATCGGGGCATTCTTCTTTATTGACTCGATGCCGTTGACGCATGCCTCTTTTGACTCGTATGCTTCGCCTACAGCAATCGTCTGCCCATTTGGTGCCACCAGACGAAACCTGAATTTTCCTGCCTTGTCCTTATACCACTCGAATTTTGGTTCTGGCAATAATATCGCCTGACCAGTCCTATGAATAGAACTTGCTAAAGAAACCTTTGTCTAGGCATAGCCTGCGCTCGAATATTCATCTAGGCGACAGAAGTGGGTTGAGATAGCTGCTGGAATTTGTTTAGAGTTTCTTTTTCGCTTTCTTAGCCGTCTCTTTTACTTTCTTTGTCCCTTTCTTTCCCAGTTCAACGCTTTCTTTTCCGACTTTTTCAGCTGCAGACGCCGTCCTTTTTGCAGCTTCTTCGGTCTTTTCTTTGACTTTCTTCAAAATCCCCATATTAACTACGATTACTAAGAAGCCGTTGTTCTATTTCTTATTTATGTGTGTGCACAAAACTTTACCCATAAAGAATAAGCGTAATGGTTGGGTAAATTTGAGCAAGTGCCAAACATGAAAAATGTAGCAGTAAAAAAGTCAAGGATAAGTGGGAAAGGGGTTTTTTCAAGTAAGAACTTCAGGGAGGGTGAGGTTATTTTGGAGATAGATGACTCTTATGTTGTGTCCGACCCGTCTAGGTTGACGAAGGAGCAGCATGAGTTTGAGCTGGATTATTTAGCAGATGGCAAGATTGTGGTTATGCAGGCTCCTGAGAGGTATATCAATCATTCATGTGACCCAAACAGTTACGTGAAGACTGTTGATGGTATCCGCAAGGTCTTTGCGATGAGAGACATTCAGAAGGGAGAAGAAATCGTGGGAGACTATTCGATTAATGGGCATAACGAGGGAACTTTCAAGTGTCGCTGTGGAAGCGAGAACTGCAGGCTCGTTTATCAAGGCAACTTCTTCAAACTCCCCAAGGCACTCCAGAAGAAATATGTTCCATATCTTGACGATTGGTTCGTGGAGCAGTTCAAAGATGAGATAGTCAGATTGTGGCGTTCAGAATGAGCTGGTTGGTAGCGCGCGCGATAAACAAGAACGACCTGATTCTAGAACCAATCGGGAAAGCCCTCAATCAAGAAACCTGAAGAGCGTCAAATCTTGTCTAGTAGCGTAATAAATGCTTATTTCCTTCCAGAGTCAGGAAAGATAATGCTAAGGAACGCCTGTTATGTGCGCCCCCCATGAGATCAGGGACTTCATTCTTGCTTTGAATAGACGGCTTATCCACGAACCGTGGTTTAAAACGGCGGCAACGTCCGATTTTTGCCGCAAGGGAGACGACGGAAGACTGAAAAGGACAGGTCTGACACCATGGATACTCACTGCAATTTCTTTGCTCTGCCTAGTATTCATTATTGTTTTGACGTTCTTTTACAGGCCTGCAGAAGCATTTCTCTCTCGGCAACCTGTCACTTTACTATTCATAACTATATGCTGTCTGGGCGCAACAGCCGCATTGTTGCCTTCTAAGTGCTCGAGCATTTTCCACCAAACACAACCGAACCATAAGCGACTGCCCCAAAGCGATAGCGGCGACGAGTCTTTTCAAAAACGGATTCTTTGGAGCGGCCATCATCCAACATGCGGATGCTATACCACACATGTAGTGCAAATTCGAGGTAAGACTTACTGTGCAGGCTGCATCGGTTTGCTTACCGGTGCTTCGCTGGCTATTGCTGGAAGCTTAACGTACTCTCTGCAAATAATCAGTGTAGTGGAAGAGGCAACGCCCCTGTTCTGGGCTGGTTCTTTTTTAGTTTTGCTCGGGTTACTTCAGTACGCAAGACCGTTGATGATGAATGGCTGGGTTCATTATTTGTTGAATACTATCTTCGTGAGCGGGACATTCTTGCTTCTGGTTGGCGTGATTGAAATAAACGGGACTCTATTTGTCGAAACGTACTTCCTCTTCATACTTCTCTATTGGATCCTGACCCGCGTAGCACTTTCCAACGTTGAACACCAGAGAATTTGTCAACAATGTGAATCAACCTCATGCATGTGTCGCATGAAGTAACACGCTTATCATGGGTGCGTGAGAATTGCGAGGCACCACACCAATCAAGTGTTTCGAAAACCTATATATCCCAAGCCGGAATCGATAGTAAATCCGGGAGAAAAATGAACGTATATTTAGGCGCCGGTATCGCGTTGATAGCTGCTTCTTTTTTTGGTTTTATATACGTGACTGCCAGCGTGCTCTCGTACACCGTGCAGGTTTTCAAAACGACGGTACTCATGCTTTTGCCTGAAACCGCAGTTTCCCTCTTGTGCGGCATTTTCGGTGGATATCTTCTCGGGATCTCAAGGAGACTTCACGAATCTGATCATTCCGAGTCTGCAGTTTCATGATTCTGCGGTCCAAGAATGACCGCATTTTGTGCATTTAAAATGCTGCATCGTTCTCTCCTGTCGAATGCCCGCGTGCTCCCCTGCGACGCCAGAGAACCAGTAGAATGCTTCCTTGTTTCCGCAGTTTGGACATCGACGAGACATCTTTGAATGGTCAGTCGTTGACTCGCCCAAAATGTAGATGCTGCTCTTGTCCTTCTCCTTCTCTCTTACTATGCGCATTTCTGGTTTGACGAGTTTTGAGACTCCGCATTTTGGACAGACGTAACCTTCTTTCGTGCTTGTCATTCGTGCTCCGCATTTGTCACAGAATTCCATATTGATTCACACTGTTGCATTCATAGAACTATTGAAAGACCTTTCTACTATACTTTTTGAAGGAGGAATTGTGACGCAGCGCGCGCTAAGAACATGAGCCGCACGCACAGGCAGGAAGCAATGGCTTCAGAATACTTTTTCGAACGCTGTCTTCGACGCACCACAGATTGGGCACGTTTCTGGTGCTTCACGTTCGTGAATGTGTCCACATACAGAGCAGACATAGTATTCGGTTGACCGTTGCGCTATCAGGTCCGTGAGCGCCCTCTTGTAGAGGTTAGCATGTTCAGCTTCAACATCCCTGGCCTGCGAGAAAACCAGCACTGCCCCGTCTTCACCGTCTTGCTCAGCTTCCTGAAGCATCCTCAAGTACTGCACTCCGTTAACCGCATTTTCTGATTGGAAGGCCCTCTCCAGGTTTGTTTGCGTGTCCGAAACGGATTCGAGAAGCGCAAAGTGTCTGCGCGAGTGAACACCTTCAGCCGCTGCCACGGCTCTAAAGAGATGCGCTATTTGCGGCAACTCTTCCTGTTCCGCCTTCTTCGCAAACATCAGGAGGCGTTGGTCAGCTTTTGCTTCACCCACGAAGGCATCATGAACGTTGTTTGCCGTTCTCTCTTTCATCAAATCATCTACCTATCTAGATGAGGTTTCGCATATGATTCTAAAAATCCTTTCGCAATTACACTAGCTCTTGCGAACTACGACGAATAGAGGATAGAAGATGGATTTGCCTCGATTACTCGACTAGTCATACTTCTTCAGTTTGATCATTCTACGGTAACTTTTCAGGTCTGAAGCCACTCGCTTTAGCATGTAGAGTTCTTCCATTGTTTTTCGGAAGTTGATGAATTCCTCACTGATTTTCTGCACGGTTGTTGTTGCTTGCTCCATCGCTGCTTGCTCCGGGTCTTTTGGGGATGTGGGGGGTTTCATCGTTTGTTGGCAGCCACGCGGCCATTTTCCGTCACTGAGGAGAAAGGAGAAGGCTTCGAGAACGGAAAAAAATCGTATTGGCTTTGTGGTTAGCCTTCAACCTGGACCTCCGCACATCGTAAGACTTAAGAGTTAAGCCTTCTATAAAAGCTTTGTGAAGTAGGGAAACATACACATTTTCGTCAATGACTCTAGCCTATGGCTAAAATACCTTCCAAAATCTTCTTTTCAGAAACATCCAATTGTTTGGAAAGCCACGCCTTCAACATCATCGCTCCCTTCGGAAGGGGACCACTGTAAGTGATTATTTGGTTATCTTTAACCGCATCAACTTGGAACGTCTTCTCTACTTCTCGATACATGAAAGACAACGTCTGGGCTTGCGCCGCTACGTTCTGAAAATCGTCCCATTCCTTGCATCGAAGTATCACAGGAGGGCCGTGAACCTCTCTTTCTCTGACCTGCATTTCCTCAACTTTCGGCTTCGCAGTCATCTGCAACGGCATTGACGGAGCCACTGTTGGCTGCTTCGGCGACGTAGAAATCTGCGAAATGAGGTTCGCGATCTCGTTCTGCAACGTTGTCAACCGTTCCTCAACCTTCTCGATTTTTCCAGTCAATTCGCCAGTATCACCCATCTTTTCAGTCACGTTGCCAAGGTCGTTTATCAGTCGATCAAGGTCTTTCTCATGCTCCTTAAGAACGTTGACTATAAAATCCAACGCTTCGAGCGCTTCGTCCTTCGATGGTATTTTCCTAGACATCGCTGAACCCTCGCTGTTTCGTCACCCTATAACACCGATGCTTTATAAATAAACTTAGCGAATCCCTAGAATGTATCGTTATGAAGAGCTAAATATCCTTATTCAGCGTCATGTACAACAGTTGTACGCGATTCAGTTCTCCATGAGGAGAGTTAAAATATCAGTATCTGAAATCCTTAAGATGCTCGTGGAAGATTCGCTTATGAACGGCATGTTGAATTTCTCAGGAAAAGAAGCCGCCCTCAAATTCATGTCCGAAAACAACGTTAAGATACTCAACATATGCCACATACCCGAAGACGGAAGACTGAAAACGCTCAGTTTCTCAACTTCCGACAAGAAACGATTGAGAGAAATCCTTGAATACGGAGAAAGGGTCGACGGCTCAAGCCTGTTCTCATTCATCGAACCCGGAAAAAGCGATATTTACGTGACTCCTCGTATCGACAAAGGATTCATGAACCCATTCACGATACTGCCGACTCTGAATGTTCTCTCAGACTACATTGACGAAAACGGACGACCGTTGGATGTTGCCCCCCAAAATGTCCTTGCAAGAGCAGAGGAGAAATTGCAGTCGTCAAACGGCATAACTATGAAGGCTCTGGCCGAGCTCGAATTCTACGTTATCACCCAACAGCAGAGCGCCATTCTCTTTCCAGGTGAACCAGACAAGAACTACCATGAATCTTCTCCGTTCGCAATGTTCGAAGACGTTCGAAACGAGGTGTTGGCGACGCTCGGCGTAGTTGGGATACCTACGAAATACGGACACAGCGAGGTCGGACGAATCATCACCGATTCGGGAACCATAATGGAACAACACGAAATTGAATTCACGCCTCAGAATTTACCCGCTGTAGCGGAAACTGTCTGCGTGGCAAAATGGGTTGTCCGCAACGTCTGCTTCAGACATGGGTTGACTGCTTCGTTTATTCCGAAAATTGACTTGAACCATGCTGGCAATGGAATGCACATCCACTTATGCGCGTTCAAAGATGCGCGAAACATCATTTCGAAACCGGACGGCAAATTGAGCAACGAAGCCTTGACCATGATCGGCGGGATACTGAACCTCGCGCCCAGCCTCACGGCCTTCGGAAACACAACACCCGTTTCATACCTCCGCTTCATAGCCCGCAAAGAATCGCCCATGCACATCTGTTGGAGCGCCGGAAACCGTCTTGCCCTGATTCGCATACCCTTGTGGTTGAAGTCCAAGAAGAAAAGTGAAAAAACTGAGGGTTATCAAGAAACGTTTGAATACAGGGCTCCTGACGCATTTGCCAACCCACACCTTCTTCTTGCAGGCTTGACTTTAGCGGCAAACTATGGCTTGGATAACGCCAAGAAATCTGTGAGACTAGCTGAGAACCTGCGTGCCAAAGATGTCAGAGAGGAAGAGGGAAGGTTCAAGATCCTGCCTCGTTCCTGCAGTGAAGCAGCCGACAATTTAATGAGAGACAGGAAAATCTACGAGGCCGATGGTATCTTTCCGCCGAGACTCTTAGAAACAACAATCCAGAAACTGAACAGCTACGATGACAGAGACTTGTGGAACGAACTTTCCAATAAGCCTGAAGAGAGTAGAAATATGCTTGCACGCTATTTACACTACGGGTAGTTGATAATCCTCTTTTTTTGTATGTAGTTTGAAATTCAATTGAGGTAAAACGCTAAATGTCATTTATCCCAGAAAACCATGCCAAAACGATGCATGATGTAGTCTGTGACGACCGCAAGTAACAGTGTCAAGAGCCTTTCAAGCCTGATCCAACTAGACCGGTTTATTGCCGGGAATGTTGGGCCAAAAGAAGGTCCTCTGGTAGTTCTTGGTATGATACAGCTTCAAGATGCATATCTTCATTCATATCAGAACCACATTTGGGGCAGGTGTTTGGTGAAGGCGTCATACCGTACTACTACCTCGATTTTCAATTAGACCTCCTGAACCGACCTTTCATGGACTCGGAGAGACCCAAGCGAAAATGAACACACGTGCTAGTTAGCATATATCGGGTTTTGGAAGACGGGTTATATGCAATGGCGACATGGTTGCTGGAAGGAAGTCGGGCATATGGCAGAAGGGATGAACCATCTTACCGAGCGTTACGAGCAGTGGAAAAGAACGGACCTTTCTGCGGTAGCGCTTGAAACCATGCCGAAACAAGTCAATAAGGCCAAAGTGCTAGACGACCTGCTGAAACTGCATAGCGATTTCGCAGAAAACCTCAGTGAAGAAACATATGCGGAGCTAGAGAAGGAACGAAAACTTAGAAGATTAGAAACCGTGCGAGAAGTCGCCCGGCGAATAATCTCCGATTACCTCAAATCCAGAGACGGTACAGAAAGAACCTACAAACTCTTGAAAAAAGAGCCCTAGCGCGCGCTACTAAGATATATCTTGTTTCGGAAGACGCTTTATATATAATGGTGACATGTTTACTGGAAGGGCGCGTGAACATGGAAGAAACAGGAATAAGAGATCTTGATGAACAGGCTCGGGAACGTTTCCACAAAACAGGCCTTATTTGTTACGACAGATGGAGAAGAAGTAATCTTCTTGAGGTAACACTTGAGACCATGCCGAAAAGCGCGCGCCCTCGACCGTGAAGACAAATATTATAGAAATTTACAGAAAATTGGGCTCTTCAACGAGCCCCTCGATGTTTCTGCGTGAACTCTTTTACGACAACTGACACGGCGCTACTTTCATCAAGGCCTTGTGATTGAGCGGCTTTCAAGAATCTTTGCCGTTCGCCCTCAGAAACAACAATACTCACTTTCTCAGTTTTCAAATGTAGTTCACCTTCACATGGCCGCATCTGATGCGCGTGCCCTGCTTTATCCGTCTGAAGCATACATGACCGAATTTCAGTCTGGCGGTCTGTTGATTTTCTTCTTCACTCCTCTCTTCAGTTCTCTGCTCTTCTTTCTATACTCTTCAATTTGCTTCTTGCGCCGTCTGAGAAAATCATAGGCGAGCAAAGCCGCTGTAGAGGACAAAACACTACACCAATAGCAAAATCGTGCCACGCACTTAAACGGATTGTGTCCGAGTTGGAGCGCTACGCGCCCGCTCATTGTAGCGCATTAGATTGGGAATAGTTTAAGAATAACCGTGCCGAAAGAAGTGGTCAAAGCATTAGGCTGGAAAGAGGGCGAGAAGCGGATAAGCGATAGCTTGTCTAATAACATAATGTACGCTTATAGCTTGTCATGTACACTTCAGCTTTCAGATGCTAGATCTTGGGCGGGTAGATCAGCCTGGTACGATCGCCACGTTGGCATCGTGGAGGTCCCGGGTTCAAATCCCGGCCCGTCCACTCAACTTTCTTTTGAACAGAACGTTGATTAAGAAAGTCGGAGCTTCTTTTATCGTTTGGAGCCTCTAGATAGTCTAATATTGAAGTTAAGGCTTGTTCAGAGATTCTGCTTATGTTTAGACTTCGTTTCTTAGCCCTTTCAATTAGGTTTTGAGGTAAGGTTATGCCTACGGTCTTTCTCCAATCGTTCATTTTTACTCGAGTACTTGCTTCATTTCTACTCGAGTACACTACGTTGCGTTCATTCATAGTTTAACACCCTTCTTGCGTAACTCACTCATCATGAGTGCAGGAAAGCGATTTACGAGAAATCTACCGACTACTAGGCTTAGGAATTCATTGAGATTTGTCTTATCTAAATCTGTGCCTTGTTTTGTCGTCTCCGCTGTTGTATCTCGGAGAAACTGCGTAAATTCAAGCGATTCCATGAACCTTGAGGCACGAGCTAAAGCCTTTTTCTGAATCCTTCTATTGAGAATTTGTAACATGGGATTTTTGAGAATGTCTTTATTTGCCTCACTTGAAATTGACTTGAGCCAAGGCTTAACTTGAGGATAAATATCCGTCACGCTACTGAAAAGCGTTAGTCCAACGCCAAATCCCTTCACTGATAGATACCATAGTTTCTCTTTCTGGAAAATGTATTGTTTAGTCTCAAGTTCCTCAATTCGACTTCCCTTGCGTGAGATTTGACTCACTAATGATTTCACTCGATTCTCGTTAAGTTTAGAGGGTGGTATAGCGGATTTTTGATTAAGATAGATGTATTCAGCTAATTGTTTCGTGGTCTTAGGCCCAAACATTAGAGCCTTTAAGATGAGACTGTTGATTTCTTCCTTCTTTCCTTGAAATATCCCTAACAGCTTACTTTCCTCCTTGTTGTGTGAGTAAGTTACTTACTTTATTGATACCAAAAGTAAGTTATAACCTTTGTCCTATAGAATGAGTCTATGGACAGAGAATTCAAACATGGCCCAGAGCTTCGAGAGTTTTGGAGAGTCCAGAAGGCACGTTATCGGAGGAAGAAGAAAGCTGTCGTACCCAAGGTCCGTAGACCAGATACGACAGCTCCAAAGCTCAACTCACGGAGAGGTGAGCCTAAGGACGGGTAACCCTCCGAGTGAACATAAAAGTTTTGAGGTTTTTACTACCGAATCTAAAATCCATATCAAACGTGGATGTTGGCAGTCTATCCAGAACATACAAGCCTTCATGCTACATTTATTCCAGATTAAGCTGTTCAAGTGCGGCTGGGCAACCCTAGAATATGAGTTCATTAATTTCTTCTGCTCCAACGACTCGCGAACAGTCACCCGATACATTGGACGCCCAAGAGAGACAATTCGCTCTTCTGGAAGCTCAATGGTAAGAATAAACCGGGCAAGCGGAAGGGTAGCTCCTTTTGAGTACATGAACACGCGAAGAATCAGCAGAAAGATGGGCTTGATGGAGAGACTTGGGTATATCACTCTGAAACCCGAAGAGCTAAACGTAGAACAAGGAGCCATAAAGCTAAGTCGGAAAACTGAAAATTGGATAGTTATTATTCATCATGAAAGAATGAGCTATTTTACCAAGCAAGTTCCTCTAGAAGTGGCTAATCCTCTTCAAGAAATGAAAGAATCGAATAATTCTTCCAATGTTACGGTGTTTGTGAGTACCCTATCTGCTAATCCTTCACTAATAGACGAGGCGGAGGGTGTTAGGGAACCCGCCCTAGAGGACAATAGCGGAGAGGCGCGCGCGCTAAAATGCTGGGTTTCAAATAATCTATGACCAGACTCTTGTTAGAGGTGGAGAAAAACACTACTGGATTATGGCTAGAAACAAGAAACAACATAGGCAAAGCCTTCACAAACGGAGATTGTCAGATAGAAAAGAAGCACAACAATAGCTTATTATGTTAATAACAGACAGAACTTCGATGAAAAACTTCTAAGGACTCCCTGAAATCTTGAAGGAAACCTATGCTTTTGGTTGAAATTTCTGTTCTCTTTTCTTCCATTCGTTATAGAGATATTCAAAATTACGGTATACTCTTGGTTCTTTAGCCCTCTCTCTAATGCCTTCAACGTAGAGTTTCATTTTCTTCCATGGAGTTTCCAGAAAGAAGAGCTGAGAGATGAGATCAATATCAACAAGTCCTCTGTGTAAGAGAAGTCCAAGACTGTCAAAGAACGTAGCTACCTGTTCTGCCTGCACAGGACATTTTTCCTTATAGTCATCGTAGTTCTTGAACTCAGTCTTTTTTATAGTATCCCAAGACTGCAACATTTCCTTGTCCATCCACATGGAACGAATTCTCATAATCAGGTCCATCTGCTTTGCCCTGGTCTGATATCTTATCTCGAGAACATAGTAAACAACACCAACCAACACGCCTGCAGCTGCCACCATTGCAGAAATCTCTGTTATATCAACCATTCTCAACACCCTTCTGCTCTCTTATCTTCAATTTATTGTAGAGATTTTCAAAATCGGTCCACAGTGAAGGAAAGTTATACTGCTTTCTTGCTCCTTCAGCAATAGGTTTGATTTTTTCCCACACCATGTTAACTGGAATATCTGAGACAGTCTCATAATCTGCTAAACCTTGGTGAATAAGATTCCCAGCTCCTTCAAACATGTTAGCAACCATGCAAAGGGCTACAGCAACTGGGCTTTCAGCAAGTGGCAGACCATACTTCTCCACAAAGTCGTTGTAGTCCTTGAACTCCAAATTTGTCACCTTCAATAGGGCTTCGAGAAACTCTTTGCTATTAAAACTGGAATGATTCTTCCATATTATCTCTGTTCGTCTTGCCTTAACTAGATGTCTGACCTCTAAATACGTAAGGATGACCCCTAACAACACACCTACTGCTGCAACAATAGCTGAAATAGAAGGTATGTCCAACATCCTAGTCACTCAAGAAATCAAATCTAGTGTAATTAGTATTAAAGACTACATCATGAACCCTGAAGAGAACATCAGAGAGAAAAGAAGCTCAATAATAGCTTATTATGTTAATAACAGACAGAATATTGTCTACTTCTTTTCAGTCCTGGTAAGTATCTTTGGTTCTTTCCATTCTTCCCTGAGGATGCTGTAGAGGGTCATGTCTGTCCATTCTCCTCTCATAACAACGGGTTTTCTCAAAGTGCCTTCTTTCTTGAACCCAACTTTTTCTAGAACCTTCTGAGAAATCACGTTCTTGGAGTGAGTCGTTGCTTGTATTCGGGCAACATCCTTCGAAAGAAAGAGATAGTCCACCATTAGCTTTGCAGCTTCAGTGCTGTAGCCTTTACCCCTTTCACTTGGAAGCAAGGCATAGCCTATTTCCAAAAGCTTTCCCATGACGAAATATGTCAACATGTTTAAATGAAATATGTAACCGATCTTGCTTCCGTCTTTTTTCTCAATAATAAAAAATTTCAGCTCAAAAGAGTTAGCCTCAAGTGCCTTCTCCAACTCGGCTCTAGAATTTTGTGTAGGAGGAAAATAGTCACCCCCGAATTCGGGATTGTTATTCCACTCCTGAAACAAAGGCAAATCCTCCTTCTCCATTATCCTCAAATTCACCATCTTACCTTCAAGCAACTTAACTCACCATACCCTGTGTCTTCTGTTTCAGTTCTTATGACTTGTGATTAAACTACGCATAGAGGAGCTACGATGAAAAACTTCCAGAGAGTCCCTAAAATCTTTTGAGGAAGTTGGGTTTTCTGTTACTCTGTGAGCTCGAGTTTTCATTTTAGCGCGCGCGCTATCTCCCTCTAGCGGAATGACCATATCTGCCTTAACAAGAAACTTTGTGCGCCCGCGGGCAAGCGCGGGCAAGAGCCTCTCTTTCTATTAATGTGCATAGTAAACTATGACTTAATGTGAATTAACCTGAAAGTCGATTAAAGCCGCAAACTAACGACAAGGTTAAGAGCAAAACATGTTTGACTCTTATACGTGGAGGATGGTAGAAACCAGTTTTTTGACTTTCTCCTTTCCCCGCAAGAAAACCTTCTACCATTCTCCCTCACTAATGTCATCTTTGCGCAAATATGCTTTTCGGGCACTTTGTTACCCTGTTTCGCAACGAGAAAAGCCTGCGTATTTTCGGAAATGTGCAAGAATTGTCCTACTTGCATTCTAGACCCAGAGCCCAACTGTACTTCTTCTGTAATGTCTTAGGGTACAGTTTCTCAAGTTGAAAGTCTACCTGTTTGGCCCATTTGACGTATGCCGCCGGGTCGATATAGGACTTAAGGGAAGTCCCCAGATTGTACTCTTTCGTTTCCTCTGCAAGCTTGAAGTCAAGTTTGCTTTTCTCCAACCTCTTGACGTACGTTTCGGTATTCTTGCCCTGTTCGGCTTTTTCCTTTAACTTAGCCTCTAGCTCGTCGATGTGAGTCCGCTTCTCGGCAAGTCTCTGCTCAAAGTTCACCGGAATCTTTCGCTTGTGGTTGGCAATCTTGGCCGCTTCGAGGTTGGCCATCTTGGCGCAAAAGTGCTTAGTATATTCGGGGCTTTCCCTTTTGGCGTCGCACTTCTCCAGGTGCTCCCTGACAGTGTTTGTGCACCTCCATGTCCTGAAGACCTTGGCAGTCAAGCCTTCCAATTTTTCCGACAGGAAGCGCGATACTTTTCGCGAGTTGATCCCCTCGAAGAGATATTCCTTGCTCTCCTTAGAGAGGGCTTTGATGTTGTTGATTACGGGTAGTGGAGCTTCAACCGACTTGGTCCACCGGACGCAGTCTTTTCCTAAGAAGTCGAAGTCGAGCCTGTTTGCTTCTACTTTCACGTGTTCAGGCCTCAGGGTTATGGCTCCAACTGTGTCCGCTTCCCCGGGGTCCTTCTCATCGCCGACTCTCAGGTTCACCTCGAGAATGAGCCAGCTGACGGTAGCTATTTTTCTCCTATCCAAGTCTTCTGATTCGAGGTTTTTCATTATGTGGGTCTGGATCTCGGGTATTTCTTTGCCAAGTTTCTCTGCTTTCTTGAACTTCTCCTCTTCAGCTTCCTGTTTCAAAAATGCGGAGTCGGAGAACCAGACATACTTCATCTTTCCTGTCAGCTTGTCTTCCCACTTAGCGAGGTACATGCTTTCGGGTTCCCACACCCTGCCCTTCCAGTTGCCAGGCGGGGTCGGCGCGTCCTGAGACAGGTTGAGGATGATGTCTTCTTGTTTCGGTCCCTGTTTCCACTTTCCTCGTTTCGGATGGTCTCCTCTGCCGGCGAAGATACATGATGGCTCCGCCGTCCAGTTGGCTATTTCAAGCCTTTTTCCGTCGACCACGGCGAAGCCGTACTTTTCTCTCAGTGCCTCTCTCGCTGCTTTTCGTTCGACTGCAAGTTTTTTCTTTTCTTCTTTAGGCATGTTCAGCTTTTTCTGCTGTTCACGCAA
>Ga0315291_10006387_pt1 | contig 14638 bp, 12 predicted proteins | sample YL17G12_20_MG_FD_203070 | JGI IMG/M metagenome (GOLD analysis project Ga0315291, IMG submission 203070) | Sediment microbial communities from Yellowstone Lake, YNP, Wyoming, USA - YL17G12_20 | ecosystem: Environmental > Aquatic > Freshwater > Lake > Sediment | place: USA: Wyoming | collected...
TCCCGCCCGGATGTTCGGTTTCGCGTGTCGCGGCGTTCTCCGCGAGGGCCAAATCGCGGACATCGTCATCTTCGACCCCGACAAAGTGATCGATAAGGCGACCTGGGCTGACCCTCATCAATACCCCGAGGGCATCCCGCATGTCATCGTCAGCGGCTGGGCTGTGATCGAGAACGGCGAGCACACGGACCGGCTTCCGGGAAAGGTCCTCAGAAAAAGCGGCCGGAGCGGGGCGTGAAGAAAGGGCTTGTCTTCCTTGTCCTCTTCGCGGGTTTCCTGGCGGTAGAAAAAGCGCTGCCGTCTGAAAAAGCCCTTTTCAAGGCCCCCTCGGGCGCGTTCCTGGAGCTCCAATTCCGGTCGCTCCAGCCGGGCGAGGTCCTTTTGGTCTCATTGCCGGATCCGTCCGGCGTCCGCAGGGCGGTCGTCGTTTTTCGGGACAGAGAATACGTCTTGACCAGCGCCCTGCGCTTCGCCTTTGTCGGTCTCGACCTGGGGCTCGAGCCTGGATCGTACCCGATGACCGTTACGTTCGAGAGGACGAACGGCGACCGGGAAGCCGTCCGAAGGGACATCGTCGTCGAAGCGAAGGAATTCCCCAGGAAAAAGCTCTGGGTCAAGGAGAGTTTTGCCTTGCCGCCTAAAGAGGTCGAGGAGCGCATCCGCCGGGAGGCCGAGCTTGTCGCCTGGGTCTACGGGATCATCACGCCGCAGTGGCTTGGGGACGGAGCGTTCTTCCAGCCGAACGAAGGGAAGGTCTTCCCGAACTTCGGCCAACGCCGGATCTACAACGACACTTCGCGTTCGGCCCACGCCGGCGTCGATATCGCTGCCCCGCAAGGCGACCCAATCCGGGCCGCCAACGCGGGGAAGGTGGTCCTTGCGAGCCGCCTGTATCTCTCGGGCAACGCCATCATCATTGACCACGGACTCGGCGTGTTCAGCTTCTACGGCCACATGTCGAAGATCCTGGTGAAAAGGGGACAGGCCGTTGGGAAGGGTGACATCATCGGTAAGTGCGGCACGACCGGACGGTCCACGGGCCCGCACCTCCACTGGGCGGTCCGGGTCTTCGACAGCCGCGTCGATCCGTTCTCCCTGCTTGCATTCGGATTGCCAAGCTATAATAATAAAGAATTATCTAGATAAAACTTGATATATACGGGTTAATCGCATAAACTATTTCCATGAAAGAACATAAAGCCAGCTTGGCTTTCAAGATCGACGTCCGGTTGGCGGACCGGGTTAGGTCGTTCTGCCGGGAACGGGGGGTCAAGTACGGGTTTTTCATCGAGAAAGCCTTGGAAGAGAGGCTTCAACGGGAGGAGCTGAAAGAGGACCTTCTTGACTTCAAAGTCCTGCGACCTTCCGAGAAGGAGGCCGTCTCCCTTGAGGATTACCTCAAGGACAAGGCCCATGAGCGACTATAGCCTTTTCCTTCTTCCCCCTGTGCAAAAGGACATGGACCGATTGATGGTCGGCCGCGTTCCAGGAAGAATCTTCATGATCGCCCAGGATCTGAAGACGTTATGAAAAGGGCCTGTTCCGGGAAGGAGGCGGGGTCGCGTTGAAGATAATTGACAGTCCTCTTTAGTCGTGTGATAGTATCGCACCGATGCCGAAAATAAAACATCTCGACTTCCTGCTCGCCCGCCGCGTGTTATATGCCGGGCTGTTAATCTTATTGGCCTTGGCAATGATAGCCTGCATCCGTTTCCACCCTAAGCCGATTTCGGCGGCGGCATCCATGGATGATTTCGAGGCCAGAAGACTGGACGCTCCAGAGCTCAGAGAATTCCTCCTCGCCAACAAAGAGGTCAAGGACTGGCCGCCGGGAATTTGGGACCTGAAGGCTCTGACCCTGGCGGCGCTTTATTATCATCCCGACATGGATGTGGCTCGGGCCCAGTGGGGTGTCGCGAACGCAGGACGGATCACCGCCGGAGAGCGCCCCAATCCCTCGGTGAACCTTTTGATGGGATACAACACCACATCGCCGATCGACGAGGTCACGCCCTGGATTCCCGAGATCAGTCTGGAGCTCCCGATCGAGGTCGCCGGCAAGCGCGGCTTTAGGATCGCCGAAGCCAGGCAATTCTCGGAAGCGGCGCGCTGGAATGTCCTGTCCATGGCCTGGGAGGTCCGAAGCCGCTTGCGCAGTGCCTTACTCGAACTCTTTTCGGCCGAGCGGACCGAATCCCTTCTGACGGGCCGGCGGGACCTTCAGGGGGAAACCGTCAGGATCCTTGAGCTCCAGAAGGCCGCCGGTGAGGTCTCGGCCTACGACGTTACCCAAGCCCGCGTCGCCCTCGACAACGGCCGGTTGGCGGCCATCGAAGCTATCCGGGCGAGCGAGGACGCCCGTGCCCACCTGGCCGCGGCGCTCGGGCTGCCGCGCAAGGCCCTGGAGGGGGTCAAGATCTCTTATGACGGCTTCGGGCGTCTTGCACCCGATATCCCCGTGGCCAAGCCTCGCCGGCACGCCCTTCTCAATCGATCCGACATATTGGCCTCACTTTCAGAATACGCGGCCTGCGAATCGGCATTGAGGCTCGAAATTGCCAAGCAATATCCTGATATCCGGATCGGCCCTAGTTACCAGCTTGATCAGACCGACAGCAAATGGACGATCGGGCTCGCGCTCGACCTCCCCATCCTCAGCCGCAACAAAGGCCCTATCACGGAGGCCGAGGCTCGCAGGGCCGAAAGTGCCGCTCGCTTCCTGGGCCTCCAGTCCCAGGTCATCGGCGAGCTCGACGCCGCGGTCGCGGCATGCCGCTCGGCCCTGCAGAAATCCAAGGCGACGGACGACCTTTTGGCCGACCTCGCGAAACAAGAATCGACCGCCGGGGCCAGGTATTCCGCCGGGGAGATTTCCAGGTTGGAGCTTCTAGGCATCCAGTTTGAGCTCAACTCGAGCGCTTTAGCCGGGCTGGAAGCTTTGGTCCGAGCCCAGGAATCGGTCGGCCGGCTGGAGAACGCGATGCAGAGCCCGCTGGATGTCAAGGACTGGTTCTTTGTGAAGACCCCTGAGGGATCCGGGCCCGAAAAGGAGCGCAAGGATGACTAAACGCCGACTTGTGATAGGGTCGATCGTTCTGGGAGCGGCCGCTCTGGCCGCCATCATGCTTTGGAAAACGCTCGGACCGAAGCCGGTTGAAGAAAGCGAAGGGGCGGCATCGGAGGTCTCCGTGCACGTCGGCAAGATCGTCCGAACAACTCTTTACCGATACGTTTCGGCATACGGAACCGTCGAGGCCGAGCCCGCGATGGCGGGGAAGCCCGCCGCTGGAGCGTTTCTTTCGTCTCCTGTCGGCGGCATCCTGACGGAGATCAGATGTGTTGAAGGCCAGGCGGTGGAGCGGGGGTCGGTCCTGTTCCGTCTGGATGCGCGCGTTGCGGAGGTGGCCGTCCTCAAAGCCAAGAAACAGCTGGAGTTCGCCGAACAGACCTTCGAACGGCAGAAGCAGCTCCTTGCCGCAGACGGAACATCTCAAAAAAGCTATCAAGAGGCCGAACAATCTCTTTCCGCCGCCCGGAGCGAGCTGGCCGCCGCGCAAACCGAGCTTTCCCTTCTTGAGATCAAGGCCCCGATCGCGGGGACGCTGGTTCGGCTCGATGCCCGGCTCGGCCGGTCCATAGAGCCGAACACGGTCCTTGCCGAGGTCATCGACTTCAGCCGGCTCGTCGTGACGGCTCAAGTCCCCAGCCGGGAAGCCCTCGCGCTCAAACCGGGGCAACCCGTGAACTTCGACCCGGACAGCGTTGCTTCCGGGACCCTGGCCCTCGTCGGGAAGGACATCGACCCCAGGACGGACACGGTGGTCGTCCGCGTATCGCTCCCGCCAGGCGCAGGTGTCCTCCCGGGACAGTTCCTGAACATCCGCATTGCCGCGGAGGAGAGGCGGGAGCGGCTGGCAGTGCCGATCGAGAGTCTGGTCAATGAAGACGGCCGCAATGAGATCGCGGTTGTCGAGGGAGATCGGGCGGCCAAGCGGCCCGTTACGACCGGACTTAGAGACCGAGGCCTGGTGGAAGTCGACGGCGAAGGGTTGAAGGAAGGGATGACGGTCGTCACGGTCGGAGCTTACGGCTTACCGAAGGAGAGCCGGATCAGGATCGTCGGCCGTTAGCGCGATCGCGGAGAGAACGACATGGCGGGCGGACACAGGGCGGCGAACGAGGGGTTGCGGCAGGATTCTTTCGCGTCACGCTATGGGACCGCCATCGCTTTTATGTCGTTCGCTCTATGCCTGGGCGGCATCTATGCGGCATTCCATGTCCCCTCATCCGTTTTCCCGCAGACGAACTTTCCACGGGTCGTGATCCTCATGGACAACGGCGTGATGCCGACCGACGAGATGATGGCCGTCATCACCCGTCCCATCGAGGAGGCTATGAAAGACATCCCCGGCTCGACGACCATCAAATCGGCGACGGGCCGCGGCTCGGCCGAGATCAGCGTCTTCTTCAACTGGTCGGTCGATATGGTCCAGTCGGAGCTCTATGTGCTCGGCCGGCTTTCTCAGATCCGGAGCACCCTGCCGGTCACGGCCGAGACGGCGGTGCATCGGCTGACCTTTTCTGCGTTTCCCATCATCGGGGTCAGTCTCACCAGCCCTTCCAGGGACGTCACGGAGCTTTGGGAGACGGCCCGCTACAATCTGAAGCTGCGATTCCTCAGGATCCCGGGCGTCGCCCGCGTCGACCTGGTCGGCGGACGGTCCCCGGAGTTCCACATCATCGTCGATCCCTTGCGCCTCCAGGCAGCCGGCTTGGGTTTAGACCAGCTGACCGACGCCCTTGAACGGAACAACCTTGTCGCTTCGACGGGCATGCTCGAGGAAAACCATACTTTGTACTTGACCTTGGTCGATGGTCGCGTGCGCACGATCGCCGAGATCGAGGACATGGTCGCGACCGTCATCGGCTCGCATCCGGTCCTGATCAAGGACGTGGCCCGTGTCGTGCGCGGTCCGGAACCGGTCTTCAATGTCGTCACGGCTGACGGGGTCAACGCGGTCCTCCTGAACGTCCGCAGCCAGCCCGACGGTAGCACGCTGGACATCGCCAAACGCCTCCGTGAGGAGCTCCGGTCCCTCAAGAAAGAGCTGCCTCCGGACATGAAGCTGGCCTTCTTCTACGATCAGTCAGTGATCGTCCGGGAGTCGGTCCGGAGCGTCTGGGAGGCGATTGTTTTCGGATTGATCCTTTCGGTCGTCATTATTTTCCTCTTCCTCAAGAACTGGGAAACGACGCTGGTCGCCACCCTTGTAATCCCCGTCACTGTGCTGATCACCTTCGTGGCCATGAAACTCAGCGGGCTGAGCTTCAACCTGATGACGCTTGGAGGCATCGCCGCGGCCATCGGCCTGGTGATCGACGACGCCATCGTTGTTGTCGAGGCGATCTACGCCAAGTTATCCATGGGGAGGGACCGGCGGGAAGCCGTGCGCGAAGCCGTAGGCGAGATCGTCCGGCCCCTGGTAGGCTCGACGTTGACGCCCGTAGTCGTCTTCATCCCATTAGCTTTTTTAAGCGGCATCACCGGCGTCTTTTTCCGGGCCCTGGCGTTGACCATGATCGTCTCGCTTCTGACATCCCTGGCTTTGGCCGTTACTCTGACCCCGTCGATCGCCATCCGCCTGATCCGGCCGCCCCGGAATTGGACCGGAGAGCAGAGTCGGATCGAAGGCGGGCGCCTCTTGCGTCGCGTCATCCTCATCTATGAGGGGGCGGTTCGCCGGGCTCTCCGCCGCCGGTGGCTGACGGTGGGCTTATGCCTTATCGCCGTGGCCGCCGGCCTAGGGTTTTACGGCCGTCTCGAGAGTGAATTCCTCCCCCCCATGGACGAGGGGGGATTCGTCATCGACTACTTCACCCCCCCGGGGACCAGCCTCTCCGAGACCCACCGTCAGCTGCTGCAAGCCGAGGAGATCCTGCGGACCGTTCCCGAGGTCGAGAGCTATTCGCGCCGCACGGGAGCGCGCCTGGCGCTATCGATCGCTGAGCCGAACACCGGCGATTTTCTGGTGAAACTCAAGGCTGACCGTAAACGGAGGACGTCCGAGGTCATCTCGGAACTCCGTCGGAGGTTCAATGCCGCACTGCCCGGGGTCAATTGGGAGTTCCCCGGCATTTTGGGCGACCTGATTGGAGATCTCATGTGGGCGCCTAAGCCGATCGAGGTCAAGATCTTCTCGAACGACAGTGGGCTCTTGAAGGAGAAAGCCCCGGAGATCGAGGAACGGATCAAGCAGGTACCGGGTGTCGTGGACACCTTCAGCGGCCTCGTTTATACCGGCTCTGCCCTCAGCCTCCGGATGCGGACCCTTGACGCGCGGCGGTTCGGGCTGACCGCCGAGGACGTGGCCGTCGCGGTCAATACGGCGATGCTCGGCCGGACGGCGTCGAGTGTCCTCGAAGGCGACCGCGTCGTCGACATCCGGGTCAAGGTCGAGCCATCGAGGATCGACCGGATGGCCTCGCTGCGGGAGCTCCCGGTCCGCGCCGCCGACGGGACCGTCGTCAAGCTGTCCCAGGTCGTTGATGTCGTCGAAGAGCCGGGCCAGCTCGAGTTGAGGCGCGAGGATATGAGACAGAACGTCGCGGTCACGGCCCGGCTTGAGAACCGGGACCTCGGCAGCGCCATGGCCGAGATCCGAAAGATATTAAGCGCGGACCGTTCCTTGCCCTCCGGAGCGATCGAATACGGCGGTCTCTACCAACAGCAGCAGGAATCGTTCCGCAATCTCCTCATCGTCCTTGGCATGGCGATCGTCCTGGTCTTCACTGTGCTTTTGGTGGAGTTCCATTCGTTTGACGAGGCCTTGGCGATCGTCATGGGGGCGATCCTGGCCTTGATCGGGACGGCGTTCGCCCTCTGGTTGACCGGTACGTCGCTCAATGTCGTTTCAATCCTGGGAGCGATCATTGGGGTCGGCATTGTCGCCAAGAACGGGATCCTGATGCTGGACTTCGTCGAATACCTGAGAAGCCAGGGACTGCCGCTCGAGGAAGCGTTGGTCCGCTCGGGCCGCAGGCGGCTCCGGCCCGTGCTCATGACCTCTCTGGCCGCCGCCCTTGGCATGCTTCCGCTGGCTTATGGCGTCGGGTCCGGAGCCGACATGTTGCGGCCCCTGGCCATCGCCGTGATCGGCGCCCTGGGCATCTCGGTCCTGCTCTCTCTGATCGCAACTCCGGTCGTTTACTCGCTCATGCAAGGCCTCGGACGGGCGAAGCCTTGAGCGACGGACCGGCCGTTCGACTTGATATTTTTTTGGATTACACTTTGGTTCAATGAAGACGCGCGCGAAAAGGATCGAGATCAACGAACAATTCCGGACGGCCCTCGACCTAATGGAAGGGACGGACAGGCACGTCTTCATCACCGGGAAGGCGGGGACAGGGAAGTCCACGCTCCTGGAGCACTTCCGTCGAACGACCAAAAAGCAAGTGGCCGTGCTGGCGCCGACCGGCGTCGCGGCATTGAACGTGGACGGGCAGACGGTCCATTCGTTCTGCCGGTTTAAGCCCGATATCACGTTGGACAAGGTCAAGAAGGTCCGCGGCGGGGGGGGCGATCTTTACAGGGAGCTCGATGCCGTCATCATCGACGAGATCTCCATGGTCCGGGCCGACCTCCTGGACTGCGTCGAAAAGTTCCTGAGGCTGAACGGCAAACACCCGAAGGCCTGGTTCGGCGGAATCCAGATGATCTTTATCGGCGACCTCTACCAGCTTCCTCCCGTAGTCACATCGCGGGAGAGAGACATCTTTGCCGGACGCTACGAATCGCCTTACTTTTTTTCCTCCCGGACCTTCAATGAGCCGTCCTTCGACATGGAGTTCGTCGAGCTCGAGAAGATCTACCGCCAGACGGAGGAAGCCTTCATACATCTTCTTAACGCCATCCGGAACGGTTCGGCGACGCCGGAGGACATCGAGCGGCTGAACGCAAAATGGGACCCGGATTTTCTCCCGCCGGAGAAGGGTTTCTACATCACCCTTACAAGCACCAACGACCTGGCCTTCCGGAGGAACAAAGAGAAGCTGGACCGGCTTCCCGGCGACTCCTTCCTCTGCCAGGGCGACCTCGACGGCGAGTTTGAGCGGTCATCACTGCCCACGGACGAGGTCCTGGAGCTGAAGGAGGGGGCCCAGGTTATGCTCGTCAACAACGACCGGAAGGGACGCTGGGTCAACGGGTCGATCGGCAAGATCACGGGCATCGTCAGGCGGGAGGAGGTGGACGATAAGATCGCCATCGAGCTCAAGGACGGGCCGGGTGTCGAGGTCGAGCCCTGCGTCTGGGAGCTTTTCAGATACGGATACGACCGGGACACGAAGAAGATCTTTACGGAGCGGACCGGTTCCTTCACCCAGTATCCGCTCAAGCTGGCTTGGGCGGTGACGATCCACAAGAGCCAGGGGAAGACTTTTGACAGGGTCGTCATCGATATAGGCCGAGGGACGTTCGCTCACGGCCAGCTCTATGTCGCACTCAGCCGGTGCACGAATTTCAGGGGGATGATCCTCAAGACGAGGATTGGGAAACAACACATCCGCCTGGATTACAGGGTTATCCGTTTCCTGACCCGGTTTCAATACCGGAAGGCCGAAGAGAAGCTCGGGACGAAGGAGAAGCGGGAGATCGTCCATCGGGCCATCAAGGCGGGGGGCGAGCTCGATATCGTCTACCTCAAGACCGATGATACTAAGACCAGGCGCCGCATCCGGCCCGAATCGATCGCTATGATGGAGTACATGGGCCGGACGTTCGAAGGGATCCGTGCCTACTGTTACAAGAGGGAAGAGGTGCGTACGTTCCGAATAGACAGGATGCTTGAGATCAAGGAGGTCTGACCTCCGGCGCCGGGCTTTGCCTCGCGTCCTATCGGCAATCTTGGGGCTCAGGGCGCATGTTGACAACCTTTTCTTTCGTTCTTATAGTAGAGGCCTGATTTTATGAAGAAACGCGTGATTATGATAGACGGCTCTGAGATTCACGACAGCTTTGCGGAAGCCATCCGTGCCGCCTACCGGTCCGGCCAGGAGGACGAGGCGCTGGAACCCATCGTCAAGGTGGACTCTGACGGCCGTCCGGTCGGGAAGATCTTGGAAGGGGACTCCCTCATCTTCTACGATATCCGCGGCGAACGAGAGGTCGAGCTCACGGAGAGCCTGACCGACCCCTGTTTTTCCCATTTCCCGGCGAAGAAACTCGATCTCAATTATGTTACGCTCATCGAATACTCCAGGGCCCTCAACGTCAAGGTCGCTTTCCCTCCCGATGATCACCTCAAGAACACGCTGACCGAGGTCCTCGGCGCCGGAGGGTTCCGAGTGGTCAAGATCTCGGAGTCCGAGAAGGCCATTCATGTCGGCTACTTCTTCAACGGCAAGAGCGAAGATGTTTTTCCCTGCGAGGAACAGATTGTTGTTCCGTCGCCTGAGGTCGTGGATTACGCCACTGTTCCGGGCATGAGCGCGGCCGGCGTCGCGACGGCCGTCGAGCAGGCCCTCGCCCGTGACGGCAGGATATTCGTTCTCGCCAACCTGGCCAACGTGGATGTCATCGGACACATCGAGAATAAAGGGGCTGTGATCGAGGCCGTCGGGGCCGTGGACCGGACGCTCGGCCGGATCGTCGAGGCGGCCCGGAGGGAGAAGGCCGCCCTGATCGTGACCGCCGATCATGGAACCGTGGAAGAGTGGCTCTACCCGGATGGAACGGTGAACACCGGCCACACGAAAAACCCGGTTCCGTTCATCATGGCCGATTATTCCGGTATCGATGTCGGCCCGGTTTCCCTGATACCCGCCGGAGAATTGGCCGACGTCGCACCCACGCTTCTCGGCCTGGCCGGGATCGCCGTGCCCCCCGAGATGACGGGGCGGAACCTCGTCGAGGCCGCGGGAAATCCCGGGCGGCCCCGGACAAAGATCCTCCTCCTCATCCTGGACGGCTGGGGCCGGCGCGAGGACGAGTTCGGGAATATGATCGTGGAAGCCCCGACCCCGCGTTTCGACGAACTGTGGGCCTCGTGCCCGCACTCGATATTGGACTCGTTCGGCGAGGCCGTGGGCATGCCGCAAGGCACGGTCGGAAATTCTGAGGCCGGGCACCTTCATCTTGGGGCGGGACGCCGTGTCCTCCTCGACCGGGTCAAGATCGACAAGGCCATCGCGGACGGGAGCTTTTTCCGGAACGAAGCCTTCCTCCTGGCGGCGGAAGAGGCCCGGAAGAAAGATAAGGCCCTTCACCTCATGGGCATCGTCTCGCACTACAGCTCGCACGGAACGATCAAGCACCTCTTCGCCCTTCTCCGCCTGGCCGGAGAAGCCGGCATAAAGAAGGTTTTCGTCCACTCTTTTATCGGGAGGAGGGGAGAGCGCCCGGAGAGCGGCGCCATCTATGTGGAGAAGGTCGAGGCGGCGTGCCGGGAACTCGGTGTCGGCGAAGTCGTCACGGTCATGGGACGGTTCTGGTCCCTGGACCGCGAGGAGAACTGGGACCGCGTCGAAAAGGCCTATCGGGCACTCGTCGACGGCGCCGGGACCAAGGTGCGACGGTCCGACCATCTGGGCCGGTCGTGAGGGGGAGAGTTGGAACTTTTACAGGGACTTCTCGTATAAGATAGTGATATGAGCCTGGAAGTCAAAGACCTTTTTTTCAGCTATGGGAAGATTGCCGCCCTGAGCGGCGTGAACCTGAAGCTCGAGGGCGGCGCCGCGGGACTTCTGGGGCCGAACGGCGCCGGAAAGAGCACGCTCCTTCGTATCCTTTTGGGTTTTCTCACCCCGGCCAAGGGTGATGGGAAGGTCCTTGGCTACGACATCCGCCATCAAAGGCCGCTCATCCGGCGTGCCGTCGGCTATATGCCGGAAGATGATTGCTTCATCGCGGGCTTGGACGCCGTTTCGTTTACCTCTTATTTCGGCGAGCTGTCGGGCATGCCGCGCCAGGAGGCGATGAAAAGGGCCCACGAGGTCCTTTTCTATGTGGGCTTGGGCGAGGCGCGCTACAGGCTCCTCGACACCTACTCGGCCGGGATGAAGCAGAGGCTCAAACTGGCCCAAGCCCTTGTCCACGATCCGAAGCTCCTCTTCCTCGACGAGCCGACGGCAGGCCTGGACCCGCACGGCCGCCAGGAGATCCTGGAACTCATCAAGGACATTTCGTCAGCCAAGGACATCCAAGTCCTGATCTCCTCCCACATCCTGGCCGACATTGAGACCATCTGCTCCGATGTCGTCATCCTGAACAAGGGAAAGGTCGCCGCCCAAGGGAAGCTCCAGGACCTCCGGTCGATCGACTACAGCCTTTTCGAGCTCAAGGTGACGGGGGATGAAGGACTCTTCCGGAGGGAACTGGAAAGCCTGGGCTGCCGTGTCGACGAAACCGAGGACAGGATCCTCAAGGTCTATATGCCTGCGGAGCGGGACCGCTTGGAGATCTTCAGGGCCGCTTCAGCTTCCGGGGTCCAGGTCCGTCACTTCGTCAAGAGCCGGACCTCCCTCGAGGATCTCTTTGCCCGGACGGTGGGGGTGGATTGATGGCGACGATCCGCGAGAAGGGATACAGCCATTGGGACGGGGCGCTCGTGGAGCGGAAGCTTCCCTGGTGGCCCATCACCCGGACGGGCATCCAGCTGGCCTTCCGGAGGAAGCACTTCAAGTTTTTCTTCTCCGTCTCCTTCCTCCCTGCGGTTGTCTTCCTTGTCGGCGTCTATATCTCCGAGCGGATCGAGGACTTCAAGTTCATGATCAAGGGATCGGAAAACCTCATCAAGATCAACCCGGCCTTCTTCAAGACCTACTTCACGAACGACTTCCTGCTGTTCATGTTGGTCATGCTCCTCGTCTTCAGCGGCGCCGGGCTCATCGCCGACGACCTGAAGCATAACGCCCTGCAGCTTTATTTCTCGAGGCCCATCGGCAAAAAGGATTACTTCCTGGGTAAGGCCGCGGTCATCTTCTTCTTCATCCTCGCCCTGACCCTCGTCCCCGGGCTCGTTCTTTTCTTCATGAAGCTCGTCTTCTCCGGGAATTTCAAGCTGTTGACGGGCTACCCTTGGCTCCTTCCAGCCATCATAAGCTATTCGGCCCTGCTCACGATCTTCTTAGCCTTCTACACGCTCCTCCTGTCCGCGCTCAGCAAGAACAGGCGCTACGTGACCATCCTCATTTTTGCGATCTACATCTTTTCGGACGTCGTCTTCGGCATCACCTTCGGCGTTTTCCGTTCTCCTTACGTCGCGCTCTTCAGTTTGAAGGCGAACTTCCAGCAAGTGGGTGCCGTGATCTTCGGCCAGCGGCTGCCCTACGCGTATCCGGGATACCTGTCCTTCCTCGTCCTGTTTGGGATCTGCGCCGTTTCGGCGGCCGTCCTGCACAGACGGATCCGCGGCGTCGAGGTGATCAAGTGACGGCCATCATCGAGACCCGGAACCTCTCCAAGTGGTACGGAAACGTCCTCGGCTTGAGCGACGTCTCGCTCGGGATCGAGCCGGGGATCACCGGTCTCCTGGGCCCCAACGGGGCTGGGAAGTCGACCTTCATGAAGCTCCTGACCGGCCAGCTCAAGCCCAATATCGGGAGCGTTTCAATCTTCGGCCGGAGGATCTGGAACGACTTCGGCACGTTCGCGAAGATCGGGTTCTGCCCCGAGTCGGACGCCTTCTATGAAGAGATCTCCGGCTGGGAGTTCCTCACCGGGCTCCTCTCGTTCCACGGGTTCTCCAAGGCCGAGGTCCGGGCTCGGGCCGCGAAGGCCCTGGACATCGTGGGACTGACGGGGGATAAGGACCGGAAGATCCGCGGCTATAGCCGCGGCATGCGCCAGCGCGTCAAGTTCGCCCAAGCCATCGCCCATGACCCGGAGATCATCATCCTCGACGAGCCTCTCAGCGGGCTCGACCCGCTCGGCAAGCGCAAGCTCATCCATCTCATCAAGGATTACAGGGATGAGGGCAGGACCGTCCTCGTCTCAAGCCATGTCCTCCCCGAGATCGAGGCCATGACCTCGCGCATCATCCTCATCCACCAGGGGAAGATCCTGGCCCAGGGCGACATCCACTACATCCGCGACCTGATCGAAACCCACCCGCATGTCATCTCGATCAAATGCGGCGATCCGCGCGGCCTGGCCGCGAAGTTCGTGAACGAGCCTTATGTCTTGAAGATCCATTTCGGGCCTGGCGGCGACAGCCTGGTCGTCGAAACGCACAAGCGGGACGCCTTCTTCGGGCGCCTAAACCAGGTCGTCCTGGAGAGCGCTCTCAGGGTCGAGGAGATCACGTCGCCGGATGACAACCTCCAGGCGGTCTTCGATTATCTGGTGGGGAAATGACATGCTGAGAACCATACGGGAGGTCTTCGCATTCTTCTTCTTTCTGGGAAAGCGGTCCCGGAAGATGAAGGTATTTTTTCTATTGAGCCTTCTGCCCGTCGCCCTGGCCGTCCTCGTCAGGATCGCCTTTGCCCGACGCTCGAGCGAGGTGATGTCCGTTTTCCAGGAAATCCTGATGGTCTATTTCCTCCAGTTCCTGATCATTATCCTGACGCTGTTCTACGGGACCTCGGTCTGCTCGGAGGAGATCGAAGGGAAGACCCTGCCGTACCTGACGACTCGGCCGCTCACGAAGGGCGGTATCATCATCGGGAAGTTCACCGCCTACACGACGCTCTCGGCCTCGATGGTCTTGGTCAGCCTAGCCGCGTCCTATCTAATCATGAGCTTCGAAAAGCTGGACGAGGCGGCCACATACGGCGCGCTCTTGCGTTATGCGGGGGTCCTCCTGCTCGGGTTGATGGCCTATACGGCCATGTTCACGTTCCTGGGAACCTTCCTGAAGAAATCGATCCTCATCGGGCTGGCTTTCGGCTTCGGCTGGGAGACAGCCATCCAGTATTTCCCCGGATCGACGCAGCGCTTCTCCATCGTCCATTACTTGAAGTCGCTGCTGCCGTACTATTCCGCGGGGAAGTTCTCCATCCTGACGTTCCGCCTGGAACCGACGTCCCCGGGTATGGCGGTCCTCGTCCTCCTCTTGATAACGGCCGGCTTCTTGGGGCTGGCCTGCCTGGCCTTCAGCTTGAAGGAATATATGTTCGAGGACTAGTCCTTAATGTCTTCGGTCTCTTCGCTCTTCTCTTCCTCGGCCGGCTCTTCCTTGGGTTCTTCCTTGGGCTTGATCATGCCCTCGACCTTTTGAGCCGCGGACTTGGAGAGCCTCTGGAGGATGTCCTCGGAAAGACCGGCGTTGATCTTGACGAAGTCGGGGCCCGAGGAGATCTCGATCCGGTTCAGGAGCTCGCCCACGTCGGGGTTCTTGGCGGCGGCGCCGGCCCCGAGGGCCTTGAAGCTGGTCAGCATGTCGGCCAACTGCTTATTCTTGGCCGCTTCTCCGCCCGAAGCCTTGATCTCCATGAGGAAGCTCTTGTCCCTGTAATCGAAGAACATGATGATGGCCTTGATGCCTTCCAGGCTGCTCATCATCGGATTCTGCTGGCTGAGCTTCTTCGTGGCGTCGGGCGGAATGACGAAGGCGCTCCAGACCAAGGCGTTCTTGTTGGCGGTCTTGATGACGGCGGCCAACGCCTCGTTCTTCAGGATGTTCTCGGCTTTCTTCTGGTA
>Ga0315291_10006388_pt1 | contig 14638 bp, 8 predicted proteins | sample YL17G12_20_MG_FD_203070 | JGI IMG/M metagenome (GOLD analysis project Ga0315291, IMG submission 203070) | Sediment microbial communities from Yellowstone Lake, YNP, Wyoming, USA - YL17G12_20 | ecosystem: Environmental > Aquatic > Freshwater > Lake > Sediment | place: USA: Wyoming | collected...
GGGAGAGGTCCAACATGCTGGCTGCCTTCAGCCGATCGCGAAAAATCTCCAGGTTGCGCGCCTTCAGCACGCCGGTGTACTTGGGGATTTCGCGGAAGTCGGGGGCGACCTGGTACTGCCCGGTTTCATGGCCGATCAGCGGCACCGGGATTCCTTCAATCGACTTGCTGAAATCGACCATTGTCGAGGGCGGGAATGTCTCGATATGGGGGTTCGGAAAATCATACAGCGAGAACGACCCGCGCAGCGGGAGCGTCTTGCCGGTCCTGCCGGTCACCCAGAAATCGTCGCCTTCGGCAAAACTGGGCGCCCAGTGCATGTTGTTGGTGCCCTGGGCGTAGAGGTGGCGCGGGTCGGTCTTCTTGAAGTGGGCGACCATCTTGAACATGCCCGGGGTGCGGCCCAGCTCGTTGCCGAGAGTGAACATGACGAAGGACGGATGATTGCCGAAATGCTTGAAGATCAGCTCGCCCTCGCGCTTGGCGTATTCGTAGAGCGACTTTGGCTTCGAGGTGCTTTCCACGTCGAGCCAGTCGATGTTGTGGATGGCCGCCTCCTTGTCTTCCGGGGCGCCGAAACGGCTGCTCTTGTTCGGGATTTCCGCCTGGAAATATACCCCCAATTCGTCAGCCGCCTCGAAGGCCGCCTCGGGCGGACACCAGGAATGGAAGCGGAAGTGGTTGATGCCCCACGCCTTGGTGATCGACAAAACACGCCGCCAGCCGGCCTTGTCCATCGGCGGATAACCGGTCAGGGGGCAATTGCAGCAATCGAGCCGGCCTCGCAGGAAGACCGGGCGGCCGTTGATGGTGAGACGGTTTCCCTCCCTCTTGAAATCGCGCATGCCGAAGTTGACGGAGCGCTGGTGGGCAAAGGAGCGGCCGTCGGCCGTCGCTTCCAGCTTCAGACTGAGGCGCAGCATGGCCGGTTGGAACTCGTCCCAAAGCGGGACGTCCTCACCCGGCTCATAGGTAAACTCGACGACGTTCTCGCGTCCGGGGGCCTTGACCTCGAGCGTATGCGTCTTGAAGACGGACGGCTTGGCGACATTGTAACTCTCGCACCCGACCGTGAGCCGACCCGCGACCGCCTTGCCGGTGATATTGCCGACCACCGCGCGAACGAGGGCCTGCCTTTTCCCGGCGTTCGGATAGACCTGGACGTCATCAAGCCACACCGGGTCGGTGGCGCGGAGTTCGATTTTGCCGATGATGCCGTTCCAGTTCGTTTGCGTCCGTTCGTCCACGGCATGGGCCGGGCCGACCGGCGGCAGCTTGGCGTTATCCACCACCACAGTGATCGTGTGCTCGCCGGGCGTCATCGCCGCAGTCACCTCGAATAATTGAGGGGCGCTGAGCGTGTCCTCTCCGCCGCAAAACGTCTGATCAACCCACACCCGGGTATGCTTGGACCGCTCCAGGAGCAGCGTGATGCGCTTGCCTTTCCAGGTGTCGGGAATCGTCACCCGGCGCTGGTACCAGGCGGGGCCTTTCCAATACCAAACCCGCGAGAGCCGGTCGATGCATTGCTCGTCCCTCCTGATGCCCTTGTGGTTCTCGTCGGTAGTGCCGGGCAGTCGCACGGTGTCAGCGAACGTTTGGGCAAACCACTTTTCCTTGACCCCGACATCTCCGGCGTCGAGGCGGAATGTCCAGGCTCCGGCGAGAGGAATGGCGTTTTCCTGGATTGTTTGGGATGCGCCGACGGCATTCACCACGTTCATAGAAACAATAAACATCAGCCATGTATTTGACTTCTTCATCATCTTCCCTTGCGTTCCTCTCAATTCATTTTGCCCCTGACCGTTTGACATTTTCATACGTCACTCGATCTTGCCGCCCCGGGCCGTTCTCAGCATGACGGGGCCAATCAACCCGGCCGGTTCCAGGCTCGCGCCGGGATCGAACCATGTGTCGCGGTACCACGTCCACGTGGTGCGTTCCCCGGCCGACAAGCCTGCGTCGCCGATCAGGCGGTTGCGCCAGGTGTTGGTTACTTTAATGGTTATGGCGTTCTTACCCGGCTGCAAGGCTCTGGTGACTTCGACAGCGAACGGCGGTTTCCAAAGCACACCGAGCTTCTTCGCGTTGACGGTCACCTCGGCCAGGTTGGCCACCCTGCCGAGATCGAGAAACAAGCGATCACCCTCTGGCATCTTCGGCAATGCAACCGTGCAGGTGTAGGTGGCGGTGCCGGAGAAGTGTTTCACGCCCGGGTCCTTGTGCTCACTGAGTGAACACAACTCGGACAGATCCATCTGCTTCGGAGCGCCACGCTTGGGAGGAAAGGTCACGGTCCAGGGGCCGCTGACCGCCCGCGGTTCGGGCAGGCCGCCGATCGAAAGATTCCCGGTCCGGCCCGACTGACGGGTCAACTTCCAGGTTCCGTTTTCCGACGCCCACGCGCGATCGTTTTCGATCCACAGCGGCTGCATGCCGACCCGCGAGCCTGTTTCCGGCGGCGAAATCCGCGCCACAGGATCGCCCTGCCCGGCGGCGGCGCGGCGAAAGACGACGAACACGGAACCGGCCGGAGCGAAACGGACCGGCACCACGGTGCGGCCATCCTCCTGACGCCAAACCCCTGCATCACGAATGCCGCCGGTCTCCGCGTCCCATAACTCGGGCACGCGACCGGTAGCCCGAAAGGCAACCTCGACGTTCCGCGGCTGGCGGTCCTGGTTGGAGAGGAAGTAGACGTCGGCCTCGCCGGTCTGCCGGTGGTTCCAGTCCAGTGGCGGCGAGAAGTATTCCTCCTTTCCGCGGTAAACGGGCGTTATGTCCACGCCGAGGAACTCGACGTCGGGCGACAGGCCAAGCTCCTTGAAGACGGCCTGCGTGGTCGCGTTCGACCGCACCGGCTTCCATGATGCGTCCACGATGCGACGGACCTTCTCGTCGCATTCCGGGTAGCCGGTCAGGCTGATCGAGCCGGTGGGCCGGTTGCCGATAATCGGCACGCCGGCCCGGGCCGGCACACCGATCTTTTCCGCCACTTCGGGCGTCATGCGGTCGGCCGGCGGCAGCACCAGCAATTGATAGGCAACGCCGTCAGGCAGGACGAGGCGCCCGTTCTTTGCCGCCGCGCGGGTCAACAGCGCATCGCGGTTGATACAGTCGTAGGCGTAACCCTCCGGCAGCGGCAGCGGCAGGTCGCGGCGCAGGTAGGATCGGGCCGGTTGTTCCTCGCCGATGAAGTAGCAGACGTCGGCCACGGGCAGCCCCTGTTGAAGCATGGCCGAGCATCGCCGCAGATAGTCGAACCAGGCCTTGCCCGGCTTGTGCCAGGTCTGCGTCCCGCTGAAAAACGTGCCGACCGCATTCAGCGTCATCCCCGGCGCCTTGTCGAAGGCCTGATGGGCCCAGACGTGCAGGACGAACTGGTTGACGCCTTTGGCGAAGTTGTAGTCGCCCAGCGGCTTGAGGTAATACGGGTCCACGTTCCAGTGGATCGGGTTCTGCGTGAAGGCCTCGGCGCCGATGATTCGCTTGCCGTAGATGTGCCCGCCGCTGACGGCATCCTGGATGTCGTTGGGTTTATCCTGGTTGACGCTATTGAGCCAGAACTCGCCCATGGGCAGGTCGGCATATTTGAAGTGTTGCAGCCCGTCGGCCATCATCGTGGGTGCGATGCACTCGGCGCTGAAGGTTGCACCGTGCTCGCGTCCGATTTCCACCAGCGGCGAGTGGAAATTATCACAGACCAGATCAGCAATGGTGCGGCGAATGTCGTAGAGAAACCGTTCCGAGAGTTCCGCCGACCCGACCGGCACGCCGCTCATCGCCGGCAACCACGGCAGCGGGTCGTACCCCCGCCGCTGGATGAACTCGTCCCGGAACACGGGCGACCAGTTCTGAGAGAAGGCCTCCCAACTGTCGGTGTGGTTGCGCCGCAGCGTCTTGCCCGCAAGCTCCGGCCCGACCCGCTTGAGCGCCTTGCCAAACCAACCATCGAACTGAATGCGTGCGGCCTCGGGATTGAACTTGTCGCACTCCAGTCCCGCGCCCGAACCGGCGGGGTTGTTGCTCTCACCCGTGGTCGTGTAGCCGATTCGCTGGAGGGTCCATCGTCCCGGCGGCGGCGTCCAGCGAAGCGTGCCGTCGGCCTCCATCTTGTCCGTGAGGTTGACGATCCGGTCGGTGGGGACACACAGGTCGCTTGGGCACTGGGCATCGGTCGTCCAGTGGCTGCGTCTCCAACGATAGCCGGCTTTCCCCTCCCATTGGTGGATGCGCGGGTGGGAACTGAGTTCGATGTGCCGGGCGGCCAATCGTTCGCGATTGCGCGTCTTGCTTCCTTCATGGTTCTCCGAGAATAGGGGAGTGCCGGACAGATCGAACACAAAGCGGAAGAACCGTCCGGCGGTTGCCGCGATCGCGTGCGTGCAATCCATGCCGCTGTCCTCCCAGCCGTGAAATTGCGTCGGCTCGAGCCGGCCGAGGGAGCGGAACGTCTTGCCGTCGTCGCTGACCAGCACTTCCACCCGGTGAAGCTGAAATGCCGCTCGCTGATCGGGCGACATCCGGATCGACCGGCAGGTGAACGGCTCGGCGAACTCGTACTGAATCCAACCCTCCGCGGACAAACTCAACGGCTTGGCGGCGCCCTCGACCAGCACCTGCGGATCAAGGCCGGGGATGTTGGTCGTGGCCTTCGGCTTGAGCTGTGTTGATGTCACGCCGGCGCCTTCGACGGCCGGCCAAGCCAGGACGGCAATGTCGCGATAGCAGTTCTCTCGCGTCGTCGGCTGGGCCAGCTTGCCGGCGAAGGGCTTGCCGCCGTCAACGACCCGCTCAGTTGTGACGACTTCCTGCATCGACATCTCGGGCGTGATCCACGGTCCGCCGGCCAGCGCCCACCCGTCGCAGGCGTTCATCGCTAAACGCAGTCCAAGCCGGTCGGCTTCCTTCGCGGCGTGAATGACCAGCTTCCACCAATGTTCGGAGAGCGGGTTGGCGGGCGGATCGGCGATCATTTTGGAACCGGCGGGACCGATCGGCATCAGGTAGGCCCCGCCGATTCCCGTTTCGGCCATCGCCTCGAGGTCCCGCGTGATCCCGTCGCCGGTGGCGTTGGCCTGCATCCAGTACCAGTAGCACCAGGGCTTGCTCTCTTCCGGGGGACTCTTGAAGCTGTCTTCCAGATCGGCGGCTCTTGCATTCGTAGCGACTACCGCCATCAGAGCGACGGCCATGATGGTGAATTTCGATAGTCTCTTCATGGTTTGGGGTTCCATTTCCAGCTTTCATGGCAATTCTCGCTCTTTTAGTGAGCCGGTCTCCGCGAGCGTCCACTCTCCTGGTAGCTCTCGAGTGTATCAGCCATTTGCTTCACAATCTCCGGATACTCCTTTGCCAGGTCCTTCTCTTCTTTCGGATCCGTTTCGAGGTCGAAGAGTTTTGAGCTGACCAGCCGCGCCCAGCCGGCCATTACCCAGCGGGAGGGCTTCCTCCCACTTCTTGGCCGGCTGCTGATACCAGAGGCGAAGCGGTTCTTCCGGGACGGCGGTTCTACCGGTGACCTCGGCCTCACGCACCGCGGGCGCGGCCGCCATGTGAAACGCACTGAGGGAAGTCGGCGGGCAAAGGCGATTGATGTTCATGGGTGATTCTCGGGGTAAAGTGGCCATGATGGGCGGCATCATTGCCATGACAGTTCCGCCAGCACCTCGTGACTGACATGGAAGAAGAGTTTGCGCGAGGTGTAGCTGTCCCATATTCGTTCTATGTCAGTGGCAACCAGCTTGTAGTACTGTTGGAAGATCTGGCCCTTGCCAAGCGCGTCAATCTTTGCGTTCAACTCGCTCCAATCATCATCGTAGTAGACTTCACCGGGCATCCATTGGATCATATCGAGCTGGTCAATGGCACAGAGGCTTTCGGTATGCCGCAGGGCATCCGGGCCATCGAGGTGATAGATGCTGGCGTCAAGTCCCGCGATCTCTTTTGTAAGCGACGGACGCTCGACGTCGTTGAACATTTCAAGGCTGATCATACAGGACACATCGCACTGCGGCACATCGATCATACCGGGACTGTACATTCCGAACCGGTTCAGACTGCCCCAGGTGGAGACATCCAGCGCTTCAGCCAGCGCGATGCGAGCTTCCGCAAGAGCCTTGTCCACCTGCTGAAGCGCGCTATGGACCCGCTCTGGTGCGACAGCCATGTCCATGAGCAGGTTCTGCGTACCATACATGGCGGCAAGGCAATCGAGGCCCCCCTGTAAATGAGTGCCGCAGATGATCAGTTTGCCATCACACCGCCTGCGGAACTTCTCGATGCATTCCAGAGTGCGTTTCCACCAGCGACCTTCACGCTGGAATGTGATTGCGACGTCATCCAGGCTCGTCAAGCAAGGCTTGACCCAGTTGGTCCTGCTCCCTTCGCCGGTCTTGATCTCTGCCCCGAGCAGGGTGGCGAAGTGATCCGGGGCAAAGGTTATCATGAACGAAGGTAGTGCATCGGCTAGAAAGTCATGCGTCGCGGCCCAGCCCAGGGCCTGATCAATGATCGGATCAAGATCCCCGAACGCGCAATCGTAAGGCTGCGGATGCGAGATGGGCGTGACCCCGCTCTTGGGGTGGATCGCGTGCAGGAGGGGCCGTTGACTCGCCCCCCGCCAGAAGTGCGCCCAGCGTTCCCGCACCGCCTCGAAATCAGGTTTGTATTCAAGTTCCATGGCGCATAAAAGACTTGGTGTTAAAAGGGCATTTAGTTTATTGGCCAACTATAGTGGCCGATTTCGCATCGCGGCGGGCTTCTCGTAAAGCGCGATTTGCGAAGACGGTTTCGAGACTTCGCCCGCGGCCTCGGCGGCGGCTTTGGCCTTCGCAAGAACGCTCAGTTTCAGCAGCGCCCACGTGATGGCTTCCTCGCCTTGCGCGAAAATTCCCCGGGCTTGTTCGGGAGTCAGATAGAGGAGGTCTTTCTCGGTGAGTTTTCTGGTCATGCGGACAACTCACATGCCAAAAAACCAAAAAGCGCGAAAAAAACGCAGGGAAAGTGAAAAAGTCTTGCCGCGTGGCTAAAGGGTTACTCTTCAATCTTCAATTTTCTATGAACCCCGCCGCAGGGCGGGGTTTTCGCTTCGCTTCGACAATTCCCCGCTGTTCCCGGATCTGAACCAGTTGCTCACCATGGTTCCCTGCTACGAGCCGCTCGTGGCAACGACCAGGCGGATGGTCGCGGACGCAAGGCCTTCAGCGGTGACCGTTACGGAGACCGGTCCCGGCACCTTTGCTGCCTGAACGACGGCGAGAGCCATGCCGTTAAAGGCCTTGCGGCTATTAAGTTTGTAGTTGGTGGTATCGATGGGGTCACCGTTCTCCAGGCCGATCAGGGCGCCTGCGCCGGCCACCGCGAAGGTGAGTTCAGGATTGGCGCGGGGGACAAACCTTCCCTGCGCGTCCACGATGGTCACCGTCACATGGGCGATCCCGGTGCCGTCCGCGCGAATCGTTTCCTTGTCGGCGCTGAGTTTGATTGCCGCCGCCTCTCCCGCGGTTTCATGGCGGCACTCGGCCACCGGCTTGCCGCCGGCAATGCCCACCGCCTTGAGGATCCCGGGGCGGTACACGACGTTCCATTGCAGCCGCATCGCCTCGCCCATCTCCTTGACGCCGAGCGATTCTCCGTCGAGGAAGAGTTCAACCGCGTCGCAGTTCGCGTAGGCCACCACCGGAATGATCTTGCCCTCCAACCCCGGCCAGGTCCAGTGGGGCAGGATGTGCACCATGGGTTTCGTTGTCCACTGGCTCTGGTAGAAGTAATAGGTATCCTTGGGGAAGCCGCAGAGGTCAATGATCCCGAAGTTCCAGCTCTTGGCCGGCCAGCCGTAGCATTCGCCGAGGTAGTCAAATCCGGTCCAGCGGAATTCACCGCACATAAAGGGCAAAGTGCTGGTGCGGCGCCAGGAGTCGCTGGCGGAAATCCGCACCATGGCGTTGTCGTAGGATGACTGGTAATGGTTGTCGAAGTCGGTGAAGACCTCCTTCTCGGCCAGATGCGGGACGCGCATGAGTTCGAGGCCCGGTGATTCCACGGGCTTGGCGTCCGCGGCCAAGGGATACCAACACACATCGCTTCCCGCCCTCAAATCGCGATACCAGGTCCGGGTGCGGTACACTCCGCGGGTCTGGAGGGAATGCGGCACCTCGGTGGCAAAGATGACGCGGTCGGGATAGGTGGCGTGATCCTTCTCGTAGAGGAAACAAGATCCGCCCCCGCCATTGTAGCCCACCACATCCATCAAGGGGCCATAGCCCCCGGCGTTGGTCTTGCGAATCGCGCAGCAGCCGCAGGTCATGGGGCGCGTCGGGTCAACCCGGTGACAGGTTTCCCGCAGCGCGGCCATGATCGGCAGGCCCTCCGGCCGGCCTTCGCGCACCTCCTTGATTTCATTGCCCACCGACCACAGAACGATGCTGGGATGGTTGCGGTCGCGGAGAATCATGTCGGCAAGGTCCCGCTCCCACCACTGGTCCCAGTAGAGGTGGTAGCCGAACGGGGTCTTGCCGTCCTTCCACTCGTCAAAGGCGTCTTCCACGACCATGAAGCCCATCTCATCGCAGAGGTCGAGGAAGGTGGGCGAGGCGGGGTTGTGCGCCACACGGATGGCGTTGCAGCCCATCTCCTTGAGGATGCGGAAGCGTCGGCGCAGGACGTCATCGGGAACCGCCGCGCCGAGGCAGCCGGCGTCATGATGTTCGTTGACGCCCCTGAACTTGAGGTTCTTGCCATTGAGAAAGAACCCCTCGTTGGCATCGAACCGGATGGACCGGATACCGCAGCGCGTGTCATGGCAGTCCACCACCGACCCGCCCTGCTTGAGTTCGACCCGCACCGTGTACAGATCCGGGGTATCCGGCGACCAGAGACGCGGGTTGGCGATGGCAAGCTCGAGATTCACGGTGCCCCGGCTGCCCCGATTCCATCGGGATGGAACCTCCGCGGGTTGGTGCTCGCCGCCGCCGGGAAATGCGGATGTGTGCTCCACCACGTGGTGTTTGGCGGCTGCCGCCACCTCCGCGCCGTCCGGCCCGGTCATCGTCGCGCACACCTCGATACTGGTGTCGGCCCCACTTTGATTCACCACGCTTACCTCACACACGACCGTCGCAGTCTTCCCGCTCACTTTCGGCGTAGTGACGAAAGCTCCCCAGTGGCCGACCCGGATCGGAGACGCGATGGTGAGCCAGACGTGGCGATAGATGCCGGAACCGGAGTACCAGCGGCAGTTGTTCTGCCGGGAGTTATCAACCCGGACGGCAATCACCGCCGTTTCACCGGCCTTGACGAAGGGGGTTATGTCGTACGCGAAACTCGAATAGCCGTAGGGGCGCCGGCCACAGAAGCGTCCGTTGCAGAAGACCTCGCTGTTCATGTAGACGCCGTCGAACTCGATGATCACATGGCGGTCGCCGAGGTTGGCCGGCAGGGGAAGTTCTTTCCGATACCAGCCCACGCCGCCGGGGAAGAATCCGCCGGATGGCCCGGCCGGATTGTCCGGATGGGGCGTGGCCTCAACCGACCAATCATGGGGCAGACCCACCACCCGCCAGCCACTGTGATCGAAGCCGGGCTCTACCGCCCCGGCATCGTCCCCAAGCCGAAACCGCCAGTTCTCATCGATACAAATTCGTTTTCTCATGTCATCATCGCGTGTTGCACGGTTAATCCCAGGCATTACCCAGGCCATTGCGGCAGCACCAACACCCCCACCAGCACACTTCAGGAAAGTACGTCTGTTCATATGTGTTGCGTTGGCTATCCTCTTGTCATGCCCAATGTGTTATCCTTTTACGCCTGACCCCAATGCGTCTGGGGATGTGCCGTGATTCTTGCGGTTCGCCATGAAATCGGTCATGAACTTCTTCATGGCCGCTTTGTCGTGACGCTTCGAATATATCTCCGCAGCTGGATCACCCGTCGCTGTGAGGAATTTCTGCATTTCAGCCTGCAGTTCGCCAACGCGCTTCTCACAGACCGGATCGTTTATAAGGTTGTTACGTTCTCCCTTGTCCTTGCCGTCATCATAATATTCCTCTGTCACACGGGTGAGATAAAAGTCGACCCGCTTCTTTATTTCTGGATTGGTCTTTGCCGCCTGCACCATCGCATTCCAGGTCAGTCCACTCATATTCTCGGCATAGTATTCCGTCTCACCGTTGCTCCAGGCATTCCAGATGTAGGCATCCTTCATGGTGCGTACAGACTTCATCATGAAACATTTGCCGGCAGACGTTAAATAATAACAGTTGAACACCTTGTCCCGGTTGTCCTGCCGACCTCCTTTAAGAATAGAGGCAAAGGAACGCCCGTCTATGCTCGGTAGTGCCTTCAGCCCGGCTGCTTCGATCAATGTGGGGGTGAAATCAATTGTGGACACCATGTGGCTGTCGTCTGATGTTCCGGGTTTCACGACTCCGGGCCACCGCACAATAAGACCGCCATGGTTGCTTTGCTCATATGCGTTTGACTTGGCGAACGGAAACGACATTCCGTGGTCTCCCCCATAGAACATGAGAATCGTATTGTCGGCCATTCCGCTTTCCTCCAGAGCCTTCATTGCCATGCCGACGCAGTCGTCCAGGCGTTTTACACAGCAGAAATACTGGGCCACTTCCGTACGCACCGCGGGTATCTCATCCAGGAATTTCGGCAGAGGCACCTCGGCGGGAACAATAATCCGGCTTGGCTTTACGGCACTGCCGCCTGTACCGTAAAAGGGACGATGGGGATCAGCGCAGTTGATTTGGTTGAAGAACGGCTTGTTCTGCTTCTTGGCACGCGCTATGGCCTCCTTGGCAAACTCATACACGCGTGACGGATCCCTGTTATCGTACACGCGTGACGGATCGCTCTTGCGCCCCCCCTGCTCCCATTCAAACTCGATACGGAATTTGTCATGTGGCTGGTAATGTATGTTCTTGCCGAACATTGATATGGTGTAGCCGGCGTTGTGCAGAACCTCGTTCAGCGTCACCACATCCTGGTTTATCGGCTCAAATCCCTCGCATCCGCTGTGATGCGGATAAAGCCCGGTATGCATGGTTGCCCGGACCGGCTGACAGACGGCAATCGTGGAATATGCGTAAGTGAAACGCACCGACTGCGACGCCAGCTTGTCAATATTCGGGGTAATATCCTTTATCGGACAACCGTAAACTCCAATCGAATCCCAGTTGAGATCATCCGCAGTGATGAACATTATATTTACAGGCTTCTTCTTTTCAACGGCCAGACCGAATGACGGAATTAATGCACCCGCTGTTACTCCGCACAATGCACTCTTTATGAAATCACGTCTGTTCATATGTGTCTCCATTGTTCATTCCCCAGAAATGGTTGCTGCGATTTCACCATGCGCCAGGGGTGTGTTTCCGCCTTCGTTCACTCTTGAGGCGCGGCCTTCAGGCTGTCGCCTCGAAGATTCTGTTCGGCAGGTCCACGCTCATATTCAACTCGGCAGCCGGATTGGTGCCGGTTTCGATCCCTTGAGCGGCAGCCATTCACCCAGCTCTTTTCGCATTGACTCAAGCTGCTTGCGCAACTCCTCCTTCTTTGCCGCGAACTCCGGGTCGTCAATCAGGTTCTCGAGCCGGCAGGGGTCGTTCTTCAGGTCGTACATCACCCAGTCACCCGAGGAATGATACGCGTATGTCCATTCCTTGGTGCGAATGCCCCGCCAGTCGGTTCCCGGCCAGCCCCCGTGGGGCGTTCCATGATCCACGCTCCGGGCTTGGGTATCAGCGGGCTGCAAACTACCGTTAAAGAGGAATGCCGCCTCGCGCTCCGTCTTGGAATTTCCACACAACGTTGCTGAATAGTCCACCCCCGGAACACTTGACGGAATGGACATGCCGCAAAGGCCAAGGAGGGTCGGCATGACGTCCCCCGATGAGACAATCCAATCACGACGCTGTCCGGCTCTGACCTTGCGTGGATAGCGAAGGATAAAGGGAATATTGATGGATTCTTCCCACGGACGTTGCTTAAGGCTGTGCACTTGCGATCCGAGCATATCACCATGGCCGGATGAGAAGACAACGATCGTATCGTCCGCCACACCGGCTTCGCTTAATGCCGCGCTTATACGCCCGACACAGGTGTCCAGGCTTGTCGTCATCGCGTAGTACTGAAGCAGCGTCTCTGTGTTATTGTCGGGTACGTTCGGCCTCGCCGTCAGCCTCGTGTCCTTATACATCTCAACGTATTTCGTGGGGGCCTTGTACGGGTTGTGGGGAGGCCCGAACGACAGAAACGGGCAGAAGGGCGTCTGTTTGTTCTTATTGATGAACTCAACTGCAAGCTCAGTTTGCACATCCGGTTCCCAGCCAGGGACGCGCACCGGTTCCTTGGAGTCATTCAGCCAGTATTCAGGTTCGAAATGCTCGCGCGAGCAATTGCGGACCGCCCAGAAATCCCAGCCGCGCCGGTTCTTTGCGTCAACTGGGTTCTTGCGGTCACCCGCGAGATGCCATTTGCCGATGTACCCGGTGGCATAGCCCTGTCTTTTCATCAGTTCAGAGATAACGACTTCGCTGTCCGGCAGCCTGATGTCATTTTGGATCACCCCCGTTGAGTGACCGTAGCGCCCGGTCAGCAACCGGGCACGGTACGGAGTACACACGGGTTGAGCGGAAATCGCGTTCGTAACCAACACACCATCGCTGGCGAGCTTATCCAGATGAGGAGTGATGACCTGCTTGTTTCCCATGCATCCCATGGCATGCGCGCGCATCTGATCCGCAAACACAAACACGATGTTGGGGCGCCTGGCCGAATCTCCGGCTGCGAACATCTGACGCCCGATGGCGGCAACGGGCATTGCCGCTGCTGCCGTCCTGATGAATTGGCGTCTCGCAAGTGTCTTCACCTTTTCTCCTCCATTTTCGATTCCACCACAAACAGTCTTAAAAGTCAAATATACCGACATTCCGCCTAAAATTCCGATATAAGAAAGCGCGGTACGATGCGTGCGTCGTGCCGGAGGGTGCGATCATACGCATCGCACATGCGCGCAGCGGTCACGCAGACGCGAAAAGTGCGTCAAATCTGCACAGTCTAGGCTTTTTGATTGAAATATGATATGCTGGCGCATGCAGCGCGCAAAGGACCAGCGGATCAAGGCGGCCGCAACGACGGCGTGCCGACTGCATTGGCAAGTGGCGCGGCGGCGCTGCTCCCAGCCTTCCCTGCCGGCTTTGTCGGGGCATCCGTCGCGCACGACGGCTGCGCCACGGCCATGACGCGGCATACTCGCGTGGCGTGTTCTGTGCCTCAAGCGGAGCGAGGGGCGCACGCCAGGCCGGCAGATTAGCCTGGGCAACGCTCAGGGCACAGAATGACTTGAAATCCGAAGGTCCGAGCCGCCCGTCTCCTGTCTGCTCCTCGACAAAGTTGGCGTCGAGAAGCGGACTGGGCAGCGGCGAGTGCCTGGTGACGAGCTTGGACACCGCCGCGACGCGCTCAGCCTGTGTGCCGCAAGTCTCGCGGGATGACCCGGCAGGCCTGCAAGCAGCCATCGGGCAAAGCAGTAACAACGCGCGTGGTTTCATGAGGGAGCGCCAGCAACGCCCTAACAACTGAATGAGGCCCTAACAACTGAATGAGCCCATAAATTAACAGCAGCGGGACAAACCAGACGAGCGCATAGCCCCAACCGAAGAACAAAGCGAACACCCGTTTTGCGCCGTCGTCGGCCCAGTCCTCGACTAGGTCAGCGGGCGGATTATCGCCGTAGGAATGTATGAGGCCGCCAAGGTGCGCGAAGGAGAAATACACCGCCCCGTTGATGAGCAGCCATCCGAGTGCGGCAACGGCCAGGAATGCGAGCCACCACGGCATGAACTTCCGACGGAAGGCGCGTAGCAGAAGCACGGCAAACGGCAGAAGAAGGAATCCGCCGAGGCAGACCAGGGAGAGGATGTTGTTCATGGGAAGCCTAACTTCATCTGGGACGGTCGGCGGTTGCATTTGGATTTCGCGGCTTTCCCATTTCCGTCAATACCTTGACGCTTGATTCCTGAAACTTGCCATGCCGATCAGGGCCGACATTGAGCGGGAAATTTGTGCTATTTCTTCAGCAGTTCCGCCATGGCCCAGCCGAGCGCGTTGCCGACTTCCATGTAGGTTTCCGCATTGCGATTGTAGTGATAGCCCTGATTCGCGGGGGAGACGTCAACCTCCCGCCAGAAATCCCGGGACTCCACGCACTTCACGTTGCCGGCAAACTCCGGGTGCTTCTTGGCATCGTTCATCGCAAGCTGCGCTTCGGCGATCTGCAGCCCGAAGCCCGTGCGCCCGGGGTTCCCGCAGCCCACGGCCAGCACAAAGGGGGCGTTCGGAGCATTAAAGTCCTTGCGCAGGCTCTTGATCAGATTCACCAGGTTCTGCTCGTAGCGGCTGGCATAGGGTTCGCCCTGGTCCTTGTGCCCCTGCCACCAGACAAAGCCGGCGACCTCGTACTTTTCGGCGCCGGGGTAGTACCTGCCAATGTCCGCCAAGACTGCCTTGGCGTTGGCCACGTCGTCGTCATACTGCTTGCCGGCATACCAATCAATGACTTTCCCGGTTCTTTTGTCAATCCATGGGGGAGGCTCCGTCGCCTTGCCCTTGTCCTTGTCCATGTCCCA
>Ga0315291_10006392_pt1 | contig 14632 bp, 15 predicted proteins | sample YL17G12_20_MG_FD_203070 | JGI IMG/M metagenome (GOLD analysis project Ga0315291, IMG submission 203070) | Sediment microbial communities from Yellowstone Lake, YNP, Wyoming, USA - YL17G12_20 | ecosystem: Environmental > Aquatic > Freshwater > Lake > Sediment | place: USA: Wyoming | collected...
GCCTATTTAAGTTGAAATCCTGGAAAAGTTCCAGTAAATCATTAGTTGAATTACCTCAGGGAATCTTTTAATCAGCATATACGCCCCTCTAAGTGGTTAAAGTCTGCCGCGAAAAGATTCGTGGTATCAATATGGGAAGATGGATTGTAAACGCTGCATGGCCGTATGTCAATTCCGTTCCTCATTTGGGAACGTTCATACATCTGCTCTCGGCAGACGTTTTCACCAGGTATTTGCGCCTCAAAGGTGAAGAGGTCATTGCAGTCACAGGATCGGACGAACATGGAACACCAATAGAGGTCGCTGCGCTCAAGCAAGGAATAGAGCCAAAACAACTCACCAATCGATATCATAGCCAAATTCTAGACTTGCTTGAGAAGTACTCCATCCAATTCGACAACTACACTAGAACAGAGTCACCGACCCACATAGAATTCACGCAGTCATTCTATCTACGACTCTACGAGAAAGGCCACGTTTTCAAACAAGAGGTCGAGCTTCCCCACTGCGAGAAATGCAACAGGTTTCTGCCAGATCGTTTTGTTGAAGGCACGTGCCCCTACTGCTTATCCGAGGGCGCTCGAGGAGACCAATGTGAGAACTGTGGGAGGGTATTGGATCCTGCTGAACTCATGAATCCTCGATGCGCGTTCTGCAACTCAACATCGACAATTAAATCCTCCACACATTGGTTTTTCGACCTTCCCAAATTTGAAAAAGAGATCACTGAATATCTGAACCTAAACAGGCAGTTCCCTGACAACGCAAGAAACTTCTCGCTGAGATGGCTGAAGGAAGGCCTGAAACCTAGAGCACTTACACGCGACAACAAGTGGGGGGTCCCATCACCCTTCCCAGGGTCTGAGGGAAAGACCATCTATGTTTGGATGGAGGCGGTCCTCGGATACGTCTCAGCCTCTATAGAGCTTGGCGAGAGAAGAAACGAACCCGACTTATGGAAGAAATACTGGCTGAATAAAGACACCAAGAACGTCCACTTCATTGGCAAAGACAACATTCCTTTCCACACAATCATACTCCCAGCTCTTCTAATCGGATCTGGAGAAGGTTACGTTCTGCCTTGGCAGGTATCCTCAACAGAATTCATTCTGTACGAAGGACAGGGAAAATTCTCGAAAAGCCGTAAGGTAGGTGTCTGGATGGATGAGGCCCTTAGAATTGCTGAGCCCGAGTATTGGAGGTACGTACTGATATCCATTAGGCCGGAGGCAAAAGATGCGAACTTCACATGGCGGGAGTTCGAGAGGCACATCAACTCGGAACTGAATGACATTCTGGGGAACTTCATACACCGAACCTTGACATTCGTCAAGTCTAGCTTCAGCAGCTGCATCCCACCTGTGAGCGACCTATCCTCGGCAGATCAGGAACTCATTGAGAAGATCAAGAAAGCTCCCTCAAACGTCGACAGATTGATGGAGGAATTCAAGCTAAGGGATGCACTTGCCGCCGTTGTGGAACTGGCCAGGTCAGGAAACGAGTATCTCAGTGAGAAGGAACCTTGGCACCTGATCAGGGAGAACAAGCAAGAAGCTGCAACTGTAATCAACCTTTGCAGTCAATTGGTTCGCTCGCTCGCAATTCTTCTATATCCGTTCATGCCCCAGACTGCAGCCGCGATATGGAGAGAACTGGCTATTAAGGGTCACGTCGAAGAGCAGAGATGGGACGACGCCGGAAGAATCCTTTTGGAAACAGAACATCAAATAGGCCAGCCTCGACCGCTCTTCCACAAAGTTGATGGCAAGCAGATAGAAGAGGAATGGAAAAGCAACACCACCTAGTTGAGAAAGATGTTACTTAAGATAGACATACACATTCACACAACAAATTCTCCAGACGGGTCAGTCGAGATTGAACAAATACCCACAATTATTAAGATGAAAGGCCTCGACGGCATCGCAATAACGGACCACGACAGATTCTTTAATGAAGAGATCAATGGAGTCATAACTATTCCAGGAATTGAAGTGAGCACGAAGGAAGGACATCTTCTAGGTCTCGGTGATGTTGGTTGCATCAGCCCTGGCTTGTCTGTTGATGAGACCGTTAGAACCATCCACAGCAGAGGGGGGGTAGCGATACTGGCTCATCCATACGATGTGGTTCGAGGCGGCATAAGGCCAAGTCAGGTTACTGAGAGACTAGATGGAATAGAGACCATAAACTCCAAGGCGCACCCCTATAGCCTCACAAAATATCTTGCAGAGAAAGCTTCCAAGAGACTGGGCATACCGACATTCGGTGGCAGCGACTCCCACATACCTGAGACAATTGGTGACGCATATACTTGCATCGAGTCTAGATCAGGTTCAACTGATGATATTGTTCATGCTATAAGAAGAGGCAACGCCTACGCGCGAGGAGGCCCATCCGGCAGTATTAGCCAGCTGAAAAGAGTTGGAGCGAACATCGGCCGCAGACTCTAACTGGACTAGCACGGCTGATCCGGATTAAGCCAACAGAGCAATGATGGTCTAGGCACGCTCCAGCGCACGATAGTTAGAAACTCATCTTGACCTTTTGCAGTGAATTCTTCTGCGCGCTAAACGGTGCCTCCGCCGACTGGCGGGATTATGGCAAAGGCACATCCTTCATGCAAAGGCGTCTGCAACCCGTCCATCAGAGATACATTCCTCCCATCTACCAGGAAGTTCAAGTTCTTAGAAGGCTGGCCACTGTCTTGCACAAGAACATAGTTCCTCAAAGGAGCACCGTACTTCTCACATAGAATGACGAGCAGGTCTTGCACTGTGGAGCTGTCTGGCAAGTCCAGGGTTTCTTCACGCGCTCCCACGATTTCTCTCACACCGGCAAAATACCGTGCCACGACTTTCATAGGGGAAACCCTGAGGGGATTTATCACTTTTTGATGGCACGCGGCCTAATAAATGGAGTGTACATTTCGCCATAGCGAAGATCTCAAAGGTCTTTAAGTCCAAAGGTCAATGAAGATCATTTAGGGGTGGGATTGTTGTCGCCAGACAAGACAAAGATAGATTCGTCAGCAAGAATCAGCGATTCAGCGAAGATCGGGTCAGGGTGTGTTATTGGACCCGGGGTCAGGATTGTCGGAAAAGCCAGACTAGAGGATTCCGTGTGGCTTGACGCTAATGTAACTATCTATGGTGAGGTGGCCATAGGAGAGTCCACATACATAGGAGCCGGATGTATCATCGGTCACCCTGTACGAAAAGATCTGTATAGGGCGGCTAAAGGGATTGCAGAGATGGGCGGCGAATCCCGTTCAGTTGTCGGTAAGAGAGTCATCTTGAGATCAGGCTCTGTAATATATGATGGCGTGATCGTGGCCGACGATGTAGATTTCGGTCACGGTGTGCTGCTCCGCGAAGATGTCACAGTCGGCGATCATTCACTTATCGGAACAAATGTCATCATAGACGGCGAATCAATTGTTGGAAGAGGTGTCTCAATCCAAACTGGTGTTTACATATGTAGATGCTCAAGAATCGAGGACTTTGTCTTTCTCGGTCCTTACTGCGTCTTCACAAATGACAGATTTGCCATGCAGAAGGAGACAAAGCTCGAGGGACCGACAGTAAGAAAAGGGGCGAGCATAGGCGCCAACTCGACACTTATGCCAGGAGTCGTTGTCGGAGAGGGTGCTGTGGTCGGAGCCCAGGCAATTGTAACTAAGGATGTCCCGTCAAAGTCAATCTTTCTCGGGGTTCCTGCACGCGAGATAAAGAAAGTTCCTAAAGGCTGGAGACCTCTGCTGGCGGATCGATACCAGATAGGTCTTGCCAGCAACTGATCGGTCGCTCGCATCCGCCTCTACTTAGGCCTTTTCGACCTGGATCCTCTCGCCGTCCTTGACTCTGCTGAAGACTTTAGCGTCTCCATCTATTCTTCCAAAAACATTGACTGCACTTGCTGCCACGGGCTTGTTTCCGCTGCTGGCAGGGGTTCTTCCAAAGAAGATGCAGAAGCAATTGCCGTCTGGCCAGTAAGCACAGTCTCCCACTTCGACTTCGCGTTGAGTCTTTTCCTGAGGCACATCGACAGGTATACTGAAGTAGATTTCCTCACCCCACGTGCTAGCGCTAGACTCAAAAGGAAGGCTGTCGACAATGGCCTTTGCGGTTTTGGGGTTCTTCTGTTCCAGTATCTCAGCCTCAACGTAGCCAGTACTGGCGGCGTGTATCCTTATCTTCGTTGTCATAAGACTCACTCACTGAAGCATCAAACCTGTACAAATATAAGAATGCAGCGGCCGTAAACGCACGCCTTGTTTGTTTTTGCGGATCTTGTCGCTGTAAGATTATTTCGTTTTGGCCAGGTTCGGCCTGACCTCAACAATCATGGCGCACTCCTTGTCTTGCCCAGCCATCTTCCACTTAGCTCTGACTAAGACATCTAGGTCCTTGTTGACACTCTGTGACGCCGTGAAGGTAGCTTTAGCGCAACCCGCTACATCGGTCTTGAGTTTCTCAGGGTCCATTGAACTGGCATCTTTAGGATCGACCTCGAAAGTTATCTCGATGTCAGACAACTTCTTGCCACTATCTTCTACCTCTAACGTAAATGTACTCTTTCCCCCAGGAGGTATAGTACGGGGATCTCTGATCATTGACCAACCCATTTGAGATTCACCTTGGTCTTAGGATTTCACAATCTGGAATATAAAAATAAAGCGTCAGCACCTGAGTGCTGACAGATTTCAGGTATTTTACCAGAAGAATTGATATGGCCAATAATACGGTACTGGAGCAGCGTAGTAGTAGGGTACAGTCAGCAATGGAGAGTAATACGCGTATGGAATGGTCCAGGCGAATGGCCAGTATCCTCCAAATGGATAGCAGAACAACTCTACCACCTGTCAACTACTAGGCATTCGGCGTATTTTCAAGCTTTCTGACACCGTAAAACAATAAAACAGTCAAGCAACAGTCTCATCTAGACATTGCAATGTTGCATAGTCAGAAAGCGATACCCAGATGCGCAGAGCAAAGAGTAACCCATCTGACGATAGAAACCGCTAAGGGCATCCTATTGTGAAGTATCTTGTGGGTTGGCCATGACAGACTTTAGGAAACTGAATGATCACCATCTCAGAAGGCTCGCCTCAGACTACCCCGAGTCGGCAAGCTACCCCGGAGCGTTAGAGCAGAAGATCCTGATAATCTGGAACTACCTCGATGAGAGACCCTCAGCCTCGATTGAGGACTATGGTAGAGATATGAAAGAAGGATCGAAGAAAGAGCTTGAAAGGAGACTCGAGGAGGAAAGACGCCGAAGGGCCGAGTCTGAGGCAAAAGAGGCGAGAAGAAGACTGGGCCTCATAAAGAAGCTCAGACCTTGGCTCGTGGGTCTTGAAGAGCCAATAGCCCTCGTTGAGGAGACCGGCCACCTTGAATGGAAATGCCCTGTCTGCGGAAACAAGGCGAAGTTCGACCTCAAGGACTACATGGATGATGTGTCAAAGGGAAAATCAGCGCTCATAACCTGGTATTGCGGAGGCAAAGACGTTGTTGAAGGCCCGAACCACTGGGGATTAACGCGAGAGATCAGACTTGCACAAGGCGAAGAGATAAGTCGAAAAGTGCTTGAACGGAGAGCAAAATCGAAAGCCTGAAAAGCGCTTCGATATACGCCAACGAGCATACCGGGAAGATATATTAGCAACGTATTCTGTCTAAGCCTGCTATCAATCTCACTGTAAGAAAGAAAGGGACCCATGCCTTGACTCGACTTGCAGCTTTGGCCGTAACTGCACTTCTGGCGGCTTCATTATTCATTGGCTCGACGACTGGTACAACAGGAGTCAGCATCACAAAGGGTGGACGAAGCGCCATGGTCAACAAATACGGGATAGCCACGGTCACTGATGCGCTGACTCTCTCCAATGACGGACTAAGCCCCATAGACAGTCTTGACTTCGGCTTTCCCAAGTCCCACTCCGGAGGTTTAGAGCTTTTCGAAGCCAGAGGGTCTGCAGGGGAGAGCTTGAGAATAGAGAAGGTGGAGAACCAGTCTTCACCAACACAGTGGTGGAAGTGCCACTTCGCTAAGCCTCTCGCTCCCGGAGGCACCTCTGATATCAATATCAGAACAGTCTTCTCAAACCTGGTATCTTTCGACGGTAAAGAGTACATTTTCTCCTTCGCGGCATACCCAACGCTTCCGTTTGGAGCGAATTCCTACAATTCAACTGTCATTCTGCAGAAAGACGCGGTCTTTAGGGAGTGGCCTAACAAGACCTTCACAACCACAAAGTTCGAGGAAAGACCGGCTCTGATCGGGGTACAGATACCTTTGGAGCGCTTTTCTAACATAGAGATCCCGCTCAAGTTCACAGATGCCGCTCAAGAACTTCTCACTTTCAGATCACTGAAGCGTGAAATCATGATCAGCCCGGAGGGTCAAGTGACATCGAAAGACACTTATACGATAACGAATCGCGGCTCAGAGCTGAGCGCCTTGACTATCCCTCGTCCCAGGAATATGAGTCCTATAATGCTCTATGACACGGCAGGACCCCTCAACGAGCGGCTTCGCACCCAGGAGGATTCACTAAGCATCACACCAAGATTTGGCAAGATGACGCAGGATGCCTCTTACACCTTCACGACAGAATACAATATGCCAGCCCAAGGTTCACTATCGAGGTTGGAGTGGTCCGGAAGATACCGCATGACAGCGGAGCTGCACCCAGCACGAGAGTTCGCAGTTGGAGATGATCTTGTGAACATCACCCTGCCAAGCGGATCCAAGATTGAGACTATTTCGATCCCACCAAATTCAACCTCGACGCTTTCAGATGGAGCCCAAGTTATGACTTATCACTTCGGCAGACTGCCCCCGGGCTCTACTAAAATTACGGCCATCGAATACGATTATCCCATCTTCTTGTCATCAATCTATCCCCTGCAGTGGGTCTTCTCCCTAGAGGTAATTGTCGGGGCCTTCGCAGCTGCAGTTTTGTTGAGGAGACCTCAAAAGGTCGTCGCAGCAGCACCAGCTGAGAAGCTTAGGAAATTCGTCGACCTTCAAGATGAGAAGAGAACCTTGAGGCTTGAACTGGAAAAGAGAGGAGATGAACTCGCCAGAGGTGCAATGACGAAACATGACTATCGCAAACGAAGGAGGCTCATTGAGACAAGAATTAGTGAACTGAACAGAACCTTGACTTCTCTGAAAGCCGAGCTGAGAAATCTCGACCCTAGACATGAACAGATGGCCAGAAGGCTCGAGAAAGCTGAGGGAGAAGTCGATGCATTGCGTGCGAGCGAGGAGCAAATCACCAGTCAGTATAGGTCCGGCCGCATAAGCAAGGAAGTATACGAATCGCTTGTGAAAGATCTCAGGAAGAGGATAGAGAAGGCCAAGCAGACTGTCGACAGCTTGATCGTGACCCTGAGGGAAGAATCAAGGTAGCGTACACTAGTTCACTGGAACGTTTGAAGAACGCTGGCCAACTGAACACTGCCTGGATCGCGCGTGTCCTGGTAAGTGACCACTCTCTTCTGGCTTTCGATCTAAGCACTTCAAGGTGAATATCTGAATGGATGCTTCGACATATCGCTGCTTTTGAGTAGCTCCTCGATAGTCGGCCTGCCTTCCATTGCCTTTCTGATTGCATGCCTAACGGCTTTGTAATTGTTGATGTAGACCCTTTTTCTGTCCACTGCGGACGGATGAACGAAGACGTTTGCTATGATGATCAGTTCGTCAACCAGGTTCTTTGGAAGTGTTCCGTCACCTACGCTGTCGATGACAGCTTTGGCAACAGCTGTCTGGGCAGGCCCGTAGATCATGCTCGCTTGCCGCATACTCTTGATCGTCACCGTTGGAACTATCATTGTCGTCGGCTTGACGGCCAGGTTCGGCTCCAAGATAGCCACTAAGGGTTCGTGACCTGCCGACGGTGTTGCCTTGGCCTTGGCGAAAGCGTCTCCAAGCGGCCCATCTCTAGAACCGAGGATAACCTCAACATGAGCTACCTCGGATCCGGTTCCAGCAAGAGACTCTCCAGTCTTTAGTCTGTAACTCTTGATTATCTCTTCGGATAGACCTATTGAGGCCAATCTTTCGGGCGAAGAAGTCTGAAGGTCAGCAGGTATCTTTGGACCTTTCAGTTTGCCAATCTTCTCCAAGTCGATCTTGAGTTCTTCCATGTCTTCGTAGGTGAGCTCTCCTCCAATAGAGAGTGGCAATCTCACCGGTCCGACTTTTACGCCCAGCATGTTGAGGGCGGCCTTCGACCCCACAGGACCGCTGCGCGCTATTATTCTGCCTATCTTTTGGATCTTCATCTGAGTCTCTCGAGCGGTCTTGAGGTCACCCTTTTCCACAGCGTCATAGACTTTGATCCAGAGATCTGCTATGAAGTTCGCAGATGCAAGAATCATACCTGAGGCTCCGGCTGCAAGTGCCGGAAGGACAACCTCGTCATGACCACATAAGACGGAGAGCCTTGAACCTGTCTTCTCAAGGACGGAGAGCATGTACCTGAGCTCTCCGCTACTGTCTTTCAAGCCTATTATGTTTGGGATCTCGACAAGGTCTTCAACCATCTGCCAGCTCAGGTTGACCCCCGTGGCTTGAGGGATATTGTACAAGATTATCGGAAGATCAACTGCCTCCGCCAGTGTCCTGTAATGTTCGTAGATACCCCTGTCCATGGGCTTATGGTAGTATGGTGTGACCACCAGGGCTGCCGTAGCTCCCACATCCTTTGCATGACGAGTTGACTCAATGGTAAGTTTTGTTCCGCTCTGACCTGTACCAGCAATTACAGGAACCTTCCCATTTGCCTGATCCACTACAATTTCAATGACTCGTTTTCTTTCGTCAATGGCCAGATTCTGGAATTCTCCTGTTGTACCGCATGGGACGAGCGCTGAAACACCCTGTCCAACTACATAGTCCACCAGACTTCTCAGTCTAGATTCGTCCACCTCATTCCCATCGTCGGTAAGAGGTGTGACAAGCGCGGGCATTACCCCTTCAGGTCTGAAGACCATCAGTCAATCACCGGAGGATAGTATTGTTCCTGTCAAAGCCATAAAGTCTTAATAAAATTAGCTATGCGCGATGGAGCCATCATTAATTTAAGGTGCTCCTGCGAACGAATGTATTATCAGGATTCGGCGGCCGGGAACGTGGCACACTCTAAGACACAACGGAAAAAGCGGCGGGTTCGGAGGAGAGTAACAGAGATTGCCTTTCTAGTTCTGATGATGGGCCTTGTCGTCTTCGCAGTTCAAGGGCTGTTCGTTAAGCCGAGAACAGACTCAGCTTCAAGAAAGGTCGCTTTGATAGATCAACTTTCAGCCTCATATCCAAATCCGTCTTTCAAGGATGAATTCATCAGAATCTTCAAGGACGCCGGTTTCAGTTCAGATATTTACAGCAGCGCTGAAGTGAACATTGACCTCTATAGGAATTTGCCTTCAATGGGGTATAGGGCAATAGTCTTCAGGGTTCACCAATCCACCCCAGTTGAGTATCTCCTACCAAATGATAGACCCATTACTGGGCCTCCGGTGTACCTTTTTACAGGAGAGCCTTATGATGAGCATAAGTATGTTGTTGAGCAACTTTCAGATTTGGTCGTTCCCGCCAGGGAGATCAACGGTTCAAAGGTCTATTTTGCAATAGGTCCGCAATTTGTTCAGTCAATGTCAGGCAAATTCCAGAACACTGTGATCATCCTCGCAGGATGCTCGGGCCTCTACAGTGCCGATTTGGCGGATTCCTTCATCGTAAAAGGAGCTTCGGTTGTAATTGGCTGGCAGAGGTTCGTACAGATGGACTACACGGACAAGGCCATCATCCGCTTACTGAAGGCCTTAGTCCTTGAGCGCACCACAATATACAGAGGCACTGTGGTCATGACTAGTGATGTGGGTTTAGATCCGTCCTACAAGTCTAACTTGCTCTGCTATCCGGATGAGAGAAGTCGCCTTACTTTCTTCGATGCATTAGAGCTGAAAGAAGAGGTAGTGGTCGGTCAACAGCTGAACATGTGTTTCCCGAATCCAGTAATCAGAATTCCAACAGGGCTTACTAAGAAAATGCTGGACTAGCCCGGAACTCCTGTAGCCTCGAACAATCATACCGGCCACCCATATTCCTATTGGAATTTTTTCCCCATCAAAGTATTAATAACTTGAATCATTAGTTTCACAGTCAAATCTGGCTGAGACTCTTGAAGACCATCCGAACGATCGAACAGATAAATGAGAAAATCGTGAAAGGCGAGGCCACAGTCGTCACCGCTGAGGAGATGACTGAGATAGTAAAGAGTCACGGAGTTGAGGTCGCAGCAAGAGACGTCGATGTGGTGACTACGGGAACCTTCGGCGCAATGTGCAGTTCAGGGCTCTTTCTTAATTTCGGCCATTCAGACCCGCCCATCAAGATGGAGAACCTAACCCTGAACGGTGTCGAGGCATACCATGGAAATGCAGCTGTGGACGCGTACCTTGGCGTCACCAAGATGCATCCGGAGAGGAAGTTCGAGTATGGTGGAGGACACGTCATTGAAGATCTTGTTTCTGGAAAAGAAGTTGAACTTGTTGCAACAGGATACGGCACGGACTGCTATCCTAGAAAGTCCGTAAGGACAACTGTGACAATAGACGATCTCAACCAGGCGATTCTGTGCAATCCAAGAAACGCATACCAGAGGTATAACGCCGCCACAAACGGAAGAGACGAACTAATCTACACTTACATGGGAAAACTGCTCCCAGACCATGGTAACGCAACATACTCTGGAGCCGGCGAACTCAACCCGCTCTCCAACGATCCTGACTACGAGACTGTAGGCGTGGGGACAAAGATCTTACTCGGCGGAGGAACAGGATATGTCACAGGTTCCGGAACCCAACATGACCCAGTTAACGGATTCGGAACACTCATGGTTCAAGGAGACTTGAAGAAGATGACCTCGAGATTCCTAAGAGGCGGGAGCTTCACAAACTACGGAACTACTCTCTATGTTGGTCTTGGAATACCGATACCAATACTGAATGAGGGACTCGCGAAGAAGACTGGAATAAGCGATAAGGAGATCAGAACCGGTCTACTGGACTACGGAATCCCGCGTCGGAGCAGACCTGCCCTCAAAGAGACTGACTATGAGGAGCTCAAGTCAGGAGAGATCAGGCTTAAAGACAGGACGATTCCTGTCGCATCCCTGTCAAGTCTGAAACTTGCAGGAGAAGTAGCCTTAACGCTCAAGCGTTGGATCGAAGAAGGCAAATTCCTTATTACATCAGCTCAAGAAAGACTGCCCACGACGGGCAATTTCAAGCCGATGAAGATCAGCAAAGAGACGTTATTCGCCCAGAACATAATGATACCTTCTGTAACGTGTCAACCTGAAGAAGACATCGACACAGTCGCGAAGAGGATAGTCGAAGAGAACGTTAATCATGTGGTTGTGGTGACGCCCAAAAGAACCCTTATCGGGATAGTAACCTCGTTCGACATAACACGCGCTGTTGCTTTCAAAGAGTCAAAGCTTTCCAACGTAATGACGAAAAAGGTTGTTACGGCCTCACCCGAAGAGCCCGTCGAGGCTTGTGTCCGTAAGATGAAGAAGCATGACATATCAGCTCTGCCTGTAGTTGATGCTGACAAGAACATCCTCGGTATCGTCACGAGTGAGAGAATCAGCAGGCTGTTCGGAGAGTATCAGTAGCATGAAAGCTCGCTTGAAATTTGGCAAAGATAGGACTTCCAAACCAATTATATCATCGGTGATTCTGAAAACCAGGGCACCAATCAACATCCTTAGAGCTGAGATTGATGAGAGTTCAGGGGAAGTCCTCATCGAGGTCCCAGACGAGAAGGCAAAGAAGACCGTTGAAGCTTTCAAAGAGATGGGCGTCGAGGTCAAGGTCGGCGGATTCATAGAGCTATTGCGCGAGAAATGTATCGATTGCGGGCATTGCATAACAGTGTGCCCTGTCGAAGCCATATCTGCTAAGAAAGATCTGACAGTAGTCATAGATCCTCAAAAATGTATAAACTGTGGAGCCTGCGTCGATTGTTGTCCTACAAGAGCCATCGAGACGTCTCAGTAGGGAGGATTTCAGATACCTAAGGCTTTCAGACTCCACAAGACAATCGGAGAGTCCTCAATATTCGTCAAGACTGACCGGCGTGAAGCAGCCGAGGTCGCATTCCAGACGATAGTTGAGAATAGGAAGCTTCTCCAGGATTATGGTAGGTCTTTTCCAGAATTCTTTCTTGCACTCGATCCGATTCCGGTCAGCAGGAACGCCCCCGAAATAGTATTGAGGATGACTCAGGCAGCAGAGGCTGCGAATGTCGGCCCTATGGCAGCCGTCGCGGGGGCCCTTGCGGATCTAGCTGTCGAAGAAATGATCAAGAGTGGTGCCAAGATTGCGGTTGTTGAGGATGGTGGTGAGATCTCAGTGAGAAGTAGTGAGAAGCTCGACGTCATGATATACGCGGGAGAGTCTTCGCTTTCCAAGAGGCTGGGCTTCAGAATTCTTCCAGAAGACTGTCCTCTCGGTTTGGCAACCAGCTCCGGGACGGTGGGTCACGCTTTGAGTCTCGGCTTCGCTGACGCTGCTACAGTCGTTGCTGAGAATGCAGCTTCGGCCGACGCAGCCGCGACCGCTGTCTGTAATGCCGTTGACAGCAAGGATCTTGCGAGTTCGATTGAAAGCGGTTTGAGAGTCGCCCAGAGTATTGTAGGCGTCAAAGGGGCCCTGATCATAAGAGATAACCGCGTAGGTTTTACTGGGCAGCTTCCAGGACTGATTGGTGTGAAGCAGTTGCAGAAGACTGGCAGATGCTGATCTGGCGCGCGACTGGTTACAGCCGTATTTGCAGTACGGTGCGCGCTCCGCTCATTTGTTTGTAACAATGATAGCTGATGAAGACAATCTGGGTCTAGGATCGGGGTCTTCATCAGGAACGCCTATAGGGAGAAGCGCTACGACATAGAGGTGTTCTGGCAGATCCAGTAGTTCTTTTATCTTCTTTTCATCAAAAAGTCTCACCCAACAGGAGCCTAAGCCCAGCTCAACAGCTTCCAAGACTATGTGTTCGATGGCAATTGCGACATTCAGTATGGTTGTGGGTATCCGTTCGTGCATTTCAGCTGAGGCTGCTCTGATGTTTCTTTCCATCAATTCTTTCTCAGCATCGTCTCCGAGCTTGATGTCTCCCCTTCTCAATACTCCTTGTACTTGTTTTCTTGTTCTCTTCCATGAGATAAGATCTCCGCAACATACGATAACTACAGCAGCGCTTTCAACGAATTCTTGATTGAAAGAAGCCTTCCGTAGTTTGCTTTTCAATTCTTTGTCTTTGACTATTATGAAGCGCCATGGTTGGACATTAGAGCCTGAAGGGGCCAATCGTGCTGCTTCTATGAGTCTCTTAACCTGTTCTTCAGATAATTGGGTGTCCTTGAACTTTCGAATACTCCTCCTTTTTCTAATTGCCTCGAGTACTTCCAAATGATCCACCTTACTTAGCGGATATGAGATAACATGTGATGTCAATATTGTGTCTTAAGATCAGCGATGTGAGACAGGGATCTCGAGAAGGTCAAGCGCGCGTCTCAGTAGATTCTCTTGAACTCCATTCTGTAGAGTTCTACGCCTGAACCTTCACACGTAGTTTCAAGTTGACCCTCATAGCCTAGGCAGACAATCATCTTGCGTACCTGTTCCAGAGAAAGACCATTTGACTTTGCGTAGCCAGCCGCAAGCCTACAGACCTGTGCCACTGAAGAGTCCTTAGCTCGGGTCTCAGTCTCTACAACTATCGGGTTCCCTTTGACATCTTGCAGTATAATATCTATGACACCAGCTTCAGTCTCGTGGCTTATCATCAGCAGGGAGGTCCCCTTGCCCAATGATTCTGGATAGTCGGCCAATATCTTGATGATCGGCTCTTCCAAGAGGCCTCTTGCCTGGAGGTACTCACTTGGCCCAACTCGCAGGATTCTTGAGATGAAGTCTTCTGGAGTTGCGTAGTTTGTACCGAGTAGATGAGGATACACGTCAGCGGGCGCATCATCGATCTTTAGTATTGTGATCGGCGTATTCCTCAGATTGAGCCGCTTCGTCCTTGACAGAGGGAGGACATGATGGCCAGAGCTGACTATCCTGCCCCTTACCTGCGGCGGAATGGATCTGATCAATGATGGTAGATTCTTAATCTCCTCTTTGGAGAGATTCCTAACCTCTGTCTCTTCACAGGAGACATTCCATTTCTTCTTTATGTCCTCAAGAAGACCGTGCAACATCGTCAGCCTGTTCTGGTAGGATCCTTGGAGATCAAAGTATAGTTTGATCTTGTACATCTCGCTACCCCGCAAGCGAAGAGATCACGATATTGAGACCTTGGCGATTCCGGGGACTTTCAGCAGCCGGGGGATGAGATCTCCGGGCAGTTCTCTCTCAGCAATAAGTGTGAGTTTGGGCTCAGGGCAGAGTTCCGGGTCGTCTACTATTGCTTGTCGGATGCTTATGCCCTCTTCGGCTATCAACGTTGAGGCCTTAGCCAAGATCCCTACGCCTCGGGGATCTTGTGGGGTGATCTCTAGTACTCCGAAACCCAGATGTCTTGCGATCTCTCTGAGCGATAAGCCGGC
>Ga0315291_10006394_pt1 | contig 14629 bp, 12 predicted proteins | sample YL17G12_20_MG_FD_203070 | JGI IMG/M metagenome (GOLD analysis project Ga0315291, IMG submission 203070) | Sediment microbial communities from Yellowstone Lake, YNP, Wyoming, USA - YL17G12_20 | ecosystem: Environmental > Aquatic > Freshwater > Lake > Sediment | place: USA: Wyoming | collected...
AGCGCCCAAGAAGCGGATTGGTTTCCAATTAAAAGAAAAACGGGCTGTTTATCGGGCAAGGGGATGAATGAGAGTTTCAAATATGAAGAAGAGAATATTGTCAAGGATAAAGATTTGACCTGGATAAAGATTTGACCCCGGGACTCTTTCAAAGGTCGCCCGGACAAGAAGAATTTCACAAGAAGATTTTTCCCAGGTTGTTTTCCTTTTTAAACCCAAGTTTATCTTTGCGTTCTTTGCGTCTTTGCGGGAACCTAGGTGAGAATGCCTCCCATGGCAGGCCGATAATGTAATCCATCAGGAGATCAGAACCACTAGGATCGAATAAAAGGGATCGGAGGATCAATAATGAAGTATCAACGTTTGAAGGGCTTGTTAACCACAACTAAGCAGAAGGATTTTGAAACCAATTTTTTTCTAAACGCCGAGCAATACGAGGTCTGGGATGAGATCAAAATCGGGGAGGAGTATGAAGCGAAGAGGAAATTTGAAGTAAAGGCCGAAGATATTATCGCGTTTTCCCAGGCCGTAATGGACCCCAATCCATTGTTCAATGATGAAGAATATGCCAAAAAAAGTATCTGGGGAGGCCTTATCGCTCATCCCTTGTTTTTTACGGCGATCGGTTTCTATTGCACCGAATTAGGTCATTCCAATTGGATCCGGACACCCGGAGCATTCAACCCGGGGCAACGAAATATTATTTATGAGCCTTTTCGGGTGGGGGATATTATTACACTAAGACTCAAATCAACTGATAAATGGATCAAAAGAGGAAAACACTATCTGCAGTATCAACAGGATTTTATCGACCAGCACGGTACGCTGAAGGTAAGGCGCTGGCCCACCCTTATCGTACCGCCCACCCGAACCGAAATGCGCAAGTATATTACGGCCGGTATGGAGAATTGAAAAGAGCGGCATATTTTTAGATTACAACCCTTCTAAGGAGAAGAGAAATGGCCTTGAATTTCGAAAAAGTAGAGCTGGGTACCCGGCTTCCGGATATCGTCCGCCAGGTTAATCAGGACGTAATCGACAGATTTGCGGTGGCTTCTTTCGATTACAATCCCATCCATTTGGATCTGGAATGGAAGAAGAAGATGGACCATCTTCCGGGGGGAAAATCAACGATTGCCCACGGTCAGATGACGATGTCCTTCATGGCTTCCGTTCTTACGAGCTGGGCAACTCCCGTGGGAGGGAAGGTTACAAAAATCGATGCCAAATACATAAAGCCCGTTTTGCCCGGAGACGTGATAACCTGCGGGGGAACGGTTACGGAAAAGCATTTTCATGGGCCGGGAAAAAACTTCGTCGTGGTCGAGATCTTTGCTCAAAATCAGAACGCGGAAAAAGTGGCCGTAGGGGAGGGAGAAGTCATTTTGCCCTGAGTCCGCGCGTCTCTTTTTAGCGGGATCTTCTGGACCTGAGCCCAGGCGGTAATCCGCCAAAATTGGAGGAAGGCCGAAACCAGGAGCGTGGAAGGGGGAATCCTATTTTTTCGCAGGAATGAGCCCCTCAGGGGAAATCAAAGGCATCCATATACCCCCTTCACCATCTTCTTATTTGGGTTATTTTATGCGTCATTGAGGAGAGCTTATGCTAATCGGCGATATTCCGGCGAGAAATGCCGGACTTTATCCCAGCAAGACAGCCATTATCCAAGGAAGTATCCGTTTCACTTTTGCCCAATTTCATGAAAGGGTCAACCGGTTAGCGAACGCAGTTTTATCCCTGGGGGCAATGAAGGGTGACAGGATCGCCATCCTGCATCAAAACTGCTATCAGTATGTTGAGCTTTATTTCGCCCTCGCAAAGATCGGCATGCCCGTTGTTCCTCTTAATTACAGGTTCAATCCGAAAGAATTGTCATACGTATTGACTGACTCCGGCGCAAAGATGGTCTTCTTTGGGAAGGAATATCTTTCGACGATCGAGAAGATTCAAGCGGAGATCACGTCGCTGAAAGAATGTATTTGCATCGATGATTCACTTCCGGGAATGATGAACTATGAAGAATTAATGTCTTTCGCCTCACCTGAGGAGCCTGTCGCCCAGGTGGACGAAGAGGATCTTGCCGTATTAGGGTATACCGGCGGCACGACGGGAAAACCCAAAGGAGTAATGACCACTCATCGAAATATCATCACGAGCTGCTACAATACCGCACTGGAAAGGCTTTTATCGGCCAACGATACCCACCTCATTATCCCGCCCATATTCCATGCCGGCGGCGCCAATAGTATGTTCGCCTTTTCTTTCGTAGGCGCGACTACGGTGATTCTGAATACCTCCAATATCGATACGATTTTGAAAACAGTCCAGGACCATAAAATAACCCATCTGATGTTTGTGCCGACGCTGATGTTGTCGGCGATCGAGCATCCCAACACCGGATCTTATGATTTAACAAGCCTGAAAACCATCTATTATGGAACAGCCCCCATCTCGATAGGACCTCTAAAGAAGGCGATGAGGTTGTTCAAATGCAATTTTTCGCAAACCTATGGGATGACGGAGACGTTCGTGCCCGTCAGTATTTTAAAACCTGAAGATCATAAGTTGTCCGGGACCCCCGACCAGGATAGAAGAATGTCTTCCGTAGGGAGGGAAGTCATGGGGGTGAAGGTAAAAATCGTCGATAACGACGGGCGGGAACTTGGAAGAGGGGAAATCGGAGAAGTTATCGTGCAGGGGAAAAATGTAATGAATGGCTACTGGAATCAGCCGGATCTAACCCAGGAGGTTCTTAAGGATGGCTGGCTATATACCGGGGACATGGGGATGCTGGATGAACTTCGGTATCTGTACATTGTCGATCGCAAGAAGGATATGATTATATCGGGAGGGGAAAATATTTATGCCAAAGAGGTGGAAGATGTATTGGCTGCCCATCCCGCAGTAGCCAAGGCAGTGGTCATCGGAGTCCCTGATGAAAAATGGGGAGAAGCGGTGAAGGGGCTGGTCATTAAAAAAAGCGGGAGCGAAGTGAGTGAAGAGGAGCTGATTAACTTTTGCAAGAGCAGGCTGGCGAGCTACAAAAAACCAAAATCTATTGAATTCATGGTTGATTTCCCAAAATCCACTGCCGGCAAAATCCTGAAACGTGAACTGCGGCAAAAATATTGGGAAGGAAGAAGCAGAAAGATCTGAGCATTCATAAAACCCGCGTCGGCGCCGGGAAAATAGAAAAGGAGGTATTCGTATGAAGGGGAAGAAAAGGTTTCACCTGGGAACAATAGTCGCGGTTTGCTTTTGCGCTTTTTGGATAATCCCTGCTTTGGCAGCACCCAAGCTTCCCTCGATCATCGGGATCGGCACGATCGGTGTAGGAACGGCAAGCCACACAGCGACGGTTTCCTATGCGCCCACGATGGAAAAATATCTCGGGGTTCCGGTCCGCACGATGCCTTCGGACTCTACGAAGGTCAGCTTCAGCCAGATCAGGGAGGGAAAGGCTCTTCTTTCCGCATTGAGCACGAGTTCGCTGGGGGTCGGACTTCAGGGGGAGCATCCCTATCATGTGGAGGGATGGGGCCCGCAGAGATTGGGTTTGGTATGGATGGGCTATGACGGTCCTTTTGGGTTTTTTGTCCGGGGGGATTCCCCGATCAAGTCCTTAAAGGAATTAAAAGGGAAAAAAGTGGCTTGGTATACTTCCTCGCCCGCATGGGTGATGGGCGCCGAAGGGGCGCTTCGTTTCGCGGGGCTCAGCCTTAAAGACGTCGAATTGGTGCGCCTGGGCAGCTATGCCGCCTGCGCCCGGGCCGTCGTGGAGGGGAAGGCGGATGCGGATTACGTCGCCGCGATGAGCACGGTGACTTTCGAAATTGCCGAGAGCCCCTCGGGCATCCGCTTTCTTCCCATGCCTTTGGAGGATAAAGCAGGGTGGGCGAGATACAACGAGATCAACCCGCTGATCCCTTGGGGGATCTGCGAAAAAGGGGTCAAAGCGGCGCGGGGAATTCCCATGGCGAACCATGTCTTTTGCATCGCCACCTATTTGGATGTCGACGCCGAATCCATCTATCAGGTCGCTCGATTTTACGGGGAGGCCTACGATCAGTACAAAGACTTACATGCGGAAAATAAAGACATGACCCTGAAGAAACTGAGAGCGCTGCTGGATTCGAGGGGTCTGCCCGTTCATCCGGGGACGATACGATATTTAAAAGAAAAGAATTTCTGGACGGCAGAGGACGAGAAATGGAATCAAGAGTATTTGGATCTCCTGACCCGCTATGAAAAAGCCTGGGCAGAGGCGCTGAAGGAAGCCAAGGCCAAGGGAGTCAAGGTTGAACTGAACAATGAAGCCTGGGGAAAGCTGTGGAATGATCATCGGGCAAACCTTCCTTTGTTTAAAATGAGGTGACGCCGTTCCAATCCGCTACGATTGGAAAATTGATGCCCGCCAAAAGGGGCGAATCGAGAGGAAGCTCGCGCCTCACGGACTCGCCCCCTAAGGATCTTTTTCCGGACGCGGCTATTTTGGACTAATGCGCATGGAGGGAATGGATGAGCGAAATCGAACCCGTTGAAAAGGTCACCCGAAGGCGTTTACCGGCAGGACTGCGCTACCTTTTTTACCTCTCGACTACCCTGACCGTCGCCTTGGGAATCTTCTATATTTTTGGCCTATCGGTCGCCGGTTTCTCCTTCATGAACTGGAGTTATTACTACATTCTCATGGCTCTGCTGTTACCTTTCGTTTTTCTCGGGTTTCCCATATTTCCCACCACGAAAGAACAGGCAGAGAAGATCCCCTGGTATGACCTGGTTGCGGCTATTTTCGCCTTCGCTATCCCCTTTTATTTTTCGACGATCGCCACGCAAATAGACGACCAGGGATGGTCGATGAATCCTTCGCCGCTTCTATTGCTCCTTGGTATGATTCTCTGCGTTTTAGTGCTGGAATCCGCCCGGAGGACGGGGGGGAGTGTTTTTGCTCTGATCTCTCTATTATTCACGATCTATCCTCTTTTTGCCGCTCTGGTTCCCGGGGTGTTCAGGGGAATCAGCTTTTCTTTCTCCGCGACCATCGGACACCATATTTATGGAGCGGAAGGGATCCTGGGCATACCGATGAAAGTAATCGGGGAGCTCCTCATCGGGTTCTTGCTTTTTGCCGGCCTGCTGATTAAAACCGGCGCGGGGGAATTCTTCTTAAATTTAGCCTTCGCCTTAACCGGACGTTTTCGCGGGGGGCCCGCGAAAGTCGCTGTGATCAGCAGCGGATTTTTCGGCAGCTTAAGCGGCAGCATCTTCGCCAATATTATTGGAACGGGCTCGGTGACGATTCCGGCGATGAAGAAAGCCGGTTTTCCCCCGCATTTTGCGGGAGCCGTCGAAGCCTGCGCCTCGACCGGCGGGGTTTTGATGCCTCCGGTCATGGGGGCTGTGGCTTTTGTGATGGCGGCGATCACGGACATTCCCTATGGCCAAATCTGCATCGCCGCTTTTGTCCCCAGTTTTTTTTATTACCTGGCCCTTGTGATCCAGGTAGATGCCTACTCGGCCCGATTGGGCATTAAGGGCCTTGCCAGAGAGGAGATCCCCTCGTTCTGGGGAACCATCAAAGCGGGATGGCATTTTCTCTTTGTTTTGCTCTTCTTAATCTGGGGGCTTCTTTTTTTGAAATGGGAGGCGATGACTCCTTTCTATGCTTCCGCTCTCTTGATCTTGCTCGCCATGGTCAAGAAAGCGACCAGGATTAAAAGGAAAGAACAAATATTTTCCCTTTTGGATGGAGTCGGAAATATCCTGATGGAGACTGCGGGAATTATCGTTCCTTTAGGTTTAATTATCAGCGGGCTCACCATTACCGGTATGGCTGCGGCTTTCACTTCAGGGATTCTATCTCTATCGCAAGGAATCCCTCTCCTGGCGCTTATTTTTGGAGCCGGCGCTTGTTTTATGTTAGGGATGGTTGGGCTCCTGACTCCGGCTTACATTTTTTTGGCGGTGACCCTGGCTCCTTCGTTGGTTGGCGTCGGGTTTAATGTCATGGCCGTCCACCTCTTTATCATGTATTACGCCATGCTCTCCGCCATCACCCCGCCTGTCGCGGTGGGCTCTTTTCTGGCCGCAAGCATCGCCGGTGCCCATCCCATGAAAACTGGATGGCAATCCATGCGCCTGGGAATCGTGATTTACATCATTCCCTTCTTTTTTGTCTATCAGCCCGTACTCATCCTTCAGGGAGGCTCGATTTCGGCGTTTCTCTTCTACTTCGTAACGTGTATAATCGGAATATTTTTCCTTTCCGGGGGAATTGAAGGATACACCCAAGGCATAGGTACTCTGCGGAAAGGTGAACAGGTATTCCTTTTCATCGCCGGTCTCTTAATTGCCGCTCCGGACGTTACCATAACATTCATCGGTTTCGCTATGGCCTTTTCGCTCTATATATTTTTTTGGCGCAAGAGAAGGTCCACCGAGGGAAAACAATTGGCCAAAATTGTGGATTCCTAATCTCACTGGGTCGGACCATTTCCGTTTGCACCCACAACCCCGACTTCATGAAAGAAAAGGGGTCAAACCTAAACTATTGACTAAACGGTTTCTATTTTGTATTCTTGCCTCATGGCTCGACCGCTTCGCATAGAATATCCAGAAGCTTGGTATCACGTCACCTGCCGGGGGAATGAGAAAAGGAATATCTTCCGGGATGATGGGGACAGGGAGAAATTGCTTGAAATCCTTTCAGCCAACCTCAAGCTTTATAGGATTGAGCTGTATTCTTATGTGCTGATGCAGACTCATTTTCACCTCCTTCTGATGACCCCAGAAGCCAACCTGAGGAAATTCATGCAGCGCCTCAATACCACCTACACGGTTTATTTCAACCGCCGCCACCGTAGGAGTGGTCACCTGTTTCAGGGGCGTTACAAGGCGATCTTGATCGAAAAAGATGAATATCTTGTGGAGCTCAGCCGGTACATTCATTTGAATCCGGTTCGGATTAAGCAATATTCGCAGTTGGAGATTGAACAGAAGCGGAGGATTCTGAAGGGGTATCCCTGGAGCAGCTATGCCGGATATACCCACCTGAGAAAGCGCCAGCCTTTTGTTCATTATTCCGACATTCTGGATATGGCGGGTGGGGGAGATGGTTTTGGCGGTCGGAGGAAATACGAACAGTTTGTGATGGATGGAGTTATGAAAGACATGAATATTACCTTTTGGAAGGGGGTCCGGGGGCAGACCGTCTTGGGTTCCGAAGATTTTGTAGATTGGATTTACAAACGTTTTCTATCCAAAAAGAAGGTTGACCGTAGGGAATTTAGCGGGATCAAGGATTTACAGACCGGGCCCGGCACTGTGGAGGAGATAGGGAGGGCAGTTTCCCGCGAGTTTGGGGTAGAGGAAAAGGCATTATACCGGCCCCGTGGGGTTCCTCAGGCTCGGTCGATAATGATGGAGCTTTGTAGGGTTCATTTATCCAGGAGGATGAGTTTCGCCGAGATTGGGTGGAGGCTGGGTGGAATTAGTGTATCGGCCATCAGCCAGAATAAGAAGCGATTGGAGGAATCGTTGCGGAAGGATTCTCATCTGCGCGAGAGCCTTCAAAGGCTGTCAAAAGCGCTGGGATCGAAACCCAGTCAATAGTGAAGGTTTGACCCCCATCACAATAGTGAAGGTTTGACCCCCATCACACTCTCGTAACTTTCGAACAAGGTCAAATTCTATGAAAGCAATTTCTATTCTGCTTAGGCGTGAGCTGTCGGAAATATCGATCTTGAAACGAGAAGCAGCAGATTATCTGGGCATGTACCCTTTTTGGGGCTTCTGGATCGGGGCTGCTGTTGTTGCATCGTTGATCGGATTCATTGCGTACAAGGTAAGCAGTGGTTTTCAAGAATATGTTCAGTTCATAGTGGGGCAGATCACCTGGCGGGCAGCCTCTAAAGCTCAGGATTATAACGTATTGTTGGGGATCGTCTTTGGGTTCTTTGCCGCTTTTGTGATCTTCTTGGATCAGTCTGCATGGCTAAGACGGAGAATCAACATTCATGCAGCCATCGAGTTCCACACACTGATTGTCTTCGCGTCGCTTCCTGCGGTGCTCTGGTTGGGTCGCCTAATTTTAACTAGAGAAACTTCCTTGACTCTGCTTGGATTATCTGCATTTCTGATTATCCTGGTGTTACTCTTCTCCATCATTGCTTCGCTTAAATCCGTCAAATTTGGAACTGTTCCTTTCTTTTCGGACTCGGTGAGTGCGAGCATAATGGCCATAATATGGGGGGTGTTAAGCGGAATGGCGCTATCTCTCATTTTTAGCCGTCTCGGTCTCATGCTTAATCTAAGCCCGCGATGGAGTGGCCCGCGTTTCACAGAGGTTAGTATTGGATTATTCGCGTCCATTAGTGTCGTATTAATTGGATTAACGTGGTCTCGTCTGACAAGAACCAGCGAGGCATTACTTCGACGGTTGCGCAGGCTGGTAATTATAATGCAAGGGCTCGGCCCGTGGTTTTTCCTAATCCTTCTGCCAACACCTTGGATTAGCGGAGGGCATCGCTATTATGGATATCCACTAAGCCCCCTTGCGTGGGTCGTCATCGCGCTGCTAATTATTGTTGCTTATGGAGACCTTATTCGACGCTGGAGGTTCACAGCGCTATCTAGACAAAACTTGGTTACATCAGCGCTCTCCCCTGTAGTTATGATCGGCCTTCTCCTATTTATCAAAGTGGGTATCACAGCGGCCCCACAGATCCCTTCGGATGACTACCATTTTGGTGAGTTTTTCCTGCCTTGGTGGTCCTGGTCTGTTCACCACATGGTTCCGTTCTGGGACTACAATCCCGCACGAGGGCTTATCAATTATCTGCCGGGACTTTTTTCGTCCATCTTTTTTGATGGAACGGCGACCTCATTCGAGGCCGCAAGTCCGTTCGTAGGCGCATTTTATCTACTTCTTTGCTATCCCATTGTGGCGAAGTCTATTGGAATATTCCCGGCATTTATTGCGTTTCTGCTAATGCCGCTGGCAAACGGTTATTCCGAGATAGATGTGCTAATGACAGCGGCGTTGTGTGTGTTGTGCGAAACCTACTTGCGTAGGTCCGCCGCAACGTGGCTCCCAATTTGGTGTAGTGTTGGCATAGCAGCTGTGCTAGCTGGAACAGGCTCGGGCGGGTTATTAGTACTTGCCACAATGCCTCTTGCACTGGTGGCAACCTATCAGGCAGGGAAAAGTGACCGTAGAAGATTATTTAAAAATGGGGGGATTTTTCTTATTACCATGGGCGTTGTTTCGTTCATCACGCCATTTGGCTATATGCTCTATGGCGCGATCCGGTATGGCCTTGAGCAATCAAGTATCAACAGCATTGCTAACGGCATTGAATGGTCGCAAAGCTGGCATGCCGCTGGCGTTCCTATAAATCAATGGCTATGGGAAATCGCCCGCAGCTCTTGGATCCTTGTTGGCATCATATCGGGCATGGCCATTATCAATCTGCTAACCAGCGGCTTTCGGGAGGGCCAAAAGCGGGGCCTTGTGTTTGCGTTCCCCATTTTTGCTTTAACGATCTTGTTTATTTTCCGAGCAGCAGGTCGCATCGATGCAGAAGGGATGTCTCGCCTGGGGCTTGCCAGCATTTGGGCACTTTCCCTTCTGTTGCCAATTCTCCTCCTGAATATGGAAAAAGGAAGAGAACGACGAGCACTTCTATTAACCATCAGTACCTTTCTCGCAGCGATTATCACAACACAATTTACCCCTTTTAATGTAGACGCAATCTTCCGCCGTTCTACGGAGGTAGTGGCGGCTCCAGTTGCCGCTGTTCATGGGAAAGATGTGGGTTTGCCTAATCTTGGCGATGGAATGGTGGAAAAGAATCATCTAGCGCGGTTAGTATCCGTTAAACGCACCCTGGATCTCCTTGTGGATGCGGGGGAAACGTATCTCGACCTTACAAATCGGAATGCCCACTACTTTTATTTTGGGTATAGACCATTTATGGAGGTGGGAGCTGTATATAATTTGGTCCATATAAACCAACAGACAAGAACGATCAAAAGAATTAAGGAAAATCCTCCTCCCGTCGTATTGGCTATGGCCGAGAACCAGACGCATGACGGCATAACGGTTGCCTATCGCTCTCACTTGCTCTACCGATATCTTGTTATGCATTATGTGCCCGTTGAAATCAATGGGCTAATCTACCTGGTTCGCCCGGATCGGCTAACACGGCGTGGATACGTAGAGGATGCTCAGGAAGCCGGGAAAACGGAATCTCGCCTGAAATTGGTAGATACGGTATTTCGGATGGGGTTTATTGAGGAACTACCGGTATCTTGGGGGAGGTCGTTAAAAAGCTTAAAGAACGAAATGCGGTTAGTGAAAAGCGTTCCCACAGGCTCCTCCCCGCTACTACACTCGGTACGGGATAACGGGGTTGGCTATTACCGCATTGATGGTCCTAACCCATCAATAACGTTTGACGTTAGCGAGTGGAAGCTGAATGGCCGCGATGCGGGAATCTTGACCTTCGACTTCACATGCAAAGATGCGAGCAAAAAGCCAAGTCTTGGGGTCTATTGGAGCAGCAAAACCACCGGGCCAAGCGAGGCAACGGTGGTCCGGTTTAATGCCCGGATGGGCGCACTCGTTGTGCCATTGGACGCCGCGCCTCGCTGGCTATTAGCGGAAGGGATCAACACGCTGCGTTTTGACATCGCTGATCCAGCCCCATGCGCGGCATTTTCCATCGTGAATGTTAGGCTTTGGCAACGTACGTCTGCGGATCAATTGCCAAAATGAAATCCTTCAAATTTATAATCCTGGGAGCGGGTCCCTCCGGCCTCGGCTTTGCTCATACCCTCCGCGATCATGGCGAGAACTCCTTTTTAGTTTTGGAAAAAGAGCCGATCGCGGGTGGACTTTGTCGGAGCGCAGAGGTTGACGGGGCGCCGCTAGACATAGGGGGTGGGCATTTTCTGGATGTCAAGCGACAAGAAGTCTTAAGCCTGCTTTTCCGATATTTGCCGAAGTCTGAATGGAACGAGTTTAAAAGAATTTCTACGATCAACATCCGCGGAAAGGAGATTGATTATCCTCTTGAGGCAAACTTATGGCAGCTTCCAATTGGTGACCAAGTTGAGTTTCTGGAATCAATCGCGCAGGCCGGATGTGTTTGCAAAGAACCAATGCCTGAAGCGTTTGAGGACTGGATCATCTGGAAGTTTGGAGAAAGGATCGCAAGGGAGTACATGTTGCCGTATAACCGGAAGATTTGGTCCATCGATCTAAACCAGTTGGGCACGTACTGGCTTTCTAAATTACCCGATGTATCGTTCCGTGATACGCTACGGAGCTGTTTAGAAAGCCGGGCGCATGGTTCGCTGCCGGCGCATGGAACTTTTCTCTATCCGAAGAAACATGGGTATGGAGAGGTGTGGAAAAGGATGGGGGACGCGCTAGGAGACAAGTTGCTTACGAGTACGCCAGTGACGAGTATCGAGGTGCGCGATCGGATCATCAATGGTCGTTACAAGGCAGAAACGATCATTACGACGATTCCATGGAAGGTGTGGCCAGATTTTGCCGACTTTCCGGGTGAGGTAATGCGAGAGGTCTCGAAGCTCTACCATATTTCTATCGATGTCGACTACCATCGTGAAACGTTAGCGACCCAGGCGCACTGGGTGTATGAGCCGAATGAAAACTTCTCATATCATAGGATACTTTGTAGATACAACTTTCTTGCAGGGGCCAGAGGTTACTGGAACGAAACCAATGCCAGGCGTTCGGGGCGGATGGGCATCTGGCACCACAGAAACGAGCATGCCTATCCACTTAACACCCGCGAGAAGCCGGAAGCAATGGCCAAGATTCTCCAATGGTCGAAAGAGCGATCGATAATAGGGATAGGCCGCTGGGGTACATGGGAACACATGAATTCGGACGTTGCCGTTTCCCGGGCTGTTTTTGCAGCGAAGAAGTTTGTGGAGGGCTGAGGTGCCAAGGTGAAGATTTCATTGTGTTTGCTCGTCTGGAACGAAATTGAGGGTTGCAAGCATGACGCCCCTAAAATCCCGCGAGAGGCATTTGACGAGATCTACGCGGTTGACGGGGGAAGCACGGACGGCACAGTAGGCTACCTGGAAGCCCAGGGAATTCCAGCATATCGACAGCCAAAGAAAGGGCTAAACGCTGCATATGTCCATGCTGTGGAAAGATCTACCTGCGATGCCATCGTGGTCTTTTTCCCAAAGGGCACAAACCCAACGGCGAGCCTTTTGAAGTTTCGTCCACTATTCGAAGCAGGATACGATCTTGTAATTGCGAGCCGAAATATCAGTGGCGGGAAAAATGAGGAGGATGGACGGCTTCTCAAACCGAGAAAGTGGTCCATTGTAGCGTTGGCAGTACTCGCTGGGTTGGTCTGGCGGCGTGAAGGTTTTTTTGTTCGAGATGTGTTGCATGGGTTTAAGGGATTTACCGTCTCTGCATTCAAGAAGATGGCCCCCTTGGATTATGGAATGTCCATAGACATCGAAATGGTGATACGCGCTTACCGATTGCGCCTCAAACGCGTGGAATTTCCGACGATAGAGGAGCCGCGGTTTTACGGACAAACGCATTTCCGATTCCTGTCAACGGGGGTTAATTTGGCAAAGTACTTGTGGCATGAATTAAATCGTCCAAATTAGGGGTGTGCTTTCTGTTCTTCTGGGGTCGGACCAAGGTAACTATTTTATATTCTGGATGAACGACGAATAAATGGGGCTTATTTTGGTCTTAAAACAACATTTTTAAGCTCAAAAGTGTCCTTCTAAGAGGCGCAAGTTGCCAAGGGCCATCCAGCACTACCTGCGGGGTTATGTCTGGCACATCACTCATCGATGCCATAAGGAAGAATCCCTCTTCAAATTTGACCAGGATCAGCGCCGACGGGTTCGGTTGTCTAGCGACATTGGGTATGTGACGCCCGAGGATAAGCGGGAAGGGAGCGTGCGAGGGATTTTTGGCGAACGTGATCGGAAGCTGGAAGCGCCGCGGGAACTGCGGTGGCAGCGCCGGCAGGAATTGAGAGAACGAATGGGGGAAAATGGTTGCCGTCCGGTTGCACCCGTGCTAAATTGAGTAGGGTCTGTCCTCAGGTTTCAGAGGTTATCCATTTCCCGCTGAACCAAGATAGGAAAGGATAAAAGTGGGGGGGCGCGTGAAAAAACGCGGCTTGAATGTCAACAATTTATCGCTCCGGATAATAAGTGATAATAAAAATATAAGCCGAAAGAGCGAGTGGATAATTTTTACCTGATTGTCTCTCGTTTGAATTCCTACAAAAGGATTGAACTGGCCGTTGAGGCGTTTAACCTTCTGGGGTTACCATTGAAAATTATTGGTACCGGTCCGTTCCTTAGAACCTTAAAGAGCATGGCCCGACCGAATGTGACCTTTCTTGGACGGTTGGCAGATCCGGAAGTAGCGGATTATTATGTCGCTTGTGGAAAAGGGGACGTAGGTTCAAAGACAACTTGTGACAATCGGACTATTTAGACAAAGAGGTACCCTCTGGGGCTAAGGTAAACAAATTTTTTCCCCAGAGGATAAACTCTATTCTTTATTTTACCAGCCCCAACACCATTCCTCCAACCTTCTGTAACCGGTAACTCGCTTCAGCGGACAACCCCTCAAACTGAGCCGCTCTGGTATACGCACTGACCACATGGAACATGGTCTTCCCCATTTCCTGCTCCCATCCCCACTTGACCGCCTCTCTATCCTTCTCACCAATCTGGAACTGCCGGTTGAAGCTCTCAATGGTCATCAGAGGGTTCTCTACGGGGGTCTGCATGGAGATCCTGAATCGGCTCTTTTGCTGGCCAAGCTCAAAGGAGACCCTTTCCAGGACCTTTGGGGACTCCCCCAGGATCTTCAGGGAAATGTGGCGGTAGGATGTTGAGACCTCTGTTTTGGAGATCATCCCATTCGTGCAGACCAGCCGGAGGAAGAATGCGGCTATCGAAAGGGACGCAAGGCCCACTTCCGAATCGGACACCGATATTCCAGGAGTAAATTTATTTCCTTGGAAACTTATTTTTATTCAATAATTTCACACTCTTTTTAATTTTTTCAGAAACATGGAAGGTATTATTTTATTGGAGAACTCATCAAGTCTGCGTTTATTTGACTCATATTGCACAAAATTATTGATTTATGTGCAGTATGGGTTTATAATTTAACAAAAAGGAATAATTTCGAAGAGCGGGGGGATCCGGTGAAAGAGGTGGTATTACAACAAAAAATAGAGCGGGATGAGCTTGTTAAAAAGCGATATATCCCCCGGGAAGGGTTAAGTACTGCACGGGTGAGCATGAATGACCCACCCATCAAGGTTATTACCGGCCCGAGGCGGTCAGGGAAGTCGGTTTTTGCTCTCCAACTCCTTGAAGGGATAAATTTCGGCTATTTGAACTTCGATGACGAGCGCCTCATAGGAAAGCAGGATTACGAACAACTGATCAAATCGATTCGAGAGGTCTATGGCGATACCCAATATCTGCTCTTCGATGAGGTTCAGAATCTTCCCGATTGGGAACTCTTCGTCAATAGACTCCATCGACGGGGTTTCAACCTCGTTATTACCGGCTCGAATTCACGGCTTCT